>Ga0075012_10000079_pt1 | contig 89199 bp, 84 predicted proteins | sample All_14_2_FD_71474 | JGI IMG/M metagenome (GOLD analysis project Ga0075012, IMG submission 71474) | Freshwater microbial communities in response to fracking from Pennsylvania, USA - Allegheny Zone_MetaG_DW_15 | ecosystem: Environmental > Aquatic > Deep subsurface > Groundwater > Drilled... | reverse complement strand
GGCGGCGGCGCGCCGCGCTCGGGCGGCGGTGGTGGCGCGGGCGGCGGCTCGGGCTGGGAACCGCCGCCGGATCTGGACGACGACATTCCGTTCTGAGCTTTACCGCATTCGGTTTTGCAAAGCACCCCTGGGGCGTAAACCCCAGGGGTGCTTTCTTTTGCCCTAATCAACCCATTCATCGTTGATGACGATGGTCCGGCAATCGTCGGCGTGTTCCTCGCACGCGGCCAGCGCCGCCTTCTCGGCATCCGCCGCCGAAGACCGCCCGCTACGCCAACCGTAGGAGCCATCCGCCGCCGATGCCCAAGCCTTGTGGCCAGCGGCTTTCAGATACTTACCGAACGCCTCTTTGCCACTGGCGGACAAGCCGTCAGGATAAGTATTCGACGAGGTCCGAGCCGCGCTGTCCGGCTTGTCGCAGAACGCCGTGCACACCTGTTTGCTGGTCACCTTGCCGCCGCAAAGCTGCCAGCACCGATTGCTGGTTTGCACACATTCATTGCGGCAAGCCGAGGACGAGGTTGAACACTGATAGGTCTTGAGGAAGTGACTTTCGTCGTACTTGATCGGGGCGTTGTTGCGGCGCTGTTCGCGGACGTATTGATTATATTTCGCCCGCGCATCGTCGCGCGCGTCGTCTTCGCATTCCCGCTTCTTGAGCTGGGCGGAATAGTCGCAATTCTGGGTACAGGCGTTTCGTGTGTTTTCGCATTGCGAGGTACAGACCCGCCCTTCCGCCGTGGCCGCCGGCGTATATGCATACTGGGTTTCGTAAATCGGGCCGCACCCGGCAAGGACCAACCCGACAACCCCCATCATCAATGCCGCGATAATTCGCATCTCTGCCCCCATAGACTGATAACAAAAACATGAGCGAAAATGTGCCGTTTCTATTGTCCCTTACGCCAAGCGGTGACCCGAAACAGGGTCAGCCCTGGCATGGGCAGGCTGATCGTATCGATGAGCCGACCATGGGGGCGAAACGCCGCCTCGATATGGGCAATAGTCGTGGTGTGATAATGGCCGGAAAAGCCAGCCAGCCGCCGTCCCAGGCGATAGAGCCAGTTTTCCGTCGGCCCCGACAGGATGAAAATACCGCCCGGCTTCAAGGCCATGAACAATCGATCGACCAAGGCCGCCACGTCGTCATTGTGTTCCAGCGAATCAAGAGCGAAAACCACGTCGTATCCTCCCCCTGCCCCAGCCAAATCCATCGGCTGGGCGGTGGGAATGAATGCGGTTAGCGCTGCCGCCAGAATGGAATTGCCCTCGATGAAGTGGTAACAGCTGGGCGCAGGCTTCAGCAGATGGTGGATTTCACCGGTACCGGCGCCGAAATCCAGTACCCGGCTTCCGGGCGCATGCTTCGCGTATAGCCGGGCAGCGGCGGCCAGACGCCACCAACTGACCGCAGCGGCGGCAGCATTGCCATGCACATAGGACGGCACACAGCTTTCCTCCAGTTCCTCGAACTGGCGAACCACGTCGAAATGCTGACGCAGCACCTGCCGACGCCGCCGGATAAGGGCGAAATCAATCATGGATAGACCTTGGGCTCACGATTATCGGGATAGTCGTAGGTTGCCAACACCTTGCCGTGACGATCGGCCAGAACCGCGCGAGGGCCGGCTGGCAGACCGGGAAAGGCTTTGGTCACCTCTTCGTTCCACGAGACGATCAAAAGCCGCTCCCCTTTCTCCGCCCGTTGCCGATGCTGAACCGCATCATAGGAATCGAACCCGGTCGTATAAAAAGCCAGAATCGGTGTCCCGTTCCACTGGTAACTGGCCATGACATGACTGAGACCGGTCCCACGTGGATCGACCAGGACAACGCTTTCCCGACCCAAGGCAGCAACCTGATCCAGGGTCTGGCGTAAGAACAGCTTGGCCGGCTCCAGATCGAAGCGGATATGCCTGATCCCCAGCAATGGCGCCGCCACGATCAAAGCCACCGGCACCGCCGCAAAAGCCAATCCCCGGCCGATAGCGGGTCGGCGTTGCCGCAACGCCGCCAGGACCGAGGCGATCATCAACGCCGTCAACAGGCCGAGATGGGTGTTGTAACGCCAGAAACTGGCCACCCTTTCCCCATCCTCACGCAAGAACACTGCCACATAGGTAAAATACAAAAAGGCATTATAGCAGATGAAAATAACAGCTATTCCCCGAATCAGCCGGTCATAATCCGACACTTTACGGAAGGCGGCAAATACAGACCACAACACCGCCACCAGCATGACGCCGAAATAGCCCCCTTTATTTCGCGCCACATCCAGCATGCCCAGAATGATGCTCGCAAGGGATTGCAGGTTCCACTGACCATAGGCGCGGATGATCAATTCCTCTCCCGCCAGATTGGCGGCGACGAATTGACGCCACAACAGCCAGACCAGCAAGACAGGTCCGGTGGCAACGACCAGACCAAGGATCGCCCGCCACGACGGCAAGGACCATCCGCGCAGCAACAACACGCCACCGCTCCCCATCACCAGAACCATCAGAACCAGATTGGCAGGCTTTTGCGCCACCAAGGCGGCACCGCACAGCCCCAGGGCGACGACACCGCGCCACGAAACCATTTCAGCATGACGCCAGACCAACCAGATGCACGCCAGCACCATGGCCGAGGTCGCCACGTCGGCATAGGCGGTGAACACCAGCTTGGGCACGAAGGTGGTGCCCAAAGCGGTGACCAGCAGCGCCCCCCAGGCGTGATGGCCCCAGCCGGGCTTGTCGCCGGCGGCCAGGATGCGGGCCAGCAACTCGGCGCACAAGGCCAGTTGGAACAGATTGAGCAGGCCGGGCACCGCTTCGGAAAAACCGATCAGCCGTGACGACAGCCAACCCAACAGCGGCCAGCCATAGGGATAGGCGGCGCAGCACGATTCAATGGCCGGACGGCCCTTGCCCGGCAAGGTGGCGAAGGCATCGAGATAACGGAAGGCATGCAGCCAATGGGAAAACTCGTCCCATTCCGAGGCGATGCGGCCCGAGATCAGCAAAGCCAGCGGCAGCACCAGAACCAAGCTCATCCACCCCGCCGGCAGCCGACGAGCGCGGATTTCCAGCCCCAGCGCCAGTGCGGCCAAACCCCAGATCAAGTACGGCAGCAAAACCAGCGAGCCGTCGCCCATGGTCCCCAGCACGGTCATGGCCAGCACCGCCGCCCCCCAGCCGGCGCCGAAGGTGATCAGGTCGGGCAATTGCGCCCCCACCAGCAGGCGCCCGACCAGCCATAATTGGGCGATGGCGGCCAAGGCACCGAGAACGGGCAACAGGGAAATTCCGGCAAACGCGTTTTGCAACAAGTCCAGCATGGCACCAATCCGACTGAGTACGGCGGAAAGGTAGCGGCAGGCCGCCCCCCTGCCTAGCCCCTTTCATCCCGCATCCGGGCCATGCCCAAAGCCCCACTTTACCCGGTCCTTGAATCTCTCTACACTCCGCCCGCCGGAATGAAAGAGGAACAAACCCCCATGAACAGCTTCATCCGTGTCCGGGGCGCGCGTGAGCACAACCTGAAAAACGTGGACGTGGATATCCCCCGTGATCAGCTGGTGGTGATCACCGGGCTGTCGGGTTCCGGCAAGTCATCCCTGGCCTTCGACACCATCTATGCCGAGGGCCAAAGGCGTTACGTGGAATCGCTGTCGGCCTATGCCCGGCAGTTCCTGGAGCTGATGCAAAAGCCCGACATCGACAGCATCGAGGGTCTGTCGCCGGCCATTTCCATCGAACAGAAAACCACGTCGAAGAACCCGCGTTCCACCGTCGGCACGGTCACCGAGATTTACGATTATATGCGTCTGCTGTGGGCGCGCGTCGGCGTGCCCCATTCACCCGCCACCGGCCTGCCCATCGAAAGCCAGACGGTCAGCCAGATGGTCGACCGCATCCTGGAAATGCCGGAAGGCACCCGCCTGTACCTGCTGGCGCCTTTCGTGCGCGGGCGCAAGGGCGAGTACAAAAAGGAAATGCTGGACCTGCAAAAGAAGGGGTTCCAGCGCGTCAAGGTCGACGGCACCATCCACGAAATCGACGCGGTGCCGGCGCTGGACAAAAAGAAGAAGCACGACATCGAGGTGGTGGTCGACCGTCTGGTGGTCAAGCCGGGCCTGGGCAACCGACTGGCCGATTCGGTGGAAACGGCACTGTCCATGGCCGACGGCTTGTGCATCGCCGAAAATGCCGATAACGGCGAGCGCACCACCTTTTCCGCCAAATTCGCCTGTCCGGTGTCCGGCTTCACCATCGAGGAGATCGAGCCCCGGCTGTTCTCCTTCAACAACCCCTTCGGCGCTTGTCCGGCTTGCGACGGCTTGGGGGTCAAGCTGTTCTTCGACCCCGCCCTGGTCATCCCCGACGAGGATTTGACCCTGCGCGAAGGCGCCATCGCCCCTTGGGCCAATTCCACCTCACAATATTATCATCAGGCGTTGGAGGGGCTGGCCAAGCATTACGGCTTCGACCTGCACACGCCGTGGCGGCGCCTGCCCTTGGCCGCGCGCGAGGTCATCTTGTACGGCTCGGGCAAGGAAGTGGTGCCGATCCAGTTCGAGGACGGCTTCCGCGCCTATACCACCAACAAGGCCTTTGAAGGCGTCATCAGCAACATGGACCGGCGCTATCGCGAGACCGATTCGTCGTGGGTGCGCGAGGAATTGTCGCGTTTCCAGGCCACGTCGTGCTGCGAGGCCTGCCAGGGTGCCCGCCTGAAGCCGGAAGCGCTGGCGGTGAAGATCAGGGGCCAGCACGTTTCCCAGGTGGCTGAATTGTCCATCGCCAAGGCCCATCAATGGTACGGCGAGCTGGAACAGCACCTGAAGCCCAAGGACCGCGAGATCGCCCGGCGCATCTTGCGCGAGATCAACGACCGCCTGGGCTTTTTGATGGATGTGGGGCTGGATTACCTGACGCTGGCGCGTGGCTCGGGCAGCCTGTCGGGCGGCGAATCCCAGCGTATCCGTCTGGCCAGCCAGATCGGTTCCGGCTTGACCGGCGTGTTGTACGTGCTCGATGAACCCAGCATCGGCCTGCACCAGCGCGACAACGACCGCCTGTTGGGCACGCTGAAGCGCCTGCGCGACATCGGCAACACGGTGATCGTGGTCGAACACGACGAAGACGCCATCCGTACCGCCGATTACCTGATCGACATGGGACCGGGGGCCGGCATCCATGGCGGCGAGATCGTGGCGCAAGGCAGCCCGGACGAGGTGATGGCCAACCCGGCCAGCCAGACCGGCCTGTACCTGACCGGTCAGCGCAGCATCCCCATCCCGGCGGAACGGCGCCCCGGCAGCGGCAACATGCTGCGGGTGATCGGCGCCAGCGGCAACAACCTGAAGAACGTGGATGTGGACATCCCGCTGGGCACCTTCACCTGCGTCACCGGTGTCTCGGGCGGCGGCAAGTCGACCCTGGTGATCGAGACCCTGTACAAGGCCCTGGCCCGGCGGCTGATGAACGCCAAGGAACAGGCCTCGCCCTTCGACCGCATCGACGGCATCGAGCACCTGGACAAGATCATCGACATCGACCAGTCGCCCATCGGACGCACGCCCCGGTCCAACCCGGCCACCTATACCGGCGCCTTCACCCCCATCCGCGACTGGTTCTGCGAATTGCCCGAAGCCAAGGCGCGCGGCTACAAGCCGGGCCGCTTCAGCTTCAACGTCAAGGGCGGACGCTGCGAGGCCTGCCAGGGTGACGGCGTCATCAAGATCGAGATGCACTTCCTGCCCGACGTCTATGTCCAATGCGACGTGTGCAAGGGCAAGCGCTATAACCGCGAAACCCTGGAAATCACCTTCAAGGGCAAAAGCATCGCCGACGTCCTCGACATGACCATCGAGGAGGCCGCCGATTTCTTCAAGGCGGTGCCGTCCATCCGCGACAAGATGATCACCCTGCAACGGGTGGGGCTGGATTACATCCATCTGGGCCAGCAGGCGACGACGCTGTCGGGCGGCGAGGCCCAACGCGTCAAACTGGCCAAAGAATTGTCGCGCCGGGCGACGGGCCGCACGCTCTATATCCTGGACGAACCGACCACCGGCCTGCATTTCGAGGATGTGCGCAAGCTTTTGGAAGTGCTGCACACCCTGGTCGAGGGTGGCAACACCGTGTTGGTGATCGAGCACAATCTGGAGGTCATCAAGACCGCCGACTGGATCATCGACATGGGGCCGGAAGGCGGCGACGGCGGCGGCAAGGTGGTGGTGGCCGGCACGCCCGAGGATGTGGTGGCCTGCAAGACCAGCCATACCGGCCATTATCTCAGGCCATACCTGGATAGAAGATAGGCCGACACCACCAACGGCGGCGATACTGCAACATCAACACCAACCATAGGTATTTTGACGCTCATCCCCCAGGCCCATGCGATGCTTTTTTATCGTTTGATGACATCACAAAACTGAAAAATTGTTGCATCGCCAGAGGCGCACAGGTACAAAGTTTCAATCGGACGCCACCGAATGGAAATATAATTACTTGCCTTCTCATGTTCTCTGGGGTTGAAAGGGGTTATCATGTTGGGACCGGCGGAACTGCGTGAAATCGACGAGGCCTTGTCGGAAGAACGGGCCGAGGGCATCCGCGCCGAAAAGTCAAATCCCTATCTGACCCCGCATTTCGCCATGGGCATGGCGGTGACCCGCGCCGCCGCCAATTCGGCGACCAAGCTGCATCTGTCGGCTTTCGGCTTCAAACGCTGATCTGAAAATCTCCAGGGCATAGCCTTGCTTGCGGATAAAACCGGCCGCAACACGGATGGACGCGGATATTTTTTCATCCGCGTTTATCCGTTCCTATCCGCGTTGCGGCCGGTTGCTGGCCTTCTGGAAAGGCTTATCCGCCATCATCAAGGCGCCCCCAATCCGCCGCCAAGGCATCCAGGAACAACCGCACGGCGGGCACCAGACCGCGCCGCGACGGATAGACGGCGTGGATCAGCCCGCGCGGCGGCGTCCAGGCGGTCAAAATCTTCTCTAACACCCCTGCGCGCAAATCTTCCGCCACCATCAGACTGGGTAACTGCACGATACCGATGCCGGCCCGAGCGGCATGACGCAGTGCCACCATATCGTCGGTGACCAGCCGCGGCTGGTGCGCCACCTCGATGCCCTCGCCCGCCGCGTCCACCAATTGCCAGGAATGACGATCACCGGCCCGGGTCATGCCCAGGCTGGGCAACGCGGACAATTGGTCCGGGCTTTGCGGACGGCCCAGGCGGTCCAGCAAATCAGGCGCACCGACGAGATAGCCCTGGTGGCGCTCCAATACCTTGATGATCAGCCCGCTATCCTCCAGGGGCGGCATGCGCACGCGGATGGCCAGATCGAACCCTTCCTCGATCACATCGACACGGCGGTTGGTGGCCTCTAGGTGAACGCGCACACGCGGATGATCGGCGAGAAAGCGGGCGATGATCGGCCCCACCTTGCTTTGCGCCAACGCCACCGGGCAGGACAGACGGATCAACCCCTGCGGCTCGGCCTGGGAATGTTGCACCGCCTCTTCCGCCGCCTCGGCCTCGATGACCATGGCGCGACAATGGCGGTAATAGGCCTGGCCGAACTCGGTCAAGGCGAAGCGCCGGCTGGACCGTTGCAACAGCCGCACGCCCAAACCGTCTTCCAACTGCGCCACCCGGCGGCTGAGTTTTGATTTGGGCAGGCCCAAGGCGCGACCGGCGGCGGAAAAGCCGCCATGCTCGACCACCTGGGTGAAATAATACAGATCGTTCAGGTCACGCATGGCCGTCTCATCGTTCCATCTATGGAACGCAGCGTGCCGAAAATGCCGACTATTGGCAACATCGTCATGGGAATAGGGTGTACGGCAGATCAGAACCCCATTCCCGACGAGGCCCGACATGAACATCCTGCATATTGATTCCAGTGCCCTTGGCGACGCTTCGGTGTCGCGCCAGTTGACCGCCGGCATCGTTGCCCAATTGCGCCAGGGCAATCCCGCCGCCACCCTCACCTATCGCGATCTGGCGCTCTCCCCGCCCGACCATCTGAGCGGCGAGCTGATGCAGGTGGTCAAGTTCCAGACCATCGACGGCCTGACCCCGCGCCAGCAGCAGGAACTGGCCCTGACCAACCAACTGGTCGAGGAATTGCTGGCCGCCGACACGGTGGTGATCGGTGCGCCCATGTACAATTTCAGCGTTCCCACCCAGTTGAAGGCGTGGATCGACCGTGTCGCCCAGCCAGGCCGCACCTTCCGCTACACCGCCAGCGGCCCCGAGGGTCTGGCCGGCGGCCGCAAGGTGATCATCGCCTCGACCCGTGGCGGCCTTTATGCCGGCACCGCTTATGAGACCGCCATGGACCATCAGGAAGCCTTCCTCAAGGCCTTCTTGGGTTTCATCGGCATCAGCGACGTGCAGGTGATCCGGGCCGAGGGCGTGGCCATGGGGCAGGAAGCCCGCGACAAGGCCCTGGCAGCCGCCCAGGGTGAAATCGTCAAACTGGCGGTCTGAGTTTTTTCTGACGGCCCCCGGCGACGGGGGCCGTCACCTCGCGCCATTGACCCGGCGCCAAACCATCCAAATTCCAATCGCCCACCGCCCAGCGGATCAGCCGCAGGGTGGGGAAACCGACTGCTGCCGTCATTCGCCGCACCTGCCGATTTCGCCCTTCGTGCAAGGTCAGCTTGACCCAGGCGGTGGGAATGGCGGCGCGCCAGCGGATGGGCGGGTCGCGCGGCCATAGCCAATCGGGCTCGGCCACCAGTTCCGCCCCCGCTGTCAAGGTCGGCCCGTCCTTCAAGGTCACCCCCTGGCGCAATCGCGCCAAAGCCTCTGGCGTGGGAATGCCTTCGACCTGAGCGAAATAGGTTTTCGCCAGCTTGTGGCGCGGCTGGGCGATGCGGGCGATCAGCGGCCCGTCATCGCTCAGCACCAGCAATCCTTCCGAATCGCGATCCAGCCGTCCCGCCGGGTAAACCCCCGGCACATCCACGTAATCGGCCAGGGTCGCGCGCCCGGCTTCGCGGTCGGTGAATTGGGTCAGAACGTCATAAGGCTTGTTGAACAGGATCAACCGAGGCAAAACACGTCTCCACGCCAATTCCGACGGATATCGCCCCATGGCCCAGCCGAAACTGCACCGCATTGGTGGCCTGCCCGCCGTCGCCGCCTTGTTCCAGCGCGATCCCGGGCGGGTGGAACGGCTGTTCTTCGACGACCGCATGAAAGCCGAAGCCCAGCCCATGTGCAAGCAGATGGCGACGGCGCGCAAGCCGTTCCGTCATGTGCCCACCGAGGAACTGACCAAAGTCGCCGGCACGCCCCTGCACGGCGGCATCGTCGCCGTTTGTCAACCCAAGGGGTTGACGCCGTTCGAAGCGGTGAAAAGCTTCAACTGGGCCAAGGCCAAGGAACCACTGGTCATCCTGGACGGTATCGGCAATCCGCACAATCTGGGGGCCATCGCCCGGACCATGGCGTTTTTCGGCCTCGGCCGCCTGATCGTCTCTGACCATCCGGAACAGGCGCTGCCGTCGGATGCCGCCTTCCGCATCGCCGAAGGCGGGTTGGAATGGGTGGATGTCTATCAGGTCGCCAACCTGGGCAAGGCGCTTCCGCGTCTTAAACCACATTATCAGGTCATCGGCACAGCGCTGGGAGCGCACCGGTCGATGAAAGACACTTTTTCAAGCAATGACAAGCCATTGGCGCTTGTTCTTGGCAATGAGGAAGAAGGCCTGCCCGCCACCACCCTGGCCGCCTGCGACGACATCGTCACCATCCCCGGCTCTGGCCGGGTGCAGTCGCTGAACGTGTCGGCCACCGCCGCCATCCTGATCCATCTGCTGGCCGGCGGCATGGGATAAAGGCCATTGTCGGCCAGCGGAAGAAGGCATACGCTTGATGGTTGATCGACCGAATAATAAACAGGGGGAACCATGCAAGACGATGTCAAGGCAGCCGCACCCAGCCAAGCGGATGCCAAGGTGGAAACCGCCGATACCGCCGTGACCCAGCCTGAGTCCGAGCCCGCGCCGTCTCCCGCCGCCAAGGGCGCCGCCACCCGCCACAAGCTGGCGGCCATGCGTCACGACCCGGAAGCGGTCCGCCATGCCTTTGAAACCGGCGAATACCCCTATAAGACCAAGATGCGCCGGGATGAGTACGAAAAGAAAAAGGCCCAGTTGCAGGCCGAATTGCTGAAGGTGCAATTGTGGTCGCGCAACACCGGGCAGAAGTTCGTGCTGTTGTTCGAAGGCCGCGACGCCGCCGGCAAGGGCGGCACCATCAAGCGCTTCATGGAACACCTGAACCCGCGCGGCGCCCGTGTCGTCGCCCTGGAAAAGCCCAGCGAGGTCGAGCGCGGCCAGTGGTTCTTCCAGCGTTATATCCAGCAATTGCCCACCGCCGGCGAAATGGTCTTCTTTGACCGCTCGTGGTACAACCGCGCCGGCGTCGAGCGGGTGATGGGCTTTTGCAGCCCGTCGGAATATCTGGAATTCATGCGCCAGACGCCTGAATTGGAGCGCATGTTGGTGCGTTCGGGCATCCAGCTTTACAAATACTGGTTCTCGGTGACCCAGGACGAGCAGCGCCGCCGCTTCGAATCGCGCGGCAACGACCCGTTGAAACAATGGAAGCTGTCGCCCATCGACGTGGCCTCACTCGACAAGTGGACCGATTACACCGAAGCCAAGGAAGCCATGTTCTTCTACACCGACACAGCCGATGCGCCATGGGCCATCGTCAAGTCGGACGACAAGAAGCGGGCACGCCTGAACTGCATGCTGCACTTCCTCAATTCCATCGATTATCCGGGGAAGGATCATGCGGTGGTCCACCAACCCGACCCGCTGATCGTCGGCAAGGGATCGCACGTGGTGCAGAAAAGTGAACACATCCTGGGGGCGACGCTGCACCCCGATCTGCGTAAGCCGTAAAGACAGGGCCGGGGGAAACCCCGGCCTTTTGCTTATTGACGCGTCAGCTTTTTGATGAAGATCCAATAGGTGCCCAGGATCGGGCTGGTCTTCAGGTGAATGCGCACCTTATACGGCAGACCGCCAATGGCGCAGTCGAACACCGCATTCATGGCGCCCGCCTCGACGCCACGGCAAAATTCCTGCTGGATTATGGATTGTGCCGCCCACGGAGCGGTACGGGCAAAGAAACTCACCCCGGCCCTGGTGACAGCGGCGGCGGCATCGTCACCCGGTTCAGTGTCGATATAGCTGACAACCGCACCATCGCGGTCAAGTTCCATGGCGCCAAAAGGCAATGCCTGAATTTCGGCGATGGACAATCGTGTCAACGGATTGTCATGATCATCTTGCGTAAATGCAAAGACGGTCATGTTCCAAGGTCCGGCCTGAGTAGTGATGCTTGGCATGTCTAGTTCTTTTAGCCCTATTCCCAAGGCGGAAATTTGCCGTATTATCTGGCTTTGGTCCACAAGGAAAACACGGCCTAGCCTTATGGAAATCGTCGAGCACAATGGAAGACTTCTGATCGATCTGCCGGCAGTGCTTGATCTGCCCACCGCGGCGGAGCTTCGTGACTTGTTGATCGACGCCGCCGCCCGCGATACCGCGGCCGACGTTGTGCTTAATTTTTCTCAGGTCGAACGTGTTTCAACCGCAGCGACCCAAGTGATCCTGGCTGGTGCCGCCGCCTTGCGTCTGGCGGCGCGCCGCATGGATGCCGAAGCGGTGCCGGAACCGGTGACCGCCGCCTTCACCAGCTTGGGCCTGACAGCTCAGCTGAACCAACTGACCACCCCTTGACAGCTGACAGAGGATGAACATGGCTAAGTGCGTTCTGGCCGTCGACGATTCTAAGACCATGCGCGACATGGTGTCGTTCACCCTTCGCGGCGCCGGCTACACCGTGGTCGAGGCCGAGCACGGCGTCGCCGCGCTGAAGGTTTTGCAGGGCCAGAAGGTCGACGTCATCATCACCGACGTCAATATGCCGGAAATGGACGGCATCACCCTGGTGCGCCGGGTGCGTGGCCTGCCCACCCATGCCGGTACGCCCATCCTGATTTTGACCACCGAAAGCGATCAGAGCAAAAAGGACGAGGGCCGTTCCGCCGGTGCCACCGGCTGGATCGTCAAGCCGTTCAGCCCCGACAAATTGCTGCAGATCGTCGCCAAGGTCTGCCCCTAAGGCCTATCCCTTTAAGAAAGGAACGGCGAGATGTCCGACGACCAAGGCTATGACCTGTCACAGTTCAAGGCGACCTATTTCGAGGAATGCGCCGAACTGTTGGCCACGGCCGAGGAAACCATCGCCCGCTTGCAGGAAGGCACCGGCAGCGACGAGGATTTGAACGCGGTCTTCCGTTGCGTCCATTCCATCAAGGGGGGCGCTGGCGCCTTCTCGTTCGAGGCGTTGGTTCATTTCGCTCATGTGTTTGAAACCGCGCTCGACCATCTGCGCTCGGGCAAGGTGGAAATGTCCTCGCACGTGGCCGATCTGATGGTGCGCGGCAATGACATTCTGGGTGATTTCGTCCGTGCCGCCCAGGCCGACACCGCCCTGCCCGCCGATCATGGCGCCGACATCCTGGCGCAATTGGCCGCCCTGACCGGCGCGACGGTCCCGGTTTCGGCGAAAAAGCCCGCCGCCATCGCCAGCGCGCCGCCGCCAACAGCCGAAAAGACCTTCATCATCCATTTCCAGCCCAGCCCCGATATGCTGCGCACCGGCAACGAGCCGCTGCTGATGCTGCGTGAACTGGGCAGCCTGGGACGGATGAGCGTGGTTGCCGACACCAATGGCTTGCCCACTCTGACCGAAATGGATGCCTTGCGGTCGTATCTGTCGTGGACCTGCACCTTGGTCACCAACCGGGACCGTGACGCCATCGACGAGGTCTTTGAATTCGTCGCCGGCGACACCGCCCAGGTGATCGTCGAGGAAGAAGGCGCCGCCGCCGTGATTCCGCCCCAGGGTGAGGAAGGCGATGGCTGGGGCTTGTTCGCGCCGCCCGCCGCCAATCCCGACACGGGTGAGGAAGGCGACGGCTGGGGGCTGTTCGCGCCGCTGCCCGGCACCGCCAAACCGGTGGAAGCTACGCCCAAACCCGCCGCAGCCACTCCTACGGCTAATGCCCCGGCGGCGGGCGGCAACGCCGTCCATACCGCGTCGATCCGCGTCGATCTGGACAAGATCGACCGTCTGGTCAACATGGTGGGCGAACTGGTCATCACCCAAGCCATGCTGGGCCAACAGGCCAGCGGCTTCACCGTCGAATCCCACCCCGAGCTGATCCAGGGCCTGCAAGAGCTGTCGCACCATACCCGCGAATTGCAGGAAAACGTCATGGCCATCCGGGCCCAACCGGTCAAGGCGTTGTTTTCCAAGGCGCCGCGTCTGGTCCGCGACCTGTCGACCAAGCTGGCCAAACAGGCCCGCCTGGTGATGAGCGGCGAGAACACCGAGGTGGACAAGACCGTCATCGAACAATTGTCCGACCCGCTGACCCACCTGATCCGCAATGCGCTGGACCACGGCATCGAGACGCCGGAAGAACGCATGGCCGTGGGCAAGCCGGCGGAGGGCACCATCCATCTGGCGGCGCAACATCGCTCGGGCCGCATCTTCATCGAAATCCAGGACGACGGTCGCGGCATCAACCGCGAGCGCGTGCTGGCCAAGGCCCTGGAAAAGGGACTGGTGGAGCGCGGCCAGCAATTGACCGACGAACAGATCGACATGCTGATCTTTGCCCCAGGCTTTTCCACCGCGTCCGAAGTGTCCGACGTGTCGGGCCGCGGCGTCGGCATGGATGTGGTGCGCAAGAACATCCAGGACGTGGGCGGTCGCGTGGTGGTGCAATCCACCCCTGGGGCCGGCTCGCGCTTCATCCTGTCGCTACCGCTGACCCTGGCGGTGATGGACGGCATGCTGGTGCAAGTGGGCGGCCAACGCTATGTGCTGCCGCTGACCAACATCGTCGAATCGCTGCGCCCTAGCGCCCAACAGGCCCGCTCGCTGGTGGATGTGGGCGAGGTGCTGACCATTCGCGGCGAATACATCAACCTGATGCCGCTGCACGCTATTTTCGGCATCGACGGCGCCATCACCGACCCGACCAAGGGGCTGGTGGTGATCGTCGAAACCGAGGGCGGCGAACGGGTCGGCCTGCTGGTGGACGAATTGCTGGGTCAGCAGCAGGTGGTGATCAAGTCGCTCGATTCAAATTTCCGCCCGGTGCGCGGCATTTCCGCCGCCACCATCCTGGGCGATGGTCGCGTCGCCCTGATCCTGGATGTCAGCGCCCTTCGGCAGATGGGGGCATTGGCCCTGGCGGCGCAATGAGATTACCTATGAACACATGCAGGGGCGTCGGTTTTAACGGCAGCCTGCATCGCCTTGGTGATATATCTTTGGTTAGCACCTGCGAGAGGGATGGATAATGCAGAACGCTACCCCCGCTTCCGAAATTCAGGCCGGAGGGACACGCCAATTCATCTCGTTCACCATCGGGGACGAGGAATACGGCGTCGACATCATGGCCATCCGCGAGATCAAGGGCTGGACGGCGTCGACCGAACTGCCCAACACGCCCGAATACATGCGCGGCGTCATCAATCTGCGCGGCGCCATCGTGCCCATCTTCGACCTGCGGTCGCGCTTTTCCGGCGGCTTGACCCAGGCCTCGGCCCGACACGTCATCATCGTCGTCTCGGTTCATGACCGGGTCATCGGCATCCTGGTGGACGCCGTCGCCGACATCATCACCGTCTCCGCCGCCGACATCCAACCGGTGCCTGAACTGGATCATCATGATCATTCGGGCTTCCTGACCGGTCTGGTCACTGTCGATGGCCGCATGGTCGCCCTGCTCGACCTGCATCAACTGTTCGATATCGAATTGGTCGCCGACGCCATCACCGCGGCCGCGTGATCCAAGGGGGAATTAACATGTCGACCAAAACTTCCGGCCTGACGGTCAAGGGCCGCATCTATGGCGGTTTTCTGCTGATCCTGGTCTTCCTGGCCGTCGTCGCGGGCGTCAGCTTCTTTGGTTTCTCCAAGATGGAGGCCGGCACCCATCAATTCGCCGATGTGGCGCAGAACAGCGCTCGCGTCGCCCAGATCGAACGCGATGTGGTGGGATTGCGGCGCAATGCCTTCCTGTACACGGACAAAGGCGACAAAAAGTCGCTGGACCGTATCCGTGAACTGGAACCGTCCTTGCGCAAGAACCTGAAGGAGGCCATTGCCGCCACCGCCAATGCCGAGCGCAAGGCCAGCCTGGAACGCATGTCCCAGTTGTTCGAGCAGTACATCAACAACCTCAATCGCGCCGTCGAGACGAAGAACAAGCGCGACGAGGTGTATAGCGCCAAGCTGGTGCCCGTCGCCAACGATCTGACCAAGGCCTTGTCCTCGCTGGTCGACACCACCTTGGACGCCAAGGATTGGGAAACCGGCAGCTATGCCGGCAAAAGCCAGGAACAGTTGCTGCTGATGCGCATCCAGGCCCTGCGCTTCGTTGACAGCCCGTCGCAGGCCATCGTCGATGTCTACAAGGATCAGTTCGCCGCCGCCAGCAAGGCGATCAAGTATCTGGCCGACACCGAAAAGGACGAGGCTCATCGCCGCATCATCGAATTCGTGCGCGATTCCCTGCCCAATTACGACCGCTATTTCCAGGAAATGGCACAGCTGACTTTCCAGGTCGACACCCTGGTCAACAAGGAAAACGCCGCCCTGGCCAACGAGTTCGCCGAGCTGGCGTCCAAGACCAAGGCTTCGCAGCAAGTCTACATGACGGAACTGGAGGACCAGACCCTCGAAACCGCTGCGGCGCAAAAGCTGACCGCCGTCATCGTTCCCGCCATCATCATCGGCTTGGGTCTGCTGTTCGCCTGGCTGATCGCGCGCTCCATCATCACCCCGATCTCGGCGATGACCGGCGCCATGGCTGAACTGGCCGGCGGCAGGCTGGACGTCACCATCCCCGCCCTGGACCGTACCGACGAAATCGGTGAAATGGCCCAGGCGGTACAGGTGTTCAAGCAGAACGCCAACGACAAGAAGCGCATGGAAGAAGAGCAGCGCGCCCGCGAGGAAGCGGAACGTCAGGCCGAGGCGGCCCAGCGTGCCCGCGAGGCGGCCATCGTCGCCGAAGTGGCGGAAGTGGCCAAGGCGGCGTCGGAAGGCGACCTGGATCGCCGCATCGATCTGGCCGGCAAGGACGGTTTCCTGCTCAGCCTGTGCGATGGCGTCAACAATCTGGTCAAGCTGACCGGCATCGCCCTTAACGACGTCGCCTCGGTGCTGTCGTCGGTGGCGCGCGGCGACCTGACCCAGCGCATCACCAACAACTATGCCGGCGTGTTCGGCCAGCTCAAGTCCGACGTCAACCAGACCGCCGACAAACTGTTCGAGATCGTCACCAACATCAACTCGGCCGCCGGTCAGATCGGCTCGGCCGCCTCGGAAGTGGCCGCCGGTTCGCAGGATCTGTCGGAACGCTCGGAACAGCAGGCCAGCGCCCTGGAAGAAACCGCCGCCAGCATGGAAGAACTGGCCGCCACCGTGCGCCAGAACGCCGCCAATGCCCAGCAGGCCAACCAACTTGCCGCCGGCGCCCGCGAAGTGGCCGCCGGTGGCGGCCAGGTGGTCGCCGACGCCATCGGCGCCATGGGCCGTATCGAATCCTCGTCGCAGAAGATCGAGGACATCGTCGGCATGATCGACGAAATCGCCTTCCAGACCAATCTGCTGGCGCTGAACGCGGCGGTGGAAGCGGCCCGCGCCGGTGATGCCGGCAAGGGCTTCGCCGTGGTCGCCCAGGAAGTGCGTAATCTGGCCCAGCGATCGGCCCAGGCGTCCAAGGAAATCAAGACCCTGATCGCCGAAAGCTCGACCCAGGTGCGTTCCGGCGCCGATCTGGTCAAGGGCGCCGGCAAAACCCTGGAAGACATCCTGGGCAGCGTCAAACGGGTGGCCGATATCGTCGCCGAAATCGCCGCCGCCAGTTCCGAACAGGCGTCGGGCATCGATCAGGTCAATTCCGCCGTCAGCCAGATGGACGAAATGACCCAGCAAAACGCGGCCCTGGTGGAAGAATCCGCCGCCGCCGCCCACGCCTTGGAAGATCAGTCGCGCGAACTCAACCGGTTGATGGGCTTCTTCCATACCGGCAACGACAATTCCGCCGCCCAGGCGGAACAGGTCGTGGCGCGCAGCACCAAGCCCGCCGTCAAGGCCAAGCCGGCGGTGAAACCGGCGCTGAAGCTGGCGGTAAAGGCGGCGCCCATGCGCAAGCCGGCGGTCAAATCCGCCTCGGCTTCCCCCTCGCCCACCCCGTCCGCATCCAAGGATGAAGATTGGGCTGAATTTTAGTAGGATTATAAAAGAGCCCCCGCCGCGATCGTCGCGGCGGGGACGTTCCCTGGGGGGGGATGTTTGTGAGCAGCCGGCAAGAAACCGCCAACGGTCCACGCCGTGAATTTGAGCTGGGCGACGAAGAATTCCGCTTTCTGGCATCGTTCATGTCGAAAGAGACGGGTATCGTCCTGTCCGACCACAAGCGTGACATGGTCTGTGGCCGTCTGGTCAAGCGCCTGCGCGCCCTGGGGTTGCGGGAATTCAGCCAGTATTGCGATATGTTGCGCGGCCCCCAGGGTCACGCCGAGGTGGAAAATCTGGTTAACGCCATCACCACCAACATCACCAATTTCTTCCGCGAACCCCATCACTTCGACCACCTGCGCGATCAGGTGTTGGCGCCGCGCCTGAATGAACGGCCCCGCCGTCCACGCGTGCGCATCTGGTCGGCGGGCTGTTCCACCGGGGAAGAACCCTATTCCATCGCCATGACCATGGCCGACGCGCTGAAGGGCTGCGACGGCTGGGATGCGTTGGTACTGGCCACCGACATCGACACCAACGTGTTGCGCCGGGGCGAGGCCGGGCTTTATCCCCTCGCCGCCCTCGACCATATCCCGGAAAGCTATCGCAAGCGCTTCGTCCGCCGCGCCCACGAAGCGGACAAGGTGCAGATGGCCGACGAAATCCGCCGGCTGATCCGCTTTCGCCGCCTGAACCTGCATGAAAACTGGCCGATGAAGGGATTGTTCGACGCCATTTTCTGCCGCAACGTCGCCATCTATTTCGACAAGCCGACCCAGCGCCAGTTGTTCAACCGCTATGCCGACCGCCTGTTCATGGGCGGCATCCTCTATCTTGGCCACGCCGAAAGCCTGATCGGGGTTTCCGACCGCTTCGAGGCGGTGGACAAGACATCGTACCGGCGGATCAAATGAGCAGCGAAACCTGGGGCGCATCGGCGGACGAAGCCGAAAGACGGCGCTGGTTCGACCCCACCTTCAAGATCATGGCCGTCAAGGTGCTGCCGGGCGAACATTACGTTTCCACCGCCGGACAAGAGATGATCGTCACCGTCCTGGGCTCGTGTGTCGCCGCCTGCGTCTGGGACACCCGCATGCGCATCGGCGGCATGAACCACTTCATGCTGCCCGATTCCGGCTCGGGCGGGGATGTGCCGGTGGACAAGGCCATGCGCTTCGGCAACTTCGCCATGGAAGAATTGATCAACGACGTGTTGCGCCGGGGCGGCCGCCGCGACAGCCTGGAAATCAAGGTGTTCGGCGGCGGCAACGTATTGCCGGGCATGGGCGGGGCCGGCACCGGCTCGGCCCCCATCGGCGACCGCAACGCCGTCTTCGTCCGGCAATATCTGTCGGAGGAAGGTTATCGTATCGCCGCCGAGGATCTGGGCGGCCCCCACCCGCGCCGCATCCATTTCTTTCCGCGCCTGGGCAAGGTCATCCGCCTGTTCCTGAAAAAAGACGTGGAACGCGCCGTGCTCAACCGCGAAATGTCCTATCGCTCGCGCCTGCAGACCGTCCAGGTCGAAGGCGAGATCGAATTGTTCGATTAGAGGCCCGCCATGCCCACCCGTATCGCCCGCGTGCTGATCGTCGATGATTCCGCCCTGATGCGGCAGATGCTGACCAGCATCCTGTCGTCAGACCCGGGTATCGAGGTGGTCGGCACCGCCCCCGACCCGCTGGTGGCGCGGGAAAAGATCAAGGCGCTGAACCCGGACGTGCTGACCTTGGATGTGGAAATGCCGCGCATGGACGGCTTGGCCTTTCTGGAAAAACTGATGACCTTGCGCCCCATGCCGGTAGTGATGGTGTCGTCGCTGACCGAAAAGGGCGCCGAGGTGACCATGCGGGCCATGGAACTGGGCGCCGTCGACGTTTTCTGCAAACCCGTGGACATCGCCGGCGGCGGCTTGCAGGCCCAGGCCCAGATTCTGATCGACAAGGTCAAGGCGGCGGCTTTCGCCCGTGTCCGCTCGCTCAGTGATCGCCCGGTACAACAACCGGCCCGTCTGGCCGTCACCACCCTTTACAAATCCACTGATCGGCTGGTGGCTATCGGTTCGTCCACCGGCGGGGTCGAGGCCTTGCGCGACATCATCCTGGCCCTGCCCGCCGATTCGCCGCCCATCGTCATCACCCAGCATATTCCGCCGAAATTCTCGGCCAGCTTCGCCGAGCGGCTGAACAGTCTGGCCGCCGTCCGGGTCAAGGAGGCCAGCGACGGCGAACGCATCATGGCCGGCCATGTCTATATCGCACCGGGCGACCGTCATCTGGCGGTGCGCCGCTCGGGCGCCCAATTGATCGCCCAATGCTATGACGGCCCGCTGGTCAGCGGCCACAAGCCCAGCGTCAGCGTCTTGTTCAATTCGGTGGCGGAAACCTGCGGCGCCAAGGCGGTGGGGGTGATCCTCACCGGCATGGGCCGCGACGGCGCCGACGGCCTGCTGGCCATGCGCAAGGCCGGCGCCGCCACCATCGGCGAGGACGAATCGTCGTGCGTGGTTTATGGCATGCCGAAAGCGGCATTTGATTTAGGGGCGGTGGAAAAACAACTTCCGCTATCGCACATCGCCGAAGAAATCCTTAGGCTGTGCCGCCAGGACGTGGCAAGGACATGATATGAACGATAATACCTCTCTTCTTCAGTTGCTGGCCCACTGGCAGGCCTTTTCCCAGTTACAGCAACGCGCTTTCGAGTTCCTTGCCTCGGAAGCCATGGCAACCGGTCAGGAATTCGAGAACTCCACTGCCGGGGCCACCGGCGTGCTGATCCGCATCGGCCAGTTCGCCGGCGAAAGCGAAGCCGGCGAATTGCAGGTGCAGACCAACGAAGTGGTGCACCGCCTGCAAGCCGCCGACCGCTCGCGCCAAGGGCTGGAACAGGTGGCCTCGGTGCTGACCACGCTGCGCCGCCAGCACGAGGAATTGGAAGCCCAGACCCGTCATTGCGCCCAAGCCCCCATGGATGACGCCATCACGGCGCAGTGGATCGAGGCGTTGAGCCAAAACGTCTCGCTGGCCGATTGGCGTCGCCGGCTGACCGACGCGCTCAATGGCCGCACCTCGGAATGTGTGCAAGCCGCCGAAGACGAGATGGAATTGTTCTGACCACCCCCATATGACAAGCTATCCCATCCTTGGACACAACGGCATGAGTGAGCCCGCCATGACACAAGGCTGCGACAATCGTTGCGCGACGCCTTTGGATTTTTCCTTCGTCATGGCCTTTCAGCCGGTGGTGGATGTGGTACAGCGCCGCATCTATGCCTATGAAGCCCTGGTGCGCGGCACCGACGGCGCCGGGGCCGCCGCCATCCTGGCCCGGATCACCGATGACAACCGCTATGCCTTCGATCAGGCCTGTCGGGTCAAGGCCATCGAAACGGCGGCGGGGCTGGGCCTGGACCGTCGGCTCAACATCAACTTTCTGCCCAATGCCGTCTATCACCCGGAAGCTTGCCTGCGCCTGACTCTGTCGGCGGCCAAGGAACATGGCTTTCCCGAGGATTTGATCACCTTCGAGTTCACCGAAGACGAACAGATCCACAACCGCGCCCATCTGCGATCCATCATCGAAACCTACCGTCAGCACGGTTTTCATACCGCACTCGATGATTTCGGCGCCGGCTATGCCGGGCTGTCGCTGCTGGCCGATTTCCAGCCCGACACCATCAAGATCGACCGCTGCCTGATCACCTTGGTTGACCAAAGCCCGGCCCGTCAGGCGATCATCGCCGGACTGGTCAAAACCGCAGAAATGCTGGGATTATCGGTCGTCGCGGAAGGCACGGAACGCATCGAGGAAGTGCGTATGCTGCATGAGATGGGCATCAATCTGTTCCAGGGCTATTACTTCGCCCGACCACAGATTGGGCAATTGGTCGATGATGATCAAATTCCGTGGATATAAAATAGGCATATGGCCTACCCATATGTGAAGTTTATGTGACACCCCTCCCCCCAGCTTGCGCACATCCGACCTAGGGACTAATCCTCACCTACTTTCGTTTGAGTAGGATGCGAAGATGTCCCGCCTGCTGTCCCGTCTGTCGCTGAAATCGCAAATCTCGGCCATCGTCATCCTGGCCGCCATGGTGTTCATCGTCGTCGGTGGCGTGCTAGTGTTGAGCGGCGCCCGTCAGCAACGATTCGACCAAGACCAGCAGCGTTTTGTCGAACTGGAGCGGGTGACCGCCGCTTTGGCCTTTGATCTGCTCGATGCCCGCCGGCGGGAAAAGGACTTCCTGGCTCGACGCAATGACACGGAACGGCAAAAGCATGCCGCCAGTCTTGCCGACGCCCGCACCCAGCTCGCCCGCCTCTCCGATCTTCATGACGGCCCGGAGATCGCCCGCATCGGCCAAGCTCTTGATACCTATGGCCAGACTTTCGATCAGGTGGTGACGGCTCAACACCTGATCGGCTACAGCGAAAAAGACGGGGCTTTGGGCAATCTGCGCAATTCGGTCCATGCGGTCGAACAATTGCTGAAGGATCACGACGAGCCGCGTTTGTCGGTGCTGATGCTAATGATGCGCCGGCACGAAAAAGACTTTCTTGCCCGCCGTGACCGCAAATATATGGACGACATGAGCAAGCGCGCCGCGGAATTCGCCAACCTGTTGCCCCGCTCGGGCATTCCGCCGGCCATTCAGGACGATATCAGCGCCAAGATGCGCGTCTATCATCAGGATTTCGAGGCGGTGGTCCAGGCGACCTTGGCCCTGACCGCCCATACCGAAACCCTGTCGACCCTCTATTCCGGCATGGAACCCGATATCGACAGCCTGCGCCAGTTATCCAACCAGAAAGCCGCCCAGGCCCAAGCCGCCCGCAACGCCGCTGCCCAATTCGGCCAACTTGCCGTGCTGGTCGCCATCGTCATTGGCGGCGGCTTGATCGCCGTGCTGGGCTCGGCCATTGCCCGTGGCATTTATCGACCGCTCAAGGCCATGACCAAAGCCATGGGAGAACTGGCCGAAGGCAACCGGAACAACGCCATCCCGTCGCTGGAGCGAAACGACGAGGTGGGGGAAATGGCCCGTGCCCTGCAAGTGTTCAAAAATAACGCCCAGGCCGCCGAAACCCTGCAACGGCAACAAGAAGACATGCGCCAGCAGGCGGAACAGACCAAGCTGGCGGCCTTGACCACCATGGCCGAAACGGTCGAGCGCGAATCCAGACTGGCGGTGGACCGGGTGGCGGAACGCACCCGCTCCATGGCCCACAACGCCCAGGCCATGGCACAATCCGCCGAAATCGTGGGCGGTGACGCCCAGGGCGTGGCCTCCGCCGCCGATCAGGCCTTGGCCAATGCCCAGACCGTCGCCGCCGCGTCGGAACAGCTCAGTGCCTCCATCGCTGAAATCGCCCATCAGGTCACCACCGCCACCAGCGTCACCCACGATGCGGTGCAATCGGCCCGCACGGCCCAAACCACCATCACCCATTTGTCCGATGCGGTGGGCCGCATCGACGAAATCACCGTGCTGATCAGCGAAATCGCTGGCCAGACCAATCTGTTGGCACTCAACGCCACCATCGAGGCGGCCCGCGCCGGCGAGGCCGGCAAGGGTTTTGCCGTGGTTGCCAACGAGGTGAAGAATCTGGCGGCGCAAACGTCGAAGGCCACCGCCGAGATTTCCACCCAGGTGGAAGCGATCCAGGCGACCACCCGCAACGCGGTGAACGCGGTGGGGCAGATCGCCGGCGCTATCGACGCGGTGGAAAGCATCGCCGCCGCCATCGCCGCCGCCATCGAGGAACAGGGCGCCGCCACCGGGGAAATCTCGCGCAATGTCAGCCAGACCTCGGACGCCGCCAACGAGGTGTCCAGGCGCATCGCCGCCGTCAGCAATGAGGCGCAAACCACCCGCAGCCAAGCCAGTCAGGTCAGTATCATTTCAACCGAAGTGGCCGATGCCATCCAGAACCTGCGCGATACCCTGATCCGGGTGGTGCGCACCTCGACCCGCGAAGTCGATCGCCGCCAGGACGAACGCCACAGCATCGACCGCGGGGCGATCCTGAGCGTGAATGGCCGTGACCATGGCGGGCGCGTCACCGATTGCAGCCGCAACGGCGCTACCTTGATGCTGGCCGATGATGCCGCCCTATCGCCGGGACAACGCTGCCGCCTGAGCATGGATGGCATTGCCGGCGCCATCGAGGTGGAGGTTGTAGCCCTGGATCAAACCCTGGCCCACCTGCACTTTCTCGCCCCGCTGATGGCGGATGTCGCCTAAAGCGGCGTGCCCTTAATCGGCAACACGTCTACCACAACACCCGTCATGCCCGCGCAGGCGGGCATCCAGGAATCGTACGCTTATGCGCCGACACTGTTCGCTGGATTCCCGCCTACGCGGGAATGACGCTTAAGACGATGGATGGCTCGTATTTAACTCTAATCCTCGCCGTGGCCGTTGACCAAGGCGCGACGCAGACGGCGCACGCCCAGGATCACCGCGCCGATGATCACCGGCAGGGCGACCAGGGCGGCGATGTCGGCATCCACCGGCAAGCCGGCGCCCTTCAGACCCTTGGCGGCATAAAGCACCAGTCCCAGCAGATAATAGCTGATGGCCACCACCGACAGGCCTTCCACCGTCTCTTGCAGGCGCAACTGCAACTGGGCCCGGCGGTTCATGCTGCGCAACAGGTCACGGTTTTTTTCTTCCAGCGCGATATCGACGCGGGTGCGCAACAGATCACCGGCCCGCGCCGCCCGCCGCGCCAGCAATTGCTGGCGTTCCGCCGCCGATTCGCAGGTCTTCATGGCCGGGGCCAGACGGCGATCCATGAATTCGCCGATGGTTTGCAGACCGGGGATGCGATCCTCACGCAATTCGGCGATGCGCTGGTTGACGATGGCGTAATAGGCCCGCGCCGCCCCCAGCCGGAACGAGGTGGCGGCGTCCAGCCGTTCGGCCTCGGCCGCCAGGGCGGTCAGGCGTTCCAGCAATTCGCGGTCGTTCTGGGCAATGGCCGGATCAGCCAGTTCGGTGACGATGGCGGCCAGACCGCTATCCATGCGAAACATCTCGGCATTGGCCTGACGCGCCGGCGGAAAGGCCAACAGTGCCATCATGCGATAGGTCTCGATTTCCAGCAGACGCTGCATCACCCGACCGCTTTGGCCCTTGGTCAAATCCTTGTCGCGCACCCAGATACGACCGAAACCATCGGCATGCAGGCGGAAATCGGTCCAGCATTCCGCCGCCGAGCCGATGATCTTGGCGGCGATCAACGGATTGCCGTCGAACAAGGCACTGATGTCGTCGGCGGAACGCGGGGTCTTTTCCATGGCCAGGTGGGTGGCGGTCAATACCTTGCCGGGCAGCCGCTCCAACCATTCCGCCGGCACCAGGGCCAGGGCCGGATCATTGAACGGATGGTCATAGCCATCGAAGCGCAGGAAGGTATAGGTGGAAAACTCGGCATGGCGTTCCCAACGCAGGCGCAACGCGCCCAAATCGCGGGAGAAATAAGTGGTGGTTTCCGCCGGTGCCTCGGCCCCGTGGATGGACAGCAACTCTGTCAGGTAAGCGTGTTCCTCGCCGGCACTCAATCCGTCGTGCAGCACCGCCAGATGGCTGGCGCGGATTGGGGCGGCGATCTGCTCGTAGGGGCGGGCGTGCACCTCGCCGGCCAAGGCCCGGCGCATGGAATGTTCGTTCAAGGCCCAGGTTCGCCCTGGCATCATCTCGGCCATTGCCTATATTCCTTTTAACGACAAGTTTTGGTGTACACTTTGGGTCACGACCTGCCAATACCTGACCGGCTTGCTCATGCCCTACCCGCGCCCCCTACCCGCCCCGCAGGAGCCTTCATGCCCCACGAGTCCCAAGCCCATCAATTGTTCTTCACCCGCGCTGGGCTGGACCAGGACAAAGTGACGGCCATCGTCGGCGAAGCTTTGACCGGGGCCGATGACGGCGAATTGTTCCTGGAATACCGGCAGTCGGAAAGCATGGTGCTGGACGACCGTCAAATCAAATCGGCCAATTTCGACACCGCCCAGGGCTTCGGCCTGCGCTCGGTGGTGGGCGAGGCCCATGGTTACGCCCACGGTTCGGTGCTGTCGGAAGAGGCCATCCGCCGCGCCGGCGACACGGTCAAGGCGGTGCGTAACGGCCATTCCGGCACCATGGCGGCGGCGCCCATGGGTACCAATTCCGCCCTTTATACCGACATCAACCCGCTCAATCTGGTCCCGTTCGCGGACAAGGTCAAATTGCTGGAAGCCATGGATGCCTATGCGCGGGGCAAGGAGCCGCGCCTGCGGCAGGTCTCGGCGTCGCTGACCGGATCGTGGCAGGCGGTGTTCATCCAGCGCGCCGATGGCAGCCATGCCGCCGATATCCGCCCGCTGGTGCGCCTGAACGTCTCGGTGGTGATGGGCGACGGCGACCGCATGGAAACCGGCAGCCACGGCATCGGCGGACGCTTCACCTATGAACGGATGATCGACGAGGGCTCGTGGCGGGCTTGCGTCGACGAGGCCATCCGTCAGGCCGCCATCAATCTGGACTCCATTCCCGCCCCGGCGGGGGAAATGAGCGTGGTGCTGGGGCCGGGCTGGCCCGGCGTCATGCTGCACGAAGCCGTCGGCCATGGGCTTGAGGGCGATTTCAACCGCAAGGGCACCTCGGCTTTTTCCGGCATGATCGGGCAAAGAGTGGCGGCCAAGGGCGTCACCGTGGTCGATGACGGCACCATGGTCGACCGCCGCGGCTCGCTGTCGGTGGATGACGAAGGCACGCCCACCAGCCGCACCACCCTGATCGAGGACGGCATCCTGGTCGGTTATATACAAGACCGCCTCAACGCCCGGCTGATGGGGGTCAAACCCACCGGCAACGGACGGCGCCAATCCTATGCCCATGCGCCGATTCCGCGCATGACCAACACCTTCATGGTGGCGGGCGGGCATGATCCGGCGGAAATCATCGCCTCGGTGAAAAAGGGCATCTATGCCGTCAATTTCGGCGGTGGTCAGGTGGACATCACCTCGGGCAAATTCGTCTTCGCCGCCACCGAGGCCTATCTGATCGAAGACGGCAAGATCGGTCCGGCGGTCAAGGGCGCCACCCTGATCGGCAACGGCCCCGACGCCATGAACAAGGTGACCATGATCGGCAATGACCTGGAACTGGACCCCGGCATCGGCACCTGCGGCAAGGACGGCCAGGGTGTGCCGGTGGGCGTGGGCCAACCGACGCTGCGCATGGACGGCCTGACCGTCGGCGGCACGGCGGTATAACCCCCATGCCGGGCAGCGCCGATTACGGCAAACTGTACATCTCGTTGCTGATGCGCAAGCTGGCGGAAGCCGGCGGCATCAGCACCGTGGTCGATTGCGGCTGCGGCTGCGGCACCTATCGCACCTTGCTGGCGCCCTGTCTGGGCCAGGCCACCTGGATCGGTATCGAGGCCTGGGCGCCCTATATCGCCCAGTTCGGCCTGCACGACCTGTACCACCGGGTGATCAACAGCGACCTGCGGCAAGTGGATTTCGCCGCCCTCGCCCCGGTTGATCTGGTGATCTTCGGCGACGTGCTGGAACACATGAAGAAAGACGAGGCGCAAGCGGCGGTCGGCAAGGCTCTGGCCGTCGCCTCGTACGTGCTTCTGTCCATTCCGGTGGTGGATTATCCCCAAGACGAGATCAACGGCAATCCGTTTGAAATCCACGTCAAGGACGATTGGGACCACCAGCAGGTGATGGCCGCTTTCCCCGGCATCACCGCCTTTTTCATCCATGACCATATCGGCGTCTACGTGCTGACCGGCAATGCCCTGGCCACCAGCCGGGTCACCGCCTTGCAGGCGGTGTTGCCGCCCCTATTGCACCAGCAATTGCCCAATGACCGCATGGCCTGGGGCGGCTGGTCCATCGAAAGCCATCTGTGAAAGCGGGTTAGGACGCTTTGCGTCCATCCGGGCGTCCATCCGGCCCGTGCAACTGACCGGCGCGCTTCTCGAAGGCGCCGACCATCAGCTTGACCGCTTCGTTGAACAGCGAGCCGATGACCTTTTGCAGGATTTTCGACTTGAACTCGAAATCGACGAAAAAGTCGATGGTGGTGGTGCCGTCGGCGTTGGGGACGAAGCTCCAGTGGTTGTTCAGGTACTGGAACGGTCCTTCGGTATAAGTGACGTCGATGCGCATGGCGGCGCGGTCCAGCACCACCTTGGAGGTATAACGCTCGCGGATCATCTTGAAGCCGATGACCAGATCGGCGAAAAACATGTCGCCGTCGCGCTTGCGGATACGCGCGCCGACGCACCACGGCAGGAATTCCGGGTAACGTTCCACATCCGCCACCAGATCGAACAACTGGTCGGGGGTATAGGGCAGCGGGCGCTTTTCCGCGTGGGTCGGCATGATCGTCCCTATTCCGCCGCGCTTTGGGCGGCGGCGCGGGCTTTGCGCAATTCATCGAAATCGCGGTCGGCATGGTGCGACGACCGGGTCAGCGGCGTCGCCGCCACCATCAGAAAGCCCTTGGCCTTGGCGGTGGCGCGATAATCGTCGAACTCGTCCGGGGTGACGAAGCGGTCGATGGCGACGTGCTTGAGCGTCGGCTGCAAATACTGGCCGATGGTCATGAAATCGATGCCGGCGGAGCGCATGTCGTCCATCACCTGCAAGACTTCGGCTCGGGTTTCACCCAGGCCCACCATGATGCCCGACTTGGTGAAGATGGTCGGGTCGATTTCCTTGACCATCTGCAACAGCCTAAGCGAATGAAAATAGCGCGCCCCCGGACGGATGCCCGGATACAGGCGCGGCACCGTTTCCAGATTGTGGTTGAAGACATCGGGCCGGGCGCGGGCGACGGCAGCGATGGCGCCGTCCTTGTCGCGGAAATCCGGGGTCAGCACCTCGATGGTGCAATCGGGGCTGGTGGCGCGGATGCGCTCGATGCAGGCGACGAACTGGAAAGCGCCGCCATCGGCCAGATCGTCACGATCGACCGAGGTGATAACCACATGCTTCAAGCCCATGGAGGCGACGCTGGCGGCCAGGTTTTCCGGCTCGGACACATCGACGGCGCCGGGCTTGCCGGTCTTCACGTTGCAAAAGGCGCAAGCGCGCGTGCAGGTGTCGCCCAGGATCATGAAGGTGGCGTGCTTGTGCTTCCAGCATTCACCGATATTGGGACAGGCCGCTTCCTCGCACACGGTGTGCAGGTTCTTGTCGCGCATCAGCTTGCGCACTTCGGCGGCTTCGGCGGAGGTGGGCGCCTTGACCCTGATCCAATCCGGCTTCTTGGGCGACGGATTGTCGGGACGGCGGGCCTTTTCGGGGTGGCGGAGAACGGGCTTGTCAGTCATGGCTTGGGTATCGTCCACGTTGCGGCCAAGGTCAAGAATTTCATAGCCCTTCCAGAACAAAGGGCACGGGGATATACGCGCCCCCGTGCCCCCACCCTTTGCCCGAAAGGCATTTCGTTCCAACGTCATACCCGCGCAGGCGGGTATCCAGGAGTCGCGGAAAAACCGGACGTGCCCCCCTCTGGACTCCCGCTTTCGCGGGAGTGACGAAAAGCAAAACTAAAAATGAATCGCCCGACCATAGGCCGACAACACCGCTTCATGCATCATTTCCGACAGGGTCGGATGCGGGAAGACGGTGTGCATCAGCTCGGCCTCGGTGGTTTCCAGGGTCTTGGCGATGGTATAGCCCTGGATCATTTCCGTCACCTCGGCCCCGATCATGTGGGCGCCGAGAAGCTCGCCGGTCTTGGCGTCGAACACGGTCTTGATCAGGCCTTCCGGCTCGCCCAGCGCAATGGCCTTGCCGTTGCCGATGAAGGGGAAACGACCGACCTTGACCTGATAGCCCTTGGCTATGGCCTTCTTTTCCGACAACCCGACGCTGGCCACCTGCGGGTGGCAATAGGTGCAACCGGGAATCTTGGAATTTTCCAAGGGGTGCACGTCCTTGATGCCGGCGATCTTCTCGACGCAGATGACGCCTTCATGGCTGGCCTTGTGCGCCAGCCATGGCGGCGCCGTCAGGTCGCCGATAGCGTAAACACCCGGCTCGTCGGTTTCGCACCACTTGTTGGTGACCACATGGCCGCGATCGACCTTGATCTTGGTGCCTTCCAGGCCGATGTTTTCCACGTTGGCGACGATGCCGACGGCGGAAATCACCCGATCGACGACGATGTCTTCCACCTTGCCGCCCACATCCACCTGCACCGAGACGTTATTGGCCGATTTCTTCAGGCCCTTGACCGTGGCGTTGGTGATGATGCGCATGCCCTGCTTCTCGAACTGCTTGCGAGCCAGGGCGCTGATTTCCTCGTCCTCCACCGGCATCACCCGGTCCATCATCTCGACGACGGTGACCTGGGCGCCCAGCGCGTTGAAGAAGCTGGCGAATTCGATGCCGATGGCGCCCGAGCCGATGACCAGCAAAGCTTTCGGCACGGTATCGGGGACCAGGGCTTCCTTGTAGGTCCAGACGAACTTGCCGTCGGGCTCCAGGCCGGGAATGATTCGCGCCCGACCGCCGGTGGCCAGGATGATGTGCTTGCCCGACAGCGTCAAATTGTCCTTGCCGGCCACGGCAACCTTGCCTTTACCGGCCAGCTTGCCGACACCGTCGAACACGGTGACCTTGTTCTTTTTCAGCAGGCCCTTGACGCCCGCCGACAATTGCGCCGACACCCCGCGCGAGCGCTTGACGATGGCGGCCAGATCGAAGCTGGCGCCCGGCGCCGACAGGCCATAGGCGGAAGCATGCTGCATGGTGCGGAAGATATCGGCGGAGCGCAGCAAGGCCTTGGTCGGGATGCAGCCCCAGTTCAGGCAGATGCCGCCCAGATGCTCGCGTTCCACCAGCCCGGTCTTCATCCCCAGCTGCGCCGCGCGGATGGCGGCCACATAGCCGCCGGGACCGCCGCCGATGACCACCACGTCGAAAGTGTTGTCGGACATGTGATGTCTCCACCAAAATCAGTTATGTCGGCCCGGTATCAGTCGCGGGCGGCGGGAAAAAACGCGGCCAGTCGGCCATCGACGTCCAGATCGTGCAGATCGGCCAGACGCCACAGATAGATGCCCATGACGTCGCGGAAGGCGCCGAGCAATTGATAAAAGCGGTAGCTGGGCATGGCGTGACGCCGCCCGGCCTGACGATCCCACGCCTCGGCGGCGTCCAGATAACGGCGGCAGGCGGCGCGCATGGCCAGCAACGTGTCATGGGCGACGGAATCGTCGCCGATCAGCTGGTTGGTGTCGCCGATCAAGCGGCGCAGATCGCAGATGGCGCGATAGCAGCTTTCCTGTTCTTCCGGCAGCAACAGATGTTCGCCGAACAGAGCCGAGCCGCCGACCATGTCGATCAGCCCGGCCACCGCCTGGGATTCCGCCGGCGACGGATCAACCGTCCGGGCAGCGAATCCGGCCAAGGGCCGGTCCAGTTCACGTACGCGGATCCGCATCAGATCCCCCCCTTTTCCACCAGCGGGCGCCAGGCCCGATCCATGTCGAATGCCAGATCGTGATCGGCGACGTAACGCCACAAGAAGGCATCGAAATCGCCGCCGAAACGTTCAGTGATAAAAGTGTCCATGGCCTGGGCCTTGGTCTGATAGACGCTCATCAGATCGAAGCGCCAGCCCTGATGGCCCTTGTCCACCTTCAGGCGCGAGCCATCCATGGTGCCGGCGATGATCTTGCTGACCAGCCAATTGCCGTCTTCGTCAAAGCCCATATGATCGCCGACCGACATCTCCGTCATCAGGGCGTCCAGATAGGGGAAGGCGGAAAACGCCAGCAGAAAACAAGTGCCGCCACTGGCGCTGACGATATCCGCATCACCTTCCTGACCGCGAAAGCGGGTGACGAAAAAACGGGTCAGCGGATCGCGTTCCGACAGCGCCTGACGGTCGTCGCGGGCATAGATGGAACGCAACTCGTCGCCCCAGCTCAGGCAGCCGCCGAACAGGGCCGAGGTGGCGGATGGCATCCGCCCCTCGCCCAAGGCTTGCTTCAGGGTCTCGAACTCCTGACGGATGGCCGGCATGGCCAGGGCGATTTTCTCCCGGTCCATGACCTTGGCCTCCCCTACAGCAGCATGGAAAGCGGATCTTCGACCAGCTTCTTGAAGGCGGCCAGGAACTCGGCACCGACGGCGCCGTCGACGACGCGATGGTCGACCGAAAGCGTGCAGGTCATCACCGTGGCGATGGCCAGGGCGCCGGCCTTGACCACCGGGCGCTGCTCGCCCGCGCCCACCGCCAGGATGCAGCCCTGCGGCGGGTTGATGATGGCGGCGAAGTCCTTGACGCCGAACATGCCCAGGTTGGAGATGGTGAAACCGCCGCCCTGGAATTCCTCCGGCTTCAACTTGCCGTCGCGGGCCTTGGCCGCCAGTTCCTTCATTTCATTGGAAATGGCCGCCAGACCCTTATGGTCGGCATGGTGGACGATGGGGGTGATCAGACCATTGGGGGTGGCCACCGCCACCGACACGTCCACATCGGTATAACGCTTGATCGCCTCTTCGCCCCACGACGCATTGGCGGCGGGCACCTTCTTCAAGGCCAGCGCCACGGCGCGGATGATGAAGTCGTTGACCGACAGCTTATAGGCATCGGAGCGGCCATTGAGATCGGAACGCACCTTCAACAGGGCATCCAGCTCGCAATCGATGGACAGATAGAAATGCGGAATGGTCGACTTGGCTTCGGTCAGGCGCCGGGCGATGACCTTGCGCATGGAGGAATTGGGGATTTCCTCGAAAGCCGGCTCGAACGGATTGGCGACAGCCGGGGCCGGAGCGGCCTTGGCGGCGGCCACCGGCGCGGCGGTGGCAACAACCGGGGCGGCGGCGACACCGCCCTTGAGCGCCTGTTCGACGTCGGCCTTGACCACCCGCCCATAGGGGCCCGAGCCCTTGACCGCCTTCAAATCCAATCCAGCATCGGCAGCGATGCGCTTGGCCAGCGGGCTGGCGAAAACGCGCTCACCCCCATGGGACGGCGCCTGAGCGGCGGCGGCGACCGGGGCAGCCGCAGCAGCCGGGGCAGCCGCAGCAGCCGGGGCAACGGCGGCCGCCGGGGCGGCGGCTTTCGGCTTGGCGACGATGCTGGACGCATCCTCGCCCTCTTCCAGCAGCACGCCGATGGGAGTGTTGACGGCGACGCCAGAAGTGCCGTCGGCGATCAGGATTTTCCCCAACACGCCTTCATCCACGGCCTCGAATTCCATGGTCGCCTTGTCGGTTTCGATCTCGGCCAGAACATCGCCGGACTTCACCGCATCGCCTTCCTTCTTCAACCACCGGGCCAAGGTACCCTCGGTCATGGTGGGCGAAAGCGCGGGCATCAAAAGTTCGATGGGCATTTCGCGCTCTCCTTACTTGGCGTAGCAGACCTTGCGGGCGGCATCGGCGATGCCATCCGGGGTCGGCAGATACAGGCGTTCCAGATTGGCGGCATAGGGCATGGGCACATCGGCACCGCACACCCGGATCACCGGGGCATCCAGCCAGTCGAAGCAATGCTCCATCATCAGGGCGGCGATTTCCGAGCCGATGCCGGCATAGGCCCAGCCTTCCTCGACCGAGATGATGCGATTGGTCTTCTTCACCGAGGCGACGATGCTGTCGATGTCGATGGGACGAAGCGACCGCAGGTTCAGGACTTCGGCGGAAATGCCGTCCTTTTCCAACAGCGCCGCGGCTTCCAGCGAAGTGCCGACCATGCGCGAATAGGTGACGATGGTCACGTGCTCGCCGGCGCGTTCGATCTTGGCCTTACCGATGGGGACGATGAAATCCGGGTCGTCGGGCACGTCGAAGGACTGGCCGTAGAGGATTTCATTTTCCAGCACCACCACCGGGTTGGGGTCGCGGATGGCCGCTTTCAGCAGACCCTTGGCATCGGCGGCGGACCACGGCGCCACCACCTTCAAGCCGGGGCAATGGGCGTACCACGAGGCGAAATCCTGGCTGTGCTGGGCGCCGACGCGGGCGGCGGCACCGTTGGGGCCACGGAAGACGATGGGGCACGGTTGCTGACCGCCCGACATGTACAGGGTCTTGGCCGCCGAATTGATGACGTGGTCGATGGCCTGCATGGAAAAGTTCATGGTCATGAACTCGACGATGGGCTTGAGACCGGCAAAAGCCGCACCCACGGCCAGACCGGCGAAGCCCATTTCGGTGATCGGCGTGTCGATCACCCGCTTGTCGCCGAACTCGTCCAGCAGACCCTGCGACACCTTGTAGGCGCCCTGGTACTGGGCCACTTCCTCGCCCAGCAGGAAGACGCCTTCGTCGCGGCGCATTTCCTCGGCCATGGCGTCGCGAAGCGCTTCGCGCACGGTCTGGCGGTTGTACTTGGCATATTCCTTTTCCACATGCGCCGGGGCGCAGACCGCCGGAGCCTGGGCCATGATCGCCGCCTGCGGGCCGGCATCGTGGATCACCGGGGTGACGCTGGGGCCGGCCTTTTCCATCACCTTGCCCAGATCGGCGGCGGTTTCGCCCTCTTCCAGCATGATGGCGATGGCGGTGTTGACGGCCACACCCTCGGTGCCGCCGGCAATCAGGATCTTGCCCAAGGTGCCTTCCTCGACCGCTTCCATTTCCATGGTCGCCTTGTCGGTTTCAATCTCGGCCAGCACGTCGCCCGACTTCACCGCATCGCCCTCGGCCTTCAGCCACCGGGCCAGCTTGCCTTCAGTCATGGTCGGCGACAGCGCCGGCATCAGAATTTCGATAGCCATCGTCTCGTCTCCCCCTCAGGCTTCAATCAGCACGTCGGTCCACAATTCGGACAAATCCGGCTCGGGGCTGGTTTGCGCGAATTCCGCCGCTTCGGTGACGATGACCTTGACCTCGCGGTCCATTTCCTTGAGCGCCGCCTCGTCCACCAGACCGGCATCCAGCAAGCGGGCCTTCAAGGTGTCGATGGGGTCGTGCTGCTCGCGCATCTTGGTCACTTCCTCCTTGGTCCGGTACTTGGCCGGATCGGACATGGAATGGCCGCGATAGCGATAGGTCTTCATTTCCAGGATATAGGGACCGTTGCCGGAACGGGCATGATCCAGCGCCCGGCTGCCGGCTTCATAAATCGCCTGCACGCTCATGCCGTCCACCGCTTCGCCGGGGATGCCGTAGGCGGCGCCGCGCTTGAACAATTCGATACCGGCGGCGTGCCGCTCGGACGAGGTGCCCATGGCGTATTTGTTGTTCTCGATCACATAGACAACCGGCAGCTTCCACAGGGCAGCCATGTTGAAGCTTTCGTAAACCTGACCCTGGTTAAGCGCGCCATCGCCCAGATAGACGTGACAGACGCCCTGGTCGCCGGTGTATTTGTGGGCGAAGCCCAGGCCGGTGCCGATGGGCACCTGGGCGCCGACGATGCCGTGACCGCCGTAAAAGCGCTTTTCCCGGCTGAACATGTGCATGGAACCGCCCTTGCCGCGGGAATAGCCGCCGCTGCGCCCGGTCAGTTCCGCCATCACGCCCTTGGCATCCATGCCGCAGGCCAGCATCTGGCCGTGGTCACGGTAAGAGGTGATGACCGAATCGGTATCGCCCGCCGCCGATTGCATGCCGACGACCACGGCTTCCTGGCCGATATACAGGTGGCAGAAACCGCCGATCAGACCCATGCCATACAACTGGCCGGCCTTTTCCTCGAAACGACGGATCAGCAGCATGTCGCGGTACCAGCCGATCAGCTGGTCCGGTCCGATCTCCGCCGACTTGGCTTTGCGCTTGGACGTGGTCGCCATGGTTCCTCCCAGGGCAGGATGATGTGAGTGCGTAGACAGATAGGTAAACCAACCTTCCCTTTTAGGCAAGGCGTTTCGCCGTCAAAAATGCTTATATTGCAATGCAATAATGGCAATTAACTGGATAATAGTTATTTATCAAAACCTAACCAGATGGGCGGGCAACGGGTGGTGCGATGCAGCAATCCTTTTGCCTCATCGGGTTAGCGCCTGACAGGGATATTGGGAGCGGGCAAACACTTGAAAACCCACCCGGCGGACAAAATCGCGCCAACCGGTCCATTTCACAATGCACCCATTCAGAGCAAACGCATGACAACAAAGCAAACAAGACTACCATGAACACAGAACCCGCCCAGCCAAGGGGGGCTGTCATGCTGAAGAATTTGAAGGTTCTCTATAAGGTCGCCCTTATCGTGCTGGTTCTGAGTTCAGCTCTGGCGGTCGTGTCGGCGACATCGATTTCGTCGTTGCAATCCCTGGGTCGGCAATTACATGCCGTCGCCGATGACGGCTCCGCCGCGTTGCTGGCCGCCCGCATGAACACCAATGTTCAGGCCATGAATGCCATCCAGGCCATGGCGGCGGCCGACCCCAGCCCCGCCGCCCTGACCGATGCCGAGGCCAAACTGAAGGCCGAGTTGGAGCTGTTCCAGCAGCGCATGGACAAGACCCGGAAACTGACCAGCGACACCAAGGCCTTGGCGTTGATCGACGGCATGGAACAACGCAAATCCGGCTTTGAACAGGCGGCCCACAAGGTGCTGAGCCTCGCCCGCGACCAAGGCAGCCGCGACGCCCTGCGCGACCAGGCCCGCGCCGCCAGCGCCGAAGCGGCGTCGCTGCGTGAAATCGTCCGTACCTTCTTCCGCCTGCAAGAAGACACGCTGGCCGCGCGCACCGACACCGCCCACACCCTGGTCGATAGCCGCACCACCCTGACCATCGCCGCCGCCCTGATCGCCCTGGGCGCCGGGATCGCCGTCAGCATCGTCATCGCCCGTAACGGCATCGCCACGCCATTGCGGGCCAGCGTCGCCGATGTCCACGCCCTGGCGCAAAACCAATTGGACATCGCCATCACCGGAACCGACCGTCGCGATGAATTGGGAGACGTGGCCAAGGCATTGCTCACCCTGCGCGACCATCTGCGCCGCGACCGCGATCTGGAACAGGCGGCCCTGCGGGAACAGGAACGCAAACTCGCCCACGCCGAGCACGTGCGCCAACTGGTCCTGAGCTTTGAACAGCACAGCAAGGACAGTCTCTATCAGGTCAGCACCGCTTCGGGCGCGCTTGAAGAAACCTCAAGCGGATTGCAAGCAGATGCCGATCTGACCAGCAGCCGCGCCACCAGCGGCAGCTCCGCCGCCACCCAGGCCGCCAGCAACGTCGAAACCGTGGCGGCGGCAGCCGAGGAACTCGCCGCCTCCATCAACGAGATTTCGCGGCAGATCACCTTGTCCGCCGATGCCTCCTCCCACGCGGTGGAAGCCGCCGACAGCGCTACCGCGTCGGTACGCGCCCTGGATCAATCGGCATCGCAGATTTCCGCCATCGTCGAGATGATCCGCTCCATCGCCAGCCAGACCAATCTGTTGGCACTCAACGCCACCATCGAGGCGGCGCGGGCCGGCGAGGCCGGCAAAGGCTTTGCCGTCGTCGCCAATGAAGTGAAATCTCTGGCGACCCAGACCGGGCGCGCCACCCAGGACATTACCGCCCAAATCACCACGGTGCAGAACCAAACCCGCGCGGTAGTGACCGCCCTTGATCAGGTCATCGCCGCTATTCGCCGCATGGAAAGCGTGGCCAGCGGCATTTCCGCCGCCATGGAGGAACAGAACGCCGCCACCCAGGAAATCGCCCGCAATGTCGAGCAGGCGGCTCTGGGGACCAACGCCGTATCCGAGATCATGGAAGGCATTCAGCAGGCCGCCAGCCACAGCGGCGCCGGTGCCGGCCAAGTCCGGCAAGCGGCCAGCCACCTGACGCGGACGTCGGCAGCGTTGAAACAGGCTATCGAGACATTCCTGCACGCAATCTCGGAAGAATGATTACTTGCCGAAGATCACCATCTCGTCGCTGCGGCCCATGTTGAGCATGGCGCGCGCGCGTTCTTCCAGCATGTCGGGGTCAAGATGGTCGGGGCGCAGCAGCAGCACCCGGTGTTCCAACGCCTGACGTTCGGTCGAGACGTTGGCCAGTTGCATTTCAGCGGCCAGGATTTCCTTGTCGAGCCGAACCCAGGCCAGCACTCCGCGATCGCCTTCCACCGTGTGGTAGGCGAAATAAGCCAAGGCACCGACCCCGATCAACGGGCCCATGACATGGCGCAGATAGCGGTTGAGTTCTTTCAACATGGGAGAGATGGGATCACAGCAGGATTCGTGACGTCAACAAGATGTGAACGACTTGATTCATTTTCTTGAACGAAACGTCACTTCTGTGACGAAAAAGACTCACTTCGTCACCGACAAAGGAGAACAGCGCATGAACCTAGCACGCGCTGGTTAACTTGACGTTAGTATGTGGAGTTTGCTTAAAATTTTAAACAAAATGGCCGGGATTTCTCCCGGCCATCGCTTGTGCTCTCAGGGCTGAGTGTTTATCAGCGCGAGCAATAGGCGTCCCACACCGTCCAGTACTCGGCCCCCTTGCCGTCGGCGGTGGCAACGATGCCGACCATGCCGGCACAATTACTGTTGCAGCCGATATCGGCCTGCGAACCGGCCTTGGGGGCCAAGGTGGTCGGGCCGAAATTGGGGCCGCTGGCACTGACGATCACCTTGAAAACACCCGACAGGCCAGGGGTTTGCAGTTGTTGGGTCGGGTTATCCGAGGTGATGGTCCCGGTCCAGTTGCCGTTCAACTGTTGCAGCGTCACCGACCACTTGGTGACCACGGCGCTGGTGTTGTTCTGCGGCGAGATATAGGCCCAGAAACTGGCGCCCTTGCCCAATTGCAGGTTTTCAGCGATGTCGGCGGTGTTGTGATCCAGAAGCGGAGAAGAAACATTGGACATTGAAGCCTCCCTAATGAAGTTTTCTCCGCCAAAATATCTATCTATTATTGTTTATTGAGTCAATGAATACAACTATTGCGATTCAACTTGTCACAAAAGAAAGCGGCTGGAGTTGCCCCCAGCCGCTTCGTTTGATCGACAGAAAAAGCCGCGATCAGCGCTTCATGATGGAGAGGCCGGCGTAACGGGCTGCCGGGCCCAACTCCTCTTCCAGGCGGATCAGCTGGTTGTACTTGGCCAGACGGTCGGAACGCGACAGCGAGCCGGTCTTGATCTGGCCGCAATTGGTGGCCACCGCCAGATCGGCGATGATCGAATCCTCGGTCTCACCCGAACGATGGCTCATGACGGCGGTGTAGCCGGCCTTATGGGCCATGTCCACGGCTTCCAGGGTCTCGCTCAGGGTACCGATCTGGTTGACCTTGACCAGGATGGAATTGGCCAGGCCCTTGTCGATGCCCATGGACAGGCGGGCCGGGTTAGTGACGAACAAATCGTCGCCGACCAATTGCACCTTGCCGCCCAGTTCCTCGGTCAGCATTTCCCAGCCGTCCAGATCGTCTTCCGAGCAACCGTCCTCGATGGAGATGATCGGATAGGACTTGGCCAGCTTGGCATAGAACTTGACGATGCCCTTCTGGTCGTAGGTCTTCTTGGCCCCGACCATCTCGTACTTGCCGTCCTTGAAGAACTCGGTGGAGGCGCAGTCGAGCGCCAGCATGATGTCCTCACCCGGCTTGTAGCCGGCCTTTTCGATGGACTGCATGATGAAGTCGAGCGCCTGTTCCGCCGACTTCAGATTGGGGGCGAAACCGCCTTCGTCGCCGACATTGGTGTTGTGGCCGGCGTCCTTCAGCTGCTTCTTCAGCGCCTGGAACACTTCCGAACCCATGCGGATGGCGTCCGAGCAGGTGGGCGCGCCCACCGGCATGATCATGAATTCCTGGATGTCGATGGGGTTGTCGGCATGGGCACCGCCGTTGATGATGTTCATCATCGGCACCGGCAGCAAGCTGGCGAAGGCGCCGCCCACATAGCGGTAGAGCGGCAGGCCGGCTTCCTCGGCGGCGGCGCGGGCGCAGGCCAGCGACACGCCCAAGATGGCATTGGCGCCCAGGCGCGACTTGTTGGGGGTGCCGTCCAGGTCGATCATGGTCTTGTCGATGACCACCTGTTCCTCGGCATCCATGCCCGACAGGGCGTCATAGATTTCGCCGTTGACGCTTTCCACCGCCTTCAGCACACCCTTGCCGCCATAGCGCTTCTTGTCGCCGTCGCGCAGTTCGGCGGCTTCGTGGGCGCCGGTGGAGGCACCCGACGGCACGGCGGCGCGGCCCATGACACCGCTTTCCAGCACCACGTCGACTTCGACGGTGGGATTGCCGCGCGAATCAAGGATTTCGCGGGCGTGGATATCGATAATGGCAGTCATCGGAAATCTCCAGACTTCGGACGGTTGGATTGTCAGGCGATGCTAAGGGGATCGGCCTTGGCCAAGCGGTCAAAGGCCATCAGGGAAGAAATCAGCGCCGGCATGTCGGCCAAACGGATCATGTTGGGTCCGTCGGACGGCGCATGGTCGGGATCGGGATGGGTTTCGATGAAGACGCCGGCAATGCCCAAGGACACGGCGGCCCGCGCCAGGACGGGGGCGAAGCGACGATCACCGCCGGAGGAAGCCCCCTGCCCGCCCGGGCTTTGCACCGCGTGGGTGGCGTCCATGATCACCGGAAAACCGGTGCTGGCCATGATCGGAATGGCCCGCATGTCGGCGACCAGATCGCCATAGCCGAAGCAGGCGCCACGCTCGGTCAGCAGGATGCGAGAATTGCCGGTGCTTTCCACCTTGGCGGCGACGTTGGCCATCTGGTTGGGCGCCAGGAATTGGCCCTTTTTCACGTTGATGACGGCGCCGGTGCGACCGGCGGCCACCAGCAGGTCGGTTTGCCGGCACAAAAAGGCCGGGATTTGCAACACGTCCACCGCCTTGGCGACGGGGATGCATTGCTCTTCGTTATGGATGTCGGTCAGCACCGGCAACCCCAGGCTTTCGCGGATCTCGGCGAAGACCGGAAGCGCCGCCTCCAGCCCCAGGCCGCGCCGGCCCGACAGCGAGGTGCGGTTGGCCTTGTCGAAGGACGATTTGTAGATCAGGCCGATACCGGCCTTTTCACACATGTCCTTGAGCGCGCCGGCGCATTCCAGCGCGTGTTCGCGGCTTTCCATCTGGCACGGGCCGGCGATCAGAACCAAAGGCAGGTCATTGCCCAGAACCAGAGTGCGACCGACGGCGACGTGATGATGGGTCATGCTGCTTACACCAATCGCGATTGCCGCACCGCCGCTTCGATGAAGCTGGTGAACAGCGGATGGGGATCGAAGGGCTTGGACTTCAGCTCGGGGTGGAATTGTACACCGATGAACCACGGATGGTCGCTGTATTCGACGATTTCCGGCAGCACACCGTCGGGCGACAGGCCCGAGAAGGTCAGGCCGGCGGCTTCCAGCTTCTCGCGGTAATCCATGTTGACTTCATAGCGATGGCGATGGCGCTCGGAAATACGGTCGGATCCATAAATCTCACGCACGCGTGAACCGGCCTTGAGGTCGCAATCATAGGCGCCCAGACGCAGCGTGCCGCCCAGATCGCCGGATGCATTGCGCTTTTCCAGGGCGTTGCCCTTCAGCCATTCGGTCATCAGACCGACCACCGGTTCCTCGCAAGGGCCGAACTCGGTCGAACTGGCCTTGGCCAAGCCGGCCAGATTGCGGGCGGTCTCGATCACCGCCATCTGCATGCCGAAGCAGATGCCGAAATAGGGCACCCGACGTTCGCGGGCGAACTTCACCGCCTCGACCTTGCCCAAGGCGCCGCGCTCGCCGAAACCGCCGGGGACCAGGATGCCGTGGCAGGGTTCCAGATGCTGCACCGCGTCTTCGCGTTCGAAAATCTGGCTGTCGATCCAGTTCAGGCGCACGCGCACATTGTTGGCGATGCCGCCATGGGTCAGCGCCTCGGCCAGCGACTTGTAGCTGTCGAGCAGGCTGGTGTACTTGCCGACGACGGCGATGGTCACCTCGCCTTCCGGCTGACGCACGCGCTCGACGATGTTGACCCAACGGTCGAGGTTGGGTTCCTTCGACTCGATGCCGAAATGGCGGCACACCTGCTCGTCCAGGCCCTGCTCGTGGTAGCTGATCGGCACCTGATAGATGGTGTCGACGTCAAGGGCCGGGATGACGGCTTCGCCGCGGACGTTGCAGAACAGGGCGATCTTCCGACGCTCGCCTTCGGGGATGTCGCGGTCGGACCGGCACATCAACAGATCGGGCTGGATGCCGACGCTCAGCAATTCCTTGACCGAATGCTGGGTCGGCTTGGTCTTCAACTCGCCCGCCGACGGAATATAAGGCAGCAGCGTCAAGTGGATGAACATGGTGGCTTCGCGCCCCAGTTCATTGGCCAGCTGACGGATGGCTTCCAGGAAGGGCAGCGATTCGATGTCGCCCACCGTGCCGCCGATTTCACACAGGATGAAATCCTCGTCGGTGACGTCCGACTTGACGAATTCCTTGATGGCGTTGGTGACGTGCGGAATGACCTGGACGGTGGCGCCCAGATAATCGCCACGACGTTCGCGGGCGATGACGTCGGAATAGATGCGACCGGTGGTGATGTTGTCGCTCTTGCGCGACGCCACCCCGGTGAAACGCTCGTAATGGCCCAGATCAAGATCGGTCTCGGCCCCGTCGTCGGTGACGTAGACCTCGCCGTGCTGATAGGGGCTCATGGTGCCGGGATCGACGTTGAGATAGGGATCAAGCTTGCGCAGGCGCACCTTGAACCCACGAGCCTGCAAACAGGCACCCAGGGCAGCCGAAGCCAAGCCCTTGCCCAAGGACGACACGACGCCGCCAGTGATAAAGATGAAACGCGTCATTGGCCCCTTGCTTTCAAGCTTACGGCTGTCACACGCGAAGACCACCGGCCCGGAAAGGGCCGGCGAAATCCCCAAACATAACCCTGCGGTCGCGCTTTGATCAGCGCGCCAGCGGGGCGGCGGGCTCGGCCGGAGCCGCCGGAGCGGTCACCGGGGCGACCGCCTTGACCTTGTCGAACGGCGAACCGCCGCCGGTACGGTTGTTGGCGATGATGGCCAAAGCCAGACTGGTGACGAAGAAGGCCGCGGCAAGGATGCCGGTGGTCTTGGTCAGCAGATTGCCTGCCGCCCGACCGCTCATCAGGCCACCGCCGCCGCCACCACCGATCCCCAGCGCCCCGCCCTCGGAGCGTTGCAGCAGGATGATGCCCACCAGACCCACGGCCAGCAGGAGATGAATGACGAGGATGATCGGAAAGACGTCCATGAGCACACCAAAAAGGCCAAACCACCAAAACGGTCCGCCCGGAGCCGCCACCTGGGTTCAGGCAGTGGCACCGGGCGCCGGAATGTTCGACGGCGTTTTTAGCCCTCCGCGTCGCGGAAGGCTAGTGCAAAAGTGACATGGTCAGGCGCAGTTGCGGGCGATGGCCCAGAAATCCTCGACCTTCAGCGCCGCGCCGCCGATCAGACCGCCATCCACGTCGGGAAGCGCGATCAGTTGGGCGGCATTTTCCGGCTTCATCGAGCCGCCGTAAAGAATACGCATCTTGCCCGCTTCGCTTTCACCGATCAGCTTGACCAACTCGGCGCGGATGGCGGCGTGCACTTCCTGCGCCTGGTCCGGGGTCGCGACGCGACCGGTGCCGATGGCCCACACCGGCTCGTAGGCGATCACGGTGTTATCCGCGTTGGCGCCCTCGGGCAGCGAGCCCTTCAACTGGCTCTTGTTGATGTCGATGGTCTGGCCGGCATCGCGCTGGGCCAGGGTCTCGCCGATGCAGACGATGGCCAGCAGCCCGGCGGCATGGGCAGCGGCGGCCTTGGCCTTGACTTGGGCATCGGTCTCGGCGTGGTCGGTGCGGCGCTCGGAATGGCCGAGGATGACGGCGGAACAGCCCACGTCCTTCAACAGCGCCGGCGAGGTGTCGCCGGTATGGGCGCCGGACACCTTGGCATGACAATCCTGCGCCCCCAGGGCGACGCCGGAACCGGCCAGGGCGGCGGCGACCGCGCCCAACAGCGGAAACGGCGGGCACACCAGCATGTCGCAAGCCAGATCGGGCTGTGACTTGCGCTTGGCGGCGACACCTTCGGCCAGGGCGATGGCATCGGCCAGCAGGCCATTCATCTTCCAGTTGCCGGCGATCAGCGGACGTCTGCTCATTCTCTTTAACTCCCACAAGGATTTTGGGCGATTTGGGCGCGTATATCACCAACCGGCGCTTTCGTCCAAACAAAGGCAACGGCCTGTCGGCAACACAAGCGGATTCCGCTGTTGCGGGGCCAGCCCCCCCCTCTTATGATGCCGGTCACTTTGCCTGGGGCCGATCCGCGCCCCGGCTGCCTCTTGCTTTCGCCGGGAACCATGCTCGATTCTTTCCGTAACGCCTCGAAGTCCTGGGTCATCAAAGTCCTGTTCGGCCTGCTTGTCCTAAGCTTCCTTGCCTGGGGCGTCGAGGACGTGGCCCGCAACGGCCTGTTCGGTCGCGGCCCGGCCATCAAAGTGGGCGACCGCGATTTCGCCGCCGCCGAGGTGATGGTGGAATTCAAGCGCGACATGGACCAGTTGCAACCGCAATTCGGCGGCAAGCTGAGCATGGCCGACGCCCGCAAGCTGGGGCTGATGGACCGCACCATCGACAGCATCGTCACCCGCACCTTGGTGGACGAAGCCGCGCGCGATCTCAGCCTTGCCACCTCGGACGACGAAGTCATCGCCAAGGTGGCGGCGGAACCCAGCTTCCGCAACCAGTTGGGCCAGTTCGACCGCGATTTGCTGCGCCAGGCGCTGTCGCGTGCCGGTTGGAGCGAACAGGAATTCATGCGCCAGGAAAAGGACAACATCCTGCGCACCCAATTGGCCGAATCCTTAAGCGGCGGTATCACCGCCCCGCAGATCTTGACTGAACCGCTGATCCGCTGGAGCCGCGAAACCCGGCAAGCCGAGACCGTTTCCATCAAGGCCGCGTCCATGCCGCAGCCCGCCGCCCCCGATGCCGCCACGCTGGAACAGTATTACAAGGCCAATGCCAACAGCTTCATGGCGCCGGAATTCCGCGCCATCACCGCCTTGCTGCTGCGCACCAGCGATGCCGGACGCGGTCTGACCGTCACCGACGAGATGCTCACCGAAGCCTACAAGGCGCGTGAAGACGAGTTCCACAGCCCTGAACGCCGCACGGTCAGCCAGATCGTCCTGGCCGACGATGCCAGCGCCGACAAGGCGGCGGAAATGGTCAAGGCCGGCAAGGACATCAAGGTCATCGCCAAGGATCTCGGCGTCAACGTCATCGAGCTGGGCCTGGTGGAAAAGGGCGACCTGCCCGACGAACTGGCCGGACCAGTCTTCGACGTGGGTCAGGGCACCCTGACCCAGCCGGTGAAGTCGGCCTTGGGCTGGCATGTGGCCAAGGTCACCGCCATCACCGCCGCCAAAACCCGATCGCTGGCCGAGGTCAGGGAGATGCTGACGGCGGATGTGCTGCGCGAAAAGTCCATGGACCGCATAACGGAACTGACCAATCAGGTGGAAGATTCCTTGGGTGGCGGCGCCACCTTGGAAGAAACCGCCACCCGCTTCCAATTGCCGCTGGTGCGCATCGCCGCCATGGATGCCAAGGGCCGCGCCCCCAATGGCAAGCCGGTCACCGATCTGCCGGGCGGCGAATCCTTCCTGGACGTGGCCTTCCATACCGAACAGGGTACCGAAAGCCAGTTGACCGAGATGGATGGTAACGGCTTGTTCCTGCTGCGCGTCGATTCCATCACCCCGCCCCAGCCCAAGGTGCTGTCGGAAGTCCGGGCCGAGGCCGTCGCCGCCTGGCAGGCGGAACAGCGCCAAGCCGCCGCCAAGGCTTTGGCCGACAAGATCGCCGACCGGGTCAAGGCCGGCGAACCCTTAGCCAAGGTGGCTCAGTCGCTGTCGTTGAAGGCCGAGACCTCCGCCCCCTTCACCCGCGAGGGCGGCGAGGCCAGCAAGTTGCCGCCGGCCATTGTCACCGCCCTGTTCGACGGCAAGCCCGGTCGGGTCGAAGCCGCCCCCAGCCGCGACGGCTGGATGGTGGCGCAATTGGACAAGGTGATGGCCTTCGACGCCAAGGCCGATGCCAAGGCCGCCGAACAAATCCGCAAACGTACCAACAGCGCCGTTTCCGTTGACCTGATCGACCAATACATCGCCGCCTTGAACGTCGAGATGGGCGTCAAGGTGGACCGCAGCCAGCTTTCCCGCGAAGAGTAACCATGACCGCCAATCCCGAATACGCCGCCTTCCGCCAGACCTATGACGCGGGCAAACCGCAATTGGTGTGGCGGACCATGGTGGCCGATCTGGAAACGCCGGTTTCCGCCTTCATGAAGCTGGCCGGCGGCCAGCCCCATTCGTTCCTGCTGGAATCGGTGGAAGGCGGCGCCGTGCGCGGTCGGTATTCGGTGTTGGGCATGAAGCCCGATCTGTTGTGGAAATGCGTGGGCAACATGGCCTGGGTCAACCGCAACGCCCGCACCGACGCCGATGCGTTCGAGCCCTGCCCGGTGGCCGAGGCGCGCGGTACCTTGGAATCGTTGCGCGCCCTGATCGCCGAAAGCCGCGTCGATATTCCCGCCAACCTGCCGCCCATGGCCGCCGGTCTGGTCGGCTACATGACCTATGACACCATCCGGCTGGTGGAAAAGCTGCCCGACAACAACCCCGACACCATCGGCATTCCCGACGGCATCTATATGCGGCCGACGGTGATGGCGGTGTTCGACAACGTCAACGGCACCTTGACCGCCGTGGTGCCGGTGTGGCCGCGCCCCGGCGTCGACGCCCGCGCCGCCTTTGAACTGGCGCAGGAACGCCTGGGGTTCGTCGTCGAGGCGCTGGAAAGCCCGCTGCCCCACGTGATTTCCGCCAGCGACCGCGCCAGCCATGCGCCCAATCCGGTGCCGTCGATGACGGCGGAGGAATATTGCGCCAAGGTACTGAAGGCCAAGGAATACATCGCCGCCGGCGACATCTTCCAGGTAGTCCTCAGCCAGCGTCTGGCGGTGCCGTTCAAATTGCCGCCGTTTTCGCTGTACCGGGCGTTGCGCCGCCTCAATCCCAGCCCGTTCCTGGTCTACATGAACCTGGACGGCTTTCAGCTGGTGGCGTCGAGCCCGGAAATCCTGGTCCGCCTGCGCGACGGCAAGGTGACCATCCGCCCCATCGCCGGCACCCGCAAGCGTGGCGTCGATCAGGCCGAGGACGATGCCCTGGCCGCCGACCTGCTGGCCGATCCCAAGGAACTGGCCGAACATCTGATGCTGCTGGATCTGGGCCGCAACGATGTGGGCCGGGTGGCCAAGATCGGCTCGGTCAAGGTGACCAAGAAGATGTTCGTGGAATATTATTCCCACGTCATGCACATCGTCTCCAACGTGGAAGGCGACATCCGCGACGATTGCGATGCCATGGACGCGCTGATGGCTGGCTTTCCCGCCGGCACCACCTCGGGTGCGCCCAAGATTCGCGCCATGGAAATCATCGACGAGCTCGAGCCCGAGCGCCGGTCGTTTTATGCCGGCTGCATGGGCTATATTTCCGGCAACGGCAATATGGATACCTGCATCGCCCTGCGCACCACCTTGGTCAAGGACGGCACCATGTATGTGCAGGCCGGCGCCGGCATCGTCGCCGATTCGGTTCCCGAAAAGGAACACGAGGAATGCATGAACAAGGCCCGCGCCCTGGTCCGCGCGGCGGAAGAGGCGCTGGAATACACGCTGACCCGCCAATAAAAAGTCGAGAATAAAAACCCCGCCGCAGGCACCCTGCGGCGGGGTTTTTATGTTCAGGTTGTCAGTTACGCCGTCGCCGGCAGGAAACCGGCGGATACCAGGGTGCGGACTTTCTCGAACGCCTTGACCTCGATCTGGCGGATGCGTTCACGGCTGACACCGAAACGCGCCCCCAATTCCTCCAGGGTCATGGGTTCATCGCGCAAACGGCGTTCGACGAAGATTTCACGCTCACGCTCGTTCAGGCTGCCCAGGGCCTGGGCGATCAGCTTGCGCCCCTTGGACAATTCCTCGTGCTTGGCCAGACCGGTTTCCTGGTTGTCGGTCTCGTCGGGCAGCAACTCGATGATCTCGGTGCCGCTTTCCCCCACCGGGGTGTTGAGCGACGAATCGCGTCCGCCCATGCGCCGGTTCATATTGACGACGTCGGTTTCGGACACCCCCAATTCCTTGGCGATGGCGCGGACATCGGCGGGGGCCAGTTCGGTGGCGTCCAGCAGCCGCAGCTTGGTCTTCACCTTGCGCAGGTTGAAGAACAGCTTCTTTTGCGCCGCCAAGGTGCCGATTTTGACCAAGGACCAGGAATTGAGCACGAATTCATTCAACGACGCCTTGATCCACCACATGGCATAGGTGGACAGGCGGAACCCGCGTTCCGGCTCGAACTTCTTCACCGCCCGCATCAGGCCCAGATTGCCCTCGGAAATCAGATCGGCCATGGGCAGGCCGTAATGGCGGTATCCCATGGCGATCTTGGCCACCAGACGCAGATGGCTGGTCACCAATTGGTGGGCGGCGGCGGTGTCTTCATAATCGACCCAGCGCTTGGCCAGCATGTATTCCTGTTCCGGCTCCAACACCGGAAAGTCGCGAATCTCGCGCAGATACTTGGACAAGCCGCTATCGTCAGCGGAAATGGCGGGCACAGTGGCACGCATGGCGGTCCTCCCTTCAGAGCAACACGTCCGGCCCACCAGCAAACGGTCGGGCCATCACATCAAGGCAGCCTTGCAATAAGCACCGCCCTTCAGGAAACATTATGATCATGCTGCTCAAGCAGGTCAATATGTAACCATGACGATGTCAAATAAGGAATCCACCATGAACAAGCCCCGCCTGGTCCTGACCCGCCGTCTGCCGCAACAGGCGGAAGCGGAATTGGCGGTTCATTTCGATCTCTTGGGCAACCCGGAAGATCGGGTGCTGGAGCCAAGCGAAATCGTCGCCCGCGCGCACGCGCATCAGGCCGAGGCCCTGCTGGTCACCCTGACCGACCGCCTGGAGGCGACGACCATCGACGCCCTGCCCGCTTCGGTTCGGATCATCTGCACCTATTCGGTCGGCACCAATCATCTCGACCTGCAGGCCGCCCGCCGGCGCGGCATCGCCCTGGCCTACGCGCCGGAAGCGGTGACCGAAGCCACCGCCGACACCGCCATGCTGTTGTTGCTGGCCGCCTGCCGCCGCGCCCACGAATTCCAGGCGCAATTGCGCCAGGGCCGTTGGGGGGCGTGGAATGCCTGGGAAAACCTGGGCTGGGATCCCGGCGGCCAGATCCTGGGGCTGGTGGGCATGGGCCGCATCGGTCGCGCCGTCGCCCGCCGAGCCCGGGCCTTCGGCATGGACATACACTATTTCCAGCGCAATCGCCTGGAATCCAGCCTGGAAGACGGTGCCACCTATCATTCCAGCCTGGACTCCCTGTTCGCAATCAGCCGCTTCGTTTCCCTGCACACGCCGACGACGCCGGAAACCAAGGGTTTCATCAATGCCCAGGCCCTGTCCTGGCTGAAGGACGGCGCCATTTTCATCAACACCGCCCGTGGCGACCAAGTGGACGACGACGCCCTGATCGCCGCTTTGCGATCGGGCAAACTGGCCGCCGCCGGCTTGGACGTGTTCAACAACGAACCCGACTTCGACCGTCGTTACCTGGACTTACCCAACGCTTATTTGCTGCCCCATATCGGCACCTCGACCGAGCAAACCAGGATACGGATGAGTCGCGATTGCATCGCCAACTTGTGCGCATTTTTCGCTGGAAAGCCAATACCTTGGCCCATCTGAACGGATGCATATAATTATCTGAAAAATTCATGCTAATTGTGGCCATCAGGGCTGGCACAATTTGTCACAACCGTGCTACCTATAACCGAAGAGGTATATCCTAATTCAGATAAACGAAGTGCCCGGAACTCGCTCGTGAACGAATGTCATAACCCCACCCGCCGCCGTCTGCCCCGTAACGAACGTGAGAAACTGATCGTCGAGGAAGCCATCCGCTTTTTCGCCGAAGTGGGTTTCGAGGGCCAGACCCGCGCCCTGGCCAGCCGCCTGGGAGTAACCCAGCCGCTGCTGTACCGCTATTTCCCCGACAAGGAATCGCTGATCGACCGGGTCTACACCGAGGTCTTCGTCGGCGGCTGGGAAAATGGCTGGACCGCCCTGCTGATGGACCAATCGCGCCCGCTGAAGGACCGGCTGATCAGTCTTTACGTCAGCTATACCCAGGCGAATTTCAGCTACGAGCGGGTCCGCCTGTTCATGTTCGCCAGTCTGAAGGACCGGGATATCGCCAATCGTTATCTGGGCTTCATCCGCGACGCCCTGTTCGTGCCGCTGGTCCGCGAAATCCGCCGTGAAGCCGGCCTGAACCTGGATCGTCCGGTTTCCGAATTCGAGATCGAATGCGTCGCCGGTCTGCATGGCGCCATCGGCTATGTGGGCATGCGGCGCTGGATTTATGACGCCCCCGTCCCCGACGAGGTCAGCAAGGTCATCACCAGCCTGATCACCACCTTCCTGCAAGGGGCGCCGGCGGCCTTCGCCGCCTTGGAAGACGGTCGCACCTAAAGCCGGTCCAACCGTTCATTCACCCGTGGCAACCAAAGCGCGTGCAACAGGGCGATCACTTCCTCGCGCGCGGATTGATTGGATTTGCTGGTGCCCATGGAGATGCCGGCCTGCTCCATGTCCAGCACCGTCAGCCCCCACAGGAACAGATAGCGGTAAATCACCCGCTCGCCGAAACCGTCGGACAGGCGAAAGCCCAGCACCTTGCTCATGCGCGGCAGGATTTCCGCCATTTTCTGTTTGTTACGGTCGGTCAGCGCCGATAGCCGCGACCGCGTCACCAGCCAATCGATACCCGAGCGGTGGGCTTGGCGCCGCTCGCGCCGCAACTCCCACACCAGATTGGCGTAAACGCCCGCCGCGTTCAGTTCCCAGCTGACCGGGTCGAGCCGGCCCAGCAGATCCAGATCCAACAGACTGTCATTGATGGGGGTGATCAGGGTGTCGGCATGCACATGGGCATGGCGGGCCAGGGCGACGTCCGAGCCCGGGCAGTCGATGACGACGAAATCGCATTGCCCCGACAGATGGTCCAAAAGCGCGGTCAACCCCGCCTTTTCCTGGGCCACCGCCTGCGCCTTCAGTTCCGCCGAAGACGGCTGCATCACCACCATCACCGGAGTGGGCAGGTCGATCTTGCTGCGCTCCATCCAGGCGCGGCGGTTGGCGAAATAGCGCCCCAGCGATTGCTGGCGATGGTCCAGATCGATACAGCCGACCTTGAACCCCAGCCGCAGCAACCCCACCGCCAGATGCATGGATACGGTGGTCTTGCCGCAGCCGCCCTTTTCGTTGCCGACGACGATGACATGGGCGGTGCGCCCGGACATAGCGTGATCCCGTTGTTGTTCGCTGCCGGCATGCTACACTATCGCACCCTACACTCCACCGCTCGTTTCACCAAAGGCAGTCCCCCATGAACCCGCAACCAGCGCCCGCCCCCTTTCCGGCGACCCTGGTCGATCTGATGGCGGACATGGCCTGCGTGCTGTTCCGCCGCCGCATGGATGGCGACGGCCACATCCGCTATGAGTGGTTTTCCCCCAATGTGGAGACCATCTTCGGCTTCGCGCCTGCAGAAATGAGCGTCACCCAAGCCGGAGCACTGAACGCCCTGCATTGGGCCGACCGCGACGACCATGTGCGCGCGGTCCGCCGCTCCGCCGATGACGGTCGGCCTTGTGTCGAGCTGTTCCGCATCATTTCCGCCGATGGCCAGACCCATTGGCTGCGCGGCTCGGCCCGCCCGCAACGGCAGGCCGACGGCCATGTGGTCTGGGACGGCGCCTGGATGGACATCACCCGGTGGATGCGGGCCGAACACCATTTTCAGACGGTCATGGACCACGCCGAGGATTGCATCCTGACGGTGGATTGCGAAAGCGGCATCGAATGGGCCAATGCCGCCACCGAACGCCTGTTCGGCTGGGCCGAGGGCGGCTTGCGCGGCCAATGCCTGATGGAGCTGATCCAGCAATCCTGTCCGCCTGGGCGACCGTCATGCCATGGCGATCAGATGTTGGCATGTTTTCAGCGCGGCACCGGCGAAGTGGTGGCGATCAGGACCGACGGCAGCACCTTTCCCTTTGAAATGACCGTCTCGGAAGTACGCAGCGACGGACGGTTGTCGCTGATCGTCATCGGCCGCGACATCAGCCGCCGCAAACAGACCGAAAGCGTGCTGGCGGAAACCGAACAGCGCCTGCGCCTGACCTTCGAGGCCGCGCCCATGGGGATTCTGGTCGCCGATGCCGATGGCCGCATCCGCGAAAGCAACCCGGCCTTCCATTTCATGAGCGGCAGCCACGGCAAAATCACCGACACGGCCAAGCTCACCGATTTCATCCCCGCTTCCGCCCTGCCCTCCATGCAAACCGCCACCGACGGCGTGTTCTGCCGCGAGATCGCCGTCACCGGCCCCAAGGGCGACGAGCGGCGCTGGCGCCTGACCGGCAGCCACTTCCACGCCTCGGAAAAGGCCACCTTGCCGTCGCTGTTGCTGTTGGTCGAGGACATCACCGAAACCATCCGCGCCGCCGAGGAGCGCCGGCAGATGGAACGCGTCCTCACCGAGGGACAGAAGCTGGAAGCCCTGGGCCGGCTGGCCGGCGGTATCGCCCACGAACTCAACAACATGCTGGGCCCCATCCTGATGGGAGCGGAAATGCTGCTGCGCTCCGCCGCCCTGGACGACAAGAACCGCAGCCGCTGCGACCGCATCATCGAGGCGGCCAAGCATGGCCGCGACATCGTCCGCGGCGTGCTGGCCTATTGCCGGCAGGAGCGCCAGGATCTGAGCGCCGTCGATCTGGTGGCGGTGGTGCGTCAGTTCAGCGAACTGGCCGGCTCGATCCTGCCGCCGGCCATCCGCCTGGATCAGCATATCGGCCCCGATCAGGCCATGGTCATGGGCAATGGCGGCCAGATCACCCAGATCCTGCTGAACCTGGCCAATAACGGGCGGGATGCCATGGGCGGCAAGGGCGCGCTGGCGGTCAGCCTGGAAGTGGTCGACGGCGACGCGATACTGAAAGTGTCGGACACCGGCTGCGGCATGAGCGAAAAGGTGGCCGCGCGCATCTTCGACCCCTTCTTCACCACCAAACCGGTGGGCCAGGGCACCGGCTTGGGCCTGTCGGTGGTCCACGGTCTGGTCACCGCCATGGGCGGCAAGGTCGGTGTCAAAAGCGTCAGCGGCCAGGGCACCACCTTCACCATCACCCTGCCCTTGGCCGACATGGCTTGCCCGACACCGTGAATCCGATTATCAAACACCTGAACGCCAGAACCGGGAGAACATCATGAGCCGTATCCTCATCGTCGAAGACACCCGGCTGATGCGCGATTCCCTGGTCGATGTGCTGACCGAGCTGGACCACGAGGTGGTCACCGCCGAAAACGGCGCCGAAGCGGTGAACATGATCGCCGCCGGCCAGGTTTTCGACCTGATCATCACCGACATCATCATGCCGGAAATGGATGGCATCGAAGCGATCATGGAAGTGCAGACCATGAGCCCCGAGACGCCGATCATCGCCATTTCCGGCGGCAGCGCCCGGCTGGAAAAAGCCGCCGGCCTGGATACCGCCAAGCGCCTGGGCGCGGTGGCGGTGCTGGAAAAGCCGTTCGAGATCGATTCCCTGCTGGCCGCCATCCAGGTCGCCACCGGCGGCTGAACCTGCCGATCAATCCAGCTTCATGCCACGCCGATGGCGGGTGTCGGCGCGAGCGCGGGCCACCGCCTCGCCGGCGGCGATGGTTTCGGTCACATAAGACCAATATTGCCGTGCCGCCGCCAGGGATTGGCGCAAGGATTCGTCGCTGCTGGCCGCGTCCGACTGGGCGAAGTTGACGGCGCTGGCCGCGTCGACGCCACCAAAAGCCCGCCACGGCTGGCCGCCATCGTAATCCGCCGGAGCGATCAACCGTACCGCCACCGTCCCATCCGACGGTGCCGTCGCCATTTCCGCCGGTCGCAATATTTCAGTCAGGCCCAAATCCTGCCAATCGCACCAGCGCGAATAAATCCATTCGCACAGCGTCCGGCTCCAGGCGATGAAGTCGTCGCGCTTGGCCGCATCGCCGAATTCCGCCACGTGCGGGGCGAACTTATAGGTGATCTGGGCAAAGGCCCGGCCATCGGCAGCCAGGTTGGATTGGGCCAGATGGCGCAAGGTGCGGGCCTTGTCGAAATGACGGTTGGCTTCCAACACCGAGCGATTCTTTTGCTGCGCCAAGGCCTCGCGCCCGGCAATGGGAGTATCGAGCGCATAGCAATGCCCGCCCATGCAACCGCCGGCATCGCGGAACACACCGATCAGCGGACGCCCCAGATGGATTGCCAAGGCTTCGAGAAAATGGTCGATGGCCGAAGCCGGGCGCGGCTCGGCCAGCAGGATATAGATGTAGATGGGCGGCAGGTCGGCCAAGTCCTGGGTCACCAGGGCGTCGATGACCGCTTCGGGGATATCTTCCGAGACCGAAAACAGCGACCCGTCGGCAAAGCCCACGCACACCCCGTCGATGGCACCGATATCGGGGTCGACATAGCTGTATTCCACCAGCCGGAAGGGGGCCAGTTCGCGGAAAATCGCCCGGTTGGCCGGATTTGCCGGCGCCGCCGTTTCCCCTTCCGCCGCCTGTTCCGCCAGTTGCGCCAGAAATTCAGCGACGGCAAGCGTCGCATCGATTCGGATGCGGATAACGTCGTCCATCAGCTTCGCCACCACGCTCGCCCCCCACATAGGCCCTAGCCCGCTCCGGCATTTTAGCAGGGACGGGGGCCACAGTATCGTGAATTCCCCACCATCGGGCCATTGACGATTGACACGATCCGGGTGAAGAGTAGGTTTACCTATCCCGCGCAAAAAACGGGCTATTCAAGGTGGGCGGATGGAATATTTCCTACAGCAGCTTATCAACGGGCTGACATTGGGGGCCATATATGGCCTGATCGCCATCGGTTACACCATGGTATATGGCATTATTCGCATGATCAATTTCGCCCATGGCGAGATTTACATGCTGGGTGCCTTCATATCGTTGATTGCCTTTCTCACCGCCACCACCATCGGCGGCACCTCGGTCGCCCTGGGGTTGATCCTGGCCTTGATGTCGACCATGATCCTGACCGCCTTATGGGGTTGGGCGGTGGAACGCGTCGCCTATCGCCCGCTTCGCAACGCGCCCAAGCTGGCGCCGCTGATCTCCGCCATCGGCATGTCCATCGTGTTGCAGAACTTCTCGCAACTGACCCAAGGGGCGCGCGTCAAGCCGCTGCCGCCTTTGTTCAAGGGCGGGATCGAGATTTTGCGCGGCGACAGCTTCACCGTCAGCCTGTCCTATCTGCAAATGGTCATCATCGCCCTGACGGTGGCACTGATGGCGGTGTTCACCTGGATCATCACCCGCACCTCCTTGGGCCGGGCGCAGCGCGCCACCGAACAGGACATGAAGATGGCGGCGCTGCTGGGGGTCAACACCGACCGCATCATCTCCGCCACCTTCGTCATGGGCGCCACCCTGGCCGCCGTCGCCGGGCTGATGGTGACGCTGTATTACGGCGTCATCGACTTCTATATCGGCTTCCTCGCCGGCATCAAGGCCTTCACCGCCGCCGTTCTGGGCGGTATCGGCTCGCTGCCCGGCGCCATGCTGGGCGGCTTGCTGATCGGCCTGATCGAGGCCTTCTGGTCCGGTTATTTCTCCATTGAATACAAGGATGTGGCCGCCTTCTCCATCCTGGTTCTGGTGTTGCTGTTCCGCCCCACCGGCCTGCTGGGCCGGCCGGAAGTGGAGAAGATCTGAGCATGGCCGCCGTCAACTTTCCCCGCGCTTTGCGTGATGGCGTGCTGGGGGCCGTGGTTGCCGCCGCCCTGGCGCTGCCGATGATGGGCTTCCGGCTGGTGGATTCGTCCCAGGCGCTGACCCTGGGGTTCCGCTTCGACTGGGTGTTGTGGGCGGCGCTGGTGGTCGGCATCGGGCGTTTTGTGCTATCGCTGTCACGTGATGCCCTGCCCGGTCGCCTGCCGGTTCTGGCCCTGCCCAATTGGGGCGAACGTTTCCCGAAAGCGCGGCTTTACGTGGGCTGGGGGTTGGCCGGGTTTGCCATCGCCCTGCCGTTCCTGCCCTTCGCCGACCGTTCGCTGGTGGACAAGGCCACCTTGGTGCTGATCTACGTCATGCTGGGCTGGGGGCTCAACATCGTCGTCGGCCTTGCCGGCTTGCTCGATCTGGGCTTTGTCGCCTTTTACGCCGTCGGCGCCTATTCCTATGCGCTGCTGGCGACCAAGCTGGATTTGTCGTTCTGGCTGTGCCTGCCGCTGGCCGGACTGTTCGCCGCCGGTTTCGGTGTCGCCCTGGGCTTTCCGGTACTGCGCCTGAGGGGCGATTATCTGGCCATCGTCACCTTGGGCTTCGGCGAGATCATCCGCGTCATCTTGCAGAACTGGCAGGATTTCACCAATGGCCCCGCCGGTATCAGCGCCATTCCGCGCCCGACCCTGTTCGGCCTGACCTTCACCGCCAACGCGCCCGCCGGCAAGACCACCTTCGCCGATTATTTCGGCCTGGATTTTTCCGGCGACCATCGGGTGATCTTCCTTTACTTCGTCATCCTGGCCCTGGCTTTGTTCACCAACCTGTTCACCCTACGCATCCGCCGCCTGCCCATCGGCCGCGCCTGGGAGGCCCTGCGCGAGGACGAGATCGCCTGCCGCTCGCTGGGCTTGAACCCGACCACCATCAAGCTGTCGGCCTTTGCCACGGGCGCCATGTTCGCCGGTTTCGCCGGTTCCTTCTTCGCCACCCGCCAGGGCTTCATCAGCCCGGAAAGCTTCACCTTCATCGAATCGGCGGTGATCCTGGCCATCGTCGTGCTGGGCGGCATGGGCAGCCAGATCGGCGTCGTGCTGGCGGCCTTGTTGCTGGTCGGCCTGCCGGAATGGTTCCGCGAGTTGCAGCAATACCGCATGCTGGCCTTTGGCGGCGCCATGGTGCTGATCATGCTGTGGAAACCGTCGGGGCTGCTGTCGCACCGCGCCCCCACCATCCGCCTGGGCAAGGAGAAGGCGGCATGAGCCACACTCCGCTGCTCGAGGTGGAACACGTCACCATGCGCTTCGGCGGCCTGTTCGCCGTCAACGATCTGTCGTTCACGGCGCGGCCAAGGCAGATCACCGCCATCATCGGCCCCAACGGCGCCGGCAAGACCACTTTGTTCAACTGCATCACCGGCTTTTACAAGCCGCAGGTGGGCCGCATCACCCTGCACCAGGACCAGGGGCCGGTCTATCTGGAGCGGCTGGACGATTTCGACATCGCCAAGAAGGCCCGGGTCGGTCGCACCTTCCAGAATATCCGCCTGTTCGCCCGCATGAGCGTGCTGGAAAACCTGATCGTCGCCCAGCACAACACGCTGATGCGGGCCAGCGCCTTTTCCCTGGCCGGTCTGCTGGGGCTGTCGCGGTATTCAAAGGCGGAAAAGCTGGGTGTCGACAAGGCCCGCTATTGGCTGGACAAGGTCGGCCTGCTGCACTTGGCCGACGAGGATGCCGGGTCACTGCCCTATGGCTCGCAGCGCCGGCTGGAAATCGCCCGCGCCATGTGCACCGACCCGCTGCTTTTGTGTCTGGACGAGCCGGCGGCGGGTCTGAACCCGCGTGAATCGCTGGAGCTCAACACCCTGCTGACCGGCATCCGCGACGAACACGGCATCGGCCTGTTGCTGATCGAGCACGACATGAGCGTGGTCATGGGTATTTCCGACTGGGTGGTGGTGCTGGATTACGGCAAGAAAATCGCCGAGGGCACACCCGCCGCCATCCGCGCCGACGAGGCGGTGATCCGCGCGTACTTGGGCGAACCCGACGAGGCGGAGGCCTGACATGCTGGCGGTGGAAAACCTGCATTCCGGTTATGGCCGCATCCAGGCCTTGCACGGCATCGATGTCGAGGTCCGGCAAGGCGAGATCGTCACCCTGATCGGTGCCAACGGCGCCGGCAAGACCACGCTGTTGATGACCATCTGCGGTGCCCCCCGGGCAAGCAAGGGCCGGGTGCTGCTGGACGGCCAGGACATCACCCAGATGCCCATGCACCAGATCGCCCGCCTGGGCCTGGCCCACAGCCCCGAGGGCCGGCGCATCTTCGGCCGCATGAGCGTGCTGGAAAACCTGCAAATGGGCGCGGTGGCCGGCGACCCCGCCCATTACGCCGAGGATTTGGACAAGGTGCTGGGCTTGTTCCCGCGTCTGCGCGAACGCCTGAACCAGCGCGGCGGCACGCTTTCCGGCGGTGAACAGCAGATGCTGGCCATCGGTCGCGCCCTGATGAGCCGCCCGCGCGTATTGTTGCTGGATGAGCCATCGCTAGGTCTGGCGCCGCTGGTGGTCCGCCACATCTTCGACCTGATCCGCCAGATCAACCAGGACCAGGGCATGACGGTGTTCCTGGTCGAACAGAACGCCCATCACGCGCTGAAGCTGGCCCATCGCGGCTATGTGCTGGTCAACGGTCGGGTCACCCTGGCCGGGACCGGGGCGGAGTTGCTGGCCAACCCGGAAATCCGCGCCCATTACCTGGAAGGCGGGCACGGAGCCACGGCATGATCCATTCCATCCCCGTCTTCATCGGTGTAACCCTCGGCTTCATGGGCGGCTGCGCCTTCATGACCGGCCATTCCATTTCCAACACTTGGCGCCCGCTGTGGCAGGTGTTGGCCTATGCCCTGCTGCTGGGTGCCGCCGACCGCTTCTTGGTGTTCGCCCTGTTCGGCGGGCCGTTGCTCAGCCTTGCCGGCTACATACTGGACACGCTGGTGCTGGCCGCCATCGGCGCCGCGGCATGGCGGGCCACCCGGGCGCGGCGCATGTGTCTGCAATATCCCTGGCTTTATGAGCGGGTCGGCCTGTTCGGCTGGCGGGAAAGACTGCACCATCACCTATAGATGGATGTCATTCCCCAAACCCGGTGTTAGTGTTTTTGCATCAACCAGACGGAGGGTTACGGGAGATGAGGACTTTCAAGACTTTGGCCTTAGCCACCACCATCGCCGCCATGGCCGGTACGGCGCATGCCGACATCCTGCTGGGCCTGGCTGGCCCGATGACCGGACCGGAAGCCCAGTTCGGCGAACAGTTCAAGCAAGGCGCCGACAAGGCCGTCGCCGACCTCAACGCCAAGGGCGGCGTGCTGGGTCAGCAGGTCAAGATCGTCGTCGGCGATGACGCCTGCGACCCCAAGCAGGCCCGTTCGGTGGCCGAAGAGCTGTCGTCGAAGAAGGTGGCGGCGGTAATCGGCCATTTCTGCTCGGGCTCGTCCATCCCCGCCTCGGAAGTCTATCAGGAAAACGGCATTCCGCAGATTTCCCCCGGCTCGACCAATCCGACCTACACCGAACGCGGCCTTAACAACGTCTTCCGCGTTTGCGGTCGTGACGACCAGCAGGGCCCGACCGCCGCCAATTACATCGCCAAGAAGTTCCCCGGCAAGAAGGTCGCCATCATTCAGGACAAGTCGGCTTACGGCAAGGGCCTGGCCGACGAGTTCAAGAAGGCGCTGAACGCCGCCGGCGTGCAGGAAGTGTTCTACGAAGCCATCACCGCCGGTGAAAAGGACTATTCCGCCCTGGTCACCAAGCTGAAGGCGGCGGGCGCCGACTTCGTCTTCCTGGGCGGCTACAAGACCGAAGGCGGCCTGATCGTGCGGCAGATGCGCGACCAGGGCCTGAAGACCACCCTGGTCGGCGGCGACGCCTTGCTGGTGGAAGAATTCTGGGCCATCACCGGCGCCGCCGGCGAAGGCACCTTGGTCACCTTCAGCCCCGATCCGCGCCTGCTGCCGCAAAACGCGGCTTTGGTGAAGTACTATCGCGACAAGAAGTACGAGCCCGAGACCTATACCCTGTACTCGTTCGGCGCCATCCAAGCCTGGGCCATGGCCGCCGAAAAGGCCGGCAGCCTCGACGGCAAGAAAGTGACTGCCGCGCTCAAGGCCAACAAGTTCGACACCGTCATCGGCAATATCGGCTTCGACGCCAAGGGCGATGTCGTCGGCCCCAATTATGTCATGTATGTGTGGAAGAACGGCAAGTACGTTTACGCCGATTGACAAGCCTATCCAAGGCTTTGACGGCAGGCCCGGCGCGCAAGCGCCGGGCCTTTCGCATTGACGGTACCGTGGTTTGGGATCAGGCTTTCAACCCAGAGGAGACACCACAGGGAGGGTTGAACCGATGCCGATGATGAAAGATTGCATCAACGCCTGCGACCTTGCGCACCGTACCGCCACCGAGGCGGCCATCCACGGCATGCAGCAAGGCGGCGATCTGGCCAATTGGGAATTGGTGCAATTGCTGCTGGATACCGCCGACATCACCGAAACCGCCGCCGACTTCCTGTTGCGCTCGTCGCGCCAATATACTTCGGTGCTGCGGGTGACGGCGGAAATCGCCGACAAATGCGCCGATGCCTGCGAAAAGCTGGCCCCGATCGATCTGCGCATGAAGGAATGTGCCGAATCCTGTCGACGGGCGGCAACCCAGTGCCGCAAGGTGCTGTAACCGATACCCCCGCCCCGATCCGTTCGGGGCGGGTTTTTTCATGGAACCGTAGCCGTTCTTCATGGCACCTTGCCGGCAGCCACCACAACCGAGGTCACCATGGACGAAACCACCATCACCGGCACCTTGCCCAACATGAGTGTGGAAATCCGCCATCATAGCGACCCCGATGGCGGCGCCGAGATCATGACCATTAATCTGCGCGCCACCCCCGATTTTCAATCGGCCCTGCCGCTGATCGGCGGCCTGGGGCAGATGTCGCCGCTGTTCGCCCCCATGGCGCTGTGGGGCCAAGCCATGGAAGCCTGGACCGCGCCCTGGCGCCAATTGGCCGAGGCCAACCCATTGCTGCGCCTTCTGCGGGAACAAAACGACCGCACGTAAATCAGTCATGCCCCCGGCGCATCCCTCGATGTCGCCGGGCGACATTGCATTAGCGAAGCGAATTGGCTATTTCGGTAGGCACAGGTTAGCCCAATTTGAAAGTGTCGCCCCGTCATGGCCTTTATTCAGTGGGACAAGTCGTTCAGCGTCGGAACCACCGCCTTGGATGCCGATCATCGCCGGCTGATCGAAATCCTCAACCGTATCTATGATTCCTGGCAGATCGATCCGTCCAAGGTCGAACTGGATCAGTTGTTCGATGAGTTGCTGGACTACACCGATGGTCACTTCAACCGCGAGGAAAGCAAACTGGCCGCCCGCGATTACGCCGATCTGGCGGCCCACCACGCCCAGCATGAGCGCTTGCGCGAAATGGTCATGGCTTTCCGCGCCCGTCATCTGGCCGGCAACAAACCCGATGCCCTGACCGAGGACATGGCCAAGTTCCTGAAGACCTGGCTGATGGACCACATCCTGGTCGAGGACATGAAGTACAAAAGCCTGTTTACCGCTCAGCCCTGACGATTACGGATGGAATCGGCCATCTGCGAGGCCAGCCAAGTACATTCCAGCCGATCACTGCACCGGACCAGCTTGTCACAGGCCAGAACATCGTCGATCACCCGGCGCATGGTCAGGGAATCCCGTTCGGCCACAGCGCCACCCACGCCCATAAGCGCGTTAAAGCAGCTATTCCTGCCGTGATGAAGCATTTTCCGTCACCATCATTGGCTGCAACGGCTCATTTGTAGCGGCAATGGGCGGTGGGGAAAAGTGACAGCTTCTCGCGTCAACAAAGGTTCATGCTGACGTTAAGGGAAAATTGACACCTGCACGGGCAAGGGGCGAAAAGCCTTGCATGGCGCGGGCAACGCCTGGATGTGGGACGGGGCGGTCCCGCAAGGCTTTTCGCGGCGCCCATTGTATGACGCATATCTAATCGAAACCACTGCCCTGCCGGGCAGGCAGGCCGCCTACCTGTTGCGCCAGGATCGCACCACCAGGGGGGCCAACCACATCATGGCGGCCACGGTCAGGACCACCGGCACCCAGAGCGCCACCTGATGGGCCAAGGGCGGCCAGCCGCCATTGATCTTGGGCCACAGATTGATGATCGCCCCCAAACCCCATTGCACGGCAAAGGCGACGGCGAAGATGATCAGGTTCAAGGTGGTGGTCGCCCGTCCCGACATGGTGGACGGCACCAGTTGCGCCACCACCACATAGCACAAGGACACCGACGCCCCGGCAAAACCGAAATTGGCGGACAGAAACACCGGCGCGCCGCCCCACCCCAGGGCCATGGCCGTCATGGACAGCCCGTACCAGACCATGCCGAAGGCGGCGACCACCAGGATATGGATGCCACGGCGACCGAGAAAATCGCTGACCGCGCCCCAAGCCAGATAGCCGGCGGCCATGCCGGCAGCCATGGCCAGCAGCGATTGAGCGACGGCGTTGCTGTCCAGGCCGGCGACGTCGCGCAGCCACGGCCCCGCCCATAACCCCTGGATGGCCATGAATGAGCCCAAGGCGATGGCGGTGACCGGCATCACCCGCAGGAAATCGGGGTTGCGGAGAATGGCGGCGACATCGCCCATCTGCGCCAGCAGGCTGCCGCCCCCTGCCCCGCTACCCTTGTCGGGCACGGTGACGAACAAAATGACCGCCATGGCCAGACTGAGTCCGGCCAAAATCCAAAAGATGCCGCGCCAGTCGGTCAAGGCCAGCGCCGCCTGTACCGGCTGGGTCGCCGCCACCGCGCCCAAGCCGCCGGCGAACAGGATGATACCGTTGACCAAGGCCAGCTTTTGCGGCGGATAGAATTGCACATTGGCCTTGATGGCGGCCATCAGACAGGCCGACACCCCCAGGCCGACCAGGGCACGGCCCATGATCAGCGCCGACGGTTGTTCGGCGATGGCGAACAAGGCGGAGCCAGCGGCGGCAAACAGCAGAAGCGCCGCTTCCACCCGGCGCGGGCCGTAACGGTCGAGCAGAATGCCCAAGGGCAATTGCACCGAGCCGAAGGCCAGCAGATACATGCCGGTCATCAGGCCCAAGGCACCGGCATCAAGCATGATGTCGGCAGCGATATGGGGGGCCAGCACGGCGTTGACGGTGCGGTATAGATAGGACAGGAAATAGCCGCCGGCGAACGGCAGCAAGACCCGCAGGGCCAAGGTGGTGGCGGAAGGCGTTACACTATTCATAACCTCGACCTTGGCCGCTTGGTCACGACCGGTCAACCTTGTGATTGAACCGGTTTAATCAGTCATACCGGTCGCCCCTTAATTTGACGCGGCGTTGAGCATTGCCGTCCCGGCATGAACTGGCCCAAAGGGTCAGTTCATTGGCCGGGCGGTATTAAAGTATCGGTGTTGACATTGATATGTGTCCGCGTGGCCGCCGCCGCCGCGTCCAAGCTGGTGTGGGCGGCGCGGGCGGCATCTAGATCACCGTCCTTGCACAAACGTTCCACCGTGCTTGCGGCATCGGCCAGCCACACATATCCCAGATTGGCGGCGCTGCCCTTGATGGAATGGGCGGTACTGGCAGCCCGGGCGGAATCGCCGGACTGAAGGGCCGCTTCCACATCGCCGAGCTTGTCAGGGAGCGACGCGGCGAAGCTGGCCAGCAATTGCCGGCAATATTCTTCCCCCAGGGCATCGACCAGATCGGCCTGAATCTCGGCATCGACGACGATGCCCGACTGAGGCGAAGGCATGCCCTGATCGCTGACTTTGGCGGCATTTTCCAGCCGTCCCTGCCAGCGCGACAGTAAGGCGGCAAGGCGTTGCCGATCGATGGGCTTGGAGATGTAATCGTTCATACCGGCGGCCAGACAGGCATTCCGGTCCTCGTCCATGGCATTGGCGGTCATGGCGATGATGGTGATGGCGGAGATGCTGCCATCCAGGGCGCGAATGGCCCGAGCGGCGGTCAGGCCGTCCATGTTGGGCATCTGCATGTCCATCAACACCAGATCGTAATCACCCTGCTGAACCTGAATCAAGGCCTCGGCCCCGTCATGGGCGACATCGGCGCGGTGCCCCAGTTTGGTCAGCAACCCCACCGCCACCTGCTGATTGATGGCATTGTCCTCGGCCACCAGGATCCGCAGCGCACGTTCGCCGCCGCTGCCGTCAGCACCCTGGGTTTGTGTCTGGCGCGGAGCCAACGGCATCAGATTGTCCAGCAACTGGCTTTGCCGTACCGGCTGGTCCAGCACCGCGGTCAGGGCCAGCCGACGGCGATCGTCGGCGCCGAAATCCTGGGGATTGCGGCTGAACATCAAAATCCTGAGCCCGGACAGGGCCGAATCGGCGCGCAGGATGCTGGCCAGATCACGGCCGCTCATGCCGCTCATACCCGCCTCGATCAGGATGACATTGAACGGATTGCCGTCCTGCATGGCGTCGCGGGCAGCGGTCAGGCCGGACAGGGCGTCGCTGGCCTGGCCGACCCTTGCCCCCCAATCGGTCAGGGGCGCATCCAGGCTTTCGCGCAGTTCCTCATCGGCGGCCACCACCAGGATGGACAGACCAACCAGCGGCGTGCCCTGAACGTCCAAGCTCATGTGCGGATCCCCCAGGCGCAAGGGAAATTGGAACCAGAAGCGGCTACCCTGGCCAGGGGTACTGTCGAAACCGATAGCCCCGCCCAGCGCCTCGACGATGCGCTGGCAGATGACCAGTCCCAGACCGGTGCCGCCGAATTTGCGGGCGGTGGAGGAATCGGCCTGGGTAAACCGGCTGAACAGACGGTCCTTGGCCTCGTCGGCGATCCCGATCCCGGTATCGGTGATGGCGAAGCACGCTTCGACGCAGGTTTCATCCTTGGGCTCCAGCGTGACAGTGATGGCAACGCTGCCCTTTTCGGTGAACTTCACCGCGTTTCCGGCCAGATTGAGCAACACCTGACGCAACCGACCGGCATCGCTGATGAACACGCGGGAGGCGTCGCGCGGCACGGCGAAGGTCAAGCCGATCCCCTTGGCCTTGGCCCTGGGCGCCAGAATGTCCACCACCCCTTCCACCAGGGGCGTCAACAGGAAGGGGGTTTCCTCGAATTCCAGCTTGCCCGCCTCCATCTTCGAGAAATCCAGGATATCGTTGATGATGGTCAGCAACGATTCCGCCGAGACCCGGATGGTGTTGGTGTAATAGTTCTGCTCCGACGACAGATGGGTATCCAGCAACAGGCTGGTCATGCCGATGATGCCGTTCATGGGGGTGCGGATTTCGTGGCTCATGGTCGCCAGGAAATCGGATTTGGCCATGTTGGCACGTTCCGCCGCGTGCTTGGCGGCGATCAGGGCCTGTTCGGTTTCCTTGCGCGGGGTGATGTCGCGGAAGGCGTTCACCGACCCGGTCAATTGACCATCCTGCACCAGCGGCATGGAGGCCACGTCCATGGCGATGACGCGGCCATCCTTGTGGCTGAAATATTCCTCGCCCGCATAGGGCTTGCCGCCGCTCACCGCCCGGAACACCGGGCATTCCGAGATGGGCAGGTGGTCGTTGACGGCATGGGAATGGAACAGAGCATGGGCCTGATGGCCCAGCATTTCGTTTTCCTGATAGCCCAGCATGGCGCAGGCCGCCGGGTTGGCCAAGACGATCAGACCGTGATTGTCCATGACGAACAAGCCGTCGGCCATGGTGTCGGTGATGGCCTTCAGGCTGGCCCGTTCATGTTCGAGCGCGGTGGAACTGCGTTTGAGGCGTCCGAACAAAACGCAGGCCGCCGCCAACATCACGGTCGCCACCACCAGCGAAACCATGAATTCGCGCATGATCAGCCCGGCCAACGGCGCCGGGGCATAGGAAATCACATAACCCGCCGCTTTGCCGCCCACGTCGTTGACCGCCACCAGCGACACCGCATAAATGGAATTGCCGCTGGTGGCCTTGATGGTGAAGGTGTCGCCCCGCTGCATGCGGCGGCTGATTTCCGGCTTGGTCGCCAGATCCACATTGACCGCCTGGGCGCTGGAACTGAGCTCGGGCAGCGAATCGGCCAACCGCACGCCGGAATCCTCGACCAGGAAGTCGTTGCTGAGGGCCGAGGGCTTGTACAGATTGGCTTGACTGGCAAACAAGATACCCTCGACCACCTCGCGGCGGACGACGAAGGCGTATTCGCGGGTGGCATCCAACTCGGCCATGGCGTTGCGGATGGCCTTGAAGGTCAGGCTGGTTTCGACGCTGCCCACGTGGCGGCCCTCACGCAGCACCGGATGAACGAAGCGAAAGCCAGACCCCACCCGCCCGGCTTCGAACCCCTGGACGCTGCGTAACTCCGTATTGGCGACCCGCACCGACGGACGGATGTCGAACAACGGATCGCCGAAGCGGTCGGGCTGGTGAAAACGCAAAAAGCTGGTGCCGTCGGGCAGATGGAAATGCAATTGCCGCAGGTCACGCTTTTGCAGTTCGCGGTAAAACGGATAAAGGGTGCGGTACAGCCGCCCACGCAGGATGGCCTTTTCCTGGTCGTCGGCGGTGATGGCGCGTTCCATCAATTCCGCCACTTCCGGCTTGGCCATCAGATCGATGTAAGACAGCTCCATGGCCAGCCGATACATCTGCAGGCTGGAACGATAGGCGGTTTCCAGCACGGCGGTGTATTGGTCGAAATGCTGCTGTTCCTTGTCCAGCCGCACCATGTTGAGGAACAGCACGACCAAGGCTTCCAGCACCACGAACACGGCCACGATACGGCCCATTTCCAAATCCCCCCGCCCCCGAAGTGAGATTTAGAAATTACCATTATTGGGTATGTTCGCCTTGCGGCGCAAACGCCGTAGCGCGTCGTAATCGCCGTCAAAGGCGGCGACGGCGCCGTGGCGGATGTTGTCGCCCCAGCTCTTGGCGGTTTCAGCGTCCATGCCGACCAGGGCGTCACGCAATTGGTTCATGCGCTCCTTCGACACGGTCTTGGCATTGGCGACCAGGGCGAAACCGGGCAAGGGGGCCGATTCCGCCACCACCAGCAGGCCCATATGGGCGTATTTGCGACCGATGGCGGTCTTGAGGCCGCCCAGGTCGAACTCGCCCCGGATAACGGCCAAGGCCACTTCGTCGTGCTTGTCGAGATAACGGTACTTGTTGTCTTCCAGGCTCGAGCCGGCCTGGCGCAGCAAGCCGTCGGTGGACAGATAGCCGCAGGTGGACAAAGGCTGGGTCAGGGCGACCTTGCGGCCCTTGACCTTGGCCAGATCGGTCTTGGCATCGGCGGCGGCGACGATGGCGCAGGTATAGGTGGCGCTGCCCGAGGCTTCCTTGAAATGCACCAAAGGGGTGGCGGCGGCGACACGGTCGCGTAGCGTCAGGTAAGGCAGCGGCCCCAGATAGGCCAGATCCAGCTTGCCGCTTTCAAACTTGCTCAGGATCTCGGCGTAATCCGAGGAAAACTCGATCTTGACCTGGATGTCCAATGCCTTTTCCAGATGGTTCAGCATGGGCTTGACCTGCTTGACCACGGTTTCCGGCGTTTCCATGGGCAAGGGCGCGAAGGTCAGGGTTTCCGCCCCGGCCTGCGACAGACCGGCCAGCAGGATCAGCGCCGAGGTCATCACCGAACGTAGAATCATCGCCCCATACTCCACTTTGGTATCTGCCGATGCATATAAAGCCAAAGCTTGAACAGCGTTTGCGCCCCGCATGAACCGATCGTAAACACCTATGCGGAAGGCTTACACCAGCTTTCCTCGGGCTGCCAAGCCGCCAGCCAACCAAGGAAATCACCGGCCGGCATCGGCGGCGCGATGCGATAGCCCTGGCCCAATTCGCAGCCCAATTCCAACAGCATGTCGCCATGCTCGGTCTTTTCGATGCCTTCCGCCAGAACATCGCGGCCAAAGCCGGCGGCCAGCACGATGACACCGCGGACGATGGTCAGGTCATCGGCGTCATCGGGCAGATTGAGGACGAAGGAACGGTCGATCTTAAGCGTGTCGATGGGCAGATGGCGCAGATAGGTCAGCGACGAATAGCCGGTGCCGAAATCATCGAGCGCCACCGAAACCCCCAAGGCCCGGCACGCCTCCAGCACCTCGCGCGCCCGGCCGATGTCTTCCAGGGCGGCGGTTTCCACCACCTCCAACTGCAACATACGCGGCGGCACGTCGGGGAACTCGGCCAGGATTTCCGCCAGACGTCCGGCGAAATCATTGGACAGAAGATGGCTGGCGGCAACGTTGACGCTGACCGGAATGACCGCACCGGCCCGCTTCCACGCCGCCATCTGCGCCAGTGACGAGCGCGTCACCCATTCGCCGATGGCCAGATCCAGGCTGTCATCCTCGATCAACGGCAGGAATTCTGCCGGCGGCAGCAAGCCGCGTTCCGGGTGCAGCCAACGGATCAGCGCCTCGGCCCCCACCACCGTGCCCAGGCGCATGTTGACCTTGGGCTGGTAGAACAGCACGAACTGCCCATCCTCCAGCGCCAGCCGCACCGATTTCATGGTGTTGCGGCGCAAGGTGCCTTGCAGATCCAGCTGGGGATCGAACATGGCGAAGCGGTTGCGGCCCTCCTGCTTGGCCTGGTACATGGCGCGGTCGGCATGGCGCAGCAAGGTATCGGGATCGGCATCGTCGTTGGGATAAAGGGCGGCACCGATGCTGGCGGTGATGCTGATGGCGGAATCCTCGTCGGTGAAACGCATGGGTTCGGCCATGGCCGTCAACACCTGCGACAGACGCTGGCGACATTGCTGGTCGTCATCCAGATCCTGCATCACCAAGACGTATTCGTCGCCGCCCAGGCGGGCGACGGTGTCATCGGCGGCAACGCTGTCCAACAGCCGCCGCCCGGCCTGGATCAGCACCGAATCGCCCACATGGTGGCCCAGACGGTCGTTGACGGGCTTAAACCCATCCAAATCCACATAGGCCACCGCCACCATCTTGCCGGTGCGACGGGCCTTGGCCAGGGCCACATCCAGACGGTCGGCCAGCAGCAGGCGATTGGGCAGCCCGGTCAGGGCGTCGTGATGGGCCATATGGCGCAACGCCTCTTCGTGCCGCTTCAGCGCCGAAATATCCATGTAGACGCCGACGTAATTGCCGACGCTGCCGTTGGCGTCGCGCACCGCCGAAATACTGACCCATTGCGGGATGACGTCGCCATCGCGGCGGCGGTTGCAGATTTCGCCGCTCCAATGGCCGTCGCGGTGCAAAACCTCCCACATATCGCCGTAGAAATCGTCGGGATGCCGCCCTGATCTCAGGAAACCGGAAGGGCTGCCCACCAACTCGTCCAGTTCATAGCCGGTCATGCGGCAAAAGGCCGGATTGGCGCTGAGGATGGTGCCGCTGGTGTCGGTGACCAGCACCCCTTCCTGGGCATGGGTGAAAATCTCGCCATGCAGGCGGCTTTCCGCCTCGGCCACCTTGCGCGCGGTCAGGTCCTGGATACTGACCACCCGATAGGACGCGTCGCCGAAATGCAAGGCGCCGACCCGCACCTGAATGGGAAAGAAACCGCCGTCGCGGCGCAGACCCACGGTTTCACCGGCATCGGCGGGCAGATCGGGGACCAGAATGGGCAATGGCTTGCCCAATAGCGCTTCCGGCCCGTGGCCGAACAAGGCGGCGGCGTGGGCGTTGGCGCGGATTACCTTGTCATCGGCATCGATGACCAGCATGGCCTCGGGGGCGGTGTGCAGGATCATCGCCGCCAGTTGTTCGCCCTGGCGGGCCTTTTCCTCGGCCGCCAGCCGCGCCTGATCCAGACGATGACGCAAGATGGAATGCAAGATGGTCTGGCGGATCAGCGGGCCGTCGGTGCGGCCCTTGACCAGGAAATCCTGACAGCCGTGGCGCAGCGACAACAGGCCGGTTTCCTCGTCGTCATTGCCGGTCAGGATGACGATGGCCGCGCCCTGGGCAGCGGCGCGAACCGCGTCGATCAACGCCGTGCCGGCGCCGTCGCCCAAATTCAGGTCCAAGAGCAGGGCATCGACCCGATGCACCGACAGGAAAGCCAGACACCCGGCCAGGCTTTCCACCCAGTGAAAGCGCATGTCGGCGAAATGCCGCATGCGTCCCAACACCACCGAGGCATCGATCTGATTGTCTTCGACCAGCAGGACTTGCATGGGCGCCACACTCACCGGAACCAACATCACATACCAAAGAATAATTACCACAACGTATAGGTATGGCTAAAGCGTATTTGTCATACCAGCCATCCCAATAAAAAACCCGCCGGCGGCACCGGCGGGTTTGATGGTTTGATACGTCGTTTACAGCGGCGACAGCCCCAGACGCCCGAACAGACTTTTGTCCGAACCCGGCGCCGCGTTCTTGGCGGTCAGCAGCTTGTGGCCGCAGAAGATGGAATTGGCCCCGGCCATGAAGCACAAGGCCTGCATTTCCTCGCTCATGCCCTCGCGGCCCGCCGACAGACGGACATAGGATTGGGGCATCATGATGCGGGCGGCGGCGATGGTGCGGATGAAGTCGAAATTATCGGGCTTCTCGGCGTTTTCCAACGGCGTGCCGGGGATGGCGATCAACAGGTTGATGGGCACGCTGTCGGGATGCTTCTCCATGTTGGCCAGGGTCAGCAGCATCTTGGCGCGGTCATTGTTGGTCTCGCCCAGACCGACGATGCCGCCGGAACACACATGCAGGCCGACTTCACGCACGGTGTCCAGGGTATCCAGACGGTCCTGGAAGGTCCGGGTGGTGATGACTTCCTTATAGTGTTCCGGGCTGGTGTCGATGTTGTGGTTGTAATAATCCAGGCCGGCATCCTTCAGGCGCTGGGCCTGCCACTTGTCGAGCAGACCGAAGGTGGCGCAGGTCTGCATGCCCAGGGCCTTGACGCCCTCGATCATGGCCACGGCCACCTCGAAATCGTCGCCCTTGGGGCCGCGCCAGGCGGCGCCCATGCAAAAGCGCGAGGCGCCTTCTTCCTTGGCCTGGCGGGCGGCGGCGACCACCTCTTCCACCGCCATCAGCTTTTCCTTTTCCAGGCCGGTGGCGTAGTGGGCCGATTGCGGGCAGTAGGTGCAATCCTCGGGGCACGAGCCGGTCTTGATGGAAATCAGCCGCGACACCTGGATCTTGTTGGCGTCGAAATTGGCCCGGTGCACCTGCTGCGCCTGGAACATCAAGTCCATGAACGGCATGGCGAAAAAGGCCTGCACCTCCTCCGCCTGCCAGTCGTGTCTGAGCCCGTCGCCCAAAGGCTTGATCTGCGCCGCTTGGTTCACCTTGCCAATCTCCTTATAAACCCTGTTGGAAACGTGGTTTTTCGCCACTTTCCGGGACCGCAATGTAGAACCGTGAACACTGGCTTTGCAAGAATCCCGATAAGGCGTTAGAAGGTCGGCCATGCAAAATCTTGACGCCACCCTTTCCCGCGTGCTCGACGATCTGGCCCAAACGGGCCGGCGGCGGTGTTTGCGCGTGGTCGAGCACCTGTCCGGCGGACGTGTCCTCAAGGACGGACGGGAATTGCTGAACTTCTCCTCCAACGACTATCTGGGCCTTACCCACCACCCGCTGTTGATCGAGCGGGCGCGGGAATGGGCGGCCAAGTATGGCGCCGGATCGGGGGCGTCGCGGCTGGTCACCGGCCACAACCGGGCGCTGGAGGCGGTCGAGGAAAAGATCGCCGCCGCCAAAGGGGTGGAAGCCGCCGTGGTCATGGCCAGCGGCTGGCAATGCAACGCCTCGGTGCTGCCGGCCCTGCTCGACCGTACGGTATGGGGGGCGGAGCCGCTGGTCTTCGCCGACCGCCTGAACCATGCGTCGCTGCACATGGGCTGCCAGTCGGCAGGCGTCAAGCAGACCCGCTTCCGCCATAACGACCTGACCCATCTGAAGGAATTGCTGGACCGCACCGGGCGCGGCGAAGGGCCGCGCTTCATCGTCACCGAATCGGTGTTCTCCATGGACGGCGATGCCCCCGACGTCGACCAGTTGGTGGCCATCGCCGAGGAATGGGACGCCTTTCTGTACCTGGACGAAGCCCACGCCACCGGTGTTCTGGGGTCCAACGGCTTCGGCCTGTCGGTGGGCACCCATGTGGATCTGGCCATGGGCACCTTCTCCAAGGCCATGGGCGGCTTCGGCGCCTATGTGGCCGGGTCGCAGGCTTTGAAGGACTTTCTCGTCAACCGCGCCTCGGGCCTGATCTATGCCACCGCGCTGCCGCCGGCGGTGCTCGGCGCCATGGATGCCGCCATCGATCTGGTCCCCACCCTGACCAACCACCGCGCCCGCCTGCAAGCCATGGCCCAGCGGCTGCGGCTGCGGCTTAACGATGCCGGGCTCGATACCGGACATTCCACCACCCAGATCGTGCCGGTCATCCTGGGCGACGAGGACCGCACCTTGAAGGTGGCGGCACGGCTCGAGGAACTGGGTTTCCTGGGCATCGCCATCCGCCCGCCGACGGTGCCGCCGGGCAGCAGCCGCATCCGCTTCGCCCTGTCCGCCGGCCATGCCGAAGAGGATGTGGAACGCCTGGCCGACGCAATCATCACCGCCGCCGGAACCATTGCATGAAGACCCTGGCCTTTGTTCACGGATGGGGCTTCGACGCCCATTTCTGGCGCCCGGTAGCCGACCGCCTGCCCGAATTCGCCCGCATCTTCGTGGATTTGGGCTTCCGCGCCGAAGCCGTGCGGCCCGGGGCCAACAATCCCATCATCATCGGCCATTCCATGGGCTTCGCCTGGGCCTTGGCCGGTTTTCCCCGCCCCTGGGCCGGGGCGGTGGCGGTCAACGCCTTTCCCCGCTTCACCCGCGCCCAGGATTTCGTCGCCGGCACGCCGCCGCGCAGCCTGGACCGCATGATCGACCGCTTCGCCACCCATCCGCACGAGGTGACGGCGGATTTCATGCAACGCTGCGGCATCGACGCCCCCGATACCGAAACCATTCGCCCCGCCCCCATGGCCGAGGCGCTGAAATGGCTGGTGGAATGCGACGAACGCCAAACCATGGCCCAGTTGGACTGTCCGCTGCTGGCCTTGGCCGGCACCCGCGATCTTGTCGTGCCCGAGGCCATGAGCCGCGATTCCTTCCCGCCGCAATGCCTGACCCTGGTGGAAGGGGCCGGCCATCTGCTGCCCTGGACCCACCCCGACTGGGTGGCCAGCCAGATCAGATTGTTCGCGTCCACCATCCCATGACGCGCAAGGATCAGGTGGCCGCCGCCTTTTCCGCCGCCACCGCCACCTATGAAGCCGCCGCCCGCGCCCAAGCGATCAGCGCCGATCATCTGGCCGCCATGGTTGCCGCCCTGCCTCGCCCGCCCCAAGCCACGGTGTTGGAATTCGGCTGCGGCACCGGGCTGTTGACCCGCCGCCTGCTGCCGCTGGTCGCGGGCGACTGGCTGATCACCGATCTGTCGCCCACCATGCTGGAAACCGCCCGCGCCATCGCCGCCCACGCCCGTTTTCAGGTCATGGACGCCGAATGGCCGGAGGTGGGCGAGCAGCGTTTCGACCTGATCGTATCCAATCTGGCGGCACAATGGTTCCATGATCTGGCGGCGGCGATCGCCCGCCTGACCGCCTTGCTCGCTCCCGGCGGGCATCTGGTGTTTTCCACCTTGGGGGCGCAATCGTTTCGGCAATGGCGCGACGCCCATGCGGCTTTGGATCTGCCCTGCGGCATCCCCGCTTTTCCCAGCCGGGCCGCATTGCAAAACATCCTGCCCGCCGCCCGCATCGACGAGCAGTTGTTCACCCTGCCCTACGACCATGGCCGCGCCTTCGCCGCCGAATTGAAGCGGATCGGCGCCGGCACCCCCAGCCCCGGCCATCGCCCACTGAAGGTGGCGGACATGCGCGCCGTGCTGCAACGCTTGGGGCAGCCAGCCAGCATCACCTATGATGTTTTGCATGTCGTGATCGGCCCAAGGTAAGCCCATGGCCAAAAGCCCCTCTGTGCAAGGCGTGTTCGTCACCGGCACCGACACCAATATCGGCAAGACCCTGGTTTGCGCTTGGCTGGTCCATCACTGGCGCGCCGGCTATTGGAAGCCGGTGCAGACCGGTGCGACCGAGGATTCCGATTCCGCCACCGTGGCCAAGCTGGCGCCCGCCGCCATCATCCATCCCCCCGCCTATGTGTTCCAGGCGCCCTTGTCCCCGCACGAGGCGGCCAGGCGCGAGGGTGCGCGCATCGAACTGTCCGGCCTGAAGCCGCCCGCCACCCCGGGCCCGCTGGTGGTGGAAGGGGCCGGCGGAATCCTGGTGCCGTTGAACGAAGTGGCCCTGACCATCGATTTCATGGAAATGCTCAATCTGCCGGTGGTGGTGGTGGCGCGCTCGGGCCTGGGCACCATCAACCACACCTTGTTGACCCTCGACGCGCTGCGCCGCCGCCATATCCCGGTCTTGGGGGTGGTGCTGAACGGCCAGAAGAACCCGGCCAACCGCCAGGCCATCGAACATTTCGGCTCGGTGCGCGTGCTGGCGGAAATCCAGCCCTTGCCGGCGGTAACGCCGGCCCTGGTGGCCAGTCTGCCGCCGCCCGACTTTTCCTGTCCCGAAGGCTGAGACCATGTCCGACGACATCCTTGCTCTTGACGCCAAACATGTGTGGCACCCGTTCACCCAGGCGGCCACCGCCGCCCCCGCCCTGCACGCGGTGCGCGGCCAGGGTGCGGTGATCGAAACCGCGGACGGCAAGCAATACGTGGATCTGGTGTCGTCGTGGTGGGTCAACCTGCACGGCCACGCCAACCCAGTGATCGCGCGGGCCGTGGCCGAACAGGCGGGTACGCTGGAACAAGCCATCTTCGCCGAATTCACCCACGCACCGGCAGCCCGGCTGGCGGCCAAAATCTGCGCCCAATTGCCCGGCGACCTGGACCGGGTGTTCTATTCCGACGACGGCTCCACCGCGGTGGAAGTGGCCATGAAGATGGCCCGGCAATATTGGGGCAATATGGGCCAGGATCGCCGCGTCTATGTGGGTTTCGACGGCGGCTATCACGGCGACACTGTCGGCGCCATGTCGCTGGGCCGGACCTCGGGCTATTTCGGCGCCTGGGAAAGCATGCTGTTCCCGGTGGAGATCGCCCCCTTCCCCCATACCTGGGACGGCGACGATACCATCGAGGCGCGCGAGGCGGCGGCGCTGGCTGACTTCGACGCCATCTTGGACCGCAACCAGGGCCAGATCGCCGCCATCATCATCGAGCCGTTGATCCAGGGCGCCGCCGGCATGCGCCTGTGCCGGCCCGAATATCTGCGGGCGGTGGCCGAGCGGGCCAAGGCCGCCGGCACCTTGCTGATTTTGGACGAGGTGATGACCGGTTTCGGTCGTACCGGCGCCGTTTTCGCCTGTCAGAAGGCCGGCATCACCCCGGACATGATCTGCCTGTCCAAGGGGCTGACCGGCGGTTTCTTGCCCATGGCCATGACGGTGACGCGCGAATTCATCTATCAGGCGTTTTTGGGCCAGGACGTGTCGCGCGCCTTCCTGCACGGCCATTCCTATACCGCCAACCCCTTGGGCTGCGCCGCCGGTCTGGCGTCGCTGGAGTTGCTGCTGGGGGCAGAATGCCAAGCCCGCATCCAGGCCATCGAGGCCGTCCACCGCGCCCGCCTCGACCGCATGGCCGGTCTTGCGGCAGTATCCAAGCCGCGTCTGTGCGGTACCATGGCCGCCTTCGACCTGCCCAATGGCGAAGCGGGCGCCAAGCTGAAGCTGATCTTCCGGGAACGCGGCCTGCTGCTGCGGCCCATGGGCAACGTGCTTTATTTATTGCCGCCCTATTGCATGAATGATGGTGCGCTGCACCAAGCCTGGGATATCATCGAGGACGAGGTTTCCAAGATTTCAGGAGCGGACCCGTGCTGCGCATCGAGGAAATCGTCGGGGCCATGGATGACGAATTCCGTTATTCCCTAGACGCCCTGAGCGACGAAAAGTTGGCGGCCCTGGCCGCCGACAAGGCGGCGTTGCGGCGGCTGCGCCCGGTGGGGGTTTCCAACGCCGAGGCCTTGGCCATGATCGTCGCCATCCAGGACAAGCGGGAAAAGGCCCGTAATGCCCCGCCGACAAAGCCGAAAAAACCGCGCCCCCCGCGCAAGGCCAAGGTCGTGGTCGAGCCGGGGCCAGAACCAGAGCCCGAACCACCCGTCGCCGCCTTACCGCCCGCTCCGGCCAGTCTGCCTGCTCCGGCAAAAACCGCTTGCCTGCCGCCGCCTACGGCCCACGGCCCAGCCATCCGCCTGGGACCGCCGCCGCAGGACGGACCGGTCCTGATCACCGAACCGCCGCCCAAGCCGGTGCCGCCGATCCCTCCCAGGTTCCGCCACGGCGGTCGGGATTTTCTGGTCCTGCTGTCCCTGTGCGTGGCCGCCGGCGTGGTCATCGCACTTCTTTAGCAACGTTGCGGATACGCATGGCTTGAAGCCAAAGGTGGTGTATCCTGACACTCATGAACACCCGCAAACCCGCCCGGATCATCCCGGTCATCCTGGTTGTCGCCGCCTTGGCCGCCGGTGCCGTTTATGCCCTTAACCGCAACGGCGCCCGCGCGGTCGCCCTGGTGTCGCCACAGCGCGGCATGGCAGTGGAAGCGGTCTATGCCACCGGTACGGTCGAGCCGGAAAACTGGGCCAAGATCGGCCCGGTGACCACCGGGCGCATCGCCGAAATGCTGGTGGACGAGGGCGATGTGGTCAAGCGCGGCCAGCATCTGGCCCGTCTCGACGACCGCGAGGCCAGCGCCAAGGTGAACGAACTTGAGGCCCGCGCGGTTTATTGGCGCGAGGAACTGGCTCGGGCCAAGACCCTGGCCGATAGCGGCATCCGCCCGCGTGAATCGGCGCAAAAGGCCAAAAGCGAATATGATCAGGCCAATGCCGCCATCAACGCCGCCCGTCAGCGCCGCACCGATTTGCTGGTCATCGCCCCCCTGGACGGGGTGGTGCTGCGCCGCGACGGCGAACCGGGCGAGGTGGTCAAACCGGAGAACACCATCTTCTGGATCGGTGAAAGCCGGCCTTTGCGCATCACCGCCGATGTGGACGAGGAAGACATCGCCCTGGTGGCGTCGGGGCAAAAGGTGCTGATCAAGGCCGACGCCTTCCCCGATAGCGGCCTTGGCGGTACCATCGACCACATCACCCCCAAGGGCGACCCGGTCAACAAGACCTTCCGCGTCCGCGTCCGCCTGCCCGACGACACGCCGCTGCTGATCGGCATGACCACGGAAATCAACATCATCACCGCTGAAAAGGCCGATGCCTGGCTGATTCCGGCCAGCGCCGTCGTCAACGGCGCCGTGCTGGTGGAACAAGACGGCCATGCCCAGACCCGCCCGGTGGTGCTGGGCATCAAGGGCCGCGACCGGGTCGAAATCCTGTCCGGCCTTGCCGCCGCCGAGCGCATCGTCGCCAGCCCCCCCGCCGGACTCAAAGCCGGCGATCGCATCAAGGCGCAATAATCATGGCCCTGCCGTTGGGTTTGTCCATCGCCGTGCGTCATCTGGTGCATCGGCGCCGGCAGACCCTGACCTCGTTGGTGGGGGTATCGCTGGGGGTGGCCTTCTTCATCGCCATCGCCTCGATGATGCAGGGCTTTCAACGCGACTTCGTCAACCGCATCATCGATGTCGCCCCCCATATCACCATCAAGGACGAATATCGCCTTGCGCCGGTGCAGCCGGTCGAGGCCGCCTATCCCGGCGCGGTGGTCGAACTGCGCGGCATCAAACCCAAGGAAGAGGTGCGCGGCCTGAGGGGGGCGCGGGCCATCATCGACGCGCTGGAAGAGATGCCGGGGCTGAAGGTGGCGCCGACCCTGTCGGGCAACATCCTGCTGCGCTTCGGCTCGCGCGATATCTCCGCCAACGTCACCGGCATCGTCCCCGACCGCGAGCGGCTGGTGACCAAGCTGGAAAAAGACCTGATCGCCGGGTCGCTGCAAAGCCTGTACACGGCGGCCAACGGCATCATCATCGGCGAGGGCATCGCCCTCAAGGCCGGCATCGGCCTCGACGACATGGTCTCGGTGGTCAGCCCCGAAGGCGTGGTCATGCGCATGAAGGTGGTGGGCATCTTCAGAAGCGGCCTGACCCTGATGGACAATTTCGACACCTATGCGCTGATGAAGAAGGCGCAGGTGCTGCAAAACCGCCCCAACGTCATCAACCGTATCCGTATCCGCCTGGACGACGTCGAACAGGCCGCCGATCTGGCCAAGACCATCGAGGCCCGCTTCGGCTATCGCACCGAAAGCTGGCAGGAACAATCGTCCAACGTCCTGGGGATCTTCGTCATCCAGAACGCCATCATGTATTCCACCGTCGGCGCCATCCTGATCGTCGCCTGTTTCGGCATCTTCAACGTCATCTCCACCGTGGTCTACGAAAAGACCAAGGATATCGGCATCCTGAAATCCATGGGCTTCCGCGAAACCGACATCCGCCGCATCTTCGTCTATCAGGGACTGATGGTCGGCATCATCGGCATGCTGCTGGGCTGGGCCCTGGGCTATGGCTTGGTGGAGTTCATGGGCACCTTGGATTTCAAGATGGAAGGCTTCGTCCGCGCCCAGGGCTTCATCCTCTACCGCACGCCCAAGCATTACATCATCAGCGGCGCCATGGCCCTGGTCGCCTCGACCTTCGCCGCCTGGCTGCCGGCGCGCCGGGCCAGCCGCATGAAGCCGGTGGATATCGTCCGAGGCGGCGCATGACCGCCCCCATCCTGCAAACACGCGCCCTGACCCGTGAATTGCCCGGTTTGGTCCCGGTCACCTTGGTGCGCGACATCGATATGGTGGTCGAACCGGGTGAGTTCGTCGCCATCACCGGCCCGTCAGGGTCGGGCAAATCGTCGCTCTTGTACCTTTTGGGTCTGCTCGATACCCCAACCGGCGGCGAAGTGCTGGTGGACGGCAATGCCACCGCCGGCCTGAGCGAAAACCAATTGGCCGATTTGAGATTGGCCCGCTTCGGCTTCGTCTTTCAGTTCCACTTCCTGCTGCCGGAATTTTCCGCCCGCGCCAACGTCGAAATCCCCATGCGCCGCCTGCGTGCCCTGGGGGCCAAGGAAATCCGCGCCCGCGCCCATTGGTTGCTCGACGCCCTGGGGCTGGCCGACCACGCCGACAAACTGCCGGAACAGATGTCCGGCGGCCAGCGCCAGCGCGTCGCCATCGCCCGCGCCCTGGCCAACGACCCCGGCGTCATCCTGGCCGACGAACCCACCGGCAATCTGGACAGCAAATCGGCGGAGGTGGTCTTCACCATGTTCCGCCGATTGGCGCGCGAGCAGAACCGGGCGGTGGTGGTGGTCACCCACGACAACGATCTGGCCGCTACCGCCGACCGCCGCATCCATCTGGTGGACGGACGTTTGGCGTAAAAGCCCCCCAAGGCGGGCCTGCTCGACACGCATAGCTGCCCCACCTTCGGTAGGGGATGATTTTCGTTCGATAACATGCCATATACCGTCCGGTCGGTACAGTAAACCGACCGGACGGTACAGTAAGGACCCTATGGCATGAGCGCCCCCAGCACCCGCGAAACCATTATTGACGCCGCCATGGCCATCGTGCGCGAGCAAGGTGTCAACAAGTTGACGCTGGATGCGGCGGCCAAGGTGGCCAAGCTGTCCAAGGGCGGCGTGCTTTATCATTTCAAAAGCAAGGACGACCTGATCCGCGCCATGGTGCAGCGGATGATCGATTCCTGCGACGCCCTGCACCTGGAATTTTACGCCCAGGAACCCGATGGACCGTATCGCTGGGCCAGGACGGTGGTGCGCACCGCCTTTGACCCGCGCGGCCCATCCGGTGATCCGGTGGGCGGCGCCCTGTTGGCGGCGGTGACCGTCAACCCGGATCTGCTGGCCCCCATCCATGCCAAATTCGCCGAATGGATCGAACGGGTGAAAAGCGACAGCCCCAATCCAACCCTGGCTGCCCTGGTTTGCATGGCCATGGATGGCTATGTGTTCGAACGCATGCTGAAGCTGCCCCTGTGCGACGAAGAATCCTGTGAACGCATCAAACTGCAAGCCCTTGAGCTGCTGAAATAAAGCGACGGAGCCTACCCCATGAATATCAAGCGCATGGCCATCATGCTGACCGCCAGTGCCGTCGTTTTCGGCGGCGTGCTGGGATTTGTCCAATTCCGCCAGCACATGATCGCCCAATATTTCGCGTCCATGCCCAAGCCGGTGATCCCGGTGACCACCGAACAGGCCAAGTCGGAAAAGTGGCAGGACAGCGTCTCGGCCATCGGCACCTTGGCCGCCGTCAATGGCGTCGACATCAGTGCCTCGACCTCGGGTCTGGTTACCGAAATCGGTTTCCAGTCCGGTCAGGCGGTGAAAAAGGGGCAAGTGCTGCTGCGTCTGGATGCGGATGTGGAACGGGCCAATCTGCGCTCGGCCCAGGCCGATGCCGATCTGGCCCGCCTTTCCGCCGACCGCCAGCGCAAACTGGTGCGTTCCGATGCCGTCAGCCAATCCGCCGTCGACAAGGCCGAGGCCGAGTTGAAGGTCAAGGAAGCCAATGCCACCGGCCTCAGGGCGCAGATCGACAAGAAGCAGGTCCACGCCCCCTTCGACGGGGTCTTGGGCGTGCGCAAGGTGGATTTGGGCCAGTTCATCCAGGCCGGCACCGCCATCGTCAATTTGCAGGATTTGTCGGTGATGCTGGCCGATTTCTCGGTGTCACAACGTGATCTGGCGCTGACCAGCGTCGGTCGCGCCATCCGCATGACCACCGATGCTTGGCCCGACCGGGTGTTTGAAGGCGTCATCGCCGCCGTCGAACCCCAGGTCGATGCCAAGACCGGCATGGTCCTGGCCCAGGCCCGCTTCCTCAACACCGACGGCGCCCTGCGACCGGGCATGTTCGCCCGCATCGAAATTCTGCGTCCCGACATGGCCGAGGTGGTGACGGTGCCGATGGAAGCGGTGTCCTACAATCTGCATGGCGACGCCGTCTTCATCGTCAAGGACGGTGCCGATGGCCCCGAGGCCGCCCGTCAGGTGGTGCAATTGGGTGAACGCAAGGCCGGTCGCGTGGTGGTGCTGAAGGGACTTGAAGCCGGCGCCCAGGTGGTGACCACCGGCCAGTTGAAGCTGGAAAACGGCTCCAAGGTCCAAGTCAGTGCCAACGATCCGCTGAAACAAGCGGCCAAGGCCGAATAGGAGCGCGCAATGTTCGATATTTTCATCAAGCGCCCGGTCCTGGCCAGCGTCATCAGCCTGCTGATCCTGTTCGTCGGCTTGCGGGCGCTGTTGATGCTGCCGGTGCGGCAATACCCGGAAATGAAAAACACGGTGATCACCATCACCACCACCTATCCGGGCGCCGACGCCGAGCTGATCCAGGGCTTTATCACCCAGCCTTTGCAAAAGGCGGTGGCGACCTCGGCCGGTCTCGACTACATCACCTCGCAATCGGTGCAAAGTTCCTCGGTGATCAAGGCCTTCGTCCGTCTGAACGAAGACCCCGACGCCGCCATGACCGAGGTGATGAGCAAGGTCAACGAGGTGCGCTCGGTACTGCCGCGCGGCATCAACGATCCGGTCTTGAAAAAGGAAACCGGCCAGACCTTCGCCTCGGCCTATCTGGCGTTTTCGTCGGCGGAGCTGAGCCAGGAACAGATCACCGATTACGTCAACCGGGTGATCCAGCCCAAGCTGGCCTCGGTCCCCGGCGTCGCCAACCCGGAAGTGTTCGGCGGCCAGAACTTTTCCATCCGCGTCTGGCTTGACCCGGAAAAGCTGGCCCAGCTTGACATGACCGCCGACGACGTCAACGCCGCCCTGACCGCCAACAACTTCACCGCCGCCGCCGGCTCGACCAAGGGCGCCTATGACGTGGTCACCACCCAGGCGCGCACCGATCTCAACACCATCGCCGATTTCCGCAATCTGGTGATCCGCCACGAAGGCACCCGACTGGTCCGCCTGTCGGACATCGCCGAGGTGTCCTTGGGCGCCCAGAATGACGAAATGGCGGTGTTCGCCAGCGGCAAGCGGGCCATCTTCGTCGGCGTTTTCACCACCCCCGAAGCCAATCCGCTGACGGTGATCAAGGAAATCCGCGACAGCGCCCTGCCCGGCATCGTCGCCCAGTTGCCGCCCGGCCTGAACGCGGAAATCGCCTATGATTCCACCGTGTTCATCCAGGCCGCCATCGATGAGGTGGTGAAAACCATCCTGGAAGCGGCGGTGATCGTGATGATCGTCATCTTCGCCTTCATGGGCTCGTTCCGCTCGGTCGCCATCCCGGTGGTGACGGTGCCGCTGTCATTGATCGGCGTCGCCCTGTTCCTGCTGGCCCTGGGCTTTTCCATCAACCTGCTGACGCTTTTGGCCATGGTTCTGGCCATCGGTCTGGTGGTCGACGACGCCATCGTCGTCGTCGAGAACGTCCATCGTCACATCGAGGAAGGATTGTCGCCATTCCAGGCGGCCATCGTCGGCACCCGTGAAATCGCCGGCCCGGTCATTTCCATGACCATCACCCTGGCCGCGGTTTATGCCCCCATCGCCTTCATGGGCGGCCTGACCGGCTCGTTGTTCAAGGAATTCGCCCTGGCCCTGGCCGGTTCGGTCATCGTCTCGGGCATCATCGCGCTGACCTTGTCGCCGATGATGTGCTCGCTGATTCTCAAGCACGACGAGGACAAGAAGGGCTTGCCGGCCCGCATCGACGCCATCTTCGACGGCCTGCAGGGCCGCTACCGCCGGGCCTTGGCGGCGTCGCTGGCCGACCGCTCCACCACCTTGCTGTTCGCGGCCATCGTCATGGGGGTGCTGCCCTTCCTGTTCATGGCGGTGCCGACCGAACTGGCCCCCGAAGAAGACCAGGGCGTGGTATTCACCGCCTTCACCGGTCCGGCCTCGGCCAACACCGAGTACATGGAGGTGTTCGCCGGCGAAATCGACAAGGCGCTGAAGGAATTCCCCGAGGTGCGCGATCGCTTCCTCATCGCCGGCATCGGCTCCATCAACCAGGGCTTCGGCGGTGCCGTCACCAAGCCGTGGGAAGAGCGCAAGCTGTCGACCAAGGAATTGACGCCCTTGTTCCAGCAGAAGCTGGACGGCATTTCCGGCGTCAAGGCCTCGGTGTTCTCGCCGCCGCCCCTGCCCGGCTCCGATGGCCTGCCGGTGCAGTTCGTCATCACCTCGACCTCGGATTACAAGGCGCTCAACGATTTGCAGGCCGAGATCATGCGCCGGGCCACGGCCTCGGGCATGTACGCCTTCATCGACAGCGACCTGAAGTTCCAAAGCCCGCAGACGGTGGTCGATATCGACCGCGACAAGGCCGGGTCTTACGGCATCACCATGCAGCAGATCGGCGAATCGCTGGCCACCATGACCGGCGGCAATTACGTCAATCTGGTCAATCTGCAAGGCCGGTCCTATCAGGTCATCCCGCAGGTGCCGCGTGATTTCCGCCTCGACCCGCACCAGTTGGGCCGCTTCCACGTGCGCACCTCGGACGGCGGCGCGGTGCCATTGTCGTCGCTGGTGACGCTGAAGCAGGCGGTCAAGCCGGTGTCGCTCAACCAGTTCAACCAGTTGAACAGCTTCACCATCAGCGCCTTCCCCATGCCCGGCACCACCTTGGGCCAGTCGCTGGCGACGCTGGAAGGCATCGCCACCGAAGTCCTGCCCCAGGGCACCACCTACGACTTCGCCGGCCAATCGCGCCAGTACAAGCAGGAAGGCGCCTCGCTGACCGTCACCTTCGTCTTCGCCCTGGTCATCATCTTCCTGGTGCTGGCGGCGCAGTTCGAAAGCTTCCGCGATCCGCTGGTGATCATGGTGTCGGTGCCGTTGTCGCTGTGCGGGGCCCTGATCCCGCTGGCGCTCGGCGTGGCCAGCATGAACATCTATACCCAGGTCGGGCTGATCACCCTGATCGGGCTGATCACCAAGCACGGCATCCTGATCTGTGAAGTGGCGCGCGAGCGTCAGGAACAGGAAGGCCTGTCGCGCCTGGAAGCGGTGCAGGTGGCGGCCAGCCTGCGTCTGCGCCCGATCCTGATGACCACGGCGGCCATGGTCGCCGGCCTGATCCCGCTGTTGATGGCCTCGGGGGCCGGCGCCGCCAGCCGCTTCTCCATCGCCGTGGTGATCGTCGCCGGCATGAGCATCGGCACCTTGTTCACGTTATTCGTGCTGCCGGTGATCTACACCTTCCTGGCCACCGATCGCAAACAACGGGCCGCGCCACAAGTGCACGGCCACATCGCCGCCGAAGGGGCGGAATAAACAAAAACGCCGCCGAAGGGGTGGAATAAATAAAAGCGGCGGAACCCCAAAGGCTCCGCCGCTTGTTTTTCACACCTGAAGCCGAGACATAAAAACGCCCGCCGAAAAGGCGGGCGTTTTCGTCTTCACGGAACGGGCCGATTACTCGGCGCCGTCCTCTTCCTCATGATATTGCGGCGCCACGGTGCCGCCGGCGCGACCGCGACCGATGGCCACCGCCTTTTCCAGATCCGACTCGGTGCACAGGCCCAAGGTCACCGGATTGCGCGGCTTGATGTTGGGCGCGTTCCAATGGCTCTTTTCCCGCACCGACTGGATGGTCGGCTTGGTGGTGCCGATCAGCTTGCACAATTGGCCGTCGGACAGTTCCGGGTGATGCTTCAGCAGCCAGGCGATGGCGTCGGGGCGGTCCTGGCGCTTGGACACCGGGGTATAGCGCGCACCCTTGGGCTTGGCCCGCGGCTGCGGATAATCGGTGATGTTCAGCTTCAGATGGGCATCCGGGTTGGCTTCGCAGCGTTCCAGCTCGGACTTGGACAACTGACCGTTGGCCACGGGGTCCAGACCGACGATACCGGTCGCCACTTCGCCGTCTGCGATGGCCTGCACTTCCAGGGAATGCAGACCACAGAACTCGGCGATCTGCTCAAAGCTAAGGGCGGTGTTTTCGACCAGCCAGACGGCAGTCGCCTTGGGCATGAGCGGCAGAGCCATGAATCCTCCTTGCAAAATCTCGATCGGAACCGGCCGGTCAAGGCGTCGGTCCCGGTGCCGATGGCGGGCACATATAGGGATTGGCGTAGTTATATGGGACAGGCGGCGGCGGGTCAAACGGTCAAGACGATCTTGCCCACATGGGTATTGGATTCCATCAGTTCATGCGCCTGGGCGGCTTGGTCCAGCGGGAACACCGCATGGATCAGCGGACGCACGCGACCGGCGGCGACCAAGGGCAGAACCGTGGTTTTCAGCCCCTCGGCCATGCGCGCCTTGGCCGCATCCGATTGCGGACGCAGGGTCGAGCCGGTCAAGGTCAGGCGCTTGAGCATCACCGGCATCATGTTCATTTCCGCCACCGGGCCCTTCAGGAAGGCGATGTTGACCAGTCGGCCATCAAAGCCCAGGCACTTGACGTTGCGCGGCAGATAATCGCCGCCGACCATGTCCAAGATGACATCGACACCCTTGCCGCCGGTTTCCGCCTTGATCACCTCGACGAAATCCTCGGTTTGATAATCGATGACGTGGTCGGCGCCCAACTTGACGCAGGCCTCGCACTTGGCCTTGCCGCCGGCGGTGGCGAAGACGGTGGCGCCCAAGGCCTTGGCCAGTTGGATGGCGGTGGTGCCGATACCCGAGCCGCCGCCATGGACCAGGAATTTCTCGCCCGCCTTCAGGCCGCCGCGCTCGAACACGTTGTGCCAGACGGTGAACAGGGTTTCCGGCAACGCCGCCGCGGCGACGAATTCAAGATCGTCGGGAATGGGCAGGCAATGGCGGGCATCGGCGGTGACGAACTGGGCATAGCCGCCGCCGGCGGTGAGCGCACAGACCGAATCGCCCAAACACCACTGATCCACCCCCTCGCCCAAACCGGCGACGGTGCCCGACACTTCCAGCCCCGGCAGGTCCGAGGCGCCGGGCGGCGCCGGATAGGCACCCTGGCGCTGCAACACGTCGGGACGGTTGATGCCGGCGGCGGCCACCTTGATCAGCACCTGACCCTTGGCTGGCCTCGGCAGCGGGCGCTGCGCCGGCTTCAGCACATGGGCGTCGCCGGGGGTGGTGATTTCGATGCAGGTCATGGTTTCAGGCAGCATGGCCGTGGCGTTCCTCAGTCTGTCCCTGTTCGGGTCAATCTGGTACGTTCATGCCGTCATGGCAAGCGGCGAAGGAGGCCCCATGGACGTGGACGATCTGGACCCCAAGAAGAAAACGGCGCAATCGCGCGACTTGGGAACCTTGGGGGTCGAGGAATTGCGCGACTATATCGCCCAATTACAGGCCGAGATCATCCGGGCCGAGGCCACCATCGCCGCCAAGGAAAAAGTCAAATCGGGGGCCGAGGCCCTGTTCAGGAAAGCATAAGGGGAAAAGCATGCTTAAGGGACGCAACGCTGTCGTTACCGGCTCCACCAGCGGCATCGGCCTGGGCATCGCCCGCGCCCTGGCCGCGCAAGGCTGCGGCATCATGTTGAACGGCTTCGGCGACGGCATCGAGGATTTGCGCGCGGGCCTGGCCCAGGAATTCGGCGTCACCGTGCTTTACAACGGCGCCGACCTGTCCAAGGCCGAGGAATGCGCCAGCCTGATCGAAGACGCCGAAAAGCGCCTGGGTTCGGTGGACATCCTGGTCAACAATGCCGGCATCCAGCACGTGGATGCGGTGGAAAACTTTCCCGTCGCCCGCTGGGATGCCGTCATCGCCATCAATCTGTCCTCGGCTTTCCACACCATCCGCACCGCCCTGCCCGGCATGAAGGCGCGCGGCTGGGGGCGGTTGATCAACGTCGCCTCGGTCCATGGTCTGGTGGCGTCGGTCAACAAGGCGGCCTATGTGGCGGCCAAGCACGGCATCATCGGCCTGACCAAGGTTGTCGCCCTGGAAAATGCCGAAAACGGCATCACCTGCAACGCCATCTGCCCCGGTTGGGTGCTGACGCCGCTGGTGCAAAAGCAGATCGACGCCCGGGCTGAAGCCCAAGGCGTCTCCATCGCCGATGCCGGACGCGACCTGTTGAGCGAAAAGCAGCCGTCCAAGCGTTTCACCACGCCGGAAGAACTGGGGGAACTGGCGGTGTTCCTGTCGTCGAAGGCCGCCGGCAACATGACCGGCACCTCGCTGACCATGGATGGCGGCTGGACCGCGCAATAAACATGACCAAGGCGCTCACGGCCCGACGGCAGGATTTCCGCTTCCTGACCCAAATCCAGACCCGGTGGTCGGACAACGACATGTTCGGCCACATCAACAACGTGGAATACTACCGCTTCTTCGAGATGATCGTGGTGGAGTTCCTGCGCGGGCCGTGTGCCATGGATTTGCTGAATGCCCAGGTGGTGGCCTTCGCCGCCGAAAGCCTGTGCCGCTTCCGCCGCCCGCTGTCGTGGCCCAACCCGGTCAGCGGCGGTCTGAAGGTGGAAAGCCTGGGTACTTCATCGGTGCGCTACACCATCGCCCTGTTCGATGACAGCAGCGACGAAGCCGCAGCCGAGGGCCATTGGGTCCACGTCTTCGTCGATCGCCACAATCAGCGCCCCACCCCCATTCCCGCGCCGATCCGCCAGGTGTTCCAGCAGCATCTGGGCTGAGATTATTTCTCGCGCTTCAACAGCACCCTGACATTCGGTGTATGGTCGAAAGTATCGCTATGCCAAGCGACATCCTCGACCCGATAGACCTTGCCGGCGCGTGAACGGATGATGCCGCCGATGCGACAACTTATCTCGGCGTCGAAAAAGTGATTTACTTCACTTTTATCGAAAGATTCTGTGACGACGAAGCGCATGACACCCTCGCAACCCCGCATGAATACATTAAAAACATTATGTCAACAGCACCATATTTATTCAATATTTATAATTTTATCTAATTTTACGCTTGTTTACTGGCAATCAATTGCCCCTTGATATTTTTCATAATTATTTCCATCCTTAGATGAAAGCGTCACTTCGTGGCGGCAAGGACAAAGATCAACCCATGGCTTGGGGGAGCCGCGGACGCGACGGGAGCGTTGCCATGCAGCAACCTGCATTTTTCGGGCGCACCTATGACGAAGCCATGACGCTGATGGTCGAGGCGCGCAACTACATGGCCTATGTGGAGCAGCGCGAGCGCCGCAAGGCCGAGGCCATGGCCGGCCTCAGAATGTCGTGCGAGGCCATGCGAGTGACCTCGCGGCTGACCCAGGTGATGGCTTGGCTGATGATGCAGCGCGCCGTCCATGCCGGCGAAATCGAGGCAGATGACGCCTTATCCGAACCCAACCGCCTGTCCGGCCTGGAGGTTTGCCTGGATCAGACCTTCGGTCGCGACGAGGCCCTGCCCACCGGCCTGCGCAGCCTGCTGGAACGCAGCCTGAGCTTGTACCAGCGCATCGCCCGCCTGGAAAACCAGATGCTGGAGCGGATGCATTAGCTACAGCTAACGCCAGACGATGTCATACATGGTGATGGGATCACGGAAGCCCTTGACCGCCTTGGCTCCGACCGAACGGAACATGGAATTGGGCTTGCCCGACAATTCCATCACCGAGGCTGTGCAATAGATTTCGTCGGTACCGGTAGCGGCACAGACACGGGCGGCAAGCTGCACGGTCGAGCCGAACAAATCGTCTTCTTCCTGAATCGGTTCGCCGGCATTGAGGCCGATGCGCAGATGCAGGGTCTGATTGGGCATGCGGGCATTGTGCTCGGCCACCTGACGCTGCACCTGGATCATGGCGTCGATGGCCCCCGCCGCCGACAGGAACGACGCCATGATGCCGTCACCGGTATGCTTGACTTCGTGACCACCGAATTTCGACAGGGCGTTGCGCACGATCAGATTGTGACGGCGGACGATTTCCTGGGCGGCGGCGTCGCCCCTGATCTGAGTCATGTTGGTGGAATCGACCATGTCGGTGAACAGCACGGTCATCATCTGCCCCTGCTTCTGGTCGACCTTGCGGTTCCATTCGCGGAAGACGTCGCGCAACGAGATATGCGCCCCCATCTCGTCGCCCAGCAGATAATTGCCCATGGCGTTATGCCCGGCCTCGATCACCGTCTTGTAGCGGGCTTCGCGCCGGTATTCGGGCAATTTTTCATGGAATGACTTGGCGCTCTCGCCCCGGGTGCCCAAGACGTCGAGCGCATCGTGCATCAACGGTTCAACCGCCTTGCCGCCCAGTTTGCGGAACTCGGCCAGGGCCTCGACCGCGCCGGCCATGTACAGATGCAGGGCGAACTTGTTGTAATTGTCCATGGTGATGCGTTCTTGCCGACACTGCTCCATGGCTCCGTCAAGAAAGCGGGAAACCTTGGGCATCTGGGCTTCGACGCTTTGTCCCGGTGCCGCCTTTTCCTCTGCCGTCTCCACGCCTTTTTCCGGCTCGGCGGCAATGGGCTTGTCAGCGTCCAAATCCAGGTCCAAAGGCGGCAAGTCGTCGTCATCGTCCTTGGCCGACAATCCTTCTTGCGCCGCTTCCTTGGCCAGCTTGTCCAAGGATTTCTTCATCTCCTGACTGATCGGCGCGCGGCCCGGCGGCGCCCCGCCCCCTGCCCCGGCCAAAGCCAGACTAGGGGCACGGAACTTGGGAATGGCGGTCTTGCGCGGCAGGAACTTCATGCCCAAAGGCACGGCCACCATCAGGAAGGTCAGGGCAAACACCCCCAGCAGCAACTGGCTATAGGTATTGGCATCGACCTTGATGCCAAACCCCATCTTCCACAGCATCAGAATGACGTTGGGGGTGACCTTGATGGCCAGCAACGCCGCCGCCAGAGCAAAGGCGACGATGGCCAGCAACCGACCGATCAACTGGCGGGCCTGGGCAACCTCTTCTTCGCTGGCTTTGGGCTTGGTCCGCGCCTTGGCGCCCCCGGTCTTGCGCATGGCGGCCACGGCGGCTGCGGCCTTGACCGTGCCGACCGGCC
>Ga0075012_10000076_pt1 | contig 90109 bp, 87 predicted proteins | sample All_14_2_FD_71474 | JGI IMG/M metagenome (GOLD analysis project Ga0075012, IMG submission 71474) | Freshwater microbial communities in response to fracking from Pennsylvania, USA - Allegheny Zone_MetaG_DW_15 | ecosystem: Environmental > Aquatic > Deep subsurface > Groundwater > Drilled... | reverse complement strand
CAAAGCTGATCCCGATGCCCGCCGCACCGGCGCTCGCATAACCGAGGCAGGCCTTCCAGACCGTGCCCAAGTTGGTACCTGCCTCGATCTCAGTGGCGGGTTTTTCAACACTATCGGTCGGCTGCTGCCGGTTCTGCCCTTTCCGAATATCGACCGTAACCGCCTCATACCCGGACATTCGAGCATAAGTTTGCCGTTATCGATTCCCGCCTTTGGTTCATCACGCTTTTGAGAGGGGCGGAGAGACTTGGCTTGGGACAAAGCGGCCATTTAAAGCATGGCTGGTATCAGACCGCTATCGGCTGCAGCTGTCATCTGGTCGTGCCCAGGAGCCGGGCCACGCAGTTCGGTAATCGTTAACGATTCTGGCCACTCTCCAAGCCGTCGAGCATTTTAATCAAAATGTCAGAAAGCATTTCGCGCTCATCAAAGCTGACATTGGCAAGGCACACCCGCGAGATATTGGCGCGGCCTGCCTGAAGATCGGCGAAGATCGTCTCGCCAGATGGGGTCAGCACCATATCCCAGGCCCGCCAGTCCTCGGCGCTGGCGTTGCGCGTCACCAAAGACCGCGCCTCGAGCACTTTGACCGCCCGCGCAAGTTGCGCCTTGTCGCATCCCATGCGCCCCGCGATCGCCTGCTGGGTCGATCCCGGCAGGCGGGCGATAGTTACCAGCGCCTTCGCCTCGAACGGCGTCAGGTCGATGTCGGCAGCCTGCACTTCGTCCCGAAGGCGCTGCTGAAAACGGTGGGACACGTCGCTTAAAAGGTCGATCAGTGCATCGGTCATAACGAAACTCTAACCCGATCAGTTGACATAATCAATTGGATACGCAATATCAGTTGATATCGTCAACTCATTGGCGCGATCGGAGCAAGTCATGCCCTCTCATTATGCGATCACGGTTCAGCCTACCGACGCATCCGGTGTTCCGGATATGACAGCGCCACTGGAATTCAATGTCTCGAACCATGACGATCTCTTCGCGGTCTTGCGCAAGGTGCAGGCCAGTGAAGCGGTACCACGCTCCGAATCGGCAGAATTCATCATCGGCCTGAAACTGCTGCTGGAAGTCATGATCCGCCATCGCAAGGATGCCCTGTTTCAGGATCTCTGGCCGCACATGGCCGACTTCATGAAGCGGCTCAAAGCGATCTCGCCACCAGCCATAGCCGACTGAAATCTCCGTTCAGCCCCGCTTTTCTGGCAGTGCTTCACGCCTTCCCAACCCGAGTATTTCATGCACTTAAACCTCTCCAAGCCTTCGCGCGTCGCCGCGTCGCTATCCCGGCTGCTTCCCATTCTGATGGTGTCGGCGTGCACGGTCGGCCCGGATTTCCATCGCCCCGCGGCGATGGCGGTCCCGGTCGCGACGGACAAGGCGTTCGCCGATGCCGGTTTGGCGGCCAATCCGGTATCGGCGGATTGGTGGAAAGCCTTTGGCGATCCGGTTCTCGATCGCATCGAAATATTGGCCGTCGCCGGCAATCTGGATTTGCAGGTGGCTGGAGCGCGCGTCGCACGCGGCCGCGCCGCCCTGCGGATTGCCGGAGCGGCGGGCCTGCCGACCGCTGGCGCGGCGACCTCCTATTTGCGCGAACGAGCAAGCCCCAACGGCATATTGGCCCTGACCGGTGCCTCTGCCCCGACCGCCGATGCGGCCGGCGGCAGCGATCCGTTCGGCACCAGCACGCTCGGCGTGACGTCCGGCTCGTCGGATTATGACCTGTTCCAGGTGGGCTTCGACGCATCCTGGGAACTGGACCTGTGGGGCAAGGCGCGCCGCACTCGCGAAGCGGCCCGCGCCAGCGCGCAGGCGGCGGTCTATGAACGCGACGCGGCCCGCATCTCGCTGACGGCCGAAGTCGCGCGCACCTATCTGATGCTGCGCGGCGCGCAGGCACGGCTGGCGGTGGTGCGCAGCAATCGCGAAACCGTCGCGCGCGGCCATGACATCGCCCTAAGTCGCGAAGAACATGGCGCGGCCTCGCGCTATGACGCGGCAACGGCCGGTACGCAGCTCGCCACGATCGATGCCACCATTCCCGCGATTGAGCGGCAGGTCGATGCAAGCCGCAACGCGCTCTCCCTGTTGACGGGCGCGGAGCCGCACGCGCTCGACGACATATTGAACGATGCTGCGGCCACTATCCCGCAGGTCGCAGGGCCGATCGCCATCGGCATGGCCGCACAACTCGTGCGCAACCGGCCCGACATCGCCGCCGCAGAGGCCGACCTGCATGCCGCCACGGCCCGCATCGGCGTCGCCAAGGCCGATTTCTACCCCAGCCTCAGCCTGACGGGCAGCTTGGGGACGCAGGCGCTGGATATTTCCAACGTACCGCAATGGGCCTCGCGCCAGTTCGTCTTTGGCCCCGTCCTCAACCTGCCGATCTTTCAGGGCGGCCGGCTGAAGGGGCAGCTCCAGTTGACCGAGGCGGACGAGCAGGCCGCCGCGATCCAGTATCGCGCGACCGTCCTGCGCGCCTGGCACGAAGTGGATGACGCGCTGTCGCTCGTGCGGACCGAGCAGGCGCGCGCAGCGGCAGCCGAGCAAGCGGTCGCGCAGAGCCGCATCGCGGTGCAGGTCGCCCATCGCCGCTATGGCGCGGGCGCCACCGGCTATATCGACGTGTTGATCGCGGAGCGGGCGCAACTGGCCAGCGAAGCCGAACAGACATCTGCCAGAACCGACAGTGCGGTGGCGGTCATCGCCCTGTACAAATCGGTCGGCGGCGGTTGGGCGCCCCCGGCATCGCCCGCGCAATCCGAGCGTCCGCTTTGACCGACATCGCTCATGCGCCGCACGCAACCAAGGGACCACCGCCCGGCGTACCGCAGGCACCGTTCGGACCGCGCCTTTTTACAGGCGTCATGGGGGTGCTGGTCGCCGCGATCATGGCGGGCCTGAACAACCGGGTCGGCGCGCTGGCGCTGGTCGATATCCGCGGCGTCCACGGCTATGGCGTGGATGACGGCCATTGGCTCAGCATCGTCTATACCGCCGGGGAACTGGTCGCGATGCCGATCACCTTCTGGTTTGCGGGCACCTTCTCGCTCCGCCGCTATCATATCGCAGTCGTCGCGGCCTTTCTTCTGGTCGGGATGCTGCTGCCCTTCGCGCCCAATTTTGCCTGGATGCTGGCGCTGCGCGCGGTGCAAGGTTTGCTGGGTGGTGCCCTGATCCCGTTGCTGATGGGCGCAGCCTTGCGCTTTTTTCCCACACCGGTCCGGCTCTACGGGCTGTCGCTCTATGCGCTCACCGCCACCTTCGCGCCCAATGTCGCGATCTGGCTGGCCGCGGTCTGGACCGATCAACTGTTCGACTGGCGGCTGGTCTATTGGCAGATATTGCCGCTCGCCGGTTTCTCGATGTGGGCAGTGTGGTGGGGCATACCCCAGGATCCCATCCGCATGGAACGGTTCCGCCTGTTCGATTCCCTTGGCTTTGTGACAGGCATCGCATCGCTGACGATGCTGGTAATCGCATTGGAACAGGGCGAGCGGCTGGACTGGTTCCATTCGCCACTGGTCGTCTGGCTGTTGTTCGGTGGCCTGGCGCTGTTTGTCGTCTTCCTGGTGAGCGAATGGTATCATCATCTGCCGTTCGTGAAGCTCCAGTTGCTGGAGCGGCGCAACCTCTGGCTGGCCTTCGTCATTTTCGTAGGTATGCTGGTCGTCCTGCTGTCCGGCTCGCTTCTGCCGGCCGATCAACTGGCGCATGTCCAGGGCTTCCGCCCCTTGCAACTCGCCCCGATCGGGCTGGCGATCGCGTTGCCGCAGTTCATCCTCGGGCCGTTCACCGCCTTTCTTCTGTATCAGAAATGGGTGGACGCCAGGCGCCTGATGGCGCTGGGCCTGCTGCTTCTCGCCATATCCTGCTTCATGGGCGCGTCGGTGACGAGCGAATGGATGGTTGCGCAATTCTGGACGATGCAAGCGTTGCAGGCGGTTGGACAGCCGCTGGCCGTGATTTCACTCCTCTTCATCGCCACCAGCGCGATCGTTCCGATGGAGGGACCGTTCGTATCGGGCATCGTCAACGCCCTGCGGGTGATCGGCACCTTCCTGGGCAGTATCGGCATCGGATCGTTCCTCATCCATCGCACCGCCGCGCACGAACGCGGCCTGGTCGACCGATTGGGCCGTATCGGGTTTGATCCCGGCACGGGTGCGGGCGATCTGGCGGCACGGATCGGGCATCAGGCCTTCACCCTGTCGATCGCCGACAGCTATCGCATCCTGGGCGTACTGGCGCTCCTGCTGATCCCGCTGACCTTCTTCCTCATCTACACACCACCGCCGGTCGTCACACCGCCCGGTTCCAAAGGAGCATGACTATGACAATGCCAAAGCTGGCTCGCCTTGGCGCTGGCGGACTGATCGCGCTGGTTGCCCTTGGCGGCGCCTGGGCCTGGGCCCATGACGAAGGCGCAGGCAAGAGCCAGACGACGGACGATGCCCATGTTCAGGCCGACTACAGCACCGTGGCGCCCAAAGTGGCGGGGCTGGTCGCGCAGGTCATGGTGGAAGATAATGAGCAGGTTCGTCGCGGCCAGTTGCTGGCCGTCATCGACGACCGCGATTTTCGCGTGGCGGTGACCGCGGCCGAGGCCGAACTGAAAAGCGCGCAGGCCCGTGCCGCCGGCCTGCGCGCAGCGCTTGCGCGGCAAGCGAGCGTGGTCGCGCAGGCCAAGGCCGCGGTGGACGCAGACAGTGCCGCCATCGCCCTGTCGCGCGCGAACGCCCGCCGCTATCAGGATCTGGCCAGCGACGGGTCCGCCAGCGTGCAGGAGCGGCAGGAAAGCCTGTCCCGCCTGCAATCGGACGAAGCCGCCCATCGCCGCGACAGTGCAGCCCATGCCGCCACCCAACAGCAGCGTCCGATGCTGGCGGCCGATGTTGCAGAAGCCGACGCGGCTGTGGAACAGGCACGCGCGGCCCTCGATGCCGCCCGCCTCGCGCTATCCTATACGCGGATCGTCGCGCCCGTGGACGGCATGGTCGGGCGTCGGTCGGTGCGGGTCGGCAATTATGTCCAGGTCGGCACGCCCCTGCTGGCGGTCGTGCCGCTGCGCGAAGCCTATGTCGAGGCCAATTTCCGCGAAACCCAGATGCGTCGCATCCGGCCAGGCCAGCGTGCCACCATCCGTATCGATACTCTGCCGGACATCGAATTGAAGGGCCATGTCGAAAGCATCGCCCCGGCCAGCGGCGTGACCTTCGCGGCCATCGCGCCGGAAAACGCCACCGGCAACTTCACCAAGATAGTCCAGCGCCTGTCCACGCGCATCGTGATCGATCCGGGCCAGCGCGACGCCGCTGCCCTGCGGGTTGGCATGTCGGTGGTGCCCACCGTGATGACGGGGGAATGATGTATTCCTGCCCGGCGTCGGCACTATCACCGCAGCGCCGCCACGTTTTGAAGGATTAGGAACAAAGCCATACAGAAAATCTTCTGGATTAATCCAGTCATGTGGTCCTCATCACAGGCGCGGCATCGGGTATCGGCCGGGCGACCGCGATGGCCTTTGCCGAACAGGGCGCACACGTCGTCATCGGCGACGTCCAGCGAGGGTGCCGCCGAAACCGTTGCCCAATTGCACCAACTCGGCGGTGAAGCCTTGTTCGTGCACACTGACGTCAGCGACCCGGCATCGGTGCAGGCGCTTGTCGAGACCGCCGTCGATCATTTTGGTCGCCCGGCCTGCGTCTTCAACAATGCCGGTATGCTGCCGCCCACCAAAGATCTGGCGGACATGTCCGTCGAGGAATTCGACTAGGTCATCGCCATCGACCTGAAGGGTGTGTTCCTCTGACTGAAATATCAGATCCAGCACACTCAGCCATCGGGTGTCGATCACGATGGATGCTGACTTTTGCGTCGAGGCGCTGGAGGAAGCGCTCGCGCGCTACGGCAAACCGGAGATCTTCAACACCGATCAGGGCAGCCAGTTCATGTCACAGGCCTTCACCAGCGTGCTGCAGCGCGAGGAAGTTGCCATCAGCATGTGGACGGGGTGGATGGCGCGACAATGTCGTGGTCGAGCGGCTGTGGCGTTCCGTCAAATACGAGGAGGTTTACCTGCGCGCCTACGGCGGGGTCAGCGAGGCACGGGGCTCGATCGGTCGTTATCTGGCCTTCGACAACGGGAGGCGGCCGCATTCGAGCCTTCGCGGCAAGGCCCCGGACCAGGCATATTTTGACAACCTGCCCATATCGGCAATTCAAGACAGCAACCGGCAGACCATCCACTTATCCGTTGCGGATCCCTGTGCAGATCAACCAGGCCACCTCTCTTCTCTGGGGCATGGCAGCACCTCGCTGTCGGGCTGATGCTTGCTTCTTGGTTTCAAGGCTGACCGTGACTGTTACTGTTCTAGGATGAGGGAGCGGCCGCCCAAAGGTGATTCTGCGTCGCCACCAATAGGTCGCTCTGCGTCGGGTGACATTTGAGATTGCTGGCATCGGTTGCTGGTCCCATCGACTGGCTACAGTCGATGCATCAACGAACGGCCTATTAGAGCACAGGAGACGGAAAACCTGGGGTTTCCACCCCTTGGCTGGGGTTTTTCACTGCTTGGCTGGGGCGGCAGGATTCGAACCTGCGAATGGCGGCATCAAAAGCCGCTGCCTTACCACTTGGCGACGCCCCAGCAGAGGGCGCGCTTATAACGTGGCGAGCGCCGTTGCCAAGGGGGTTGAATGGGGTGGCGAGAAACTCCTGCCACCCCTTTGGTTCAGGTCAGAATCCCTTGACGATGCCCTGCAGCGTCTCGGGCGGCAGAACGTCGAAATCGCTGGCGTCGTGGCGTTCGGCAATGCCCTTTTGCGAATTCACGAGCCGGCCGCGCAGCACGCCGGGGCGCGCGTCGATCTCGCCCACCCAGCGGCCTACGTGTTCGTATTCGTGCATCGACAGGAACGTGGCCGCATCGCCATAGGCTTCGCCGCGATAGATATTGCCGAACCACGTGTAGGTGGCGATATCGGCGATGGAGTAATCATCGCCCGCCAGGAACCGGCTTTCGGCAAGGCGGCGGTTGGCCACGTCGAACAGGCGCTTGGTTTCCATCGCATAACGATCAATCGCGTATTCGATCTTGAACGGCGCGTAGTTGTAGAAGTGGCCGAAGCCGCCGCCGACGAACGGCGCGCTGCCGACCTGCCAGAACAGCCATGACAGGCATTCGGCGCGCGCCGCACCAGACGATGGCAAAAACACGCCGAACTTTTCAGCCAGATGCATCAGGATCGCGCCCGATTCGAACACGCGGAACGGTTCCGGCCCGGAACGGTCGACCATCGCCGGGATCTTTGAATTGGGGTTGATGTCCACAAAGCCGCTGGTGAACTGGTCACCTTCGAAAATCTTGATCAGCCACGCATCGTATTCTGCCTCGGCAATGCCAAGCTGCAGCAGTTCTTCCAGCATGATCGTGGCCTTCTGGCCATTGGGCGTGCCCAGCGAATAGATCTGGAAGGGGTGCTTGCCTACGGGCAGCTCGCGCTCGCTGGTAGGGCCTGCGATAGGGCGATTCACGCTGGCAAAGGCGCCGCCGTTGGCCTTGTCCCAGGTCCAGACCTTGGGGGGGACGTATTCTTCCGACATCGCTTGGCTCCTTCGAACAATTGTTAGTGTTGCATACTATATTGCGACGGGGCGGACGGAACCGCAAGGCCCCTCGGCTCGTTCGCCACTGCATGAACAGCAAAGCCGCAAAACTCGTGCATGTCGATGACAGTTTGCCGGGAGTCACACGGCGGCGAAGCGGGAAGGGGTGGTCCTATTTCGACGCGCGCGGCCAAAGGGTTACGGACCGGGCGGAGATCGACCGGTTGAATGCGGTTGCGCTGCCACCTGCCTATGTCGATGCATGGTTCTGCCCCGCACCCAATGGCCATATCCTTGCCACCGGCGTCGATGCGAAGGGGCGCAAGCAGTATCGCTATCACCCCGATTTCCGCACCGCGCGTGAGGGGGAGAAGTTTGATCTTTGCGCTGCCTTCGGTCGCCTGTTGCCGCTGGTGCGCGCGCGGGTGGAGGATGAACTGGCGCGCCGCACACTTTCGCGGGATCGCTGCATCGCCAGCGTCGTTCGCCTGCTCGATACAGGCGGCATCCGCATTGGCAACGAGGCCTACGCCCGCAGCAACAGCAGCTTTGGCGCGACCACGCTGCGCATGCGCCATGCAGAGGTCAAAGGGCAGGTGCTGCGCCTGCGTTTCCGCGCAAAATCGGGCAAGGAGCGGGAAATGCATGTCACGGATCGCGGCCTCGTCCGCTTCGTGCGCAAGATGCAGGATCTGCCGGGGCAGAACCTGTTTCAGTATCTCGGCGACGACGGCTGCGCGGTGCCCGTCGGCTCGGCAGAGGTCAACGATTGGCTGCGCGACGTTACGGGCGAAGACTTCACCGCCAAGCATTTCCGCACATGGCGGGCCAGTGTGTTGGCGCTTGAAATACTGGCCGAGGGGCAGGGCCGTGTACCGTTGAAAGACCTGCTAGCCCACGTTTCTGCCGAACTGGGCAACACGCCCGCCATCGCCCGCAAAAGCTATGTTCACCCCGCCGTGCTGGCGCTGGTCGATGGGCAGGCGGAATGGCGCGATGGCCTGAACCTTCCCCGCGCCACACGCTGGCTATCTCGGCACGAACGCGCGCTGATTGCGTTGCTGGAGCAAGGCCCGGCGGCGGCAGAACTGCTCGCCGCCGGATAGAGCGTCAGTTATATTCGATCACTGCATCGCGGCGAAGGTCGCGCAGATAGGTTTGCGCGCGCTTGTTGACGCGGTCATCCTCGATCTGGGCCATCATCTCGTCAAAGCTGGGGCCGCTGGCAACCTTGGGATCATCACGCCCGCACAGCATCAGCACGCGCACGCCTTCTTCGATTGATCCGAAGGGAGGCGTGGTCTGGCCGACAGGCAGGTTGAGCAAGGTTTCCTGCAACGCGCCCGGCAGATCGCGCGCCTTGATCTGGTCATTGGCAACAACGGTTGCGCCGATCTTGCTGGCTTGCGTTTCGGCATCGCCGCAGCCCTTGATCGCCTTCACCGTGGCCGCGAACTCGGCAGCGCGCTTGCTGGCCGTATCGTTGGTCATGCCTTTGGGGAAATCGATCGAGATTTGCTTGAGGCTGAGCAGCGCATCGCGCGGATCGGCGGTCAGCACCTGTCGTTTGTCAATCAGGTACAGGATTGAAAAGCCGCCGGGAATTTCCACCGGCCCTGCCAACTGTCCCGGAGCCATCGTGCTTGCCGCTGCGCCCAGTTCAGACGGCAGCTGCGCCAGCCTGATCCAGCCCAGATCGCCACCGACCGCTGCGGTCGAGGCTGCCGAATACTGGCGGGCATAGGCCACAAAGCTGCCGCCCTGCTTGAGCTGTTCGACAATCTTTTCCGCATTTGCAAAGACTTGCGGCTTGTTCACGTCGGTCGCCGCAAGGAAGATCTCGCCGATACGGTATTCATCGGTGCCCTTCGAGGCCTGCAGACGTTCAAGCGATTCCTGCACTTCGCCTTCAGACACGTTGACGAAGGGCTGCACATTGCGGCGCAGCAGGTTCTGCCATGCCAGTTCGCCCCGGATCTGGCGCTTGAGCGAGGCTGCGGACGATCCGATGCGGGCAAGGTACTTGTCCATCGCATCGGCTGTCTGGCCGAAATTCTGGGTGGCCACGCGTTCGAACGTCGCTTCGACTTGCGCGTCATCTGCCGGAACGTCAGCCGCCTTGGCTTCCTGAATCTGCAGAGTTTCGTCGATCAGGTTGCGCAGCACCTGCATGCGCAGGCGCTCTTTTTCTTCGGCTTCGATCTTGCCGCCGTTGGCCGAAACGATCAGCGCCAACCGCTGCTCCACATCGGTGCCGGTCACGATCTCGCCGTTGATGATGGCGGTGGCGCGGCGCACGTTGGGATCGTTGGTGCCGAACATTGTCGGGTTTGCCGGAATGTTCAGCGGGGCATTCGCACCTTGCGCCAGCACCGGCGATGCCGTGAGGGCCAGCGCGGCCAGAGTCATCGACGAAGCACCTGCTGCGCGCATCAGCGCCTTGCGGGTAAGGGTCAGCTTGGACATCATGCTTGAATATCGGTCCTGTCGAACGGGCGCGTCTGAGGCAGCCTTTTGGCATTTGCGGCCTTCTGGCCTTGCGCGGCTTAACGCAGGCTGAGTGGCGCATCAGACGCAAAAGGGCAATAGTTCACCCTTTATTTCACGCCAAGGTTCTTCAGCGAGAGCGAGATCTGGAACGAGTTGCCGCGCACGGCATCGCCGATGTTCACATAATCGCGCCGCCAGGTGAACGACAGGTCGAGGCAATCGTCAGTCCAGGCCACGCCCAACCGGTGGCGCAGCATCTGATAGCCGTCCGAGCTTTGCGTGGGGTCTTCGTCGCGGTTGGTCAGGTTGACGATGGTCGATCCGAACACCGAGAAGTTGCGCGTGATCGGCGTGCGCGCGGCAAAGCGCAGTTCCTCGCGGTCCTGCAAATCCTCGAACGTGCTGACGATGTCGCGGTTGAGCTTGAGGTAGCCCGCCTCGATGTAGCGGCGGTGGTTGCCCAGCGTCGCGTCAAATTCGTGGCGGCGCAGGCCAAGGCTGTCCTTGTCGAGCCGGAAACGGTGCGTGAACTTCACGATGTCGTCAAACCGCACAACGGTGCGCCCGACATAGTCTGACGCCTTGTTGGACAGGCCCGTGCCATCGGGCAAGAGCGTGTTCTGGTTGGACAGGCGGTAGCTCTGTCCGATTGTCGTCATCACCTTCAGCCCCGGCCGCTGGAACGTCCAGTCAAAGCCATAGGCCACGCGCACCCCATCCTCGATCCGATCATATCCCGGAAAACGGTTGAGCGAGAACAGGTTGGTGTCTTCCAGATCGACCGAGCGCGAATCCTCGTTCGGTATCTCGAAATTGCGCACGCCCGGCGTTGCCACCACTTGCACGCGCGGGGTGAGCACTTGGGTGCCGCCGAAGAATTCGCCCACGAACGGCCATTTCACGTCAATCGCGGCAGTCGCAATACCGCGCGTCTGCCAGCCCGGCAGCCCGCGATAGGTGGCGGTCGTGGTCAGTTCGTTCTCGGCACTGTGATAGGCGTCGGCGCGGGCAAGACCGGTCAGTGTCACTTCCTGACCCATCCCGGTGATCGTGCGCAGATCCCATTGCGCCTTGGCAAAGGCGCGCTGGCTGTCCTGTCCGGCGGTGCGCACGATGGCAAGGCTGTTGGCCTGAAGCTCGAACCGTCCGGGCACGCCGTCAAAGCTCAGGCGGCGGCGGTAGTCGATCACCGGCAGCGCCAGCGGGACCATGCCTTGCGGGTCGTTGACGCGCACGGTCTGCGTGACCCACCCGGCCACGCTCAGGTAGCTGTCATCGTCGATCCGTTCGAGGTTCAGCGATGAGCGCAACCGGTCATCGCGGCTGATGTCATAACGGCGCAGGAACGTGCGGTCAGAGGCCAGCCGTCCGTGGCCGGTGATGCTCCAGTGCGGTGAGAACTGCAGCTTGCCGTTGGCCTCAATGTAACCGCGCCAGCGCTGCTCGCCCACGGTCGTTTCGGTCAACGATGTGCCCAGCGGAATGCGCCCTGATCGCGTGGCATATCCGGTGATCTGAAACGCGCCGAGGTTGGTCAAGTGCCGGTATTTGCCGGTCAGCATCGGCAGCGATCCGGTATAGAACGTGCCGGTCAGCGCCAGATCGCGGTTGTCGGCAATGCGCCAGTACCACGTCTCGCTGATTTCCGCGCCGTTGGCCGCGCCCAGCCGGAAATCGGGAATCAGCAGGCCGGTTTCGGCGCGGAAGTCTGACGTGTGGCCAAGGCCCGGCAGTGGCAGCACCGGAATGCCGAACATGCGGAGCGTAGCGCCCTTGTATTTGACGCGCTTTTCCTTGGCATCAAAATAGACGCGGGCTGCCGTCACTTCCCAGCTTGGCTTTCTGGGGCAGCCGTTCTCGTCTTCCACCGCGCAGCCTGAATAGGCCACATAGTCCAGCGTCATGTTGCCGAATTCGTCACGCGTGCCGCGTTCTGCGGCCATGCGCCCGCCGGTGCGCAGTACCACCAGCAGATCTTCGATCGCGCCCGCCTTGAACTCGTCGGTCAGTTCGACACTGTCGGTATAGACGATGTTGCCATCATCATCGACCATGCGGATGTTGCCGGTGGCAAGGATCTGTCCGGTGTCGCGGTCCCACGTCACATTGTCGGCGCGCACTGTCTGCGTATCGTGGCGCAACACCACGTTGCCTTCGGCCCGCACCTTTTCGGCATTGCCGTCATACTGGACCTTGTCCGCCTCGAACCGCACCTTGTCGTCCACCGAAGCTTCATCCCCGGGAGGTGAGGCCATCGGCGCTTCCTGCGCAAAGGCAGGACAAGCGGCCAGCGCTAAAAGGGAAGTGGCGAACATGTGCGCAAGGCGCAAGCGTCGATCAAGGGCTTGCGGCTGCGGCCGCCGGGCGGGTTGCATGGGTTGCCTATCGCACCAGTGCACCCTAACTGCAATTCCACATTTTCCGCTTCGCGCCACCTTGCGCCAAAGCGTTGCGTCATTTCCCACAGGAGTCCCCAATGAAGGTCGTCTTCCGCACCGCCGATGCCCCGCTTCCCCGGCTTGTTGCCCGCCTTGTTGCGCAGGACGCGCTTCCGGCCGATCTGGATGCGGTGGTGCGGGAAGGCGCGGCCGCAGCGCGCTTCTCGGGCAAGGCGGGGCAGACATTCGAAGCGTTTGTGGCGGGTGAGGGTGGCGTAAAGCGCCTTGCCTTGGCGGGAATCGGCAAGGCTGATTCCGAAGACCGCGCCGCCAATCTCGAAAAGGCGGGCGCAGCGCTCACTGCCAAGTACCTGACGTCCGGCGAATCCGCGCTCGCCATCGATTTCACCGGCTCGGGCCTTTCCGGCGCACAAGCCGCCTCGGTCCTGTTCGGCGCGCGCCTGCGCGGTTGGCGGCATGACGTGTACCGCACCAAGTTGACGGATGAGCAGAAGCCGTCGCTGACCGAAATCGTTGCCGTGGCCGCGCCCGAAGGCACTGCCGCTGCATGGGAAATCGAATCGGCGCTGGCCGAAGGCATCGAATTCACCCGCGAACTCGTCGCCGAACCGGCCAACGTGATCTACCCCGAAAGCTTCGTTGAGCGCTGCAAGGCACGCCTTGAAGGCACCGGCGTGGAAATCCTCGTCCTCGGCCTCAAGGAAATGACCGACCTTGGCATGGGCGCTCTCCTCGGCGTGGCGCAAGGTTCTGTGCGCGAACCCAAGCTGCTTGCCATGCGCTGGAAGGGCGCGACCGTCGACAAACCCACCGCCTTCGTCGGCAAGGGCGTGACGTTCGACACCGGCGGCATCTCGATCAAGCCTGCTGCCGGCATGGAAGACATGAAGTGGGACATGGGCGGCGCAGGTGCGGTTGCCGGCACCATGCTGGCACTGGCCAAGCGCAAGGCCAAGGCTGACGTGATCGGCGTCTGCGGCTTGGTTGAGAACATGCCCGATGGCAACGCCCAGCGCCCCGGAGACGTCGTTACCTCGATGTCGGGCCAGACGGTCGAAGTCATCAACACCGACGCCGAAGGCCGCCTCGTGCTGTGCGACGCGCTGACATGGGTGCAGAAGGAATACGCGCCGGCCACCGTGATCGACCTTGCCACGTTGACCGGCGCGATCATCGTGTCGCTCGGCAACGAATATGGCGGCATGTTCACCAATGACGATGCATTGGCCGCAAAGCTGGATGCAGCGGGCAAGACCTGTGGTGACAAGCTGTGGCGCTTCCCGCTCGGCGCCGCTTACGACAAGCTGATCGACAGCCCCATCGCCGACATGAAGAACGTCGGCCCCCGCTATGGCGGTTCGATCACCGCCGCACAGTTCCTGCAGCGCTATATCGACAAGGGTGTGGCCTGGGCGCACCTCGACATTGCTGGCATGGTCTGGGCCGACAAGCCCGGCCAGACGTGGGACAAGGGCGCAACCGGGTATGGCGTGCGCCTGCTCGACCAGTACGTCCGTAATGTATTGGAGGCGTAAGGCACTCCATGCCCAGGATGCTGCGCAAGTCTGATCTACCGACGAAGACTTGCGCTGCATGCGGGCTGCCGTTCACATGGCGCAAGAAATGGGAGCGGGATTGGGATAACGTGAAGTTCTGTTCCGATCGCTGCCGGAGCGGGAAGGGGAAGGCGGGCTGATGCGCGTCGATTTCTACCAATTGACGAACGATCCCGCCGAACAGGTTCTCCCCCTGATCGCAAGCAAAGTGCTGTCTGCGGGGGAACGGCTGCTCGTCGTCTCGGAAGACGCCGCCCAGTTGCAACGCGTGAGCGATGCGCTGTGGACACGCCTGCCCGAAACGTTCCTCGCCAATGGCCACGCCAGCGACCCCCATGCTGAACGCCAGCCGGTCTTGCTCTCCCCCGAACCAGACCCTGCGAATGGCGCAAAGTACCTCGCTCTTGCCGATGGCGTGTGGCGCGAGGGCAGCTTCGAGCGGGTCTTCCTGCTCTTCCCGCCGGCCCGGATCGACGATGCACGCGGCTGCTGGCGCATGCTCGGCACGCGTGAGGGTGTGGAGCGGCGTTATTGGCGGCAGGAGCAGGGCAAATGGAAAGAGGGGCCTTGAGGCTGTTTGCCTCGTCTCGCAGCATCGTCATCCTGAACTTGTTTCAGGATCCATCCGTCAACGCAGCACGGAGAGATGGACCCTGAAACGAGTTCAGGGTGACGGGCTTGTGACTGCTATAGGCTCTATCCGCCACCCTTCACAATTCACCAGAATTCTGCTTTAGCGCCCCAATCAATCATCCCCTGATTGACCGGAGCCAAGCCCCATGCGTTTCAAAGGCCTCGATCTCAACCTGCTCGTGGTCTTCAATGCGCTGATGGAAACGCGCAGCGTCACGCGTTCGGCTGAACGGATCGGCCTCACCCAGCCCGCCACCAGCGCCGCACTGCGCCGCCTGCGCGATTACTTCGGGGACGAGATCGTGGTCGCCGTGGGCAAGCGCATGCACCCCACGCCTTTTGCCGAAGGCCTGTACCCGCAAATCCAGCAGGCTTTGCGTGGGGTGGAACGCGCGATCACTGCGCCCACTGCGTTCGATCCGGCCACCTCCAACCGGTGCTTTCGCATCATCGGCTCGGACTACATCATGGTCGCCGTTCTGGTGCCGCTGATTGAACGTTTTGGCCGCACGGCACCGGGTGTGCGGGTCGAGATCGTCCAGCCCAATGAAAGCAGCGCCGGAGAGCTTGAGGCTGGCAAGGCCGATCTGCTGGTCACGCCCGAACCGTTCCTTGCCACGTGGCACCCGCACGAAGTCCTGTTCGAAGAGGAGCAGGTCGTGGTTGGCTGGGCCGAAAACCCGATCTTCGCGCGCGGCATCACCGAAGAGGATTTCTACGCGGCCGGGCACGTGACCATCGCGTTCGGTGCCAACCGCACCCCGGCCTTTGCCGATTCCACCCTGTCGCGCATGGGGCGTGAACGCATGGTCGAGGTTACCGTCTCCAGCTTCGCCTCTGCCCCGTGGTTCATCGAAGGCACATCGCGCCTTGCCGTCCTGCACGAACGCCTCGTCCGACAGATCGCCCGCCGCTTCAACCTCGCATGGTCACCGATGCCGTTCACATTTCCCAAGATGAACGAGATGATGCAGTTCCATCAATCCCGCGCCGATGACGCAGGCCTGTCATGGCTACGCCAGCAAATGCGCGAGGTTGCAGCAGAAGCGGCTTAGAGCCGCGTCACCGCCCCGTCGCGCACGCTCCACACGGCGCTCTCACTGGCAATGTCGGCAAATGGGGCCATCTCGGTCCCCGTCATCCACACTTGCGCACCGCTCAGTGCCAGCCGCTCGAACAGCGCCCCGCGCCGCACCGGATCAAGATGCGCGGCGATTTCGTCCAGCAACAGCAGCCGAGGGCGCTCCCCCGCCGTCAGCCCCGCATGGGCGAGCACAATGGCGATCAGCATGGCCTTCTGCTCACCAGTAGAGCAATCTGCAGCAGGCGCGTTCTTCGCCGCGAGAGTCACGGCCAGATCATCCCGGTGCGGCCCGATAAGTGAACGTCCCGCCGCCCGGTCCCGCCGCCGCCCCTCACGCAACATCGCGCGCAAAGCGTCTGCCTCCAGCGGTACCTCGCTGGCATAGGCGAGGGCGGGCCGCGCAAAGGGTTGTTCCGGCACAGTCTCCAATACCTGTCCCAGATCATCGACCAATCCGGCCCTCGCCGCCGCCATCGCTGCCCCGGTTTCGGCCATCTGCGCCTCGATCCCGTCCAGCCACAGCGCATCAGGCTCCTGCGGTTCGGACAGCAGCCGGTTGCGCTCCCGCAGCGCGGTTTCATACCGCGTGGCATTGCGCGCATGGATAGGCTCCCGCGCCAGCACCAGCCGATCCAGAAACCGTCGCCGCGATCCTGCGCTCTCGGCAAAGATCCGGTCCATCGCAGGCGTCAGCCATGTTATCGAAAGCCACTCGCCCAGCCGCGCAGCCGGGCCATCGGCACCGTTGATCCGCACCGTCCGGCGATTGGGAGCCTGCGCATCGGTAGACGTGCCGATCTGCACCGCCCCGTCTTCCATATCGGCCACCACGGCAAACCCGCCGCCACCGCTGCGCCCGGCCATTTCCGCAGGCTGCGCCCGCCGAAGCCCGCGCCCCGGAGCCAGCAGGCTGATCGCCTCCAGCACATTGGTCTTCCCCGCGCCGTTCTCGCCCACAAGCACGTTGAACGCCTGCATATCTTCAAGCCGCGTAGCAGCATGATTGCGAAAATCGCGCAGGGTCAGGCGGGTGAGGGACATCGTGTGGCGGCGTTGGACTTGTCGCGCAATGCTGGCAAGTGCCGGTTGCCTTGTTTGGTAGTCAATTTACGGCTTTTGCATGTGTTCTAACGGCACGATTTTGCCCTTTTCCACAGACCAAAGCCATCTGTTGCGAACGGTCATGACCATAAGCGGAACGGGCACATGATAGCTGATGAAAGCGTGGATTTCGGTCGGGTTCTCGTCAAGGAAATGGGTAATGCCGAACGTCATCGGCTTCTCACCGTTTTTCGCTTCGGTATTGATGTCTATGCATGATTTGGCGAAGCTGCGTTGCGAAACCAGCTTGTCATCACCATCGAAATCGAACCGATAGTGCCCCCCAGCAGGGAAATGGCCATTCTGCGTCGTTGACGAGAGAATGTAGACCGACATCGGGTGAATAGCGTCAGGTGGGAGTATCAAAGTGTTTGGCATCGACCGGGAGCATAGTCCTTGGTCAGGACCTTGCATTGCATCAATCGCCTTGCCTCTGACCGCTATCATCCGCAATGCGAGCGTGGAAAGCGTCGTTTCGCCGTCTGGCTCCAGAATTCCTCCGCTGACCACATCACTGCCAGACATGGCGTATCTGGCAAAAGCAAAATACTGGTCGCTTCTCTGGCCGTAAAACGTGACAAATAGAGATCCTGCGTCGCCTGGCTCGACAATGTATCCCCTGAGACTGCGAAGCACAGGCGAGTCTGCCGGAAGCTTGGCAAGCGACAAATCCTGCTGAATGCGGTCAGTCGCATGCCATGCGGCCTGATCATACGAGTGCATGAGAGCCCCTCGTGCCTCGGCGTCTTTCGCTGCCTCTATTTGGGTGCTTGGCGGCTGCTCATTCGCTGCCTGAGCATGTGCCACCGGAAGTATGACAAGGACGCAGGCAAGAAATCGCTTCATCGGGACAAATCCTCATGTTTGAAGAGGGTGTGCCTTGCCAGCCGTTCTTACTCAACACTGAATTCTGACGTCGCTAAAATTATGCCCGCTCCCCCAGCCCGTGCTTCTTCATGCAATGCCGCAGCTGGTCGTAGGTCAGCCCCAGCGCCTTGGCGGTCTGCCGCTGGTTATAGCGGTTGCGTCCCAGATGATGCTCGATGATCGCCCGTTCGTGGGCATCCACTGCTGAACGCAAATCGCTCACCCCATCAAAGTCCGCTGAAGCCGCTGCCGCCCGCATCGGCACTGCCGCTTCGCTCTCCGGCCCATCTGCCGCCCGCACTGTTGCCACCGGCTTCCACGGGCTGTCGAACGGATCGAACTGCACATGGCCGACAGGTTGCGTCCCGTCGTCCCAGCGATAGACCGCGCGCTCCACCACGTTGCGCAATTCGCGCACGTTGCCCGGCCACAGGTAGTCCTCCATCGCCTTTTGCACCGATGGCGCAAAGCCCGGCCACGCATCCCAATGCAGTTCCGCTGCCATGCGCCGCCCGAAATAATCGGCCAGCACTTCAATGTCGCCTTCACGCACGCGCAACGGGGGCAGGGTGATAACCTCGAAGCTTAGCCGGTCGAGCAGATCGGGCCGGAACCGGCCCTGCTCGGCCATCCTGGGCAAATCCTCGTTGGTCGCCGCCACAATGCGCACGTCCACCCGCACCGGCTTGCTCGATCCGATGCGCGTCACCTCGCCATATTCCACCGCCCGCAGCAGCCGTTCCTGCGCACCCATCGATAGCGTGCCCAGTTCGTCAAGGAACAGCGTGCCCTTGTCCGCCTCTTCGAACCGCCCGGTGCGTGATCGCGTTGCCCCGGTAAACGCGCCTGCCTCATGCCCGAAAAGTTCGGCCTCGATCAGCGTTTCGGGAAGGGCGGCGCAGTTCATCGTCACCAGCGGTTCGGTCCAGCGTGATGACAGGCGGTGGAGGCGTTCGGCGATCAGTTCCTTGCCGGTACCGCGCTCTCCGATCACCAGCACTGGGCGGCGCATTGGCGCGGCGCGGCTGGCCCGTTCGACCGCGTCAAGGAACGCGCCCGATTGCCCCATGAATTGCGTTTCCCGGTCCATGCCTGAAGATTAGCGCATTTTCCCAAGGCTTCGCAAGATTTCCCAACATTAAAGGTGAATGACACGGCGAAAGCGCCCAGTTTCTGCTGCTTTTGCAGTTTGGCACGCGCCTTGCTGTACCATTAACAACCCGGAACCAAGCCGGTCACCACCGCCGAAAGGTCACTCAGATGTACACCGCCCGCTTCTTCTCCACCCAGCTCGGACGCGCCAGCCTCGCCAGCATTGGTGCGATGGTGGTGCTGTGCTGCTTCGCTCTCAGCCAGCAGGTCAGCCAGGTGCCGACTGTCGTCGCGTCGACAGCTGCGATCACTGGTGAGCTTGCATGATGACCGATGAACTTTCCCCGATCCGTCCGCAAGGAAAGGAGGGGGGTCGCACCACCCGCCTTGATGCTGAACTGGATCGCCTCCGTGCCTCTGCCAAGGATGCCTTCGGCCAGAGCAACGGCTCGTCCTCCCGTCCCAATTTCAACACCGGAGTAAACCTGATGGGCATCTTCTCGCGGACTCGCGACATCATTGCCGCCAATTTCAATGATTTGCTGGAAAAGGCGGACGATCCGTCCAAGATGATCCGCATGATCATCATGGAGATGGAAGAGACGCTGGTCGAAGTCCGCGCTTCTGCCGCCCGCACCATTGCCGATCAGAAGGAAATGGGCCGCCACGTGGCAAAGCTGGAGCGCCTTCAGGCCGATTGGTCGGAAAAGGCCCAGCTTGCGCTGTCGAAGGATCGTGAAGATCTGGCCCGCGCCGCTCTGGTCGAAAAGAAGAAGGCCGCCGACATGGGCGACCAGCTCCGCACCGAGATCACCGTGCTTGACGACGCAATGCGCGCCTATGAGCAGGACATCGAAAAGCTGCAGACTCGCCTGCGCGAAGCCCGCAGCCGCCAGACCGCCATCGCCGCCCGCCTCGAAAGCGCCGAAAACCGCGTCCGCCTGCGCACCCTGCTCGCCAGCGAGCGTGTGGACGAGGCGATGGCCCGCTTCGACCAGCTCGAACGCCGCGTCGATTACGCCGAAGGCCGCGCTGATGCGCTGAGCCTGGCCGATGGCAACGCCAAGCCCGGCCTTGCTGACGAGATCGCGGCGCTCGCCGGGCAGGACAAGATCGACGAGGAACTCGAAGCGATGAAGCGCCAGCTTGGGAAGGAAGGCTAAGTCATGGAAGACGTTCTCGTTCCCATCGGCGTCGTCGGCATGCTGTTCGTCGGCCTGCCGTGGCTGATCCTCCACTACATCACGAAGTGGAAGACCGCGCCAACCCTGACCAGCGGTGACGAAGCCTTGCTCGAAGAGCTTTACCAGCTCGCCAAGCGGCTCGATGATCGCATGGACACGGTTGAGCGCCTGGTCGCTGCCGACAATCCCGAATTCAAACCGGCGCGCATCATGCACGACCGCGAAATCGACAACCAGAAACTGGCCGAACTTGACCGCATGTTCGCCGAACAGGGAAGGACCGTAAAGTGAGCAGCCCACGCACCCGCTTTTACCGCGACAAGGTCAACGGCAAGTTCATGGGCGTCTGTTCGGGGATTGCTGACTATACCGGCGTCGATGCCCTGTGGATCCGCCTCGGCTTCCTGATCCTCGCCTTCTCGATGGGCTGGCCCTTCTTCCTCTACTTCGCGCTCGGCTTCCTTGCCGGCAAGAAGCCCGGTTACCTTTACAGCGACCGTGAAGAGCAGAAGTTCTGGCAGGGCGTCCGCCAATCGCCCGCCCGCACCGCCCGCGAAGTGCGCGCCAGCTTCCGCGATATTGATCGCCGGCTGGCCGATGTGGAAAGCTTCTACGTCAACTCGAACCCGCGCCTTTCGGCCGAAATCGAGAAGCTGCGCTGAACAGCACCTAACTGCACCTAGACGCACCTAAACCGTCCTGAGGGGGACTGAACATCATGGGACCCGAAGTTATAGGGCCGCTGATCCCGATTATCGCGCTGTGCATTCCGATCGTCGCGATCTGGACCAAGCACCGCCAGAAAATCGCCGAGATGCAGATCAAGGCCACCGCCGAACTGAGCGCCGAAAAGGCCGCCCAATACGCCCAGCACACCCGCGAACTTGAAGAGCGCGTCCGCGTCCTTGAGCGCATCGTCACCGACAAGGGTTTCGACACTGCCGCGCAGATCGAAGCACTCCGCCGCGATAGCGTGAGCCTTGAAGACCGGAGGGTGTGATGGCCATTGAAAACCTTGCACAAATCACCAACCTCGCGCCACTGATCGCCACGGTGACAGTCGCCGGCGTCACCGGATGGGTCTTCACCACCTGGCTGCGCGTCCGCCACGGATACCCACTTGATGGGGCGTGGGGGCAGGCGGTCTATCCGAAGACCACCAGCGCGGAACTTGAGCGGATCAAGCTGCTCAGCCAGGAAAACGCCCAGCTTCGCGCCGAACTCGGCTCGGTCAAGGACCGCCTCGCCAATGTCGAGCGGATCGTGACGGACAGCGGCTTTGGCCTGACCCAGCAGATCGAGGCGCTTCGTTTGGAGAACGGTGACAGGAGGCCGCAATGAGCTTTGCCGGACCGGACTTCGTCCTCGCCATCATCGCGATCTCGACCATCGGTTGGGTCGTCAACAACTGGATCCGTGCCCGCCACGGCTATGCTTTGGAAGACGAGTGGGGCGGCAAGACACCCCGCACCGACGACAAGGCAATGGCCGCGCTGCGCGAGGAAAATACCCAGTTGCGCCAGCAGCTTGAGGCAACGCATCAGCGGCTTGCCAATGTTGAGGCCATCGTTACCGACCGCGGCTTCGACGTGGCCAACCAGATCGAAGCGCTGCGCCGCGAAGGCCAGAGGAGCGAAGTATGAGCGAGGATGTAATCTATGGCCTCGCCTTCATGCTGGTGGTCGTGCCGGTGGTGATGGGTGTGCTGTCCGACATGTACAAGCGCCGCCTTGCCTTCCGGGAACGTGAGTTGGAATTGCTTTCCAAGCAGACCGCCGAAAAGGCCGCGCAATATGCCGCGCAAGCCGAGCGGCTGGAGCAGCGGGTGCGCGTTCTGGAACGCATCGCCACCGAAAATGACGCCGATCTTGCCTTGCGCATCGAAAACCTGCGCGATGCCAAGGTGAATTGAGGAACTGCCGCAATGTCTTTCTGGAGTGCTATGGTCGCCATCGCTGCGATCATCGCTTTCGCCAATATCCGCATGAACCGCGATAAACATCGGGGCGGTGGTGGATATGAGCGCGCCGATGCCGACGCCGCCTATACCGCCAGCCTCGAACGCGAAGTGTCCGATCTTCGCAAGCGGCTCGAAGTGCTGGAACGCATCGCCACCGATGAAGGCGAAACCCGCCGCCTCTCGCGCGAGATTGAATCGCTGCGCGAGAAGTAAAGCCCAACCGCAAAAGCCTTGTCTCACTGGGAGTTGCCGACATGACTTCCGATTTTGTCTTAGCCTTCTCCGGCCTCACCGGCCTTGCCATGATAGCCCTTGCCGCCCTGCGCGGCTGGGACGGGTGGCTGGCCCTGAAGCGCCTCGAACTCGAACGCCATGATACGGGCGACGCCGCCAGCCTCATCGACCTTGCCGACATGCGCGAACGCCTGCGCAAGCTGGAAGCTATCGCTGCCGGGGTGGACCTGTGAGCCGCCACACCGAAGGCGCCGCAAAGGCGGGCATCGGCCTTGGCTCGGCCATTGCGGTGACCATTTCGTGGAGCCTGCACAAGTCGATCATCTGGGCGACGGTGCATGGCGTCTTGTCGTGGCTTTATGTCATCTGGTACGCGCTGATGCGTCCGGGTGGCCTTTCGGGCTGATCGCACCACCGGGCGGTGGACGCCACCCCAACCTCCCGCTAGATGCGAATCATGCGCAAACTCGATGATATTCTTGAAGAGTACGAATTCCTTGATGGCGATGAACGCTATCGCCTGCTGATCGAGCTGGGGCGCGAGCTGGAAGAGATGCCCGATGCGCTGAAGACCGATGCCACGCTGGTGCGCGGCTGCTCGGCCAGTGTGTGGGTTTACCCGACGCAAGGCGATGACGGCAGCTTGCACTTTCTGGCTGACAGCAACGCGGCAATCACCAAGGGCATCGTCGCGCTGGTGCTGTCCACCGTGCAAGACCGGCCCGCGCCCGAAGTGGCGCAAACCGACATTGCCGAGGCACTCGGCCCGTTCGACCTGAAAAAGCAGTTGTCCTCAAACCGCACCCAGGGCGTGCCCAACATGATCGCGCTGGTGCGTGAACATGCCGCGCGCCTTGCCGCTGCGGCCTGACGGGCAGGGGACTTGCGCCGCCAACTCTATCTGGCTGGCGGCCTGATCAGTGTGGCGCTCGGCACGCTCGGCGTGTTCCTGCCGCTGCTGCCGACGGTGCCGTTCCTGCTTCTGGCCACGTTCTGCTTTGCGCGGTCAAACCCGGTGTGGGAGCAGCGCCTGCTCGATCACCCGCGCTATGGCCCGCCCTTGCGGGAATGGCGTGAACGCCGCGCCATTTCGCGCAAAGGAAAGGTCGGCGCGCTGGTGGCGATGGCCTTTGGCGTGGGTTTGACGGCGGTGACGGCCGGCTGGCCGTGGGTGCTGATCCCGGCAGTCGTGATGGGCATTACCGGCACATGGATCTGGACCCGCGCGGAATAGCGGTGGACTGCCGATAAGCGTTGTTCCCTATTTGTTCCATTTCGGATAGAGTCTGCAAGGACTCGAACGGAACGGATTCGCCCCATGATCTCGCTGACCATTGGCCCTGCTGAGGACTGGCTGTCATGGTCGGTCAGCCTGATCGGCGCGCTGGCGTGGCCGCTGGCGGCGCTGGTGATCGCGCTGGTGTTCCGCCGCCCGCTGCTGACCCTGCTGGCGCGGCTCGATGAACTGAGCTGGGGCGACAAGGCCGCGCGCTTTGCGGGACGGCTGGACCGGCTGGAATCCGAAGCCCCACCCGCGCTGGCCGAGCCGGACGGACCCGAAATAGCCCTGAGCGGCGATCACGGCCGCTTCATCAAGCTGCTCGACCTGTCGCCCAATGCCGCCGTGCTCGATTCATGGTCGCGCGTGGAAGAGGCGCTGCAGAGCCTTGCTCTGGCCCACGCCCTTGCCAGCACTGACGCCGCAAAAGCCAGCCGCGCCCTCCAGCAACGCGGCGTGCTGCCCGCACGCACCGTGGGCATGATCGGCGAAATGCGCGCCCTTCGCAACGCGGCCGCGCACAATCAGGACATCTCGGTGTCCGACGCCCTGCGCTTCCGCAATCTGGCGAAGGGAGTGCTGAATGAGATCAGGTTGGCGTGAGGGGGTGATTTGCCAAAAGACCTCCGCTCCAAGACGCATCGTCATCCTGAACTTGTTTCAGGATCCATTGTGCCGATCAGGCTGCGGTCTGTGCCGAGAAATGGGCCCTGAAACAAGTTCAGGGTGACGGCGGATTTCAGGATAGGGAAAGTTAAACTGTTACGGCAACAACTGGGTGGGAAGAGGACCGTTGATTTTCGATCCTCATCCGGGCGGGCGCGGACCAAATGCACGAAAGCCTAAGCTGTGCCGGAATTTCGAGCTAGTAGAGCCATCAGATGTACCCCACTTCGCAATTTCGATCAGCCGCGACATAGTTGCGCCACTTGTCGAGGAGCGGCCCCATATGCTCATCGGCGACCCATGCACGATCTACCTCATGGCATTCACGCCACTTTTGCGCACCTGTTATCCGAACCTTCTTCATCGCCTGACAAAATTCGTTGGAGACGAATAACTGGTTCCATCCAAGCGGGCCACCAGTCCAGAGGTGATGACCCTCAATTTGCACCTTGGAAAGCGATATCTCGAGCGGTGTGCGCTTCTGAATTAGTGGCATTTCGGAAACATATCTGTCCCCGGCAAAAATAAACCACTCATCCTTGTTGTCAGTCAGAACACAATCGAGATCGACATTGCAGTTAAAGAAAAAGAAGCTCCCCTCCATAGGGGTGCCATCATCATATTGAAGCTCGATCGGGGCGAACAGATGCAGGCCCGGCTCAAATTCTTCGACCAAGTCCTTAAAGCTTACATTGCAGGCAACCGCATAGTCGCAGATGAACACATCAGTGGCAGGCGGTTTTTTCGCACCATTCCTGCTGCGCGCAGCCTTCGGAACGTTCTTCTCAGATAGCGGCCTGCTCAATGAAAGCCCACTGCCGACAAGCCCGCGCTTCTCCTCGACTCCCTCAGGATCAACCCAGTCGAAATAGGGACCGTAATACGAATCCCTCGTGAGCCACCAAGCCATCGCGTTACCTTCATCACGTCAAATCAACTATCGCTTTGGTTGATCATTTGAGCCCAAGGATTGCTACCCAGATTGTGTTCGGTAGTAACGCGCCCAATAGCCGCGACCAATGTCGCGGGCGGACGTTCAACATCAGGATGCCGTCGCTCCTTCCGGCATTGGAAAATGGCGATAGCTACGTCCGCAACGGGGACGTTTTCTGAACGGCAGGTTTTGGTCCGCAGGTTGATGCCCCAGACACGCGGCGCTGTTGAAACCTTCACCCCTCCACCGCCTCCCGCAACACCGCAATCCCCCGCTCCCGCTGCACGCGCAGTTCCTTCTTCAACACCACCGGGTCGCGCGCAAAGATAAACCCGAAGCTCACCCCGCCTTCCTTGCCGATCGTCGCGTGGTGCAGCTTGTGGGCCTGCACCAGTCGCTTGGCATAGCCGCGTTTGGGGACCCAGCGGAACCAGCGCTGGTGGACGATGCCGTCGTGGATCAGGGTGTAGATCGCGCCATAGGCCATCACGCCGAGGCCGATGAAGGTGGCGGGCCACCATGCGTCTGCGCCCAGCACCAGCGGGCTGCCGAGCATGAAGAAGCTGATCGAAATGGCCGCGCCGACCACGGCATAAAGGTCGTTCTTTTCGAAGAAGCCTTCGTGCGGTTCGTGGTGATCGCGGTGCCAGCCCCAGCCGAAGCCGTGCATGATATATTTGTGGCTGGACCACGCCACACCTTCCATGACCAGCACCGTGGCGACGATAATCAGGATGGCAACAAGCGTTTGCATGGGCGCTCCATACACCGCGCAAATCGGCTCCGCGACACATTCTTACACTTTGCCCGAAAGTCGCGACGTGTTGTTTTTCTGGCGTTCAGGCGGCGGGGGGCAAATTGGCTTCAGCAACCAAGTGAGGAGCAATCCAATGCGCAAGACCATTATCGCAGCCGCCCTTTCCGCCGTAATCGCCACCGGTTTTGCCGGAACCGCATCGGCCCATTCCTATGGCCGGGACAATGACCGCTACCCCGGCGGCAACCGCGCCGAGGCATCGTATCTGACGCCCGCCCGCAACGCCGAAATCCGCCGCGATATCTATGCGCTCGACGCCCGCATCCAGAACGCGCAGCGCAACCGTGCGATCTCTCAGCGTGAGGCGCAGGGCCTACGCCGCGATGCGCAGGACATCAAGCAGACCTACACCCGCTATGCCAATCGCGGCCTTTCGGTGAACGAATACCGCACGCTGGAGCGCCGTGTTGACACCATCAACCAGCGCCTGCGGATCGAGAAGCGGGATCGTGATGGTCGCAGGGGCTGAAAGTAACCGCCCGGCGTAACAAAATTACGCTCAAGACACCCAAGGCCCGCCCTTTCCTGCTTGAATTGCGGGGAGGGCGGGCCTAACCGCTTGAGGCTATGACACACTCTCCGCGCACACTTTACCAGAAGATCTGGGACGCCCACGTTGTTGAACAGCGCGATGATGGCACGGCCCTCATCTATATCGACCGGCATCTGGTGCATGAAGTGACCAGCCCACAAGCGTTCGAAGCGCTGCGCGTGGCAGGCCGCAAGGTGCGCCGTCCCGATCTGACGCTGGCGGTGCCCGATCACAACCTGCCCACTACCGCACGCCGCTCTGCCGATGGCCAGCGCGTGCCGATTGCGGATTTCGAATCGGCGCAGCAGCTGGAAGCGCTGGAGCGCAATGCGCCCGCGTTCGGCATTCGCTATATCGGTGATGCCGATGCGGAGCAGGGCATTGTCCACGTTGTCGGGCCGGAGCAGGGCTTTTCGCTGCCGGGCGCGACCATCGTGTGCGGGGACAGCCACACCGCCTGCCACGGCGGGCTGGGCGCGCTGGCCTTCGGCATCGGCACCAGCGAGGTGGAGCATGTGCTCGCCACGCAGACGCTGCTGCTCAAGCAGTCGAAGAGCATGGAAGTGCGCGTCGATGGTTCGCTGCTGCCGGGCGTGACCGCCAAGGACGTGGTGCTGCACATCACCGGCGTGCTGGGCGCGGCGGGCGGCACCGGGTCGGTCATCGAATATACGGGGCAGGTGATCCGCGATCTTTCGATCGAGGGGCGTCTGACCATTTCGAACATGGCGATCGAGCATGGCGCGCGCGCCGGGCTGTGCGCGCCGGATGAAAAGACCATCGCCTATATCAAGGGCCGCCCCTATGCGCCCAAGGGTGCCGATTGGGACACGGCCGTGGCATGGTGGACCAGCCTCGCCACCGATCCGGGTGCGACATACGACAAGGTCGTGGTCATCGATGCCAAGGATATTGCGCCTTCAGTGACATGGGGCACCAGCCCTGAGGACGTGCTGCCGATTTCGGGCGTGGTGCCTGCGCCGGAAAGCTTTGCCGATCCGTCCAAGCAGGAAGCGGCCAAGGCCAGCCTCGCCTATATGGGCCTGACGCCGGGGCAGCGCATGGAGGATGTGGAGGTGCAGAACATCTTCATTGGCTCCTGCACCAACAGCCGCATCGAAGACATGCGCGCCGCCGCCGCCGTGCTGAAGGGCCGCCACAAGGCCGACAATGTGAAGTGGGCCATCGTCGTCCCCGGATCGGGCCTCGTGAAAAAGATGGCCGAGGACGAGGGGTTGGACCGCGTGTTCATCGAAGCAGGCTTCGAATGGCGCGAGCCGGGCTGCTCGGCGTGTCTGGGCATGAACCCGGACAAGGTGCCTGCGGGCGAACGCTGCGCATCGACCTCGAACCGCAACTTCGTCGGCCGCCAAGGGCCGGGCGCGCGCACGCATCTGGTCAGCCCGGCAATGGCCGCGGCCGCTGCGGTGACCGGGCGGTTGACCGACGTGCGCAAGCTGATCGGCTAAGATGGCGGGCCTGCCCACCGCTGCGCTGCAACTGGCGGGGTTCCTGATGGCGCACGCCTTCTGGGCGACGTCCGAACTGCCAGCGGGCAGCACTTATCAGCCGCAATCGCTGTGTATGCGCGGCGATGGTAGCCGCTCGTTGCAGAGCTTTGAGGGCGCTACGCCCAAGGCGCAGGACGATGCTGCCCGCGCCTTTATCACCGGCGGCGCGGCGCAGTGGCCCGATTGCGCGATCGCGAGGGCCGTGAAGGTTGGCACGCCCACTGGCGATGTCGATGCGCTGGTGATCGATGTGGTGCAGAACGGCGGCAATGTGATGACCGTGGTGCAGGCTTTCCGCCCCGCCACGCAAGGGTTTCGCCTGCTGGGCGATGAACTGGTGATGGGCGATGGCGGGCCTTTGCCGCCGCTGCCTGCCGCGCAAGCCGCCGCCGCGATGCGCGTGGGCGCGATTGACCACCCCGGCCTGGGTGACAAGTGGCAGCAATGGGAAATGGCGCGCGACCGGATTAGCCCGCTGGTGCAGCGCTAGAACGCGCAAGCACGCTCTCGCACACCCGCATCATCCTGAACTTGTTTCAGGATCCATTGCGCCGATCAAACCATTGGCCTGAGACGAAAAATAGACCCTGAAACAAGTTCAGGGTGACGATGCTGTTGTTGGGTGGATGCAACTTGCATTTACACCAACGCACCGCGTCCCTAGCTTCGCCGGTAAAGAGGAGCGACCACCAATGGACGTAATAAAGGGCGTGCGCGTGCCAGAGCGGCTCTATCGCGGCGTGCTGTGGCTGGTTTCCATCGTCTTTGCAGGCTTCATCATCGGCCTCGGCAATCTGGTGATCGGCGATCTGCCCATCGTGGAAAGCCAAGTCTACAGCGCTCTGCCGGAAGACAGCCCGCAGGTCCGCCAGATCCGGGAACAGGTGCGCCAGATCGAAGCACAGCGCGCGGGCATCGATGACAAGCTGGGCATTCAGCGGCTGCAACTGGAACAGGCGCAGCGGCTTTCGGCCAATGCTGACGAGACGTTCCGCGCATGGATTGCCGCGCGGACCGCCACCACCAATCCGCAGCAAGACCCCGAAGTCATCAGCCGCACGCGCGAGCTGGAGCAGCTGAAAGGCAATGAGCGCGCGATCCAGCAGGCGATTGCCGAGCTGGAAAACCAGCGCGCCCCGCTCGACCAGCGCGAGAATGCGCTGCGCACGCAGCAGAATGAACTGATCGACGCCGCCATCCCCGCGCAGGAACGCGCGATGTTCTGGCAGGAATTGCGCGTTTTCGGCCTGCGTCTGCTGATCACCCTGCCGATGCTGGGCGTGGCCGCGTGGATGGTGATGAAGAAGCGCAAAAGCGATCACTGGCCGCTGATGCGCGGCTTCGTGCTGGCGGCGGTGTTCGTGTTCTTCTTCGAACTGGTGCCCTATCTGCCCAGCTATGGCGGCTACATTCGCTATGCCGTGGGTATCGCGCTGACGTTTGCGGCGGGGCATTTCCTCGTCAAGAACATGCGCGCCTATCTGGCCCAGCGGCAGGAGGCTGAGGCGCAGGCTGAGCAGGACCGCCGCGCCCGCGTGACCCATGATGAGGCGTTCAAGAAGATGTCCGCCAAGGTCTGTCCCGGCTGCGACCGGCCCATCTCCACTACCGGCGACGCCGAAGCGAACTTCTGCGTCCACTGCGGCATGACGCTTTTCGACCATTGCCACAGCTGCAACACGCGCAAGATGGCGTTCTTCCGCTTCTGCATGAGTTGCGGAACGCCTGCCAAGGATGAGCGGGTGAAGGTCGAGGTGAAGCCCGCTCCGGCGTGAGCGAGCGAAAGGCGTCTTTCGCGCCGCTGGCAGACGAGCGCACCCATGTGCTGATCCTCGGAAGTCTGCCGGGGGAAGCGAGTCTTGTTGCCGCGCAGTACTACGCCCACCCGCGCAACCAGTTCTGGCGGCTGGTCGGCGCGGTGATCGGCACCGATCTGGTGACGCTGGAATATGACATGCGGCTGGCCAGATTACAGCATTGCGGCATCGGCCTGTGGGATTCCATCGGTTCGGCCACGCGGCGCGGCAGTCTTGATACGGCGATCCGCGATGTGGAGGCCAACCCGCTGGCCGCGCTGGTCGCCACGCTTCCTGCCTTGCGCTGCGTGGCCTTCAACGGCGCGAAATCGGCCAGTATCGGCGCGCCGCAACTGGCGGGGGCAGGGGACTTCGCACAGGTGCGCCTGCCTTCCAGCAGTCCCGCCCACGCCGCGCTGACATTCGAGGCAAAACTGGCGCAATGGACGAACCTGCGGAAATTCCTGCGCTGATCCTTGCATTTATGTGACACGCGGCCAATCTTGGAACTGCGATTCAAGGAGTTCCAAGCGTGACCAAGAAGACGGACTGGACTGGCAAGGCAGCGATGGCGGGCGCGGCAATCGGCTCGGCGGCGCTGGCAGCAGCTCTGCTCTATGCCTCTCGTCGCAAGGAACGCGCGGAGAAGACCGAGCCAAAAGCGCCACCGGTGGATGTGCCTGAGACGGATTGATATACAAACAGCGTCATTCCCCCCAACCACCTCGTATCGTCATTCCCGCGAAGGCGGGAATCCAGCGCGCAGCCGTTGGATCTGGATTCCCGCCTTCGCGGGAATGACGAAGTTTTGCGTGGCTGTGTCAGCGCAGTTGCATCACCAACGCGCCAAGCTATAGCGATCCGCATGGAACCGGTGAAGCAGATCGAGGGACGGGCCATCCCGTTCGGCCGCAAGAACGTCGATACTGACGTGATCATCCCTGCCAAATGGCTCAAGACGATCACGCGTCAGGGCCTTGGTCGCGGCGCATTCGAAGCGCTGCGCGAAGATCCCGACAACATCTTTGACAGCGCCGAGTTTTCCGGCTCACCCATCCTGATCGCAGGTGACAATTTCGGCTGCGGGTCCAGCCGTGAACATGCGGCTTGGGCGTTGGGCGATCTGGGCATCAAGGCGGTGATCGCGCCGTCGTTTTCCGACATCTTCTCGGGCAATGCCTTCAAGAACGGTATCCTTACCGTCGTGCTGCCGCAGGAAGCCATCGACCGGCTGATGGAAGTGGCGCAGACCGATCCCGTATCGATCGACCTTGAGGCGCAAACCGTCACCACGCCATTTCAGGACCGTTTCGTTTTCGAAATCGACGGGTTCCGCAAGCACTGCCTGACCAATGGCCTTGATGAAGTGGGCCTGACTATGGCGCGTGGTGATGCGATTGCCACGCACGAGGCAAAGATGCGTGAAGGCCTGCCGTTCCTTGCCAAGGGCACGGATGCCGTAGCGGTAGCTTAATTGCCCGCTTAACAGGGCTTCCCAAGCCGCGCAAAACTTGCTTCCCTAAGCGCCAAGCGGAATGATTCCGCATGACGCTTTGGGAGAATACCGATGAAAGCTCTGCGCACGCACGCCGCAGGCGGCCCTGAAACGCTGGTTCTGGACGATCTGCCCGATCCGGTGCCGGGCAAGGGCGAAGTGCTGGTGCGTGTCCACGCCTGCTCGATCAACTTCCCCGACACGCTGATGATCCGCGATCTTTACCAGTTCAAGCCTGAGCGCCCCTACGCGCCCGGCAGCGAACTGGCTGGTGAGATCGAGGCGCTGGGTGAGGGCGTGACCGGCTGGGCGATCGGTGATCGCGTGATCGCAATGATCGGCAACGGCGGGCTGGCCGAAAAGGTCGTGGCCCCAGTCGCTCGCCTGTTCGCGCTGCCCCATGGTGTGGATTTTGCCACCGGCGCATCGCTGCTGATGACCTATGGCACCACCATCCACGGACTGAAGGATCGCGGCCATATCAAGGCGGGCGATACGGTGCTGGTGCTCGGCGCGGCGGGCGGCGTTGGCCTGTCGGCGGTGGAACTGGCAAAGGCCTTTGGCGCGCGGGTGATCGCAGCGGTTTCCAGCCAGGAAAAGGCTGCCGTCGCGCGTGAGGCAGGTGCGGACGATGTGGTCATCTATGGCCGCCCGCCGTTCGACAAAGCGCAGTCCAAGGCGCTGGCTGAACAGTTCAAGGCCGCGTGCGGACCGAATGGCGCAGACATCGTCTATGATATTGTCGGCGGTGACTATTCCGAACCGGCCCTGCGCGCGATTGCATGGGAAGGCCGTTTCCTCGTTGTCGGTTTCCCGGCGGGCATTGCACGAATGCCGCTTAACCTCACGCTGCTGAAATCCTGTGATGTCTGCGGGGTGTTCTGGGGCGGCTTTACCGCGCGTGAGCCAGACAGGTTCAAGGCGCAGGTTGCCGAACTGTTCGATCTGCTGAAGGCGGGGAAGATCAATCCCCGCGTCTCGCAGCGCTATTCGCTGGAAGAGGGGCGCGAGGCCATTGCCGTGCTGGAAAACCGGCAGGCAATGGGCAAGGTTGTGGTTGAAATGATCGGCTGATCTGCAAAGCCCCCTCTTCTTCAGAGGAGGGGGGTGGGGGTGGTGGACTCAACCCTTTTCCGATGAGTAAACCGGCAATCCCAGCCGCCAGTAAATCGCCGCCCCGCGCAGACCAAAACCCGCCAGCGCTGCCACCGGCCACACCACGGCATTTGCCAATCCCAACGCCTCGCCACCTGCACATAACCCGGAAGCCAGCGCGGCAGCCGTCACATAAAGCTCGGGCCGCATCAGGATTGATGGGCGGCCAGCCAGCACATCGCGGATGATCCCGCCGACGCATCCGGTGATCACGCCCATCAATACCGCTGGCACCGGCGGCACGCCAAAAGCCAGCGCCTTGGCCGTACCCAGCACCGCATAGGCACCAAGCCCCGCCGCGTCAGCCCACTCAAGAATAGGCCGCTCCCACCACCGGTGTGGCGTGAACCATGCGACGAGTGCGATGCCCAGACACACCGGCGCAACCCACGGATCACGCACCCAGAACACCGGCGCACCAATCAGCAAATCGCGCACCGATCCGCCGCCCACGCCGGTTACCAAGGCGAAGAATGCCATCGTCACGAACGTCTGCCGCAATTGCGCCGCGAGCAGCGCACCGGTCAGCGCGAAGACGGCGATGCCAGCCAGATCGAGCAGGCCTATCAGCGGGGCAATTTCAGCGGTGGGAACGGTTAGGGGAAGCGCCATTGCCGACGCTTACCGCCTCTGCCGGAGATGCGCTAGCGGGCGAGATTGACCATGACTTGCACCGTATCACGGTCGCTGCGGGAAAGCCGCACTTCGTAAGTGCCCGGTTGCATGTCAAAGCGCACGATCTTGCGGATGCCCGAGCATGCCGGACCGTGACCGTGGCCAGTGGAGGCGAGCACCGCACCGCCCGTCGCCAGGTCGATCCAGATCGCACTGCCAAGCGAAACTTCGTAGATGCCCGCCGTAACTACCGCAACGCTGGCGCTGCCTGCGCGCTTGCCTTCGCCATCGGGCCGAAGCGTGACTTGTGCGGGCGTGCCCGGTGTCAGCTTGCCATCAGTAGTAAGCGGTGCGCCATCCGGCCACACGGAAGCGGCGTTGACAGGCGGACAGGCAGGCGCAGTCTGTGCATGGATGGGGGCGCTGCCCAGCAGCAATGCCATAGCGATCAGGGGGCGGTGAATCATGGCTATATATTGAAGGATATAGCTCGGGTGTCCAGTCCTTCTATCAGTTGGCGAAAGCCGCCTGCCGTAGCGCAGGCAACAGCGCACGCTGGCGGTGGAACAGCGCCATGTCATTGCCGCACTGGGCCATGATCAGGCCAGAGCGCGGCTCGATCTGGGCTTCGGCATACCAGCGGGTGTTCGATCCGTTGTGCCAAAGGCTGCCATCGCTATCGGCGAACCAGCCAAGTGCCATCTGGCTGCCAAAGCGCGGCATGTGCAATTCACGCCAGCTTTCCGGGCGGAGCAGGGCGGGCTTGTCGCGGTGCGTGCGCAGCCAAGCGGCCAGATCGGCCAGCGTCATGTGCAATCCGCCCGCAGGCGCCATCGCGGCGGGGTTGTCGGCATAGACCGGCTTGCCCGCGTCATGGCCCCACGGCTGGTCGAAGCTGCCTGCCGATCCCGGCGGGCCGAAGCCTGCGCTGGCAAGGTCCAGCGGGTCCAGCACCTCGCGCCGCAGCAGCGCTTCCCACGAAAGGCCGGTTGCCTCCTCCAGCATCCGGGCTGCCAGCACATAGCCTGCGTTGGAATAGATATAGGCGGTGCGGGGCCGGGCCACCGGCTTCATCTTCAGCGCCAGTTGGGCAAACTCGCGGCGGCTGGCGCGCGCATCAGCGTCGCGCGTACCGGGTTCGTATTGGGGCATTGCGAAAAGCGCATCCAGCGGAATGTCCTTGGGCAGACCGGCGTGGTGGCTGAGCAATTCAACCGCTGTCAGCGCGCGATAGCGGCGCGGCACATCGGGCAGCACTTTGCCCATCGGCGTATCCCAGCCGATCACGCCTGCCTCTACGGCACGGGCAAAAAGCGTGGCGGTGAACGATTTGGTGATCGATCCCAGATGCCATGTGTCGCGCGTGGTCACCGGCTCGGCATGGCCCACGGCGCGCAGGCCATCGGCCAGAAACACCGGCGGTGTTGCACCGGCCTGCCACATTACTGCCATGCCCGGGGTGCCCACCGCGCGACGGATGCCCGCCAGCGTTGCGGTGGACATCGGCAGGGCGAGCAGCTCTTCCAGCGTCATCTCCCGCCGCTGCGCCGCGATCCGGCCCGGAAGCAAGCCCCCGGCCGCCAGCGCGGCTACAACGATGCGGCGGGTGATCCGCACGGGATTACTCGCCGATCAGCGCTTCCAGCTTTTTCTTCAGCGCCAGAATGCGTTCGGCCGCTTCGGTGAAGGTCTTCACGTCTTCACGGTTGTTGTTCCCGCGTGCTTCCTTGGCCGCTTCGACATAGCCTTCCATGTCGGCATCCATCGCATCGATCAGGATTTCGATTTCGTCTTCGGTCAGGGTCAGCTTGATGGCCATTGCGGCGCTCCTTCGATTCAAAGCCTGCGGTTACCGCCGGGAGCGGCGGGGCACAAACAAAAGGTGCCCGCAATTATGCTTTCGTGGCGAAGAAGATCACGTGCTGCAGCGGAGTCTTGTCCGGACGCGGAGCTTCGCCCGCTTCGACATTGACGACCTCCACGGTGAAGCCGGTCTTTTCCAGCAGCGCCACAAACGTTTCGTCCCGGAACGCCGACCACACTGCCAGAATGCCGCCGGGGCTGAGCGCGCGTGACGCGGCTTCGAGGCCGTTCTGGGAATAGAGCCAGTCGTTGACGCTGCGGGTCAGTCCTTCGGGGCCATTGTCCACGTCAAGCAGGATCGCGTCATAGCCGCCGCGCGCCGCATCGATCAGCATGGCCACATCATCGTGGACCAGTTGCACGCGCGGATCGTCAAGGCATCCGGCGGTAATCCGGTGCATTGCCCCGCGCGCCCACGCGACGATTTCGGGCACGATTTCGGCAACCGTGACGCTGGCGCTGCTGTCCAGCACGGCAAGCGCGGCCCGCAGCGTGAAGCCCAGGCCGTAACCGCCGATCAACAGTTGCGGTGCGGGGCGTGCGCCCAGCCGCTCGCACGTCATCACCGCAAGCGCCACTTCTGATGCGCAGACGTCGGTGCTCATCAGTTCGTTACGGTCGAGCAGGATGACGAAATCTTCGCCATTGCGCACCAGCCGCAGCCGTGCGCCGTTGGGCACACGGGCAGTATCGATCAGTTCATCGCCATCTTCCAGTTCCCACATCGGGGGCGGAGCGGCGGGGGCGTTCTGTGCGGGGTGCTGGGCCAGCTTTGCGTCAGACAACGCCTACTTCTTCCGCGCCTTGCGGGCGGCATAACGCGCGTCACGCTCGGCCTTGCGCTGGGCTTCGAGTTCCTCGGCGCTGGGCGGGGGCGGGACATTGGCCTTTTCGGCAGCGATGCGGGCCTTTTCTGCCAGTTCCTCGTCGCGGCGCTGCTTGGCAGCCGCACGCTTTTCGGCCTCAGCCTTTTCCTTGGCTTCGGCCTTGGCGATGCGCTCTGCCAGCACAGCCGGATCGACGGGAGCCTTGGCCTTTGCCTTCAGCGCCTCAATCGCCTTTGCACGCGCATTGGCCGAAGCATCGCGGCGCGCGTCAAGTCCGGGTTCCTTGTATCCTGCCATCTTGGTCGTCAGTCTTTCTGTCGTTCATCGGGCCGGGCAAGAATGCGCCCGGTCCGCCGCCTGTGTGCACATGGTCGGGCGCAGGAGAGAGGGTGACCCGCGTGGGGCGCGAGGCCTTGCTGCGTGTCGTCCGTTCTGCACGCAGGCCTGACCGCACGTTGGGCGACATCGGTCAGCCTGCCCGCTAGCAGGGCAGGGGCCGCTTGTCACGCCGCAAGAACAAGCCTGCGATTCCAAACGAAAAGGGCCGCCCCGAAGGCCGGCCCTTTGCTTGCGTTCGATGGCGCGCCGATCACATATGGATCGGCTTGCCCGTCACCGCCATCGCCGCTTCCTTCAGCGCTTCCGAATGGGTCGGGTGCGCGTGGCAGGTGTAGGCAATGTCTTCGCTCGTTGCGCCGAATTCCATCGCCTGCGTGGCCTGCGCGATCATCGTTCCGGCAACCGAAGCGATGCACCACACGCCCAGCACGCGGTCGGTCTTGGCGTCGGAAATGACCTTCACAAAGCCGTCCGGCTCATGGTTGGTCTTGGCGCGGCTGTTGGCGAGCATCGGGAACTTGCCGACCTTGATCTCGCCGCGTTCCTTCGCGGCTTCCTCGGTGAGGCCTACGCCTGCGAATTCAGGGAAGGTGTAAACCACACCGGGGATCAGGTCGTGATTAACGATCCCGGTCAGGCCCGCGATGTTCTCGGCCACAGCAATGCCTTCGTCCTCGGCCTTGTGCGCCAGCATCGGGCCGGGGATCACGTCGCCAATGGCCCAGACGCCCGGAACCTTGGTGGCAAAGTCATGATCGGTCTCGATCTGCCCGCGCGCGTTCAGTTCCAGCCCGATCTTGTCGAGGCCAAGGCCATCGACATTGGGCCGACGTCCGATGGCCACCAGCACGCAATCGGCCTCAATGGTCGAAGCCTCGCCGCCTTTCGATGGCTCGACGCTCAGCGTCGCGGTCTTGCCGCTGACGGACACGCCGGTCACCTTAGTGCCCAGCTTCAGGTCCATGCCTTGCTTCTTGAAAATCTTGGCGGCTTCCTTGCGCACATCGCCGTCCATGCCGGGCAGCAACTGGTCGAGGAATTCGACCACGGTAACCTTCGCACCCAGACGCCGCCAGACCGAGCCAAGTTCCAGCCCGATCACGCCGCCACCGATCACCACCATGTGGTTCGGCACGCGATCCAGCGCCAGTCCACCGGTGCTGTCCACGATCACGCCAGCATCGTTATCCACCGTCACACCGGGAAGCGGCGTTACGCTCGAACCCGTGGCGATCACCACGTTCTTGGCGCTGACCTTCTGGCCGGCCACGGTCACGCTGTGCGCGTCTTCGAAGTTGGCGTAACCCTTCAGCCAGGTCACCTTGTTCTTCTTGAACAGGAACTCGATGCCACCGGTAAGGCTTTTCACCGAATCCAGCTTCTGCGCCTGCATCGCTGTCAGGTCGAGCGTCACCGGCCCGGTCTTGATGCCATAAGTGTCGAACGTGCCATTCACCGCCTCGTCGAACTTCTCCGACCCGTGCAGCAGCGCCTTTGAAGGGATGCACCCGACGTTGAGGCACGTCCCGCCCAGCGTTTCGCGCCCTTCGGCACAGGCCACTTTCAGCCCCAGCTGCGCCGCACGGATCGCCGCAACATAACCGCCGGGACCGGCACCGATGACAAGAACGTCGTAATCGTATTCAGCCATTTTCGGCCTCCGTTGCGCGACCATGCTTCGACAAGCTCAGCATGAGCGGCACTTAGCAATCAAACCACTTGGGCTATCAAACCACTTCGTCATTCCCGCGAAGGCGGGAATCCAGCGCGCGACCGCCGGAACTGGATTCCCGCCTTCGCGGGAATGACGAAGGTCTTTTTACAAATCACAAATCGATCAACAACCGCGTCGGATCCTCGATCGCTTCCTTGATCGTCTTGAGCGCCGTCACAGCCTCGCGCCCATCAATGATGCGATGGTCGTATGACAGGGCAATGTACATCATCGGGCGCACCACGATCTGCCCATTACGGACGACCGGGCGGTCCTCGATGCGGTGCAGGCCCAGCACGGCCGACTGCGGCGGATTGATGATCGGGGTGGACATAAGCCCGCCGAACACGCCGCCGTTCGAAATGGTGAAGGTGCCACCCGCCATATCGGCCATCGTCAGCGTGCCATCGCGCGCGGCCTTGCCATAGTTGGCGATGGACTTTTCGATGTCGGCAAAGCTCATCTTGTCGACATTGCGCACCACCGGCACGACCAGCCCGTTGGGGGCCGAGACGGCGACGGAAATGTCCACATAGTCGAAATAGACGATCTCATCGCCCTGGATCTGGCCGTTGACCGAAGGGAAGTCCTTCAGCGCCAGCACCGATGCCTTGGCGAAGAATGACATCAGGCCAAGCTTCACGCCGTGCTTCTTTTCGAACACGTCCTTGTACTTGGCGCGGGCTTCCATCACCGCGGTCATGTCCACGTCGTTGAACGTGGTGAGCAGGGCGGCGGTGTCCTGCGCGCTCTTCAACCGCTTGGCGATGGTCTGGCGCAGGCGCGTCATCTTCACGCGCTCTTCGTTGCGACCCGCTGCGGGCGCAGCAACTGCGGCAACCGGGGCCGAAACTGCCGGAGCAGGCGCGGCCTGCTTGGCCTGTGCCGCAGCCATCACGTCTTCCTTGGTCAGGCGGCCGTCCTTGCCGGTGCCCTTTACGCTCGAAGGATCGATGCCGTATTCCAGCACTGCCCGGCGTACCGAAGGCGAAAGCGCAGCAGCCTCACCCGCAGGTGCAGCAGCGGGAGCAGCTGCTGGTGCCGGAGCTTCCGACGCCGATGCAGGCGCAACCGGTGCCTCGGTGCGCAGGGCAGGGGCCTGTGCGCCCGCCGCCGCTACGCTATCCTCGATCAGCGCGAGCAGTGCGCCTACCGAAACCGTATCGCCCTCGTTCGCCGCAAGCGCACCCATCACGCCAGCAGCAGGCGCGGGAACTTCAACCGCAACCTTGTCGGTCTCAAGGCTGACAATCGGCTCGTCCAGCGCCACGGCCTCGCCGGGCTTCTTCAGCCACTGGCCAACGGTTGCTTCGCTGACGCTTTCACCCAGCGTCGGGACTTTTACTTCAATCGACATATCGTACTTCCTTGGGGAGAAGGAAAATCAGTTCTTCTTCTGGCGACGGATTTCACCGCGGACCGAGAGGCTCAGCGCATCAGCCACCAGCGCGCCCTGCTCGCTGGCGTGACGGCTGGCGAGGCCCGTTGCGGGCGATGCCGCAGCGGCACGTCCCGCATAGCGCGCGCGCGCAACCTTGCTCTTGGCGGCTTTCAGCGATTCCTCGATCATCGGTTCAACGAAGAACCACGAACCGTTGTTGCGCGGCTCTTCCTGGCACCAGACCACTTCTTCCAGATTGGTCATGCGCGAAAGGCGCAGGGCCAGCGGATCGCCGGGGAAGGGGTAAAGCTGTTCAAGCCGGATGATCTGCGTATCGGTCACGCCCGCTTCGTTGCGCGCCTCGATCAGGTCATAGGCGACCTTGCCCGAACACAGCACAACCCGCTTGGTATCCTTGTCCGCCGAACCATTGGTGTCCGACAGGATGCGCATGAAGTGGCCGTCACCGATGAAGTCCGAAGCGACCGACTTTGCCAGCGGGTGGCGCAGCAGGCTTTTGGGCGTCATGATGACCAACGGCTTGCGGAACGGACGGTGCATCTGCCGGCGCAGCACGTGGAAGTAATTCGCCGGTGTGGTGATGTTGCACACCTGGATGTTGTCTTCGGCGCAAAGCTGCAGGAACCGCTCAGGCCGCGCCGACGAATGCTCCGGCCCCTGGCCTTCATACCCGTGCGGCAGCAGCATGACCAAGCCATTGGCGCGCAGCCACTTGGCTTCGGATGCGGCAATGTACTGGTCGATCACGATTTGCGCGCCGTTGGCAAAGTCGCCAAACTGCGCTTCCCACAGCACAAGGCTTTTGGGATCAGCGCTGGCATAGCCATATTCGAAGCCCAGCACGCCATATTCCGAAAGCGTGGAATCCAGCACTTCAAACGTGCCGTGCGGCAGCGTTTTCAGCGGAACGTACTTGCGCTCGTCGGTCTGATCGACCCACACCGCGTGACGCTGGCTGAACGTGCCGCGCCCGCAGTCCTGCCCCGAAAGGCGAACACCGTAACCCTCGGTCACAAGGCTGCCAAACGCCAGCGCTTCACCGGTCGCCCAGTCAAAGCCCTGTCCGCTGCTGAACATCTCGCGCTTGGCGTCAATCACGCGGCCCAGCGTCTTGTGGACGGTGAGGTCAGCCGGAACCGAGGTCAGCGTGCGGCCAAGGCTGTCAAACAGCTTCTGGTCGATGCCGGTCGGCACGTTGCGGCGCGCGGTAACGGGATCGGCCGGCTTGTTCAGGCCCGACCATCTGCCGCCAAACCAGTCAGCCTCGTTGGCCTTGTAGCCCTTCGAAGCCTCGAATTCCTTTTCGAGCGCGGCCACGAAATGGCTTTCCACTTCGCCCTTGTGGTTCGCGTCGATCACACCTTCGGCTACGAGCCGCTTGGAATAGACCTCGCTCACACCCGGATGCTTGCGGATTTTCGCATACATCAGCGGCTGCGTGAATGAAGGCTCATCGCCCTCGTTGTGGCCAAAGCGGCGATAGCACCACATATCGATCACGATATCGCGGCCAAACTTCTGTCGGTAATCAATCGCCAGCTTGCAGGCGAACGTCACCGCTTCCGGATCATCGCCATTGATGTGCAGGATCGGGGCCTGCACGCCCTTGGCCACGTCCGACGGATAGGGCGATCCGCGCGAGAACTGCGGGCTGGTGGTAAAGCCGATCTGATTGTTGATGATGAAGTGGATGCAACCACCGGTGTTGTAACCTTTGACGCCCGAAAGGCCAAAGCACTCCCACACGATGCCTTGCCCTGCAAAGGCCGCATCGCCGTGGATCAGCACCGGCAGCACCTGCTTGTGCCGTGCGTTCGGCCCAACATCGTCGCCGATGTCATCACGGAACACCTGCTGCGCGCGGACCTTGCCGAGCACGACCGGGTCTACCGTTTCAAGGTGCGAAGGGTTTGGCACAAGGCTCATGTGAACCTTGATCCCGTCAAATTCGCGGTCGGTGCTCGTGCCGAGGTGATACTTCACGTCGCCCGATCCGCCCACGTCCTGCGGGTTGGCCGTGCCGCCCGAAAATTCGTGGAAGATCACGCGGTAAGGCTTTGCCATCACGTTGGCCAGCACGTTCAAGCGGCCACGATGGGCCATGCCGTAAACGATCTCGCGCACGCCCAGCTGGCCGCCGTACTTGATGATCGCTTCCAGCGCCGGGATCATCGATTCGCCGCCATCAAGGCCAAAGCGCTTGGTGCCGACGTACTTCTTGCCGAGGAACTTTTCGTACTGCTCACCACGCACCACGGCAGCAAGGATCGCCTTCTTGCCGTTGGGGGTGAAATCGACAGATTTGTCGCCGCCTTCGATGCGCTCCTGGATGAAGCGGCGCTCCTCCACGTCGGCGATGTGCATGTATTCAAAGCCGATGTGGCCGCAATAGTTGGCGCGCAGGATCGCCACCAGCTCGTTCAGCGTCGCCCATTCAAGGCCCAGCACGCCACCGATATAGACCTTGCGGTTCATGTCGGCTGCGGTGAACCCGTGGTATTCGGGCGAGATGTCGGCGGGCAGCTTCTGGCGGGCCAGGCCCAGCGGATCGAGGTCTGCGGCCAGATGCCCGCGCACACGATAGGTGCGGATCAGCGTCATCGCGCGGATAGAATCCATCGCGGCCTGCTGCAGCGCGGCTTCATCCAGCGGCGCACCCGCCTTCTTCGCGGCCTCCTTGATGGCAACTTTCATCGCCATCGGGTCCATCGCCTGCGTCAGGTCATCGCCCGAGGCAGCATCGGTGATCGGCCAGCGCTTGCTTGCCCACGAAGGGCCGGGCTGCGGTCCTTCCTGCGAAGGATCAACGTCGAATTCGTGCAGTTCAGAACCCATTACCAACTCCTTGTCCCCCCGGGGAGGATGGGGGCTTCGGACAAAACGCAATTCACCTGACCCAATTCAAACCGCTCCCCCGCGAAGGCGGGGGCCTCAGGTGACGGTGAAACCGGCACCCCCGCGAAGGCGGGGGCCTCAGGCCGCATAAAGCGCCCTCGAAAGCCAACACTCCGTAACACCACCGAGGTCCCCGCCTTCGCGGGGCCGCACGCTTTCCTTGCTCCTTACGCAACCTCAAAGAGAAGCTGCTCAAGGCATCAGGCCATCTTCAAACAGATCCCGCCAATCCGGGTTCCGCTCTTCGATGCGGGCGACCTTCCACGCCCGGTTCCACTTCTTCATCCGGTGTTCAAACGTCCGCGCATCTTCGATGCTGTCGAACCTCTCGCACCAGACCAACCGTTCGCAGTTGTAATCCCGGGTAAACCCCGGAACTGCCCGGCTCCGGTGCTGGGCGATCCTCTGCGAGAGGTCGCTCGTAACACCGATGTACAAAACTCCTCCCGGCTTGTTCGTCAGTATGTAGACGTAGCCGGGCTTCATTTGTTCAAAACCGCGCCTCAAAAACTGCTGCTCCCCCGCGAAGGCGGGGGCCTCAGGCGTTTTACGCTGATGTTCCGTAAACCTCCTGAGGTCCCCGCCTGCGCGGGGACGCACAAGATTTTGAGTTAGACGCGCTCTTTCAGCACTTCAGCCAGCGTTTCGCCCAGCAGTGAAGGCGATGACGAGACCTTGATCCCAGCTGCTTCCATGGCTGCGATCTTGCTGTCTGCATCGCCCTTGCCGCCCGAAACGATGGCGCCGGCGTGGCCCATGCGGCGGCCCGGAGGTGCTGTGCGGCCTGCGATGAAGCCGGCCATCGGCTTCTTGCGGCCACGCTTGGCTTCGTCGATCAGGAACTGCGCGGCCTGCTCTTCAGCGTCACCACCGATTTCACCGATCATGATGATCGACTTGGTCGCTTCGTCGGCCAGGAACAGTTCCAGCACGTCGATGAAGTTGGTGCCGTTCACCGGGTCACCGCCGATGCCGACAGCCGTGGTCTGGCCAAGGCCGATGTTCGAGGTCTGGAACACCGCTTCATAAGTCAGCGTGCCCGAGCGCGAAACGACGCCCACGGTGCCTTCCTTGAAAATCGAACCCGGCATAATGCCGATCTTGCACTGGTTCGGCGTCAGCACGCCGGGGCAGTTCGGCCCGATCAGGCGGCTCTTCGAACCGACCAGCGCGCGCTTCACCTTCACCATGTCCATCACCGGGATACCCTCGGTGATGCACACGATCAGTTCCATCTCGGCATCAATGGCTTCGAGGATCGAATCAGCAGCGAACGGCGGCGGCACGTAGATGCACGATGCAGTAGCGCCTGTTGCGTGGCGGGCTTCGGCCACGGTGTTGAAGTTGGGCAGGCCGATATGCGTCGTGCCGCCCTTGCCGGGGGTAACGCCGCCAACCATTTGCGTGCCGTATGCCAGCGCCTGTTCGGTATGGAACGTGCCGGTGGCACCGGTCATGCCCTGCGTGATGACCTTGGTATTCTTGTCGACGAGAATGCTCATGGCTTGTCGATCTCCACAGTTTGCGCCTTCAGCATCACACCGGAAATCGGCATGGCCATCGGCAACGTTGTTCCTTGCGCCAGATGCGCGGCTTCAAATTCACTCTGGCCGGTGACCATTCCCGGATTCCACGTTGCGATCGTGAAACCGGCAATCGGCTCCTTCCTGCTCTCGGCTCCGCGGCCCATGAAGGCAACCAGTGCGTCGTCCGACAGTGGAAGGGCGGCGGTAAAGTCATACATCCGGCAGCCCTTGGCGGTGGCTCCGTCCAGTTTTGCGCCCGATATTGCGAGGTAAAGCTCGCGCCCGGCCACATCACGACGCAGCAGACTGCCTTTTAGCATGGTGATGTCGTCGCTCTTGCCGGCCATTTCCTCGCCAAAACGGACAAGGCGTCCGCCAGGTGTAGTGTCGTCGACCGGTATCTCGGTCCAGCCCTGCGCCACAGCCATATCGCGAGCCTTGCCGAAATCGGCAAAGCTGCTGCATGCGCCGCGGAAAGCGGACAGAACCTGTTCGCCCGGATAGGCTTGCGCACTGTCGCCAGTGGCGGCCCCTGCGGATGCAGAGCCAGCCACCAGCGCAGCTATCGCAATGATCTTTGCGATCACGCGTGCAAAAACCGGGCGAACGGCTTGGTTCACACCAGGCTCGGGTCAATGCCCTTGCAGGCTTCCAGCAATTCCTTGACCGCGTCGACCGAAACCTGAAGGCCAGCCTTCGAGGCATCGTCGAGTTCGATCTCGATAACCTTTTCCACGCCGCCCGCACCGATCAGCACCGGCACGCCAACGTAAAGCCCGTCAACGCCGTACTGGCCTTCGACGTATGCGGCGCAAGGCAGGATGCGCTTCTGGTCGTTGAGGTACGCCTCAGCCATCGCGATGCCCGAAGCGGCAGGAGCGTAGAACGCCGAACCGGTCTTGAGCAGGCCGACGATCTCGCCGCCGCCCGAACGGGTGCGCTGCACGATCGCGTCGATGTTTTCCTGCGAAGACAGGCCCATCTTGACGAGATCGGGCACCGGAATGCCGTTGACGGTCGAATACTGGGTCACCGGCACCATCGTATCGCCGTGGCCGCCGAGCACGAACGTGTTCACGTCGCGGATCGAAACGCCGAATTCCCAAGCAAGGAACGTGGAGAAGCGCGCCGAATCGAGCACGCCTGCCATGCCGACAACCTTGTTGTGCGGCAGGCCCGAAAATTCGCGCAGCGCCCACACCATCGCGTCGAGCGGGTTGGTGATGCAGATGACGAATGCGTCAGGCGCGTTGGCAGCGATGCCTTCGCCCACGGCCTTCATCACCTTCAGGTTGATGCCCAGCAGGTCGTCGCGGCTCATGCCCGGCTTGCGGGCGACACCGGCGGTCACGATGATAACATCGGCACCGGCAATGTCGGCGTAGTCGTTCGAACCGGTGATCTTGGCGTCAAAGCCTTCGACCGGGCCACACTGCGACAGGTCGAGCGCCTTGCCCTGCGGCACGCCTTCGACCACGTCGAACAGGACGATGTCGCCCAGTTCCTTCTGGGCGGCGAGGTGGGCGAGTGTGCCCCCGATATTGCCTGCGCCGATCAGCGCAATCTTCTTGCGTGCCATGCTCTACGGTCCTTTCCCGTTCGCGGGGACAAGCATACAGATGCCAGCAGAGCTTTCGCCCAAGTCCTCCCGTGCCCCGCGAGACAGGAAAGTTCTGGCAGAATGAATCGGCCACTAAGCGGGTGTGCAGACGAATGCAACCGCGAAAAACAGCTAGTTTCCGGGTTTTTGTGATATGAGTTCGCAATAGCAATACTGTGCGGATTTCAACCTTCTTTCAATCCGCTCCCCCGCGCAGGCGGGGGCCTCAGGAGGTTTACTGAGAGGTTGCGTAACACGCCTGAGATCCCCGCCTTCGCGGTGACGCAGTGCTTGAAAACAAAAAAGCCCCGGCGTTTCCACCGGGGCTTCGTTGTTGTTTTCCTCTCCGCAAACCTGTTGTGCGTCAGCTGCTCCGCCGTGTCTTGAAATCGCGCGCCATGCGCCGGTCCAGAATGCGGCACACCTCAAGCCAGAACTGGCCGCGCTCTGCATCGCCATTGGCATCGGCAATCACTGCTGCATCACGCGCCCGCGCCGCCGCCGAAAAGCCATGCGCCGCAAACAGGCGCAACGCGCTGTCCAGCGCCGCGTCCTGCTGCTGCCACGAGCCGGTCCAGTCCTCGGCATTGTCGTTCACCGCGCGCAGATGCCGCCCCAGAACGGGCCGCGCCATGCACGGGGAAATTATGCCATATCGAGGGGCAAATCGCACCATAACCAGTCGTTTCTCCTCAGCGGCCCGGGCGCAACGCCGAACCGCTCTCCACAGCCACCTCTCTACGCCGTGCGGGCTAAGAGTGTGTTCTATGACAGGGTAAAGGAACCGGTAATCACCTTATACGAGAGTGGCTTGCGACGAGCTGCGCAGAACCCTCACGCCCCCGGTTGCGCAATCCACTGGCTTGCGCCTTCATGCCCCGGCAGCACCGAACCGCTGCCCGAAGCCGGAGCCTCACCACGCGGAGCCGTACCGCCCGGTGCAATCAGCCCCGGAAGGCCCTGCGCCCGGAACACCGCATCGCCGCCACGCTGCAGCAGCGGCGCGGTATAGGCAGGCGCTGGGGCAGCAACGGTCGTAGCCGCCGCAATCTTCCCCGCCTCGAACGCCTTTTCCAGCGCCAGAGGATCGGCAATGTCGGCGGGCGAGGGCGTCCACGTGCGCGGATGCGGCGCGGCAATCGGCTCGCTCCCGCCATAGCGCGCGGTAAAGGCCGATGGCTTTCCGGCTGCGCCCGCCCAGTTGTAGAACCGGTGCGCGCCGATTGTGCCGATGAAGGCAAGGCTCGGCGCCCAGTACGGATGCACCGCCGTGGTATGATAATGCGTCGCCAGCCCCACCGGCGCGTAGACATTCCCGGCCAGCGCATCGGCCGCCACGCGCCGCGCGCGGTCCCAGAACGCCTTCATCGGCTTGCGCGCCAGCGATCCGTCACACGCAAACGAGAACTGGCACGAGGGCCGCTCCGATCCCTGATAGACCACGCCGCACACCGTGTTCGGCCACGCTGGATGCGCCACACGGTTCAGCACCACTTGCGCCACCGCGCGCTGTCCCGCGTCCGGCTCGCTCGCCGCTTCGTAGTAGATCGCTGTCGTCAGGCACTGCAACGCGCGCCAGCGGTCTTCGGTCGTCCCGGTCGCCAGTATTGGGCGGGCCGAACCGATGTCCGCATCGCTTTTGCTCTGGTCCCACTGGGCCTGCGCCTCGGTAGCCTCGATCAGCCCACTTTCCTGCGTGTCGAGCCAGTAGAACGCCGACCCCGGAAAGCTGTCACCCCCACGCTCGAACGGTTGCAGCCCGGCCATCTGCACCCGCGCCGTCGCCGCTTGAACCCCGCCCGGTTCGCCCCAGCCTATCGGCCCCAGCACCGTCGCCAGCAGCCCGAACATCACCACGCCTGCCACCCGCTGCCGCAGCACCGAAGGCCCGCGCAAGGCCCGCCGGATCGAGCGCATGTCGCGTCGCCGCACGCGCGCTGCAAAATCGCGCGGGGCATGTTCGCTCACAGGCTCCACCACCACTGGACGCACAGCAGCCTTCACCACCCGCGCATTTGCGGGCAGCTCAAACGGCCGATAGGCGATGTCCAAAGGCATGGTGGCGGTAAAAATCCCGGTAATTCCCTGTCCCGCTAATCCTTTGTCCGTGCGGGCGCATCCGCACATTTCCCGCTGTCCCGATGCGGCACATCCCCCTTCGATCCGGTTAACCGCCCACTCCCGACCTGTCCCAAAGTGCATGGCCGCTCTTGCAGCGCAGCAAAGTTCCCGCTAGTTCCGCCGCCGACGCCAACGGTGCCCCGTCAAACGGGCTAAGAGGGAAGCCGGTTCAAATCCGGCGCTGCCCCCGCAACTGTAACCGGATAGCGCGTTGCCTGATTGTGCCACTGGTGCCGGATTCGATCCCGGCGCTGGGAAGGCGGGCAACACGCGATGACCCGGGAGCCAGGAAACCTGCCACTGGTTGTCGTTCCGCGGCCGGGCGGGGTGTACCGGGCGCACGCGAAGAGGCGCGCCAGTTTGATGGCCCAGCGCTCCTCCCGCCAAGAACGGCAGTAACCGTTCGTGGCCGGGAGTCCGTTTTGTGAAGAAGTACCTGCTTTCTGTATCGGTCCTTGCTTTTGCGTCGCCAACATTGGCGCAGAACGTGGACGAAGTTGTTGTTGCCTGCCTGCGCATCGATCCTGACGCGATCACCGTCATCGCCACCGGCAGCGAAACCCTGCTCAGCCGCCTCGGCCAGCCTGTCACCGTCATTACCGCTGATGAAATCCAATCGATCCAAGGCCCCGACATCACCCGCGTCCTCGAACGCGTCCCCGGCCTTACCATCACCCGCAACGGCGGCCCCGGCAGCTTCACCGGTGTGCGCCTGCGCGGGGCGGACGCGGAACAAGTCCTCGTCCTTGTCGATGGCGTGCGCCTCGAAGACGTCTCGGCCCCCGCCGCAGGCTTTGATTTCGGCACGCTCACCCCCGGCGGCATTGAACGGATCGACGTGCTGCGCGGCTCCAACTCGGTCGTCTGGGGCAGCGCGGCCATCGGCGGCGTCATCGCTGTCCAATCGCGCGATCTGAACGGCATTGAAGCCAGTGCCGAATATGGTGCGAACGAAAGCTGGACCGCCGATGCCGCCGCGGGCCTCGCGTCAGACCGCGCCGCGCTCACCCTCAACGGCGGCTACACCCGCACCGACGGCATCTCCGCCGCCGCCATCGGCACCGAACCCGATGGTTTCCGCCAGTATCGCATTGGTGGGAGGGGCCGCCTCAACCTCACCGACCAGTTCGCCGTCGTCGCCACCGCGCGCTATGCGGACAGCCGCACCGACATCGACGGTTTCGCCGCCCCTACCTTCACGTTCGGTGACACCCCCGAATATCAGGACACCCGTCAGGCATCAGGCCGCGTGGGCCTGCGCTATGTGTCCGAAGCGCTCACTCTCAACACTGGCTTCGCCCTGTCCGATACCAAGCGCGATTACTTCGACCCCACCTTCGGCACCGCCCCGTCCTATGGCTACGAAGGCCGCTCCGAACGCGCCGACCTCACCGGACGCCTGAACCTGCCCGCCAGCTTCACGCTCGATTTCGGCGCGGACAGCGAATGGACCCGCTTCTCCAGCACCTTCGATGCTCAGGCCAAGGCCAACCTCACCAGCGGCCACGCCATGCTCGGCTGGAGCACCGGTCGCGCCAGCCTCGCCGCCGGTGTCCGCGTCGACGATCACAGCCGCTTCGGCACAGCGTGGACTTTCGGCGCCAACGGTTCCTTCGAACTGGCCGACAACCTGCGCCTGCGCGCCAGCTATGGCGAAGGCTTCCGCGCCCCCACGCTCTACAACCTGCTGTCGGACTACGGCAACGCGGCGCTCCTGCCCGAACGCAGCAAGAGCTATGACGCAGGCCTCGAATGGGGCAACCGCAACGCGCCGCTCCACGCCTCGGTCACCGCATTCCGCCGCGACAGCCGCAACCTGATCGTCTTCGTCTCCTGCGCCAGCCTCAACCGCTGCGCAGACCGCCCCTTCGGCCTCTACGACAACGTCGGCAACGCCCGCGCCCAAGGCGTAGAAGCCGAACTCGGCGCGCGCCCGACCGATACGCTGCACCTGCAGGCTGCCTACACCTACCTCGAAACCGAAAACCGCACCGTAGGCATCGCCAACCTCGGCAAGGATCTTCCGCGCCGCCCCACCCACGCGCTCACCCTGTCGAGCGACTGGACAACACCGCTCGCTGGCCTCACCCTCGGCGCGGATTTGCGCATGGTGGGAGACAGCTTTGACAACGCCTCGAACGCCACCCGCCTCGATGGCTACGCGCTCACCACCGTGCGCGCCAGCTTCCCGGTGACTGAACAGGTCGAACTCTATGGCCGCGTAGAGAACCTGTTCGACCGAGCGTACCAAACGGTCGCCACCTACGGCACCCAAGGCCGCGCCGCCTACATCGGCCTGCGCGCCCGGTACTGATGGCCACCAAAACGCCCCGTTCCAAAACTGCGCACCCCCGCGAAGGCGGGGGCCTCAGGCGTGTTACGGAACGCTGGCGTAAACGGCCCGAGGCCCCCGCCTGCGCGGGGGAGCAGCAAGTGCTATCGGATAGAATTCTACACGATAGAAACGCGCGCCCCCGCGAAGGCGGGGGCCTCAGGCAACCAAACGCAACCCTACTCCCCCTCCTCTTGCACGGAGGGGGCCGGGGGGTGGTATTGCTCGCAGCACTCCTCACCGCCAGCTGCATCCCCCAAAGCAGCGCCACCCCCCCATCACCCGCACAACATCACCCGACAATCGTCAGTCTCAACCCCTGCACCGACGCCATCCTCGCCGAAGTGGCCGACCCCGCCCAAATCCTCGCCATCTCGCACTACAGCCACGATGCCCGCTCCTCCTCGATGGACTTGGGCGAGGCCCGCCGCTTCCCCGCCACACGCGGCACCGTGGAGGAAGTCCTCGCGCTCAAGCCGGACGTCGTCCTCGGCAGCACATTCACCGATCCCGCCACCGCCAGCGCCTACAGCCGCCTCGGGCTGCGGCTGGAACGCATCGGCATGGCCATGACCATCGCCGAAAACCACGCCCAGATCCGCCAGATCGCGACGCTCACCGGCAACCCCGCCCGCGGCGAAGCGCTGATCGCCCGCATAGACTCGGCACTCACCGCCGCCGCCCCAAGACCCGGCACCCAGCCGATCCCGACAGTGGTATGGCAATCGGGCGGCATGGTCCCCGGCGACGGCACGCTGATCGCCGACGTCCTGCGCCGCACCGGCTTCACCAACTTCGCCGCCGCGCGCGGCCTTGGCCAAGCCGACCTGCTCCCGCTCGAACGCATGCTCGCCGATCCCCCCGCGCTGATCCTCGTCGCAGGCCAGAGCGCCGAAACCGGAAAAGGCGACGACCGCGTCCTCAGCCACCCCGCGCTCAAAGCCCTGAAAACCACCCGCCGCGCCCACCTGAACCCCAAACTCCTCTACTGCGGCGGCCCCACCCTGATCGCCGCTGCGCAAAGGCTGGCGCAAGTCCGCAATTCCTCCCCGGCACGGGGAGGGGGACCATCGCAGATGGTGGAGGGGCACCCACAGTGACAACCCGCCCGCTCGGCCTGAGCCTGTCGAAGGCCCTCCTCGCCGCCTTGGCCATAACCATCCCGCTCTCGCTCCTCGCCGGGCAAGTCTGGATCAGCCCGTTCAGCCCCCCGGTCCCCAACGCCACCGCCATCCTGATGGAACTGCGCCTCCCGCGCGCCGTGCTCGCACTCATTCTCGGCGCAGGCCTCGGCGCAGCAGGCGCAGCCATGCAAGGCTACCTCCGAAACCCGCTGGCAGACCCCGGCCTGTTCGGCATAGCGCCCGCCGCCGCGCTCGGCGCAGTCCTGTCCTTCTACACCGGCTATGAAGCCCAGGCCTTCACCCTCCCGCTCTTCGCCCTCATCGGCGGTGGCGGAGCGATGGGCCTGCTCGCGCTCATTGCCGGCCGGGCAGGGGGTATCGCCCTGTTCACGCTGGCAGGCATGATGATCGCCAGCCTTGCCGGCGCGCTCACCAGCCTCGCCATCAGCCTCTCGCCCAATCCCTTTGCCCTGTCGGAAATCGTCACATGGCTGATGGGCGCGCTGGCTGATCGCGGCTGGCACGAGGTCCGCCTCGCCGCCCCGCTCACACTGGCAGGACTCGCGCTGCTGTGGCGCGCCGCCCCCGCGCTCGATGCGCTGGCCTTGGGAGAAGCCGCCGCCCGCTCGCTCGGCGTGGATCCCACGCGGCTCCTGTGGCTGATGATCGCCGCCATCGGCCTGATCGTAGGCTCGGGCGTAGCGGTCGCCGGCATGATCGGCTTCGTCGGCCTGATGGTCCCGCACCTGATCCGCCCCTTCACCGACCAGCGCCCGTCCGCCACCCTGATCCCCAGCGCCCTGGCCGGAGCGCTCCTGCTGCTCGTGGCGGATTGCCTGTGCCGCATCATGCCGCTCAAGGGCGGAGAACTGCGCCTCGGCATCGCCCTCAGCCTCGCCGGAGCGCCCTTCTTCCTGCGCCTCCTGCTGAAAATGCGGCGGGAACTGGCATGATGGCCACCACCACACCCACCCACCAAAAAGCAGCGCTCCCCCGCGAAGGCGGGGGCCTCAGGCCTGTTACGGAACGCTGGTGTAAACCGCCCGAGATCCCCGCCTTCGCGGGGAAGCAAAGAAATCGATCAGTACAAACCCCGCTCCCCCGCGAAGGCGGGGGCCTCAGGCCTATTACGAAACGCTGGCGTAAACCGCCTGCGGTCCCCGCGTTCGCGGGGAAGCAGCAAGGCTGCGCCAATGCTTGAAGCCCTCCGCATCACCATCCCCTACCGCCTGCACGATGTAACCGCCCAACTGCGCGCAGGCAGCGTAACCGCCATCTGCGGCCCCAACGGCGCGGGCAAATCCACGCTGCTCGCCGCGCTGGCAGGTCTGATCACCCCCGTCAGCGGCACCGCCACGCTGCAAGGCCAACCCGTCGCGCAACTTCTCCCCGAAGACCGCGCACGCCGCATCGGCTACCTGCCGCAATCGGGCGAAGTCGCGTGGAACCTCTCGGTCCGCACGCTCGCAGGCCTTGGCCGCTTGCCGCACCGCACCAGCGCCTCCGAAAATGCGCAAGTGGTCGCTCAAGTCCTCGCCACACTGGACCTGACGGACCTCTCCGACCGCCCACTCGCCACCCTATCTGGCGGAGAACGCGCCCGCGCCCTGCTCGCCCGCGTCCTCACCACGCAGCCGCACTGGATACTGGCAGACGAGCCGCTCGCCGCGCTGGACCTTGCCCACCAGCGCACGCTCGCCCACCGCTTCCGCGCGCTGGCCCAAGAAGGGAGGGGCGTCGTCCTCGTCGTCCACGATCTCGCGCTCGCCATGAACCACGCCGACCACGTGATCGTGCTGGATCAAGGCAGGGTCGCTGCGCAAGGCAAGCCCACAACCGCGCTGTCCGAAGCCGTCATATCACAAGTCTGGAAACTCGAATCCCGCTGGCTGGGCGAACCCGGCCACATGGCGTTGGCCCTGTAAATCCCCCCGCACGCCACACAAAACAACTGCGCCCCCCGCGAAGGCGGGGGCCTCAGGGTTCTAACGAAAGCTCAAAGGAAGCCGCCCAAGGCCACCGCCTCGCCGGGCGCTCAAGAATTCAGGCTACCACCGGCGCATCATCATCATGGCAATGTTCGGTGATCGCGGCTGCAAAGTCTGCAGCAAAGTATCGCGCAAACCGCTCCCGCACATTTGCCGAAACCACTGGCCGCGCTGCCCGCACGCCGCTGTTGCGGCAGAACAGGCTCTGCGGCGACGGTACAGTCTGATCGGGCAAATCGGCAACCATCGAACGGTATCCAAGCTCCTTGGGTGACACCGTCCCTATAGCAAGCTTTTGACACAGACAATTGTATGGTTCCGACAAGGAAACGTCTTTGTTGTGCCAAATTTGTGCGTTGCGGCACAAGTTGCCTGAGAAAAACCGCACAGTGTGGGCGATTACCGGAATCGCCGCAGCCCTCACCACCCACACACCTGCTCCCCCGCGAAGGCCGGGGCCTCATGGTTCTAAAAGAACATCAGCGCAAACCGCCTCTGTTCCCCGTCTTCACGGCGACTCAAATGCCATCATCCCCCAAAGCCCATATTGCACCGCACTGCCCCGCTCCCCACATGCGCAAAGGCGGGGCTGGGGTCTTGCCAAAATCGAACAAATATGGAACACCGCCACGCATGTCTCTGAACACAATTTCCGTCCGTGGCGCCCGTGAACACAATCTCAAGGGGATCGACATTGATCTCCCGCGCGATAGCCTGATCGTCATTACCGGCCTGTCCGGCTCAGGCAAATCCAGCCTCGCGTTCGACACGATCTATGCCGAAGGGCAGCGCCGCTATGTCGAATCGCTGAGCGCCTATGCGCGCCAGTTCCTCGAAATGATGCAGAAGCCCGATGTCGAGCATATCGACGGCCTCAGCCCCGCCATTTCGATCGAGCAGAAAACCACCAGCCGCAACCCGCGCTCCACCGTGGCGACCGTCACCGAGATCTACGATTACATGCGCCTGCTGTGGGCGCGCGTCGGCACGCCCTACAGCCCCGCGACCGGCCTGCCGATCAGCGCGCAGACTGTCAGCCAGATGGTGGACCGCGTGATGGCCCTCCCCGAAGGCACCCGCGCCTACCTGCTGGCCCCCGCCGTGCGCGGCCGCAAGGGTGAGTACCGCCGCGAACTCGCCGAATGGCAGAAGGCCGGCTACACCCGCGTCCGCATCAACGGCGAAATGATGCCGATTGAAGACGCCCCCGCGCTCGACAAGAAGCTCAAGCACGACATCGAAGTGGTGGTAGACCGCATCGCCGTGCGCGACGGCATCCAGACCCGCCTTGCCGACAGCTTCGAACAGGCGCTGAAGCTCGCCGATGGACTGGCGTACATCGACCTTGCGGATACGACGGTTGAGGCGCTCGGGGAATCCCCCTCCCGCCTGCGGGAGGGGTTAGGGGAGGGCATGTTGCCCGAAGCCACCGATAACACCCCCTCCCCCAGCCCCTCCCGCAAGCGGGAGGGGAGCGCAAAGTCCGGCATGAAAAAAACCGGCCTCCCCGCCAACCGCATCGTCTTCTCCGAAAAGTTCGCCTGCCCCGTCTCAGGCTTCACCATCGAATCCATCGAACCCCGCCTGTTCTCCTTCAACGCCCCCCAGGGCGCGTGCCCCGCCTGCGATGGCCTCGGCGAAAAGCTGCTGTTCGATCCGCAACTCGTCGTCCCCAACGAAAACCTCAGCCTCAAACAGGGCGCCGTCGTCCCTTGGGCGAAGAGCAACCCGCCGTCGCCCTATTACATGCAGGTTCTCGCCAGCCTCGCGGGCCACTTCGGCTTCAAGCTCGAAACCTCTTGGGCCGAACTCTCGCCCGAGGTGAAAATCGTCATCCTCTATGGCACCGCCGGAAAGGCCGTCCCGCTGACCTTCATCGACGGCAAGAAGAGCTACACCGTCCAGAAGGCGTTCGAAGGCGTGATCGGCAACCTCAACCGCCGCATGCTCCAGACCGAAAGCGCATGGATGCGTGAGGAGCTGTCCAAATACCAGACCGCTCAAGCCTGCGAAACCTGCGAGGGCAAGCGCCTCAAACCCGAAGCGCTCAGCGTGAAGGTCGCCCGCACCGACATCTCCACCGTCACCCACTTCTCCGTCTCCGCCGCGGTCGAATGGTTCGCCAATCTCGATGCGCAGCTCACCAGCCAGCAAAGCCAGATCGCCAAGGCCATCCTAAAGGAAATCAACGAGCGTCTCGGCTTCCTCAACAATGTCGGCCTCGATTACCTGAACTTGGACCGCACCTCCGGCACCCTGTCCGGCGGCGAAAGCCAGCGCATCCGCCTCGCCAGCCAGATCGGCAGCGGCCTGTCGGGCGTGCTTTACGTGCTCGATGAACCCTCCATCGGCCTGCATCAGCGCGATAATGACCGGTTGCTCATCACGCTCAAGCGCCTGCGCGATCTCGGCAACACCGTCATCGTCGTGGAGCATGACGAGGACGCCATCCGCACCGCCGATCACGTGGTCGATCTTGGCCCCGGCGCGGGCGTGCATGGCGGAGAAATCGTCGCGCAGGGCAAGCTGCAGGACATTCTCGACAACCCCAACAGCCTCACCGGCCAATACCTCACCGGCACCCGCCGGATCGAGGTTCCCAAGAAGCGCCGCAAGGGCAACGGCCTGTTCATCGGAGTGGAGGGCGCGCGCGCCAACAATCTGCAGAACGTCAGCGCCAAGGTGCCGCTCGGCACGTTCACCTGCGTCACCGGCGTCTCCGGCTCGGGCAAGTCCAGCTTCACCATCGATACGCTCCACGCCGTCGCCGCCCGCACGCTCAACGGCGCGCGCGTGATCGCAGGCGCGCATGATCGCGTTACCGGGCTTGAGAACTGCGACAAGGTGATCGAGATTGATCAATCCCCCATCGGCCGCACCCCGCGCTCCAACCCCGCCACCTACACCGGCAGCTTCACCCTGATCCGCGATTGGTTCGCTGGCCTGCCGGAAAGCGCCGCGCGCGGCTACAAACCCGGCCGCTTCAGCTTCAATGTGAAGGGCGGCCGCTGCGAAAAGTGCCAGGGCGATGGCCTGATCAAGATCGAAATGCACTTCCTGCCAGACGTTTACGTCACGTGTGAGGAGTGCGAAGGCAAACGCTACAACCGCGAAACGCTGGAGGTGAAGTTCAAGGGCCACTCCATCGCCGACGTGCTGGACATGACCATTGAAGACGCCGAAGAGTTCTTCAAGGCCGTCCCCCCGATCCGGGACCGGATGCACATGCTCAATGAAGTGGGGCTGGGCTACGTCAAGGTCGGCCAGCAGGCCACCACGCTTTCAGGCGGCGAAGCCCAGCGCGTCAAACTCGCCAAGGAACTGGCCCGCCGCTCCACCGGCCAAACGCTCTACATCCTCGATGAACCCACCACCGGCCTGCATTTCGAAGACGTGCGCAAATTGCTCGAAGTCCTCCACCGACTGGTGGAACAGGGCAACTCCGTGGTCGTGATCGAACACAACCTGGATGTGATCAAGACCGCCGACTGGATCATCGACCTCGGCCCCGAAGGCGGTGTGCGCGGCGGCGAAATCGTGGCCGAAGGCACCCCGGAACAAGTCGCCAAAAACCCCAGAAGCTTCACCGGCCACTACCTGGCCCCCCTGCTAAAACGCTAGTTCCTCCCCGGAACGGGGAGGGGGACCACCGAAGGTGGTGGAGGGGCCGAAAGGCCTCAACCCCCAAAACCCCTCGTCATTCCCGCGAAGGCGGGAATCCAGCGCGCAACCGCAGAAACGGGCTTCCCGCCTTCGCGGGAATGACGACGGTAAGCAAAGGTGACGTCAGCGTAAAACCCCGCACCCCCGCCCTACAACAAGCTCAGGATAAACTTCCGGCTCCCCCGCGAAGGCGGGGGCCTCAGGCGTGTTACAAAACATCAGCGCAAACCAGCCACCCCCAAAAAAACTCCCACCATTCCCGAACCCCTTACCCTTGCCAGCCCCCAACCCACACCCCTAGGGGCGTTACGTAACGAACCGGGGTCGCGGACGGGTGCCTTTTCTAGCCGCGATCCTTGCCGGCAGCCCGCTGAAAGGTGGGCTGCCGGCAGAACTTGGGGGGGCGGGGGGCGTGGAAGAGGCATCCTACGGCAGTGGTAACTCCATCACCGCTCTGGGAGGCACCGAACCTTTAGCGGCAGCCCTGATTGAGTATACTTACGCTGATTAGGCTATAAGTCGACGTGGAATAAACAGACTAGACCGTATCACCAAAATTGCTAAAAATTCCGTTGGCTTGAATATCCGTTCGCCAAAGACTGGAACGCGCAATGTTTGAAGATTCGCCAGAATATCGACTTTTCCTAAAGGCATTTGGGGAGCGGAAGGCCCCGCTAACGCTTTTTATTGGGGCTGGTTTGAGTCGCCCATCAGGGCTGCCTGACTGGGTTTCCTTAGAAGAAAAGCTTCGTAGAGAAGTTGATTCTCGAATGAGGCAAAGTAATGAGTTTGAAGAAAAATTCAAAGAGTCGGAATATTCTGCGCTTAAGACGTCAAAAGATCAGTGGGTTAGATTTAAGTTAATATAGTCAATACTTGGAAAGCCGGTATTTGAGTCTTTAGTTGAGAATTTTTTGTCAGTTAGTGATGATTGTGACACGCCAAAATCTTATACAGATCTTATGGATTTAGATCCTCAAGGGGTTGTTAGTTTAAATTTAGATCGATTTGCTGGCGATGCGGTGGCCGCCACAGGGCGGAAATTTACCGCGCCAATTTATGGAACGGAGCTTGCTGAAAAATGGAACTATCAAATAGAGAATAAAAAACATCTTATATATTTACATGGAGATATAATAAATCCTTCTACCTGGGTTATGACTCACGATGATTTAAATGTCGTTCGCAACTCACAGGCGCATGAGTTATTTCTGAAAGAAAAATATTTGCGGAATATTGTTCTATTTGTTGGAATTAGTGCTGATGACGTTGCTCTATCTATGAGGCTTTTAGATCTAGCTGAGTCAGGCTTGCGTCCGCCGAATGTTTTTTGGCTTACCAATCGATCCACTGATGATCTACGTGCGTGGGCGAACCGTCATTATGTTAAACTTATTCGCTATCAAGCGCACAATAGTGAGGATCATTCACGGATAATAAGGAAAATGGTGGATGATTGCCTGTCTTACATGCCGGACGATGAAAAGTTAAAACCGCAAAAATCCGAAAAAGATTACGGCAAAAGCTATGTCAATCCCGACGATCTTGTTAAGATGAGCCCAGAAAATATAAGACACTACCTATCTGGTCAAGTAAATAGTATCATCGCTGAGGCTGGTGAAAATAATATTGACGAAATATATCGGAAATATCGAGATTTATGTAATGTTAATGATTTTGCAATTCACACAGCATTTTATAAAAACAAAGAAGAAAAGTTTAGGACGTGGTTTGACTAAAAACTTGAATTTCCTTCAGTTGGTAGGGGGAATTTCGGCGAGGTATTTTCAGCTACAACAATGCAAGGTGAATTGGTTGCGATAAAGATAATGAATGAATCCGCTTTTAGAAGCGATGAGATGCTTGGTGGTTTTCGTCGTGGCGTCCGATCAATGCGGATGGTTGGGGACAGCCAAATTGATGGATTGGTCCCATTGATCGAAGCCTATGAACTGCCACCCACAATAGTTATGCCGTTTGTTGAAGGGGTGAGTCTTCAAGAGGCATTCGAACGTCGATCTGATCTATCATGGGAAACGAAAATTCGCATTTCGAGCAGAGTGGCAGAAATTGTTTCGCGAGCACACGCTTTACCATCAACAATATTGCATAGGGATTTGAAGCCGTCGAACATTATGATTGAGAATTTTGAGTATCAGGGTGACTTTGATCCAGTAGTAAAGGTTCTCGATTTTGATATGTCATGGCACAAAGGTTCCAAAGAAAAAGATGTTATATTTGAATCTCGTGATGATTTTGGTTTTCTGAGTCCTGAGCAGACCGGGGCTTCACCTCGCTATCATGCGCAGACCACGAAAGTCGATTCATACGGTTTCGGAATGACGATATATTTCATGTTTGGCGGTGTTGCGCCGTTGGCAAATGAGCCACTAAATCCGACGTGGGCTAGATCGGTTCGTAGGGCAGTTAGTCGAGATTACAGGTATGACTGGATTTCTGCACCTACAAAATTGGCCAGAATTGTCGTGAAGGCGACAAGCTTTGATCAAGCTGAGAGGGTCGATTTTTTTAGATTGAGAAATCAATTGAATTTGATTGAAAAAAGCATTGTAGACCCTTTGAATGTTAGTGATTCAGATTTTTGGGGCGAAGAGTTACTCGCAAGAATAGGAGCATCGGTGGACTATGTTTGGGATGATGAAGGGTCTTGTGGCCATGTATCATCTCCAAGTGGAATAACGGTTTCAGTTATTTCTAATTTCAGAGATCAGTCGATTGATCTAAAAATCGAATACAGTGACAGTGGAGCAATGGAAAGATCGGGGCGTGCCACGATTTTGAGGCAACGTCTCGATATGGCACTGCGTGAACTAAAGGACGCTGGTTGGCAGAAGGGAGTTGGCAATGTTCTTATGGGAGGCTTGGTAATTAATGCTACGATTAGTGTCGGGGATTTGTCATTAAGCTCGCCAAGCGTATCGACGCTAAGTAAATTGTATAGGAAGTTTTTGGCATAACGTTTTCGCCGGGGTGAAAGCTTCACGCGACCAAAAACCATTTTCCTACATCCCCCGTCCTGCGGTACGCGGTCCTGTTTTGTTCCAACAGGAGCGTCAGATGCCGCACGTCACTGCACCCGCCTCAAACCCGCAGCGCCATACGGATGCGCCCACTTCCTTCGGTCGGGGGTGGATTCCTGCGAGCAGGGACATTGGGCTGCCCAACGATGATCTGCCGCCGCTGGATGCGCCGCTGGATGCTGGCGGACTGGTGGATTGGGCGGGGTGGGTGCGAGGGCAAAGCGCTACGCTCGCAATTCCCCTCCCGCAGGCGGGAGGGGTTAGGGGTGGGCATTCGCCGTCAGGCGAACGTTCCGCGTCTTGGCAAGAAGAAGGAAGTGCCCACCCCCAGCCCCTCCCGCCTGCGGGAGGGGAGAAGCAAAGGAGCGCCCTCCCGCCTGCGGGAGGGGAGAAGCAAAGGAGCGCCCTCCCGCTTGCGGGAGGGGAGACGCAAGCAACTGTCACCGGGGGCCATGCCTTCACGCCGTTGCTCATCGCGCGCTTCCTCGAACACCTCAGCCGCGCGGGCAATGTGCGCGCGGCGGCGCTGGCGGCGGGGGTTTCGCAGCAGACGGCCTATGTGCGCCGCCGCCGCGATCCGGCCTTTGCCGCCGGGTGGGAGGCGGCTTTGCTTCATGCGCGGGCGGCGGCGGAGCAGGTCTTGGCCGAGCGCGCGATGATGGGGACGACCGAGACGATCTGGTATCGGGGCGAGGCGGTGGGGCAGCGGCAGCGTTTTGACGCGCGGTTGCTGCTCGCCCACCTCGCGCGGCTCGATGCCCGCGCCGCCAAGGCCAGCCCCGCCATCCACCGCCTCGCCGAGGAATTCGACGACATGCTCCTCGCGCTGGGCGAGGGCGAGGGCACGGCTCAGGCCGCCTGCCTCCCCGACCCGACGCGCGAGAGCTATATCGAGGAATGCGAAGCCGACGCGCAGCGCCGCTTCCACGAGGAAAACCCCGAACCCGATCAGGACGCCGACGACGCACTCTGGGATCTGTGGGGCGAAGTCCGCGACGCCATGACCGCCCAGGCCCGCGCCCGCGCCGAACAGGTGTGGGATGCGGAAACCGACGCCCGCTGCGCTAGGCTCGAAGCGCTGTTCCCGGCGGGGGAGGAGGATACGGTGGAGGACGAACCCTTAACCCCCAACCAAACGCGCTCCCCCGCGAAGGCGGGGGCCTCAGGAGTTTTAAGGAAAGCTCACAGTAACACGCCCGAGGCCCCCGCCTTCGCGGGGGAGCGCACGGTTGATGACGGCAAGGGAGAAACCCCCTCTGGACCGTGTAAACCCCGTAAACCTTCCGCCACGCTCAAGTGCGGAACGGCAGCGCCTGCGTTGCTCGCGTCGACCCTTAGTTGGCCCCTTCCAGCGCCTCGCCAGCCGCAAGCCATGCCAGTTCCGCTTCCTCAAGCTCCTTGGCCAGCTTGCCCCGGCGTTGCGAAAGATCGCTCATGTTGAGCTTGGCAAGGTCGGGCGCGGCGGCGGCGGGTTCGAACATCGCGCGGTCGTACCGGGCGATTTCGGCCTGCAGCTTGGCCACGCGCTTTTCTGCCTCGGTCTGCGTCTTTTGCAGCGCCTTGTATGCATCGCGCGCGGCGGCGCGGGCCTTCTTGTCCTGCTTGACCACGGGGGTGCCGGCGGCGTCGGTCTTGGGCTGGTTGCGGCCGAGGATGAAGTCGATGTAGTCCTCGATGCTGCCGTCAAACGGCTTGGCCGTGCCGCCATCGACGAGGACCAGACGGTCGGCCACCAGCTCGGCCATGTGCCGGTCATGACTGATCAGGATGACCGCGCCCTTGTAGGCGTTGAGCGCGTGGACCAGCGCCTCGCGCGCGTCGATGTCGAGGTGGTTGGTCGGCTCGTCGAGCACCAGCAGGTGCGGTGCATCGCGGGTGACGAGGGCGAGGGCGAGGCGGGCGCGCTCTCCGCCGGACAGGGTGCCGACGGCGCTGGTGGCGCGGTTGCCGGAAAAGCCGAAGCGGCCGAGCTGGGCGCGCACGGCGGCGGCGGTTTTGCCGTCCATCGCGCGGGTCATCAGTTCCAGTGGGGTCGATCCGCCCTCGATTTCCTCGACCTGGTACTGGGTGAAGTAGCCGACCTGCATCTTGCCGGTCGCCGTCATCTCACCGGCCATCGGCGGCAGTTGCGCGGCGAGCAGGCGGGCGAGCGTGGTCTTGCCGTTGCCGTTGCGGCCGAGCAGGGCGATGCGGTCATCCGGATCGATGCGCAGGTTCAGCCGCTGGAGCACCGGCTTGCCGGGGGCGTAGCCGACGCTGGCGAGGTCGAGCGTGATCAGCGGCGGGCGCAGTTCCTCGGGATCGGGGAAGTCGAAGCTGAGCGAGGGGTCTTCGATCACCGCGGCGATGGGCTGCATCTTGGCCAGCATCTTGGCGCGCGATTGGGCCTGTTTGGCGGTGGAGGCGCGGGCGGAGTTGCGGGCGATGTAGTCCTTGAGCCGGTCGGCCTGCACTTCCTGCGCGGCGCGCGCGGCGGCCTGCTGGGCAAGGCGTTCGTTGCGCTGGCGTTCGAAGCTGTCGTACCCGCCGGGGTAGAGCGTGAGCTTGCCGCCGTGGAGGTGGACGATGTGATCGGCCACGTTGTTCAGCAGATCGCGTTCGTGGCTGATCAGCAGCAGCGTGCCGGGATAGGCCTTGAGGAAGTTCTCCAGCCACAGTGTCGCTTCAAGATCGAGGTGGTTCGAAGGTTCATCGAGCAGCAGCACGTCGGGCGCGGAGAACAGCAGCGAGGCGAGGGCGACCCGCATGCGCCAGCCGCCGGAGAAACTGTCGAGCGGCTGACCTTGCATGTCCTCGTCAAAACCGAGACCGATGAGGATGCGGGCGGCGCGGGCATCGGCGGTATAGGCATCGATGGCGAGCAAGCGGTCGTGGACATCGCCCAGCCGGTCAGGATCGGTGCAGGTTTCGGCCTCTTCGAGCAACTGGGTGCGTTCGGCATCGGCGGACAGCACGGTTTCGAACGGGGTGGCGCTGCCAGCAGGTGCTTCCTGCGCCAGATAGCCGAGGCGGGTGCGGCGCGGCATTTCGACCGTGCCTTCATCCGGCTCGATTTCGCCGATGATGGCTTTGACCAGCGTGGATTTGCCCGCGCCGTTGCGCCCGACAAGGCCGACGCGCGCGCGCGGGGGGATGGCAGCCGAGGCGCGGGAAATGATGTCGCGTCCGCCGAGGCGCACGGTAATGCCGTTGATGGTAAGCATGAAAAGGGCAGGCGTCCGGTGCTGGAAATCAGGGAAAATCGGGCGCGCGAGTCCCTGTCATACTCGCCGGATGGTGGCAAGCGGAGTTGGAACCCATCAAACTTTGTGAGTCCCCGCGCACCCGCGAAGGCGGGTGCCTCAGGCCATTTACGCTACCATTCCGCAAAACGCCTGAGGCCCCCGCCTTCGCGGGGGAGCGGGTCAATGGGGGCGGGGTTCGGTCAGGTTCGGCGTGACCAACGGCAGATCCTCATAGGCAGGCTGGAAGCCGAGCATGCGGTAGAGGTCGGGTCGGAGATAGGGGAATGCGTCGCCTGCATCCTCGTGGACGCGGGCGCATTCGCCCAGGAACGTGTCGATAGTACGAAAGAGGCCGCGTTTCATGGGTTACCATTTGTGTGCGGGAATGCGCTGCAACCGCCTTGCGCCGGGCGCGGTGAGTCGCGCCAATTCAATCGGATTTCGTCAAGATTCGGCAATATGGCGAAGGCGAACGCCTGCTTCCCAACTGGCTGAAAAGTCACGGGAAGCAGGCGTTGCCATCAGTCTGCGATGTTGAGCGGGGCGCTTTGTGCATCAGGCAGCGACGCACCCATGCTGACCGCCAGAGTTGGGGCTATCGCGCGCATGTCGATCTCGCCGAGGTTGCGCGCCTTGGCCACGCCCTTGCCCATGACCAGAAATGTGGAGCGCATTTCGGGAAGGGTGGGGAAATAGCCGTGCATGCCCTTGGTGCGTGACGGGCGGGCGAGCGGGGTATCGGCGGCGAAGCCTGCGGCGAGGGCACCGGGTTTGAGGTCCACGAAGAAGCTGGCTTGCGGGTTGCCGCCCATCGCGGCGATTTCGGCACGGTTGGCGACTTTGGCGATGCGGGCCTGCGGATCGGCGGCGAGCTTTTCCAGCAGGGAGCCGACCATGCCGGTGAGCGCGGCGTCATCGGGGCGGGCGAGGACCACGGCGATGGAGCCGCCCGAGGGCCAGGGCATGGCGTCCCACGAGGCGACCTTGCCTTCGGGAGTTAGCTTGATCAGCCCGGCATCGATGAACGGGCGGAACAGGCTGATGTCGGTATCGGTGGCGACGAAGCCATGATCGCTGACGACGGCAATGGTGGCATCGGGATGTGCGGCCAGTTCTGCGGTGACCAGCTTGCCGACGGCGGCATCGAGCCGTTCCAGCGTGGCGTTGGACTGGGCGCTGCCGGGGCCGGAGGCGTGTTCTTCGTGGTCCAGCCCGGCGAAATAAACTGTAAGGAAGCCGGGCTTCTTTGTTTCGATCATGCGGACGGCGAACTTGGCGCGGTTTTCGTCACCTTCGACGCCTTCATCGATGCCATCGGCATAAGGGCCGCAATCGTGTTCGAGCGCGGCGTAGAGGCCATCGGTCGCCATCGCCTTGAGCATCTTGCGGTCGTCAGCATGGCCCGAGCGCCAGATTTGCGGCATGTTGTACGTGAGCGAGGATACCCCGACGCTGACCGGCCAATGGATGTTGCCGGTGGTGTGGCCAGCCTTGCGCGCGGCGTCCCACAGAGTGGGGGCGGTGATGTCATCAGCGAACCAGAACCAGCCGCCATAGTTGATCTGCTTGGGATCGAACGTGGTGTTGCTGACGATACCGTGGCGCGCCGGAGCGACGCCAGTAAGCAGCGTGGTGTGGCTGGGGTAGGTGACGGTGGGCAGGTTGCCGGTGACGCCTGTGGCATAGCTGCCTTCGGTGAGAAAGCGGCGCAGGTTGGGGATTTTCAGGCCGCGCTTGTCGGCTTCGAGCACGTCGCCGGGGCGCAAGCCATCGATCGAGATGAGCAGGACGGGCGAGCGGCTTTCTTCGGCCCGAACGGCGACGGGCGCCGTGCTGCAAAGCAGCACGACGCCCGCGACGAGGGCCTTTCCGACAGAAAGGCGCGCCATTATCAGAAACCGACCTTGAGCGTGGCGAACACTTGACGCGGTGCGCCTGCCAGCAGGGTCTGGTTGTCACCACTGAAGCCGAAGCCGTTGGACCCGATCGTGGCGACATAGCGCTTGTCGAACAGGTTCACGGCGTTGAGCTGCAGTTCGACCGGCTGGCGCTGGCCGATGTCGAGGCGGTAGCCGATGGTGGCATCGACCAGCGTGCGTGAGCCGACCGAGCGATCATTCAGGTAGTTGAAGAAGCGCTTCGACATATAGTTCACGCCCAGACGACCGTAGAACATGTCGGTATCATACGACAGTTCGCCGCGCAGCAGGTGCTTTGGCGTATCGACCACGGTCTTGCCTGCGGTGGGCAGGACGGTGGTGGTGGCACCTGCCTTGATCGTAACGTCATCGCGATAGGTGGTGTCGTTGTAGCTGTACGAGGCAAATGCGCCGAAGCCGCCGGGCAGCTTTACGTCCACCGCCGCTTCGAGACCGAGCGCGCGCACCGCGCCGACGTTCTGCAGTGCATTGGCCGAACCGACGATGCCAACTGCCGTCGGGATGACGAGCAGGCGATCACGGAACTGGACATAGTAGCCTGCGAACGAGGCGTTGATGATCCCCGACTGGTAGCGCAGGCCTGCTTCGTATGTGTCCGAGCTTTCCGGCTTGAGCGTGTCCTTGATCGCATCGAACCCGGCCTGCGTGGTCGAGAACGGGCCACCGGTGGCCGAGGCCTGGAACGCGCGGGTGACCTGCGTGAAGCCAGCGAATGCTTCAAGCCCGTTGCCAAGCTGGTAGTTCAGGCCGACGTGCGGCTGGAACCAGTCTTCGACCTTGATGTCGCCAGTGGCCAGGCCGCTGGTGTTGACCAGCGAGAAGGCGTTGGTGTCTACCGAGAAGCCCTTCCAGCCCACGTTGATCTTGAGATCGCCGAGGTCGATATCGTCCGACACGTAATACTGGATCGTGTCGGTTTCGAACGCGATGGACCACTGCGTGAAGAACGGGTTGCGCTGGAAATCACGGTGATCGCGGCCGGGATTGGTGCGGCTTTCATAACCGTAGAACTTGCGCGAGTGGATGAAGTCGTTCTTTTCATACCAACCGCCGATCAGCAGCTTGTTCATGCCGAAATCACCGGTCCACGAAGCAAACGCGCCCTTGCGCTTGATGTCGTATTCGGTGGTGCGGATCGACATTGGCACGCCCGATGGGCTTGCGCGATAGGGTGTGCCCCATGTGCCTTGACCATCGTTTTCGTGGTAATAGCCCTTGATCGCCAGCTTGCCGGTATCGCCGGTGGCGATGGTGAGGCCGAGCGAGCCGAGCGTGTCCTTGCGCAGGCCCGAAGCGTCATAATAGGCATCGTCGGCAATGATGAATGGCGCGGGATAGGTGGTGCCTGCGGCGGGATTGGTTGGCGTGACGCCGCTGTAGCCGGTGTTGGCGGCAACATCGGCGACCACGATGGCTTCGGCATAGCGCGAGGGGCCGAAGTTGTCCCAGTCATAGCCGAGACGATCGATCATTTCGAGGCTGAGATCCTGATAGTCCTGCTCAGCGCGGTCGGAATAGCTGATCGAGCCATCGAGATCGACGCCTTCACCCAGCGGCACAACGCCACGGCCATTGAACATCAGCGTGCGCTGCTGGCCATCGCCCTTCCACTTGTCGCCGTTCTGGTACTGGACCGAGGCATAGGCGCGCGCGCCATCGGTGGTGCCAAGGCCGATGCGGGCAAAGCCGCGATAGGTGTTGGCCGAACCATAAGAGCCGCTGGCGGTGACACCGAGCGCGTCCTTGGGGTCGAGCGAGAAGAATTCGAGCGTGCCACCGAGGTTGTTGGTCGATTGCGCGGCGATGGAGCCGGAGCCTTGGGAAACGCGCGTGATGCCGATATTTTCAGGGCTGATCGCGCGGCTGATGTGCAACCCGTTGGCGTTGCCATAGGACATATCGCCCAGCGGAATGCCATCAAGGTTGAAGCCCAGCTGGTTCTGGCTGAAGCCGCGAATGGTGACGCGGGTGGACCATTCGTAGTTGCCGAAAGCGTCGGCAGACTGGAAATTGACCGAAGGCAGCTTTTCAATCGCCTTCAAGGGGCTGGTGCCCGAGGCGAGGATGGTGAGTTCGGCGGTGGACAGTTCCTGCACCTGGCGGGTCTGGCCTGCGCCAAGCACAACGATTTCGGACGCGGCAGAATCAGCAGCGATGGCTTCTTCAGCGGCAGGGGCCTCCTGCGCGGCGGCGAATGCCGGGGCAGCGAAGAGCGAAGTGCTGGCCAGCAGCACGGCGACGATACGCATGATTTGATCCCTCATGTTCCACATTGGTGTGGTGAGGCGGCTGCTAGGCCTTCGCTGTTGCAGCATCGTGCAATTTCAGGGACAGTTCAGGGACATCTGTGTGACGAATGATTGACAGCAACCATCCGGCACGTGGCTGTCACGCGAGTGTAACGCATGGTGCGCAATGGCTGGCACAGTGTCGGCAGGGGGTTTTGTTTTGAGTATCGATGATCTGCCACCGGTCCAGGAACGCTTTTTCAACCGCGAGCTGAGCTGGCTGGCGTTCAACCGGCGCGTACTGGCCGAAGCGGTGAATGCGGATTATCCGTTGCTGGAGCGGCTGCGGTTCCTGTCTATCAGCGGCAACAATCTTGATGAGTTCATGATGGTGCGCGTGGCCGGAATCGCGGGCCAGGTGCGGCGACAGATCGATGAGCTTTCAATCGATGGGCAGACGCCTACGCAACAGCTTGGGGCGTTGCTGGAGGCGGTGAAGGAACTGGTCGACGCGCAGCAGGACGTGCTGTTCGGTCTGAAGGACGATCTGGCTAAAGCCGGCATCCGGCTGATTGACAACGACGCGCTGAACAAGGGCGAGGCCGAGTGGCTGCGCGAATACTTTGAAGAGCACGTGGTGCCGGTGCTGACGCCGCAGGCGATTGATCCGGCGCATCCGTTTCCGTTCATTGCCAATCAGGGCACGGGCATCCTGTTCCAGTTGCTGCGCAGTGCCGATGGCTCGCCAGTGACCGAGATGATCCTGATTCCGCCTGCGCTTCCGCGCTTTGTGCGGCTGCCGGGCAAGAGCGCCTCGTGGATCGGCATTGAGGAACTGGTACGGCGGCATGCGACGCTGCTGTTTCCGGGGTTCAAGATTCTGGGTGATGGCACGTTCCGCGTGCTGCGCGACAGCGACATCGAGCTAGAGGAGGACGCCGAGGATCTGGTGCGGTACTATCGCACGGCAATCCAGCGGCGGCGGCGCGGCAAGGTTATCCTGCTGCATCTGCAGGAGAATTTTGACGCCGATGCCGAGAAGTTGCTCCGGCGCCAACTGCGGCTGGACCATGCGCTGGTGATCAAGAGCCGGGGCCTGCTGGCGATCAGCGGGCTTTCGACGGTGATTGACGAGGACCGGCAGGATCTGAAATTCGATCCCTACAACCCGCGCTATCCGGAACGTGTGCTGGAGCATGACGGGGACTGCTTCTCGGCCATTCGTGAAAAGGATCTGGTGATCCACCATCCTTACGAAAGCTTTGAGGTGGTGATCGATTTCCTGCGGCAGGCGGCGGCGGACCCCGATGTGGTGGCGATCAAGCAGACGCTTTACCGTGCGGGCAAGCAATCAGCGGTGATCGCGGCGCTGATCGCGGCGGCAGAGGCGGGTAAGTCTGTGACCGCTGTGGTCGAGCTGAAGGCGCGCTTCGACGAGGAGCAGAATCTGATGTGGGCCGCGCAGCTGGAACGCGCAGGCGTGCAGGTGATCTATGGCTTCGTCGATTGGAAAACCCACGCCAAGATCAGCCTTGTGGTGCGGCGCGAGGGCGGGAGCTATCGCACGTACTGCCACTTTGGCACGGGCAACTATCACCCGATCACAGCGCGCATCTATACCGACCTGTCGTTCTTCACCGCCGATCCGCGCATGGGGCGCGATGCGGGGCAGTTGTTCAACTTCGTGACCGGCTATGTCGAGCCGAAGCACACCGAACTGCTGGCGATCAGCCCGATCAACCTGCGCGAGAAGCTGTACGAGTGCATCGACCGTGAAATAGCGCTGGCGGGCAAGGGGCGTCCGGCAACGATCTGGGCCAAGCTGAACCAGCTGACCGACCCGGACCTGATCGACCGGCTGTACCTTGCCAGCATGGCGGGCGTGGAAATCCGGCTGGTGGTGCGCGGGATTTGCTGCCTGAAGCCGGGGGTGCCCGGGCTTTCGGAAACGATCGAGGTCAAATCGATCATCGGGCGGTTCCTTGAACACAGCCGCATCTGGGCGTTCGGCAACGGATCGCGCATGCCGAACAAGCGGGCGCGGGTGTTTATCTCCTCGGCCGACGGGATGAGCCGCAACATGGGGCGGCGCGTGGAAGTGCTGGTGCCGGTGAAGAACCCGACGGTGCATGACCAGATTCTCGATCAGGTCATGCTGGCCAACCTGCTGGATACCGAGCAGAGCTGGGAATTGGGACCGGATGGGGAATACGAGCGGTTTGAGAAGGGGGATCCCTCGTTCAACCTGCACGGCTATTTCATGACCAATCCATCGCTTTCGGGGCGCGGGGCAGCGCTTTCCAGTGGACGAAAAGTGCCGAAGCTTGCGTTGCGGCGCGGGGCGGCTAACCGTGGCTGAGTGAAACAACCGGTCCAGACTTCGCCCACATCGTCCGGCGTCTATGCGTGGGAGCAATCCCGCGCGATCATCGACATCGGATCGAACACGGTGCGGCTGGTGGTTTATGGCGGGCCTCCGCGCGCGCCGGTGACGCTGCTGAACGAGAAAGTGACGGCCAAGCTGGGCAAGCACGTGGCCGAGACGGGCAAGCTTTCGCAAAAAGCGGTGGCGGGTGTGCTGGCGGCGCTGGCGCGGTACAAGGCACTGATCGATCTGGCAGGCGTGCCGCGTGTTGACGTGGTGGCAACGGCGGCAGCGCGCGATGCCAGCAATGGCGCGGCGTTTCTGGAGCGGGTCCGCGCGATCGGCTTTGAACCGCGCCTGCTTTCGGGCGTGGAAGAGGCCGAGACGAGTGCGACCGGCGTGCTGGGCGCGTTTCCCGAGGCAGAAGGGATCGTTGGCGATCTTGGTGGCGGGAGCCTTGAACTGGTCGACGTGGCGCAAAGCGGATCGAGCCACGGGGTAAGCCTTCCGCTGGGATCGCTGCGGCTTCCGCCACTGCGTGCCAAGGGCGACCGCGTGTTCGTGCGTGAAATCGGCAAGCTGCTGGCCAAGGCCGACTGGGTGGCAGAGCCGGGCGCGACGCTGTATCTTGTTGGCGGGCCAATGCGCGCGCTGGCACGGGCGATGATGGTGCGGCTGGACTGGCCGTTTGAGGATACACACGGCTTTGCGCTGGATACCGGCGAAGCACTGGCGCTGGCGCGGCAACTGGCCCGTCGCGGACAGGCCCTGAAGCCGATAGAAGGGGTGGCAACGAGCCGTCTTTCGAGCATTCCCGATGCAGCGGCGTTGCTGGGCGTGCTGTTGCAGCGGTTGCAGCCGGGCCGGGTGGTGTTCTCGTCGTGGGGGCTGCGCGAGGGTGTGCTGTTCGGATCGCTGGACGAGGCTGCGCAGAAGCAGAACCCGTTGCTTGCCGGCGTGATGGCATTTGTTGCGCCGATGGCAGTGGATGTGGCGCTGGTGGACGCGGCGGTGGAGTGGATGGCAGGCGTGGTTCCGATGGCGCGCACGCCGCTGGGCCGTGCGGCGGTGGCGCTTTGCATGGCGGCTGGACGGGTAGAGCCAAACGTGCGGCGCGATCTGCCCGGGGACTGGGGCCTTTCCAAACGGTGGGTTGGCGTGGACAACGCCGGGCGCGGGGTGCTGGCCGCTGCCTTGCGCGGGAGCGTGGGCAAAGGGCCGAAAGTTGGACTGGGGCCAAAAGCAGAGTTTGCGCCCGAACCGTGGGCGCGGCTGGCATCCCCTGCGATGCTGGCAGAGGCGCGCGGGCTTGGCCTGGCCGCGCGGTTGTGCAGACGGATGAGCGCCGGATCGACTGCGGTGATTGCCGCAACCCAGCTTGAGGCCGAAGGCGGAGCGTTGCGGCTGTCAAGCCGGGTGCCGCAGCTTGTGGGTGACGGATCTTCGCGCGATCTGAAGGAGTTGGCGCAGCATCTTGGGCTGGTTGTGGCGTAGCGGATATTTCACCCGAGTGGTGGGATTGCCGTGATAAAACCCCGAAACGCCCCGCCATACTTGCCAGTTCTTGATTTCATGCGATGAAATCATCTTTTACCATCAAAAAGATTGCCGCTGTGCTTTTGCAGGTATAGTCTTGCCCGACAAATAGCTGGTTCCGAAGAAACGGATGGCATGAGGTCGCTGCAATATTCGCGGGGGCACACATCATGTCGGCTGAACACTATTCAAAACCCACCAAACGACGATTGCGCCTGTCTGCGCTGGATGCGGCGGTTTCCGCGCTTTCGGCTTTTCCGCAAACCTTGGGATTGCAGGGAAGCGTTGCGGCGCGGCGTGTTTCAGCGATGCAGGTGCAGCGTTCCGCCAACGCATACACGGCCCTCCGTCGTTTTCTGCACAGGCACCGCAATCCAGACAATTGCCGCAAGGTTTCGGGCAGGCAGAGCCGTTTTGCGAGGCATGCACGCCGCTTTGCGTGAAGGTACTGGCCGCACGGGGCGGCAATTCTTGGTGAAAGGAACGCGCTATGGCACTGGAATTCGCAGGGAATACCGCAAAACTGAGCGACACGGCGATTGAAGCGGCAGCGGCGCGCATTGGCTGCCAGGTGGCATCGGTGCGGGCAGTGATCGATGTGGAGAGCCGGGGCGGGTTCCTGCCCGATGGACGCCCCAAGATCCTGTTCGAACGCCACTATTTTTCGCGGCTGACCAAGCGGAGCTTCGATGCTTCGCACGCTGACATCTCAAACCCCAAGTGGGGCGGCTACAAAGGCGGCGCAGCGGAATACGAGCGGCTGGGGCGCGCGATCAAGCTGAATCGCGATGCGGCGCTACGGTCGGCCAGTTGGGGTGCGTTCCAGATCATGGGCGACAACTACAAGCTTTGCGGCTTTGCCGATGCGGAGAGCTTTGTGGCGGCGGTGGTTTCGGGCGAGGCAGCGCAGCTTGATGCGTTCTGCAGCTTCATCAAGAAGACCGGGCTGGATGATGAGCTGATCCGCCGTGATTGGGCGGGCTTTGCGCGCGGCTACAACGGCCCTGCCTATAAGGCGAACAAGTATGACGAGAAGCTGGCGGCTGCATATGCGTTTCATTCCGCCGGTGGAAGCCATGCTGATTCCCCGCGCCCGACGCTGAAACAGGGAGACAAGGGCGCAGACGTGATCGTGCTGCAAAAGGCAATGGGCCTGACGGCTGATGGCGATTTCGGGCCTGGCACAAAGAAGGCAGTGGTTGCGCTTCAGAAAAAGCACGGCCTTTATGCCGATGGCATCGTGGGCAAGAACACCTGGGCGTTGCTGGATGACGATTGAGAGGACCGCTGGCGACAGGGTGGCAGGCGACAGGTTGATGGTGGGCCCGGCAGGACTTGAACCCGCGACCTAGCCGTTATGAGCGGCCAGCTCTAACCAACTGAGCTACAGGCCCATCGCGGGTGCCGGTACAAGCGCCGGAGATTCTTTGCAAGCCGGGCTTTCAGACTTCTGCTGCTTCGATGATTTCGCGCACGCATGCGGGCTTTACGCCATGCGCTTCAAGCCGGGCAAAGACGCCGCGCCACCAATCGTAGAATCGGTCTAGGTCATCGTCGTTCCGCACATATGGCGTGTAGCCGGGGCAGAGCGACGGGCTGTGGAATGACAGCACGAGTAACGGCAGGTCAAGATCGACGGCTACGTCGATGCCGCGCAGCGCTTCTTCGAGGGTGATACCTTCGGGCGTGAGCGAAATACGCTCAAGCAGGCCGAGACGTGCCAGCAGGCCGCGCATCCGGGGGACACGCCAGAGCAGCGGATAGACGTGCTTTCCGAAACGCTTCAGAATGCCGGTGAACACCGTGGTGAGTGGCACTTCCATCAGTCCGTTGCGTTTGCAGATCCACCACGGTTGCAAAGGGTGCAGGTGGAAATCAGGGCCGCCGGTGGAACTGTAATCAAAATTGGCGCGGACCGAAGTGTCTATGGCGATGCCGCAATCGCTAAGGATGTCGGCAGTGTTGGGGCCGACGCCATAGCGCCCGGCGCGGTAGATCGCGGGGCCGATGCCAAAGGCTTGCTCGATGGTATCGCGCAGCTTGCGGAACTTGGCCCGCTCAAGATCGGGCGGGAGATTGCCTGCAAAGCTGTTGTGGACGGTGATGTCCTCATCATACGGGGGATTGACCCACGGATGAAGCTGGACGCCGATTTCCGCGCGGCCTGCGGCGACAGCATCGGCCAGCACTTCGGCAGCGCGCGGGTCGCTCGCCACTGGATAATCGACAAGGTAGATCGGGACGACGCCAAGCGCTTCACAGAACTGCTGGAACTTGGCGAGGCGGGGGACGTGGTCGAGGCCGTGGCTGGTGCGGTCGAGCGGCTTGGACCAGTCGAACTCTTCTTCGGTATCGATGGTCAGGATAAAGCGCTTGCCGAAATCGGGCGCGAAGCGGACGAAATCGGCCGGGCCGGGCATGCGCAGGACTTGCTGGGGCGTGACCATGCTGCGCCCTATGCCTGCACGGCAACTGCGTTGGCAGACGGAGTACAGAGCGGCAGTGTGATCAGCAGGCGCTCTCCTTCACGCACAAGTGCGCCGGTTGCAGCTTCGAATTCTGCCCGGGCAAGGCGCAGGGCAAAGCCGTTGCCCAGCATGGCAGGGGCGGTGAACGAGCCGGTACTGGCGGACACATCGGGTGCGAACAGGGCGGTGTCATCAAGCCGGTAGAGCGAGGCCGGCAGCGCGATCGTCAGCCGCGCGGCATTGCTTTCACCGTCGAGCGCGATGGTCAGCCGCTCACCCGGGGCGACGCTGGCGGCGATGACCGAGAGGACGCGCCAGACCGAGCGTTCCAGCTCCTCTGCCGCCATTGCGACGGGCAAAGGTGCCGGGGCGATGGCGACGGCGAGGCGCACGTTGCGGGTGTTCAGCACCGGCAGCAGTTGTTCGACCATGCGCGCGACGATGGCCGAGGCATCAGCCTCGCCCGGTTCAAGCGTGAGGGCGTGGCTTTCCAGCTTAACCAGGCGCTCCACTTCCTCGAACCCGGCGAGGATCTGGGCAGCATCAGACGCGATGCTGGCGGCCATCGCGCGGTACTGGTGCGGAGTAGCGCCAAGGGCTTGAGACTGGATCATCTCGGCAAAGCCCTGGATCGCGTTGATCGGGGTGCGCAGTTCGTGAAGCAATTGGCGCAGACGGTCGGCATCTGTCGTGGCAGGCGCAGCTTGGGGTGCCAAACTTGCCGTGAGGGGGCGGCGCAGGCGCAGCAGGTAGCCGGTGAAGCGACCGCCATCGGGGGCAAAGAGCGGCGTGCCGTCGGCCTGCCACACGCCGGCGACAGCAGGTGCGCCATCGATCTTGAGGCGGCCGGCCCTGATTGGCTGCCGCTGGCGGAACGCGCGCTCCATATCGCCATCGCAATTGACCGGGGCAGAGGTGTTGGCGTTGAAGGCGTGTGTGCCGATAAGCATGCCCGGCGGATCGATCCCAGCGCCAGTCACCATGCCGTTGGCGTCTGTGCGCAAGTCTATCGACAGGGGGGCAGGTCTTGCCGTGAAGGCTTCTTCGGCAAAAGGCAGGCGGGGGGCGATGCCATCGGGGTTGTGCTGTCCGGGCTGGTCGGAGGCTGCGGCATCGTCGCGCTCCTTGCGCTTGCGGCGGAAGGCTTCGATGCGGCGGACGATGGCACCGATGCCATCTTCGGCATCTGTCTGGAAAACGGGCGGCACGATGGATTGAACGGGTTGTGCAGCAGGCTCTCGGATGGCGACAGGGGCTGGCGTGGTGGCGGCGGGGTGAGGCTTGGGGTTGGCAGGAGCCTGAGCGTGAACAGGTTCTGGCAGCAGGAAATCGTCCACGCCCAAACGCGACAGAAGCGCGCGCACCGGCTCGCCCAAGTCGCTGCGGTGGCGGACGAAGCCGCGCGCTGTGGTGGGCAGGCGGGGGATCAGGGCCAGCCAGTCCTCGTTGGAAAGGCGGGCGGCGGACACTGCGGCAGAAGCCGTGCGCGGGCCGCCTTGCGCAAAGTGATAGACCAGCACGGCCGAGCGATGCGGGACGACGCGCAGCACGGCGGCGCATTCTTCGTCCGACAGCATGGCGGCCAGCGAATCGACGCGCTGCAGGGCGGTGGCGTGACGCGCATTCCATGCGGAAAGCGGCACGGTGCCAAGCAGGTCGACGAGTTGCCGCAACTGGGTTTTCGCCGCCGTCTTGCTTGCCACGTGGGTACGCAGCACGGTTTCAAGACGGTCATCGACGATCATTCAAGCTCCGCACCGGTAGAATAATGGCAAAGGCACCAAAAAGGGGCCGGGCCACCGCTATAGCCTTCATAAGGCTAACAAAGTGTGGCCGCGTCCGAAAGAAGGGTATCCACTGCGTTGCAATGTGAGACGCTTGCACTATGAAACAATAAAATTATCTTCGACACTCAGATTTATGCGGAAAGTTGCGATTCTCGCTTCTTTCCGAATCCCCCACGCGGGGTTTAGCGAAACGGACGAACGAACGTAGCATGGCAACCCTTGATGGTATTGACCGGCGGCTGCTTGCCGAACTGCAGGCAGAGGGCCGCATGACCAATGTCGAACTGGCGCAGCGCGTCGGGTTGACCGCGCCACCGTGCCTGCGACGGGTGCGCGCGCTTGAGGATGAGGGCGTGATCCGGGGCTATCATGCCGATCTCGACGCGTCGAAGCTGGGCTTTGCGATCACCGTCTTCGCGCTCGTCAGCCTGAAAAGCCAGGCCGAGGAATCGCTGCGGCAGTTCGAAGATCACATGCGCACGCTGCCCGAAGTGCGCGAGTGCCACATGCTGAACGGTGAGATCGACTTCATCCTCAAGATCGTCAGCCGCGATCTGCAGAGCTTTCAGGAATTCCTCACCAGCAAGCTGACGCCCGCGCCCAATGTGGCGAGCGTGAAGACATCGCTGACGATCCGCACGGCCAAGCAGGTGCCTGGGGTTCCGCTGGAGGATTGAGGGGCGCGACTACAGTGCTTCGCCAGATAGTGCTTCGTACCCAAACCCGGTTTGCTCCCCCGCGAAGGCGGGGGTCTCGGTGTTGTTACCGAACATCAGCGTAAAACGACTGAGGCCCCCGCCTTCGCGGGGGAGCAAGTTCTTGGGTATCGGACCTCAGCCCGCCGACCCCGCCGCCCGCTCGTGGTGACGGATGACTTCTTCAATAATGAACCGCAGGAATTTCTCCGAGAATTCCGGGTCAAGCTTGGCGTCCTCGGCCAGTTTCCGCAGGCGGGTGATCTGGCGTTCTTCGCGGCCCGGGTCTGAGGCGGGGAGCTTGTTCGTGGCCTTGTAAGCGCCGACCGCCTGCGTGATGCGGAAGCGTTCGGCGAGAATGTGGATCATGGCTGCATCGATATTGTCGATGGACTGGCGATAGCCTGCCAGAACCTGATCTTCGCTCATTCGCTTACCCCGTGCTTTGGCCCATACCGTCTTTCGGGCCACGTTTGGTCGATAGGGCCGCTACCGTGCAAGTTGCATCTTGCCAAGCGCCGCCCTTGCCGCCAAGCGATCAAACCGATGACTGCGACCGTCCATACCCTGCCGCGCAAGGCGGAACCTTCGCTCTCGCCGATGATGGCCCTCGTGGCCGAAGGCATGAACAGCGTCAACGCCGTGATTCTGGACCGGATGCAATCGCGCATCCCGCTGATCCCGACTTTGGCCGGGCACCTGATCGCGGGCGGCGGCAAGCGGATGCGCCCGATGCTGACGCTGGCGAGCGCCTCGCTGCTGGGCTACGGCGGCAGCCGCCATTACAAGCTGGCAGCGGCGGTGGAGTTCATCCACACGGCCACCCTGCTGCATGACGATGTGGTTGACGGGTCTGACATGCGGCGCGGCAAGAAGACCGCGAACATTGTCTATGGCAATCCCGCCACGGTGCTGGTGGGCGACTTCCTGTTCAGCCGCAGCTTTGAACTGATGGTCGAGGATGGCTCGCTCAAAGTGCTGCGCATCCTGTCCAACGCATCGGCAGTGATCTCCGAAGGCGAGGTCGACCAGCTGGTCGCGCAGCGGCAGATCGATACGACCGAGGAAATGTACCTCGACATCATCGCAGCCAAAACGGCAGCGCTGTTCTCCGCTGCGTGCCGGATTGCGGCGGTGGTGGCTGAACGGCCCGAGGCAGATGAGCTGGCGCTCGATTCCTATGGCCGCAATCTGGGCATTGCGTTCCAACTGGCGGATGATGCCATCGACTATGATTCGGATGCCGCTGAAATGGGCAAGGATCAGGGTGACGATTTCCGCGAGGGCAAGATGACCCTGCCGGTGATCCTTGCTTATGCGCGCGGCGATGCCGAAGAGCGCAAGTTCTGGCAGGAGGCGATTGCGGGTGATCGGTCGTCTGACGGCGATCTGGCTCACGCGATTGACCTGATCGGCCGTCATGATGCTGTGAATGCCACGCGGGAACGGGCGCGGATGTATGCGCAGCGGGCGATTGATGCGATTGCAGGCTTCCCGGCGAGCGCGGCGAAGGCGGCGATGACTGAAGCGGCGTTGTTTGCGGTGGCCCGCCGGTTCTGACGCTTATTTGCGGCGACCGAAGCGCCGCCACAACAACCAGCAGCTGCCGCCGCAGACCGCGCCGATGCCCAGAATGACCGCGCCGATCATGGCCCCGCTGAACAGCAGGCCGGTGGTCAGTGCCACCACGAATTCCAGCGTGGTCTTCATGCATAGGCCTCTATCGCACCTTGCGCCGCATTGCGAACCTGAACGCAACCACGGCCAAACCGTTGCCATCGTGGCGCAATGGGCCGTAAAGCGCCCGGCGTGAGCCAGTTGCCGATCCATGCCGTTTTGCCAGACCTGCTCGCTGCGCTGCGGGCGGGGCCGAGTGCGGTTCTGATCGCGCCGCCGGGGGCGGGCAAGACGACAGCGGTGGCCCCGGCCTTGCTGGATGAGCCGTGGTGCTCGGGGCAGGTCATCGTGCTTTCCCCCCGGCGCGTGGCGGCGCGCGCGGCGGCAGAGCGCATGGCCGAACTGCTGGGCGAAGAGGCGGGCGGAACCGTTGGCTATGTCACCCGGCTGGATGCCAAGCGCTCTGCCAAAACGCGTGTGCTGGTGGTGACCGAGGCGATTTTCGTTTCCACGATCCTCAATGACCCTGAGTTGCAGGGCGTGTCTGCCGTACTGTTTGACGAAGCGCACGAGCGGCATCTCGACAGCGATCTGGGGCTGGCGCTGGCCGTGGAAGCACAAGGCGTGCTGCGTGATGATCTGCGGATCGTGGTGATGTCTGCCACAATCGACGGGTCACGGTTTGCTGCGCTGCTGGGCGACGTGCCGGTGTTGGAGAGCGAGGGCAAGGCGCATCCGCTGGCCGTGAAATGGCTGGGCGCGCGGCCTGATGCGAAGATCGAAGCGGCGATGGCGAGCGCGATCCAGACGGCGTGGCGTGAAGAGGCTGGGGACATCCTCGCGTTTCTGCCGGGCGTCGCGCAGATCGAGCGGACAGCGGATCTGTTGGCGGAGCGTTTGCCGCAAGCGCTGGTGCTGCCGTTGCATGGACAGGTGGAACCGGCCGGGCAGCGCGCGGCGATCCGGCGTGATTCTGCAGGGCGCAGGCGGGTGGTGCTGGCCACAAGCATTGCCGAAACGTCGCTGACGCTGGATGGCGTTTGCGTGGTGGTTGATGCGGGGCTTTCGCGCCGGGCCGAGTTCGACAAGGCGGCGGGCGTGACGCGGCTGGTCACCACGCGGGCGAGTCAGGCCTCGGCGGCGCAGCGGGCAGGGCGTGCCGCGCGGCAGGGTCCGGGTGTGGCCTATCGCCTGTGGGAAGAAGCGGCCCATGCCGGGCGCGCGGCATTCGATCCGCCCGAAATGGTGACGAGCGATCTGGCTCCATTGGCGCTGACGTTGGCACAGTGGGGCGCGGGTGATGCGGCGGCGATGGCTTGGCTGGATGCGCCGCCTGCGGCAGCGATGGCGGCGGCGCGCGGCGCGTTGGTCGCGCTTGGCGCCCTTCGACAGGCTCAGGGCGAGCGGGGTCAGTTTGAGATTACGGCGCATGGCCGGGCGATGGCGCGGCTGCCGATGGAACCGGCGCTGGCGCACATGCTGCTGTTTGCGGCGGAGCGGGGGCAGGCGGGTGAGGCCGCGCGGCTGGCGTTGCTGTTGCAGGAGCGCGGGCTGGGCGGGCGTGGCGAGGATCTGGCGCGGCGGCTGGATCGCTGGGCGGGCGAGCGCGGTGGGCGGGCCGAGGGATCGCGCAAGCTGGCGGCGCGGTGGGCAGAGTTGGCGCTGCGGGTGCTTCGACAAGCTCAGCATGAGCGGGGTTCCGAGACCAACTCCGCTCGTCCTGAGCCTGTCGAAGGGCGGATGGGCGAGGTGCCGTTGGGCGTGCTGCTGGCCGAAGCGTTCCCCGACCGGATCGCGCGGGCGCGTTCAGCCTCGGGCGAGGAATGGCTTTCGAGCGGTGGGCGCGGGTATCGCTTGGACGCGGCCTCTTCGCTTGCCACGGCGAAGTGGCTGGTGATTGGCGATGCGCAGGGCGAGGCCAAAGGTGCGCGGATCACGGCAGCGATTGCGCTGGAAGATGAGGAGGTTACGCGCCACCTTTCGCACCGGATCGAAGAGCGACACGCGCTGAACTGGAACGCGAGCGAGGGGCGGGTTGAGGCGCGGCTGGAGCGGAGGCTTGGCGCTATCGTGTTGGCGCGGGTGCCTGATCCCAAGCCGGACGCGGAGGCCGTTGCGGCCAAGTTGATCGAGGTGGTGCGTGAGGGCGGGCTGGCCCTGCTGCCGCTGGGCGATGCCGCGCGGGCGTTGATCGTGCGGGCGGGCTACGCCGGGCTTGAGGCCCTTTCCGAAGCGGCGTTGCTGGATTCGCTGGAGGAGTGGCTGCGCCCGTTACTGGCCGGGCGGCGCGATTTGCAGATCGGTGCGGGCAAGCTGCATGAGGCTGTGGCGGGGCGGCTTGACTGGAACGAGCGGCAGGCGCTGGACAAGCTGGCTCCGGCCGAATTCCGCTCTCCGGCCGGGACCAGCCATGCCATCGATTATGGCCATGAGGGCGGGCCTTGCGTGGAACTGCGGGTGCAGGCGCTGTTCGGGCTGGACCGGCACCCGTGCGTGGGGCAGCCGCCCAGGCCGCTGTTGTTGAGCCTGACCAGCCCCGGCGCAAAGCCGATCCAGACAACGGCAGACCTGCCCGGCTTCTGGCGCGGATCGTGGCGCGATGTGGTGAAGGATATGAAGGGCCGCTACCCCCGGCACCGCTGGCCGGACGAGCCTTGGGCCGAAGACCCGAGCCTTAAAACCAAAAACGCTTTCAACGCGACAAAGCGGACTTGATTTGCGCCCTGATTCGTGTGCAAGCGGAAGGCATGTCAGCACGTATCTTTCAGCGCCCCAAGAACGCCATGCAGTCCGGCAAGGCCCGGACCAGCGACTGGCTGCTCGAATTCGAACCGGCAGAGGCCAAGCGCCCCGATCCGCTGATGGGTTGGGCAGGGTCTGGCGATATGCAGCAGCAGGTCGTGCTGAAATTCGAATCGGCTGAAGATGCGCAGGCCTATGCCGAGCGTTACGGGATTGAGGCACACGTCATCCCCACGCCGCCGCGCAAGCTGAAGCTGCAAAGCTACGCCGATAATTTTCGCTGAGTTTTGCTGCCGCTAATTTGTCGGGCCTGAGGGCTGGACAAGCGGTGCCTTCCTCTCCATATGCCGCGCCGGGAGCCGGTCGGACGTTTGCGTCCGCCAACTTGGTCAGGTCCGGAAGGAAGCAGCCACAACGGGTTGCGGCGGGTCGGCCGGCTCCTTTTCCACCCTATTGCGTGTCGATGCCTTCGACAGATGGCGGACAAGATCCTACATAGGGCGTAATGGGCGATTCACCTGATATGTTCGGCGGCGAGCCGGAAGACGAAGACCTTGGTCCCAGCGCGGAAGAGCTGGAGGCGGCAGGGCAAGCTTCGATGTTTGGCGATCCTGCGCCCCCTGCGCCAACACCTTTAGCCGAACCGCTGCCTGATGTTGCAGCGCCAGAGGTGAAGCCCGCGCCAACTGCGGCGGCACCCACCGTTCAGCCCTATCGCGTACTGGCGCGCAAGTATCGTTCGCAGACCTTTGCCGAGCTGATCGGGCAGGATGCGATGGTCCAGACGCTGGCCAATGCGATCCGGCGGGACCGTCTGGCCCATGCATTTCTGATGACCGGCGTGCGCGGGGTGGGCAAGACGTCGACCGCGCGCCTGATTGCCAAGGCGCTCAACTGCATTGGCGCAGATGGGCAGGGCGGACCGACGATCGATCCTTGCGGCGTGTGCGAACCGTGCCGCGCGATTGCCGAGGGGCGGCACATCGACGTGATCGAGATGGACGCCGCGTCGAACACGGGCGTGGACGACGTGCGCGAGATTATCGAAGCGGTGCGCTATGCAGCGGTTTCGGCCCGCTACAAAATCTACATTGTCGACGAAGTTCACATGCTGTCGCGCAATGCGTTCAATGCCTTGCTCAAGACTCTTGAGGAACCGCCTGCGCATGTGAAGTTCCTGTTTGCGACGACCGAAGTGGACAAGCTGCCGGTCACGGTGCTGTCACGCTGCCAGCGGTTTGACCTCAAACGCATTCCGGCCCCGCTGCTTGCCAGCCACTTTGGCATGATCTGCGGCAAGGAAGGCGTCGAGGCCGAGGACGAGGCGCTGGCGATGGTCGCTGCGGCTGCCGAAGGATCGGTGCGCGATGGTCTGTCGATCCTTGATCAGGCGATCAGCCATGCCGATCTGGTGGGCAGCGAGGACGGCAAGACGCGCGTTTCTGCCGAGCAGGTGCGCCAGATGCTGGGTCTTGCCGACAAGACCATGCAGCGCCGCCTGCTGGAGGCCGTGCTTTCGGGCAAGGGCGATGTGGTGCTGTCAGAAGTGGCGCAGCAATATTCGCTGGGAATTGAACCGATTGCGATGATGCGCGCGCAGATGGACGTGGTCCATCGGGTGACGGTGACGCAGATCGGTGGGGTTGGCCCGGACATCCGTTCGACCGAGGAGCGTGAGGCGCTGGCGGCCTGGGCCAAGGCTTTGAGCGCGGGGCAGTTGCACCGGCTGTGGCAGCTTCTGCTCAAAGGCTATGAAGAAGTGAAGGGTGCGCCCGATCCGCTGGTGGCGGCGCAAATGGCGCTGCTGCGGGTGATGCACGCGGCTGACATGCCTGATCCCGGCGGGCTGCTGAAGAAGCTGGAAGAGCTTGCCTCGCGCCCGGCGATGGCTGCGCCGATGAGTGATGCCGGTGGCGCGGCGGCTCCGGCAGCGCACGTGGCAGAGCCAGTTTCCGCAAGCGTCGATTGGGAAGCGCTGGTCGAAAAGGTTGAGCATGTTTCGCCGCTGGTGGGATCGACCATGCGATTGGGCGTGCGCGTTGTGGAACTGCAGCGCGGCTTGCTGCGTTATCAGCTTGCGCCGGGCTTGCCGGGAGACCCGGTGCCCGATATTCGGCGCGCGTTGAATCATGTTACCGGTGAGGCGTGGATAATCGAGCGGGGTGAGGGCGATGCTCTCCCCAGTCTTGAGGAGGCCAAGGCCGCAAAGGCTGTGGCGGCGGACGCCGCGATGAAGCAGAACCCGTTGGTCAAGGCCGCGCTGGAGGCCTTTCCGGGCGCGGTGATCGTAGATGAAGACAGCTCGCGAGAGCACGAAAAGAGACCTTGGAGCAAACGCGCATGAAGTCGATGGAAGAGATGATCCAGGCCGCACAGAAAGCGGCGCAGACCATCCAGAAGCAGATGGAAGACGCGCAAGCGACGCTCGACAACATCGAGATCGAAGGCGCTGCCGGTGGCGGACTGGTGAAAATCCGTGCGACCGCCAAGGGCCGCGTCATCGGCGTCAGCATCGATGACAGTCTGCTGGTCGTTTCGGAAAAGGGCATTCTCGAAGACCTCGTTGCGGCCGCATTCAACGATGCACGCGGCAAGGCTGATGCAGCGGCGGCCGAGGAAATGCAGAAGGTGCAGATGGCCGCAGGCATCCCGCCGGGCTTCAAGCTGCCGTTCTGATCGGTCAGGCTGCACCCGTTCAGGTTTCGGCCAGCAAAGGGTTGCGAATAGGGTGGTTGGCTGTGGTCACAGCCGCGCATGACGCAAGACGCAATTGGTCAAGTCCCAATGGGTCAAATTGATGTATAGGACAGGAACTTTCGTTTGAGCGTAACTTTGCTTGCCAGCGCTGCCCTGCTTGCCGTGCCCAGTGTGGAGGCCGCCGAAATTGCAGGTGCAGTCCAGGCGCAAGACGCTTCGACCACTGGCGGTGCGGCATCAACGGCTCCGGAACAGCCAGAGTCTGTGCCCGTCAGCGCTCCGTCCACGCCAGTCGTACTGCCTCAGCCGACCTACGGCGCGACCAGATCTGAAACGCCGCCTTCGCTTGACCAGATCGAGCAGGACGAAACTGCCATCGTCGTTTCGGGGGAGCGCACGCCCAAAGTAGACCCGATGCAGGCGGTCAATCAGGTCTCATACGAGGCCGTGCAGGCGGTGGATGACGCCGTGATCGCGCCCATCGCAATGGTTTATCAAAAGGCGTTGCCAAAGCCGGTGCGCACGGGACTGCGCAATGTCTTGCGCAATCTGACTGAGCCAATTGTGGCGCTGAACTTTATGCTGCAACTGAAGCCCGGAAAGGCCGCCGAAACGGTTGGTCGTTTTGCGCTGAATTCAACGATTGGCATTGGCGGGCTTATCGATGTGGCCAAGGCCAAGCCTTTCAACCTGCCGTACCGCCGCAATGGTTTTGCCTATACGATGGGCTATCATGGCATCGGCACAGGGCCGTACATGTTCTTGCCGCTGGTTGGGCCGACAACGCTGCGCGATGTGGTGGGGCTGACGCTTGATCGCTTCCTGATGCCCTTTGCCGTGGGCGGACCGTTGCAGCATCCCGTCTATGTCACCAGCAGCTTCGTCATCCGGTCGCTTGATGAGCGTGTGGAGAACGATGAGCTGTTCAAGCGAATCCGTGAGGAATCGAACCCTTACGCCAGTTATCGCGAACTTTACCTGAAGACGCGGCAGGCCGAGATCGATGCATTGAAGGGCAAGGCGGACTACCAGCAGGAAGGCACAGTGGTGCTGCCAGCGCTGACGCCAACACCGCCTCCGGTGATGGCTGACCCTGCGCCGGCACAGGACGCCACGCCGGCCCCGCCTCCCGCGCCAGTGTTCATTTCTGAGCCGGTGGTGCAGCCGCTTCCGGCATTTTCCTAGGTTCAGGCCGCTAGCTTTCCAGCAGCAGAGAATAGTCGCGCAGCACCTCCCATGCCTTGTGCGGCGAGAGCATCAGTTGCTCGGCGCTTTCCAGGCCAGCAAGGCGGCGTAGCATCAACGCGATGGTTGCCGCGTTGCCGGGACTCGTGCCGTAAGTTGAAACCAGCACTTCGGGGTTGTGCGACAGCGAGTTCTCGAACAGCAGGTCGACATTCTGCGGCTGGAACCCAAACCCCAGGAACACGAGCCGCTTGGCGCTGGCCACAGCCAGCCTCAGATCGCGCACGGCGTTGCGGTCAACGCTGCGTTCCGCGAGTGATTTGAGCTGCACGGCGATGGCATGCAGGTTCCACGGCTGTTCAGCGCCCCATTCAGCCTGCGGGGCTTCGCCCTTTTGCCAGGGCAGGCGGCCGATCATGCCGTGTGGATGAATGACATCAAGTTTGTCGGCGATGACTTCCTGCGCCTCTTTCAGTTCGATGCCATAGGCCATCATCAGTGCGTAGGGCAGGAAGTGTTCGACCGAGCGGTCGTAGTTGAAATTGATGACGGTAATCTGTTCGAGCGTCTGGCCGATCCGGCTGCGCGGAACGCCTGACGTGATCAGCTGGCCAAGTTGGTAGATCCAGTGTTCTGCGACCTTGCCTTGCAACGGCAATTCGCCGGGCACGCGAGGCACATCTTTCAGGCTGGACCGGGATTCGGCTTGTCCGATGAAAAAGGCGATGGCCAGTTTGCCGCAGGCCAGAACCAGTGGATCGTGGTCATATTGTTCGAGAACGCTGTCGATCGAGCGGCCAAGCCGGCACGCATTGCGCAGCCGTTCAGCGGCAGCGGCCACCTCTTCGACCGGCTTGTTCATGCGTTCGGCCAGCTTGTAGATGTTTCGCAGCAGCAGTTGGCCATCGCGGGTGGACGTTTCGGAACCTGCGCGTTTGAAATCGTAGCCCTGAATGACCCGCGCCAGCAGTTCGCCGTTCGAGGGGAACTGCAGCTCCATGCTGGCCCCCGCTCCGACGACCAGCGTTGTGCGTGTTCTTAGCATTCTGGCGTGCGATCCCGGCTACCCTCAACTGATCGTAAGGGAGCATACCTAATATCCGGTTTACGGTTATTGCAGCGGATTGGGGCGCACTTTCGGTCAGGTGATCCACAGCCGAAGTGGCAAAAGGCATTGCGAGGCGGGGATGCGGTCCCCATATTCCTAGAAAGCGTCGGGCGGCGTGCCCGGCAGGACGGAAATGAAGTGCCCATGATTCTTTATCCTCTGCTTCCCCTCCGCGATATCGTGGTGTTCCCCGGCATGGTCGTGCCGCTGTTTGTCGGGCGCGAGAAATCCGTGGCCGCGCTCGAATCCGCGATGACGGGCAACAAGGACATTTTCCTTCTCGCCCAGCTTGATCCGGGGTGTGACGACCCGGACAGGGACGATCTGTACGATACCGGCGTGATCGCCAGTGTGCTGCAGCTGCTCAAGCTGCCCGATGGCACCGTGCGTGTGCTGGTGGAAGGGCGCGAGCGGGCCGTGCTTGAAAATCTGCGCGAGGAAACGACCGGCAACGGTCCAATGCTGGTGGCGCAAGTTGAGCAGCAGGAGCCGGTCATCGTCACTGGCACCGAAATTTCCGGCATGATGCGCACTGTGGTCGATCAGTTCGCCGAATATGCCAAGCTTTCGAAGAAGCTGCCGCAGGATGCCGGTGGGCAGCTGGGCGATATTGAAGATGCCGGAAAGCTGGCCGATTCTGTCGCTGCCAACATTGCCGCCAAAGTGGGCGACAAGCAGGCCGTGCTGACCGAATCCGATCCGATGAAGCGGCTCGAAATGGTGCTCTCCTTCATGGAGGGCGAACTTGGCGTGCTGCAGGTTGAGCGCAAGATCCGTGGCCGGGTGAAGCGCCAGATGGAAAAGACCCAGCGCGAATATTACCTCAACGAGCAGTTGAAGGCGATCCAGTCTGAACTGGGCGGCGGCGATGGCGAGGAAGCCAACGAACTGGCCGAACTGCAGGACAAGATCGACAAGCTGAAGTTGTCCAAGGAAGCCAAGGCCAAGGCGCAGGCCGAGCTGAAGAAGCTCAAAACCATGCAGCCGATGAGCGCCGAGGCAACTGTCATCCGCAACTACCTTGATGTGTTGCTGGGCCTGCCGTGGGGCAAGCGCAGCAAGCTGAAGAAGGACATTCCGGCCGCGCAAGCGGTGCTGGACGCCGATCACTATGCGCTCGACAAGGTCAAGGACCGGATCATCGAGTATCTGGCCGTGCAGGCGCGCACCAACAAGCTGAAGGGGCCGATCCTGTGCCTCGTTGGCCCTCCGGGTGTGGGCAAGACCTCGCTGGGCAAATCGATCGCCAAGGCAACCGGTCGCCAGTTCGTGCGCCAGTCCTTGGGCGGCGTGCGTGATGAGGCCGAGATTCGCGGCCATCGCCGCACTTACATCGGTTCGCTGCCGGGCAAGATCGTCACGAACCTGAAGAAGGCGGGCACGGCGAACCCGCTGTTCCTGCTCGACGAAATCGACAAGCTGGGGCAGGATTTCCGGGGTGATCCGGCCTCGGCCCTGCTGGAAGTGCTTGATCCTGAACAGAACGCGAAGTTTCAGGACCACTATCTGGAACTGGACTTTGATCTTTCGGACGTGATGTTTGTCTGCACGGCCAACAGTCTGAACCTGCCGCAAGCCTTGCTTGATCGCATGGAGATCATCCGGCTGGAAGGTTACACCGAGGACGAGAAGGTCGAGATTGCCGAGCGGCACCTGATCGCCAAGCAGGTGGAGGCGCACGGGCTCAAGAAGGGTGAGTTCACGCTTGCGACCGAGGCGCTGCGCGATCTGATCCGGTACTACACGCGCGAAGCCGGTGTGCGCACGCTTGAGCGCGAGATTGCGCGTCTGGCGCGCAAGTCACTGCGCCAGATCCTTGAAGGCAAGGCCAAGAGTGTTACGGTTACGCCTGAAAGCCTCGCCGACTTTGCCGGTGTGCGCAAGTTCCGCCACGGTGTGTCGGATGAAGAAAATCAGGTCGGGGCGGTGACAGGGCTTGCCTGGACCGAGGTCGGTGGTGAATTGCTGACGATCGAAAGCGTGACGGTGCCGGGCAAGGGCGCGGCGCGCACCACGGGCAAGCTGGGTGAAGTGATGAGCGAAAGCGTCCAGATGGCGTTCAGCTTCGTCAAGGCACGCAGTCCTGCCTACGGCATCAAGCCGTCGATTTTCAACCGCAAGGATCTGCACATCCACTTGCCCGAAGGCGCTGTGCCCAAGGATGGCCCGAGCGCAGGCATCGGCATGGTGACGGCGATGGTTTCGACGCTCACCGGCATTCCGGTGCGGGCCGATGTGGCGATGACCGGCGAGGTTACGCTGCGCGGGCGCGTGCTGGCGATTGGCGGCTTGAAGGAAAAGTTGCTGGCAGCACTGCGTGGCGGGATCAAGACCGTGCTGATCCCGGAAGAGAACCGCAAGGATCTGATCGAGATACCGGCAAACATCAAGGAAGGTATGGAAATCATACCTGTAAGCCACGTCGATGAGGTGCTTGCCCGCGCCTTGACCAGCGCTCCGCAAGCAATCGAATGGACCGAGGCTGACGATCTGGCTTCGCAACCGGGAATGGCTGCTGGCGGGCAAATGCCTTCGGCGACAGCACATTGACAGACAATTGACCGATAGCCTCGCGCAACGATATTGCGCGAGGCGTCGGAACGTCGACCAAACCACCGATTTAGCGGGCAAAACGGGCCGAACTCGTCGCTTTAGCCTTTGACAGGGGATTGTTTCTCCGCTCTCTTTCGCCGCACGCGAAAGGCGATTCAATCCCGAACTTTCCGAAGAAAAAGACTTAGGGGGTTTCCGCAATGAACAAGAACGATCTGATCGGCGCCGTTGCCGATGTCAGTGGCCTGTCAAAGAGCGATGCCATCAAAGCCGTAGAGGCTGTTTTCGAATCTATCTCTGGCGCACTGGCCAAAGGCGATGAAGTGCGTCTGGTCGGCTTTGGCACATTTTCCGTTGCCAAGCGCAAGGCATCGACGGGCCGCAACCCGCGTACAGGCGAACCCATGTCGATCAAAGCTTCCTCGCAGCCTAAGTTCAAGGCGGGCAAGGGCCTGAAAGACGCCGTCAACTGACAACCCGTTCCGGGGCGCGCTGCGCCCGAGGACTGGAACATCAAGCCGCGCCGGTCGATCTGACCGGCGCGGCTTTTTTGTGCTTGGTGTTCGGTCAGGGATTGATGCGGACGAGCGCGGTGGGCGCCTCCTTGGTGCGGACGTTCACCTTCCACCGAAGTGTCTTGCCTGCCGGAACGGCGGCGGGGCCTTCGTCGGTGTTGTTGGCCAATATCTCGCCATCGGTCGTCAGGGTCAGTACACCGTCGAGGATGGGCATGCCGTCGCCGCCTGCTTTTTCGCTCTGCTCGTCAGCTGCTGCTGCGGCCATACCCATGATCGGGTTCGCGGTTGCCGCAGGAGTCAGCGCGGGCGCATCGATCCGCACGCCACCATCGGCGCGGCGGATCATCGTCACGAACGGGGTGACCATCGGCAGCTTTTCCACGGTGGGAAAGCTGAAATCATGGTCGAGCCGACCGGTGATGGCATATTCAACTTCGAACCGGCCATCGCCCTTGTCGATCACCGATTTCCAGCCCCTCTGGCGGCGCAGGACATCGGCAAATTCTTGCGCAGCCTGCGGGTCAGCCGGGTCGATGCCGCCGAGCATCGTCTTCATCATTTGCTCGTCTGACTTCTTTTTCTCGTCGGAAGCGTCCTTGCTCGCAGCGATGTCCGCTTCCCAAGTCTGCTTCTGTTCAACCAGTTCGTCCGAAGTGCACTCCCGCTCGTCGCCCGTTTCGTCGTCGTAACACGTTGAGGGTTCGAACGTGGCGTTGGCATTCTTGCGTGCGCGCTCTTCGGCGGCGAGCTTCGACAATGCAAGGACGTGGATGTCACCCTTGTAGGCAAAGCTGAAAGTGCCATCTTTGCGCAGCGTGATGTCGGATGTGAACTTGCCCGGCATCAGCAGGCACCCAGCGAGAAGCAGCAAGGCGGCTAGCGCAGCGCCAATCTTTATCGAACGGTTCATTGTTCCCTCCCTGATTGGCTCAGCCTTCGCGCGTGGCCAAAGCGTAAAGCGCGATTGCTGCTGCGTTCGAGACGTTAAGACTTTCGATTGCCGAGGCAATGGGCAGGCGCGCGATGGCATCGCAGTGCTGGGCAACATTGTGCCGCAGACCTTCGCCCTCGGCGCCCAGCACCAGCGCAACCGGACCAGCGGGCAAAGCAGAAGGGAACACTGCCTTGCCATCGCCATCAAGGCCGATGCGCCAGTATCCTTCTTCGCTCATGCGTTCGAGCGCCCGCGCGAGGTTGACCACGCGCACCCACGGCACAATCTCCAGCGCCCCCGAGGCGGATTTGGCCAGCGTTCCCGACTCCGGTGGGGAATGCCTGTCCTGGGTGACTAGCGCTGCAACATTGAAGGCCGCGCAAGAGCGCAGGATTGCCCCTACATTATGCGGGTCGGTCACCGAATCGAGCACGACGATAGTGCGGCCTTCCGATTCGTCGAGCATGTCGTCGAGCGCTACATCGTCGAGAGGGGCACAATCGAGGACAAGGCCCTGATGCGGTGCGTCTTTCGCCACAAGTCGGCCAAGATCGGCGGCCTGAGCGTATTCGACAGGCAACGATGCCGGCAGTTCCGCGTCATGCGCGTCGAGCAATTCCTGAATAGCCTCACGCGTGCCCCACAGCTTCTTCGCATCGCGATTCGGATTGGTCAGCGCTGCCTCGATTGCATGGCGGCCCCACAGGCGCACTGCGCCCGCGCTGCCCCGGCCGGAGCCGCGTCCGCCATTGTTGCGGCCAGCGCGGCCGCGCAGCGAGCGGCTCTTCGGTTGATCGTCGTGACGGGGCATGGAGGCACCTTTTCGTGAAAGCGATGAAAATTTCGTGCCGCGCATGCCAGCCTGCCCATTGACAGGCAAGTGCCGCTTCGCCAAAGGGACCGCCTCTCGGCCGGACGGTCTCTTCGGGGACCAACAAATCCGGCTTTCTTTTCGAAGAAATCCGGCACCGGCAGCACTGGTGTGGACAGGTGGCCGAGTGGTTAATGGCAGCAGACTGTAAATCTGCCCGCGAGAGCGTACGCTGGTTCGAATCCAGC
>Ga0075012_10000072_pt1 | contig 92794 bp, 82 predicted proteins | sample All_14_2_FD_71474 | JGI IMG/M metagenome (GOLD analysis project Ga0075012, IMG submission 71474) | Freshwater microbial communities in response to fracking from Pennsylvania, USA - Allegheny Zone_MetaG_DW_15 | ecosystem: Environmental > Aquatic > Deep subsurface > Groundwater > Drilled... | reverse complement strand
GGTGCACACAACCGAGAAAACATTGAAAGACGCGGGCGACAAAATTCCCGCCGACGACAAAAAGCTGGTTGAAGATGCATTGGCGCAATTGAAAGACGCAATCCCCGGCGGTGATGCCGCTGCGATCCGTCAAAAAACCGACGCACTGCAAGAAGTTGCCATGAAACTGGGTGAACATCTGTACCGCAGCGAACAAGAAGAAGGCATGGGTGCCGCAGCCGCACCGGAAGCCGACAAAGGTGATGACAGCAACAACGATAAAGCCAAAGAAGGCGATATTGTGGATGCCGAATACACCGAAGTTGACGACGACGGCAAAAAACAGTCCAAGCAGTAATTGCTTTATTTTTGCAAGCACCGCCCGCCGGGCCCCCATTAAAAAGCCTGCGGGCGGTGCCGCAAAAAAACACTACTGAAAAATACAGAGCATCATGTCTAAAAAAGATTTTTATCAGGTTCTTGGCGTCGATAAAAAAGCCAGTGCGGATGAGCTGAAAAAGGCTTACCGCAAACTTGCGATGCAATACCACCCCGACAAAAACGCGGGCAACAAAGACGCAGAAAGCAAATTCAAAGAAATCAGCGAAGCTTATGACGTTTTGAAAGACGATCAAAAGCGTGCCGCCTATGACCGCTTTGGCCATGGTGCCTTTGATATGGGCGCAGGCCGTGGCGGCCCCACCGGTGCCGGTGGCCCGGGTGCAGGCGGCTTTGGCGGCTTCGGTGGTTTTTCCGATATTTTCGAAGAAATGTTTGGCGACTTCATGGGCGGCCAGCAGGGCGGGCGTGGCGGCAGCGAAGGCGCGCGCCGCGGGGCCGATTTATCCTATGAAATGGACATCTCGCTTGAAGATGCCTTCGCCGGCAAAGAAACACCGATCAAAGTGGCCAGTTGGCAAGGTTGCGCCGGCTGTCATGGCAGCGGCGCAGAAAAAGGCACCAAGGCAGAGACCTGTGACACCTGCCGTGGCGTGGGCCGCGTCCGCGCCCAACAGGGTTTTTTCACAGTGGAGCGCACATGCCCCACCTGTGGTGGCGTGGGCCAGACAATTAAAACCCCCTGCCATATCTGCGGCGGTTCCGGCCGTACACGCAAAGAAAAATCACTCAAAGTTGCCATCCCTGCCGGTATCGAAGACGGCACACGCATCCGTCTGGCGGGCGAAGGCGAAGCGGGCGTGCGCGGCGGGCCTTCCGGTGATTTGTATGTTTTTCTGGGCATTAAACCGCACCGCTTTTTCCAGCGCGAAGCGTCCAACCTGTATTGCCGTGTGCCGGTGCCCATTGCCACCGTCGCCCTTGGCGGCACGATTGAAGTGCCCACGATTGATGGCAAACGCATCAAGGTCAATATTCCCGAAGGTACGCAAACAGGCCAGCAGTTCCGTCTGAAGGGCAAGGGCATGACCATTTTGCGCTCCCCCAACCGTGGTGACATGTTTGTGGAAGTATCCGTGGAAACCCCCGTCAACCTCAGCAAAAAGCAAAAAGAGCTTTTGCGTGAATTTGCAGGTGACAGCACAGATGCGAAAATGAACCCGCAGTCGCACGGCTTTTTTGACAAGGTCAAAGGACTCTGGGAAGACTTGAAAGACTAAGTATTATTCCGGTCCTGCACACCGCCCTATACCGCAAACTGTATTTAAGTACCGCAAGATAAATTAATGATAACAAAGGCTATTATAGCCTTGCGTACCACCGCGCCCATGTATGCTTGCAAATCCTTTTAATCATTATATGGTGAAAAAAAAGGATTCTTCCACAAAAGGGATTTCAAGATGGCTGCGCTTCAAATGAGATTTTTAGACGTAAAGCTGATCGCCTATACCAACGGCATTTTGCTTCTGGTCCTTGCCGCAGCCCTGGCCCTGTTGGGGGGCCTGACACATTGGTCGCAAGATGCTTACGACCTTGCCTTTTTCGGTGCCGCTTTCACAACGGCTTTTTTTGGCGGCCTACTTGTCGTTTCCAACCGCAGCACGCTGCGGGGCCGTATCAGCATTCATACCAGTTACTTGCTCACGTTCACTTGCTGGCTTGTCCTGTCCTTGTTCTCCACGCTGCCGCTATATTTAAGCGGGCTGGGCCTTTCCTACACCGACACTGTTTTCGAAACCGTATCGGCACTCACAACAACAGGTTCCACCGTCCTCTCAGGCCTTGATACGATGTCCAAAGACCTGCTGCTCTGGCGCTCTATCCTGCAATGGCTTGGCGGTGTGGGTATTATTGTTATGGCCATGGCCCTGCTGCCGATGCTGCGTGTGGGCGGCATGAACCTTTTCAAATCAGAGTCATCCGATATTTCAGGCAAAGTCTCCGGACGGGTCGATTATTTTATCCGCGCCACCGTGCTGGCCTATACGGCGCTGACAATGATCTGCGCTATTCTGCTGCACCTGGCCGGCATGTCCTGGTTTGATGCCATCAACCACGCCATGACCACCATCTCCACAGGTGGGTTTTCCACGCACGATGCCTCTATCGGTTATTACAATTCGGTCTGGATAGAATTGATTGTCATGGTCTTTATGATGGCCGGTGCAATGCCCTTGGTTATTTACGCTTACTTCATGCTTTCCCACCATGGTGACCGGTCTGTAAAACGCTATACACAAATTACAACCTTTATCGGCATCTGGCTGACCGCCGTGACCGTTGTCTGCCTCTGGAACTGGCTGCACAACGACATGGGGTTTTTAAAAGCATTACGTGTCACAGCATTTAACGTCACATCCATTTTGACGGATACAGGGTTTGCGTCGACAGACTTTTCGCTCTGGGGAAGTTTTGCTGTGGGCATCATGTTCTTCTTGTATTTTGTGGGCGGTTGCGCCGGCTCCACATCCGGTGCCATTAAGGTTTTTCGCTGGCAAATCCTGTTCAAAGGGCTTTATGCACAGTTTATCCGAAACCTTTATCCAAACACCATGATCACGCTGCGTTATGCCGGACGCGTCCTTGATGACCGCGTCTTGCACAGTATCCGGAATTTCCTGTTTCTCTACCTTCTGACCTTTGCCTTTTTTTCGTTGCTGCTGATGGCTTATGGCATCGATTTTCTCGGCAGTGTCAGTAGCGTGGCGCAGGCCATGGCCAATGCCGGCCCCGCCTTAACCCAATCTCTGGGTCCCGCTGGCAGCTTTGCCAATGTGCCGGATGGCGTAAAATGGATATTGTCACTGGTGATGATCATAGGCCGCCTTGAAATGTTCACCGTTTACGCCATTTTCCTGCCCGGATTTTGGAAAAACTAGGCTCTCGCCATTTAAAACCCGCTATCCTGATCATCGCAAACATTGTCAAAGCCCTGCAAATTGCCGATAGTAATAAAGTATTTTTAAAAACCGGAGAGCTTTCCCATGAAAAATTTCGCGCTCACAAGCCTTATGCTGGCCGCCCTAGGCGTGGCTGTGTTTTTTCAACATCAGGCCAGTGCTCTGGTCGCGGTTGAAAAGCAACAGGCACCAACACCGTCCACGCTCAACCCTGCCACATTTGCCTGCACACCCGAAGGCTTTACGCTGACAGAAGAGGAAGAAGGCTATCGCCTGCAAGGCACGCTGGAAACACCGACACCCGGGTTTATTTATACCGCCGCCAGCATCAGCGAAAGCGATGAAGGGGCCGAGATGACCTTCACCGTCAAAGGGCCGGAAGGCACCGTGGTACAAGTCATCAGCCAGATGCCGCTTAATCATTTATACGAGCGCGACACGCATCTGGATACGCTTGTGGTGCGCCTGGACAAAACATTCAACTGGGGCCCCGATACCATCGAATGCAAAAAAATTGCCGGTGGCATGGATGATAAAACCGCCCCGCAAAATGATGACAACGAAGAAGTTGATACAGATACACAAGAAAAAACACAGAAAGAAGAATAAGAACCATGATTAAAATTGGCATTCTGGGGGCCGCTGGCCGCATGGGCCAGATGATCGGGCGGGAAATTTTCTCCGGCCAGCACGAAGGCGCAGAGCTGGGTGCCGCTGTTGACCATATGGACAGTTGGGCGCTGGGCAAAGACTTCAAAGAAATTCTGGGCCTTGGCACAGGTGGCATTGCCGTGACAAGCGACAAGAACGCAGCCTTTGCCATGTGTGATGTTATGATCGATTTCACCATCCCCGATACCACCATTGACCACACCGCACTGGCCCACCAACATGGCCGGGCACTGGTCATTGGCACCACGGGCCTGACCGATGTGGAAGATGCCAGCATCACCGCCGCCGCTGTACGCGCCCCCGTTTTGCAAGCCGCGAATATGAGCGTGGGGGTAAATGTTTTGCTCTCCCTCGTTCAGCAGGTCGCGCAATTACTGGATACAGATTACGACATCGAAATTTTCGAAGCACACCACCGCCATAAAATCGACGCGCCTTCTGGCACAGCGCTTGCGCTTGGCAAGGCCGCCGCCGCAGGCCGTGGTGTGGATCTTGACAAAGCCATGGTCCCCGCCCGCTTCGGGCAAGTGGGCGCACGCCCTGTGGGGGCCATCGGCATGTCGGTTTTTCGGGGGGGCGATGTGATCGGCGATCATACCGTCAGCTTTGCGGGCAGTGGCGAGCGTATTGAAATCACGCACAAAGCCTCCGACCGTGCGCTGTTTGCCAAAGGGGCCGTAAAGGCAGCCCTTTGGCTGCACGCCCAAAAACCTGGCCGCTACACCATGCGCGATATGCTTGGAATATAAAGGTTTTATTCTTTTTCAGCTGCGCTGCGCAGGTTTTTAACCAGCACTTGCGTATAATAACTGAAGAGGAAATTTCATGTCGTCTTTACACGCATTCATTGCGGCCAACCGGTTTGGTTTTGGCCCCACCCCCGGTGATTTGCAAAAAATCGCGCCCGACCCCATTGGCTGGGCCACACGGCAGCTGGATGCACGCTATGTGCACAACGCTTTGCTGGCACAACTCCCCTCTACTGCCGCCACCATCAAAGACAGCATGGGGCTGATGAAGCGCGCGAAACAAGCCAAAGACAGTGGCAATGCCGAAGAACAACGCAAGATGCAGCGCGAAGCCATCAAAGGTCTGCGCGACGATTATATTGGAGAAGCAGGTGCCCGCACCCGCGCCGCCATCACAAGCCAAGCCCCTTTCTTTGAACGGCTGGTGCAATTCTGGAGCAACCACTTCACCGTCTCCGCCACCAAACGCCAGACACTCCCCCTTGTTGCAGCCTTCGAGCGCGATGCCATACGCCCGCATATACTGGGCAGTTTTTCTGATTTGCTGCGCGCCTCATCGCGGCATCCGGCCATGTTGCTGTATCTGGATAACGCAAGATCTATCGGCCCCAATTCCATGGCCGGCAAACGCCGCAACAAAGGCCTGAATGAAAATCTGGCCCGTGAAATTCTGGAACTGCACAGTCTGGGCGTTGCAGGCGGCTATACCCAAAGCGATGTGATTGCCCTTGCCAAAATGCTGACAGGCTGGACGGCGGATGCCGAGGCCAAAGGCGATGGCAGCGGGTTTTTATTCGTGAATTTGATTCATGAGCCCGGCGACAAAACACTGCTGGGCAAAACCTATCGTAACAGTGGCGTGCAAGAAGCAGAGGCGGCCTTGGCCGATATTGCCAACCATCCCGCAACCGCGACATTTATCGCCACCAAACTGGCGCGGCATTTTGTGGCGGATGAACCATCGACCGCGACCATCAACACCCTTGCCACAGCTTACCGCCGGTATAACGGACAATTGGTGCCCCTTTATAAAACATTGCTGGGTCTGCCCGAAGTTTGGCAGAACCCGATCGGCAAAATCAAAACGCCGAACGATTATATTATCTCTCTCATGCGCGCAAGCGGGCTCGAAGCAGAAGACAAACTGCTGGCAAGTGCCTATAAAAACCTTAATCAGGTCCCTTTTTCTGCATCATCTCCGGCCGGCTGGAGCGATCAGGGCAAAGACTGGATTGGCGGCGAAGCCCTGTTGCGCCGGATTGATCTGGCGCAATCGGTTGCCAAAGCCATTCACACCAAAGTATCACCCCAGAATGTTTTTGCACAAACCATCGGCCCCGTGGCATCGCCGGCCACAACAGAAGCTGTGCGCCGCGCAGGCAGCCCGGCCGAAGCCCTGACACTTATTTTCGCCAGCCCCGAATTTCAGCGGAGGTAGAAAGACATGACCAAAGCATTTGAAACAACCCCGCTGCCCCGACGCTTTTTTCTGCAGAGCATCGCAGGGGCTGCCGCCATCACAGCGCTGAGCCCGTTTCGTGTCTCCTTTGCCGCCGCCCCCGGTGATCAACGCTTTGTGTTTATCATTTTGCGTGGCGCGATGGATGGTCTAGCGGCCGTGGCCCCTTATGGCGACCCTGCCTATGCACAGGCGCGCGGCAATATCGCGCTGCCCAAAAGCGCCTATACACCGATTGACGGATTTTACGGTTTGCACAAAAGCTTTTCCGGCTTTCAAAACCTGATGCAGCAAAAAGAAGCCGTGGTGATCCACGCGATCGCAACGCCTTACCGCGAAAGGTCGCATTTTGATGCACAGAACGTGCTGGAATGCGGCGCCACCCGTCCGCATGGTTTGCGCGATGGCTGGCTGAACCGCGCCTTGTCTGTTATTGACACCAAAAGCGATACCCCGGGTCTGGCCGTTGGGCAAGCCATCCCCCTGGCCTTGCAAGGACAAGTGGCCGTGGGCAGCTGGAGCCCGTCTGCCAAAGGTGTGCCCCCCGATGCCATGCTGCTGACGCTGGAAAAACTTTATGCGCAGGATGATATTTTTCACAGCGCCTTGTCACAAGCCGTCAATATCCATGACATTGTGGACGAAGGCGGCATGGGCAAAATGCGCGGCAATGCCAATTTGCGCAACCGTCAGGCCATGGCCGATACCATCAAGGCGGTCGGTAAAATCTTGTCCGACCCCAAAGGCCCGCGCATTGCCACGCTGGAACTGGGTGGCTGGGATACACATGCCCAGCAAGGCACCGAAGCCGGCGTGCTGGCCAATAACTTCGCCACACTGGATGAAGCGTTTAAAGGTTTAAAAGAAGCCCTCGGCCCCCTTTGGGCAAAAACCGTGGTACTGGCAGCCACCGAGTTTGGCCGCACCGTGTCTGTCAATGGCACCGGCGGGACGGATCATGGCACAGCGTCTTGTGCCTTTATGGCAGGCGGTGCCGTCAATGGCGGTGGTGTGGTTGCCAAATGGCCAGGGCTTGATAAAACGCAGCAATACGAAGGCCGTGATTTGCGCCCCACCACAGACCTGCGGCAAGTCGCCAAAGCCGTCTTGCAAAACCACCTGCAATTGCCGCTGCGCGATGTGGAGCAACATATTTTTCCGGACAGCCTGCAGATACGCCCACTGGATGGTTTGATCCGAAAAACCTAAAAGTTATAAAACGCCTTCGCCCTTCAGCAACGCTTTTTTCACGGCAGGGCCCCAGGCGTAATTGACGATGCCGGATTGCAGGTTCAAAACACGGTGACAGGGCACGATGATAGATACCGTGTTTTTGCCCACAGCCGAACCAACGGCACGCACGGCTGTCGGCTTGCCGATTTTTTTGGCAATGCCGCCATAGGTCATTGTTTTGCCCGATTTGATTTTGAGAAGCTCCTTCCAGACCTTTAGCTGGAACGGCGTGCCATAGAGCACCACAGGCACGGAAAGCTGGTCCAGCTTGGCGGGCCAGAGTTTGGTAATTTCCTTGGCCGGCTTTGCGGTGATTTTTTGATCTTCGATCAAATTCGCACCCGGCCAGTTTTTGGCCAGTTCTTTTTCACCACAGTTCAAGCCCAACCAGCACACCCCTTCGGCAGACATGGCCACCAGCATTTTGCCCAGCGCGAATTCATGCACGCCCCAGACCAGCGTCAGATTGCGGCCGCGCGCGGCGCGGGTTGCGGTATGTGTAATGATTTTCATCGGCCTGTTCCTCTCACGTATTGTTCCGGTCGTATATATTGTGTAGATATTTATACATGAACAAAGCCAAAATCGTACAGTTTTTCACCCGCCTGCGCGCGCAAAACCCCGAACCGAAGGGGGAGCTGAATTACACAAACCCCTATACCCTGCTGGTGGCCGTCGCCTTATCGGCGCAAGCCACAGACACGGGCGTGAACAAAGCCACTGAAAAACTGTTCAAAATCATCAAAACTCCGCAAGACATGCTGAAGCTCGGCGAAACAGGCTTAAAAAAGCACATCCGCACCATCGGGCTTTTCAATACCAAGGCAAAAAACGTAATGGCTGCGGCCGAGATATTGGTCCGCGATTATGACGGCATTGTGCCAGACAGCCGTGATGAGCTGGTCAAACTGCCTGGCGTGGGGCGCAAAACGGCCAATGTGGTTCTCAACATCGCCTTTGGCCAACACACCATGGCGGTGGATACGCATATTTTCCGCATTGGCAACCGCACAGGCATGGCCCCCGGCAAAACACCGGAGCAGGTTGAAGATAAATTGATGAAAGTGGTGCCGGATGAATTTATGCGCCATGCACACCACTGGCTGATTTTGCACGGACGTTACGTGTGCAAAGCCCGCACACCGGATTGCCCGAATTGTATCGTGCGCGATTTATGCGGATTTAAAGATAAAACAAAGCGGCCGGAATAATCAGGCCCGCTTGAAATCAAGCATGTTTGACCGGCGCTGCCGCGTCAGGCATGTTTGACAGGCGCTGCCGCGCCGCTGCGCACAAGCGTGCGAATACAGCTGGACTGGTTTTCAACGGCATCTTGCTGCACATCATCTACCAGTGTGCCCGGTTTGCTGGGGCGGAAGTCGACATGCGTGACGCTATAGCCCTTATCACGGCCTTTTTCCTGATAGAAATAGACATCCACAACACAGGATTTGCCGCGGTACTGCCACACGCGGGCATCGGCATCGCGGCGCTCCACTGTCGGTGTGCCGAACAAATAACCGATTTCCTGCTCTGTCAGCTGCATCAGCGCTTGGGGCACGCCAGCCACATAGGTCTGGGCACGTGAAATATAGCCGCGCGCCGGATAGTAATCTGCACCTGTATAATTCACGCGGTCCGGAAACAGCGCCACGCGGAACTGGTCAGGCCCGGCGTTGCTGCCGTAAGAGCCCGGCAATTCCGACGTTTTGCAGCTGCCCACCAGCAACATCAGCAACGGCACGAAAGCCATCATCAATTGCATAATGCGGCGCGCGTTGCGGCGTGCATGGGCATAAAGCGCCATAAAGGCACGGTCAGCCGTGCCCGCGACCCAGGTCCAGGCATCAGGTGTCATACCTGCTGTACTATTTGGTTGGATAATCAATCAAAACCCGACCGCCCGGCGAAAAGTGCCCGGACGTTCCTGTGTTGTTGCGGAGGTGCTGCCCTCTTCTTCCGATTTGCCGTCGGTTTTGTCTTTGTCCACGGCATCGTTGGCAGCCAGTGCTTCGACCACGCCCGCGTCTGCGACGCTATTTTTAACGTCTTTAACAGCATCTTTCGCGCTGTCTTTCACGGGGGTTTTGGCGGAAATTTCCTTTTTGTCTTCGACAACAGCAGCAGGGCGCGCCACAATGCGGGCTTCCAGACGGCTGCCGGCTTCGATTTCAAGTGCGCCGTATTCAATCTCGCCCGTCAGAACGGCTGTCGCCTTGATGCTGAGACGGCCTGTGACCACCAGCTTGCCGTTGTAGCGGCCTGCGATGGTTGCGTCTTTCACTTCGGCATTGCCGACGAAGGAGCCTGTCTCCAGAATATCCAAACGCTGTGTGGACAGTGTTTTTGCAACCACAGAGCCTTCGATGATCAAATGTTCGCAAGAGCTGATCTCGCCGGACAGCACGATGTCGCGGCCAACCGTCAGGCGGCGGTGTTCTTCTGCAGCAACGGGGGCCACCGCGCCATAGGGCAGCGTGCCTGTCAGCATTGTATTGTGGCCGGGAATATCACTGCGGATCATTTTTTTCTCTACTGTCATTTGGGTGCCCCTATTTTAAAGACCTGCCCCCTTTTGCCAATAGAAATCGGTGCTGTGCAGGATTATGTATTTGGCCTGAGGGTCTGGAATCCGTACCATGCCCCCAAGGCAGCGTCCACAAAATATGGTGACACTTTCACATTACGGAAATATGTATGTAAGTCCAAAGCCAAAAACCCATATATATCAATTTACTATTTATTAACCATTTGGCAGATATTTTGTGCATTTTTTAACATAATACTATATCGGCCCCGTATCATGGGTGTTGTCTGGCAGCGTTTTTGCGACTCCGGAGACTCAAGCTCGTCATCAAAATCAGGGGGAAGTTTTGCCCAACACAGGTTTGGCGGGCAGCCTTGCGTATTCAGGCGCTGTGCCGCCCAGAGCCACCAGACGATCCTGCGCGCGTTCAATCACAGACATATCTGCGATGTCGGAAAAATCGCGCACGGTCACGGCCATCGCGGGGGCTGCCGATTCATGCGTCTGCCCGCGCTCGGCAATCACCGTTTGCTGCTGGGTTGCGAAATTGAAAACAGTCGTCAGTGTGCGGCCCTCCGGCAGGCGCAGGGTTTCGCTGAAACTGTCGGGCGTGATGAGATGATAGCGGTTATGCAGGTTCTTCTGGGCTTCTTCGGCGGCAACCTCTGCCACCACCCTGCCGATTTTATCGGACAGATACGGCAGCATATCGGATTTGGGCTGTTCCTGCCGCAGACGGGTAAGAATATCCTGCCCGTAAACATCCAGCTTGCCGCCTGCATCCACCAGCATCTCGAAAATTTCTTTATGCCCGCCCGACAGGGATTGAAACAGCGCATAGCCGGTTTCTGTGTTCGGGTCTGCCCCCTTGTCCAGCAACATGCGGGTTTTTGCCTGCGCACCCGTTTTGGAACATTCCCGCAAACCGCGGTCCAGCACAGGGCCGTGTTTGGCAAATTTCTTGGTCCACGCCAGCACAAAGGCCAGATCATCGTCCGGCCGGGTCAGGACACGATCCACGGCCACAGCAAAAAAATCAATATCGGTGGCGGATACACGGTCCAGCTCCGCGCTGATGGCATCGCGCCAGTTCTGGGCCATCGCCTGTTTCAAAGGCCATGTTTCACTCAGGCTGCCGCTGGCAGCCGATGCTGCATTCCGCACGACCATGACTTTCCATGTTGCAAGATCTTTTGTGGCCAGCGCCGTTTCAAAAAGTTTGGCCGCATGTTGCCGGTCGCCTTCGCTGCTGTCGGTAAAATCAAAGTCTTTTTTAGCCAGCAGCACATCCAGCGCCTCGGCCGCTTTGTGCGTGGCGGCCAGCTGCGTAAGGTCGCGGTGCAGGGTGCGGGAAAGTTTATTGTTTTGAAAAATATACTTCACGCGCTCGGCTTTGTTTTCCTGCACGGCCGCACGCACGGCATTTTTCCACGCACCAAAGCGGCCAATGTTTTTGGCCCAGTGCTGGTCTTCTGCAGACAGGCTGGAAAAGCCGTTTGCCATCATCGTGTTTGTATTCCCATCAGAAAATGATGGGCTATATTACGGATAATAAAACCCCCTGTCAACCAACGGTTCACAGGGGGTTTTATATTTGAATAGCTTTGTTTTCTAAGACTTATTTCTGGTGATGGCGCAGTGTCGGGAAGGCGATTACATCGCGGATGCTTTGCGAGTCCGTCAGCAACATAACCATCCGGTCGATGCCAATGCCAAGGCCGCCCGTTGGGGGCAGGCCGTATTCCAGCGCCTCGACGAAATCTTCATCCAGCATTTGCGCTTCTTCGTTGCCGGCTTCACGTGCCGCCATCTGGCCTTTGAAGCGGGCCAATTGGTCGAACGGGTCCGACAACTCCGAAAACGCATTCGCCAGTTCCCAGCCGTTGACGTAGGTTTCAAAACGCTCGGTCAGGGTTTCATGGTCGCGGTGCTGTTTGGCCAGTGGCGAGATATCTTTGGGCATATCGATCACATGCACAGGCTGGATCAGATCTGCCTCCACCTTTTCACCGAAGACGGCTTCCAGCACTTCGCCCCAGTTAGAGCCCTCTTTCACATGCACACCAAGCGTTTTAGCTTTGGCGGCGGCTTCTTTGGCATCGGGGATTGCGCCAAAATCAACGCCGGTTTTTTCGGTCACCAGTTCCGTCATGGTTTTGCGCGCCCAGGGGGCTTTGAAATCAATCTCGCGCGTACCGAATTTGATTTTGGTTTCACCGTTGTGCAGCATTTTGACAGCGCCTTCGATGATCCGCTCCGTCAAATCCATCATATCGCTGTAATCGGCATAGGCCTGATAGATTTCAACAGAAGTAAATTCCGGATTGTGTTTCACCGAAATGCCTTCGTTGCGAAAACATCTGTTGATTTCAAACACGCGGTCAAAACCACCCACCACCAGACGCTTCAGGTGCAATTCAGGGGCGATGCGCAAAAACAATTGCATATCGAGGGCATTGTGATGCGTCAAAAACGGCTTGGCACTGGCACCGCCTGCAATCGAATGCAGCATCGGTGTTTCCACCTCCATGAAATCTTCACCTGTCAACAGCTGGCGGATGAAAGCGATGATTTTGCTGCGCTTGCGAAATGTCGCGCGGCTCTCGTCATTCATAATAAGGTCCAGATACCGCTTGCGGTATTTCAATTCCACATCGTGAATGCCGTGATATTTTTCCGGCAAGGGGCGGATGGATTTGGTCAGCATCTCGACCTTTTCGGTGTTGATGGTCAGCTCGCCGCGCGGGGTGCGGCGCACTTTGCCAGTCACACCGATAATATCGCCAATATCGTAATAGGCCATTTGGTCCAAAACATCGGCAGGCACACGGTCTTTGTGACTGAAAATCTGGATTTTACCTGTCGTGTCTTTCAAATCAATAAACATACCCGAATTGCGGTTCGACATCATACGGCCCGCAACGGAGACAACATCGCCCGTCTCTTCGCCGTTTGGCAAATCGGCATATTTTTTTTGCAGGTCATCCGCATAGGCAGTGACTTCGAAACGATAGGCAAAGGGGTTCACGCCCTTCAGCTGCAGCTGCTTCAGGTTTTCAATCTTCGCATCAATCAATGCGTTTGAATCTGTGGCCTGTGTTTCTGCGGAGCCCGCCTGCTGTTTTGACATTTTCAGTTATCCTTGTTTTTCCAGTATCATCTCGTAATGCGGCATACCCGCTTCCATATATTCCGCGCCGCGGGTGCGAAAACCCAGCTTCTCGTAAAACGGCATGGCTTCCACCTGTGCGCTGAGTTTGAACAGTTGAATATCCCCTGTCTTGGACAGTTCCTGCAAGATGTATTTCATCAAGACACCGCCAATGCCACGGCTGCGGTGTTCTTTCAACACAGCCACACGTTCAATCTTGGCGGCACTGCCCACCAGCCGCACACGGCAAGTGCCGACAATGTCTTGGTCCATCCGCACACCAAAATGCCGCGCGGCACGGTCGAGACCGTCAATTTCCAGCGCTGTGGGAACCTGCTGTTCATCCACAAAAACAGTTTTGCGAATATCCAGACAGGTTTTCATGTCCTGATCATTGGCCACGGGGAAGCATCGGATTTGCATGTTATTCTCCAGTCCCCGTATAAGTGGCAAAAGTATCAATAGGATGCAAGGCCGTTATTTGCTGTATCGCCGCTGCAAAAACTGCGGTATTTTGCCCATACACCGCCACAAATGAAATGATTATGACCAATTCAACCGTGCAGCAACACCCTGCGGCACCCGGCCGCAGGCTGCTGGTGCCCCATGCCCCTGTCCTTGTACAGAACGGGCCCAAAATTGCCTGCCTGACCACCGACGGCGAATTGCAAACCCTTAGCCACGATGCCGCGCGCCAATTGGTGCGCCAGCAAATGCCGATTGTCTGCCACGGCCCCAATCTGGCAGCGGTCTTAAAGATGGAACGCTTCGTCGCCTATGATGTGCTGGAACTTTTTGCTTTTGCTTTGCCGGGCAGTTTTACTGTGCCCACCCCGCGCGGCCTTGCCCGCAGTTTGAATTTGATGGAACCGGAGAGCGCGGAAGACCAATGCTTGGCCCTGCGCGATATTGCACGGCACCTGCTGGCAGATTTGAACCGTGACCAAAAAACCGATGCTGCAGCCTTGGCCGCCATGATGGGATTGATGAACGGCACGGCAACGGGTGACAACGGCGTGCCGCAACACCCGGCCACCGCAGGCCAGGGCTGGCCCTGGGCCCCCTCTGTGCTGGCCGCATTGGGCCGCAGCGACACGCCGCCCGCCCGCAGCGAAATACGCGCGGCCTTGCGCATCTGGGACCGCCTGCCCGAATGGGCCGTCCATGCGCCCGAGCCACCCGCAGGCCACCACGGCGTGAGCGAAGACGAAGCCGTTGCGCGTTTGCAAAAACTGCTGGCCCGCCAAAGCCGTGAAGACCGCCCGCAGCAACAAGCCTATACCGCTGGGCTTGCCGCTGCCTTCGCCCCGCGCCACGACCTCGAAGCGCCCAATGTGGTGCTGGCCGAGGCAGGCACAGGCGTTGGCAAAACGCTGGGCTATCTGGCCCCCGCCACCGTCTGGGCTGAAAAGAACGGCGGTGCTGTCTGGATTTCCACCTTCACGCGCAACCTGCAAAGGCAAGTGGAAACAGAACTTGAAAAACTTTATGACGATCCGGTCATGCGGGCGCGTAAAATTGTCACCCGCAAGGGCCGTGAAAATTACTTGTGCCTGTTGAACCTTGAAGATGTCACGCAATCCCCCAGCATTCAGTCACATGAGCTGAACGCCACGGCTTTGGGTCTTATGGCCCGTTGGGCCGGCGTGACAGATGATGGTGATCTGGCGGGGAAAGATTTTCCGGGCTGGCTGCCGGGGTTGATCGGCTGGAACCGCGTGATGAGCTTTGCCGACCGGCGCGGCGAATGTATTTATTCCGCCTGCCCGCATTTTGATAAATGCTTTGTGGAAAAATCCATCCGCAAGGCCAAACGTGCGGATATTGTGATTGCCAATCACGCCCTTGTCATGCACCAGACCGCAGTCATCGGACCGGAAGACACACTGCCATCACGTTATGTTTTTGATGAAGGCCATCATTTGTTTGAAGCGGCTGACAGTGCCTTTTGCGCGCATTTAAGCGGCACGGAAACGGCTGATCTGCGCCGCTGGCTGCTGGGCAGTGAGACAGGCAAGCGCAGCCGTGCGCGCGGCATTCAACGCCGCGTGGAAGATTTGATTGCAGGCGATGATGAAGCCAAAGCCTATCTGGAAGCCATCATCGAAACCGCGCGCGCCCTGCCCGGCCCCGGCTGGCGGCAAAGGCTTGGCGACGGCAGCATCAAAGGGGTGACCGAAAATTTCCTGCTGCATTGCCGCCAACAGGTGATTGCCCGCAACGCGCAAAACCCGCAGGCCGGATTTTACGGGCTGGAGACTGAATTGCACCCCGCCATCCCCGGTTTGATGGAAGCGGCACAGGCGTTGTTTTTAAAACTGCGCGATTTGCAAAAACCGATGATGAAACTCATCAACGCCTTGAAACAAAAACTGGACGATGAAGCCGATACGCTCGATTCCGCCACGCGGGAACGGATGCAGTTTATGATCACCAGCCTGAACCGCCGCGCCCAGCATGTGGTGGGCGGCTGGGTTGCCATGCTGGACAGCCTGAAAACAGGCCAGAATGACGGCATGGTGGATTGGCTGGAAATCACAAGGCTGGAAGGCAATGATGCCGATGTCGGTTTTTATCGCCACGCCGTGGACCCTGCCGCCCTTTTTGCTGCCAAACTAAAACCACACGCGCAAGGCGTTGCCATGACATCTGCCACCCTGCGCGACATGACCGAAGACGATGCCGAAGGCTGGCAATCGCCCATGGCCCGCACGGGTGTTGCAGCCTTGACAGCACCACACGCCCTGCGGTCTTTCCACGTATCGTCACCGTTCAATTACGGCACGCAAACCAAAATTCTGGTCATCCGCGATGTGAAAAAAGATGACCCCGATGCAGTTGCCGCCGCCTTTCGCGAATTGTTCAAGGCATCCGGCGGGGGTGCACTTGGCATCTTCACCGCCATCCAGCGGTTGAAGGCCACGCAGGAGCGTTTGATAGAACCCCTGTCCGATGCAGGGCTTCCGCTCTATGCACAGCACGTGGATCCGCTGGAAACAGCAACACTGATTGATATTTTCCGCGAAGAAGAAAACGCCTGCCTGCTGGGCACAGATGCCACACGCGACGGGATTGATGTGCCGGGCCGGTCTTTGCGTCTGGTCGTTTATGACCGCGTGCCGTGGCAACGCCCCACCTTGCTGCACAAGGCGCGCCGCACCCATTTCGGCAAAGGCTATGACGATATGCTGACGCGCTTTAAACTGAAACAGGCCTTTGGCCGCCTGATCCGCCGTGCGGATGACCGCGGCGTTTTTGTCATGCTGGACGGCGCACTGCCCACCCGCCTGACCACCGCCTTCCCCGAAAGCGTCACAGTGGAACGCGTGGGGCTGGCAGAAGCGGTTGACCTCACCCGGCAGTTTTTACAAACTGACACCCCTTAAAACACGAAAACGCCGGGCAATGGCCCGGCGCATCGTCAGAAAAACAATCAGCCTGAAGGCTTAGCCCATCAGGGCTTTGCGTGCTTCTTCAAAGTGAATGTTGAATTGGTTTTCAAGATGATGCAGCGTGACATCCATGCCTTTCAGCGCGAAGTCTTTTTGCACCTTGCGGAACACGTCCTGATTGCCGGGTTCTTCAAAATCTGAATCCACCACTTCATCCGCATAGGCATCGGCTTCGGCACCGGTCATGCCCAGTTGCTGCGCTGCCCAAAAGCCCATCAGTTTGACGGCCTTGGAATTGATTTTGAATTTCGTTTCCTCGTCCAGCTTGAATTTGTTTTCAAAAGCCTGTTTGCGATCATCGAGCGAAGACATTGTCTCTACCACCTGAATTGTTAAAATACGTCCGGAACGGATTATCTGCTTATCCACCCCACTATAGAATAGAAATAATGAATAATGGCTGAAAAACAAGAGAAATCGGGCGAATTCAAGCCCAAAGACCTGTAAAAATTGTGCCCCAAGGCATTGAAAATCTGTAAATGGGGCTATTTTTATCTCTGCCGCTTCACCGCTGGTTCGCGTATCATGCCCCCTTGTATAATCTCACCATGAGCAAAAAAATGACAAAAGCACCCGCCGCCAAATCAAAACCCAAACCAGCTGCCGGCAGACCCAAGCTTGCCGCCAACCGCCCGACACGCGAAGAAGCTGAAGCTGCCATCCGCGTTTTGCTGGGCTGGGTCGGCGAAAACCCGGACCGTGACGGCCTACTGGAAACGCCGCGCCGGGTTATCAAGGCCTTTGATGAATATTGCGCGGGCTATACCATGGACGCAGGCGCGATCCTGTCCAAGACCTTCAGCGAAACAGGCGGCTATGACGGGCCCGTGCTGGTCAAATGCATTGAATTTGAATCCCGCTGCGAACACCACCTGGCCCCCTTCATCGGCAAGGCGCATGTGGCCTATATCCCGAATGGCAAAATTGTCGGCCTGTCCAAAATCGCGCGCGTGGTGGATTTATATGCCAGACGCCTGCAAACGCAAGAACGCCTGACCGCACAAATCTCCGATGCCCTGCAAAAACACCTGAAGCCCAAAGGCATTGCCGTGATGATGGAGGCGGAGCATTTCTGCATGAAAGTGCGCGGCGTACACAAAGACCATGCCGTGACCGTGACCACACGGTTTTTAGGCCAATACTTGAAAAACAATGACCTGCGCGAAGAATTTCTGGCGCAAGTGCGCGGATAACCCCTGCACCGGCCACAAAAAAAAGCCGTCCTGTGTTCAGGACGGCTTTTTTCTTTGATAACATCTGCTTTATTTGCTCAACGACCTGCGCCCGAATTTAAAAGACGCGCCAGCAGGCGGTTGCGGAGCTGCTTGCAGCATATAGTCCTTCGCATCTGCCAGTGTCGGGAATTGCGCCGAGAAGACTTTGGCATCACAATTTCCCGTCAGCAAAACATCGACCAGACGCGACACATCGGCGGACAAGGCCGGTTCGCTCTCGTAGCGTTTCGCCACAAGCCCTGCCACATCGGCTGCAAATTCGCGCAACAGACGCGGTTTGCCCGTTTGCGGGTCACACCCGAATTCAACATCCATAAACTTGCCGTTGTGGTTCACAACCGCATCGCGGCCCGCCTTTAACAACGGCGCATCTTGAACCGGATTGCCAGTGAAGCCGTATTCTGCCAGCAAGGCATTAAACGCCTTGGCACTCTCACCCGTGGGGACAATCGCGGCTGTCAACAAGGCCGCCATAACGGGTTGATCGATGCCGCTGTCCGCGCCGCGCACTTCCAGACGTTTGCCGACCACAGCACCCGCATCATCGCGCAGGTTGCAGATTTTGATGTCGTTATACAAAAAGCTTTCCGCCAGTTCAAAGTTGGACTGTGTGTTCAAGCCTTTGGCCATCAACCCTTCAAACGTGATCGGATCTTTTTTGGAAGCGGGAAACAGATTGCCGTCCAGGTCATAGGCAAAGTGCATCGGCGCCTGAAACACTTCACGGATGTGATTTTCAATGAACTGCTGGCCATTGGTGGCCTTCAAAAACGCTTCGGACAAGCCACCGGCACGGCCATAGCCTTCGTAATATTTCGCACGCGGGATTTCGCCCAGTTTTTTGTCTTCATTCACCACATAGCCGGACAAGCTGTTGCAGGTTGCCATCAACAAAGGTGTTAAGGCATAAGCCCGTTTGGCCATATCAAACATTTCATCCGCATCTTTGGGGCTGAAGCTGGTTTGCACGGCAGAGGTTAACAGGGGCAGACGCAAGGTATTGGGCGGGAAAATTTCCTTCATCGCGCCAATGCTGACTTGCAGGCGCGGGCGGGACACGGTTTTATCCAGCGCGTCTTGCTCGGTCGTGGTCGGCACAATCGAAAACGGCACGCGTGTCAGCCCTTCGGCATTGGCAGCGGCGGTGAAAATATCCATGTCGTTTTTAATGATGGCAATCAGGCCCGCAATGCCATCCGGTGTGGTGGCGGGGCTTGCGTATTCCAACACGCCGGCTGGTTCCAGCTGCGCGTCGTATCCTTTGGCCTTTAACGTATCTTGCAGTTTTTGCATCTCGGCAGGACCCGGCACGGCGGGGGTGCCGGCGCGGGCATCGATCAGCGCCATTTCGACTTCTACGCCCAGCTTGCCTGTGAATTGCACGGGCGGCGGCGCATAAAGCCCCAGCGCATCGTTGATGCTGGAAATCTTGCGTGTATTTGTTTTTTGCACATCGGTCATGGCGTTTTAGAACCCTTTATAAATTGTCGATGCCTGTCCGGTTGAACGGACGGCCTTTTTAAATCGGTAGCTGAAGGGGGTGCAGGCTTGAAATCCTGCCATAAATAAAACTGGCTTAGCGCCAGTGATGGTGCAAAGCGTGGTGTGTCGCGCCGAAGATGTCCAAAAACGCTGTTTTCATGCCCTGTATCTTGGCTGATTCCGTATGATTCTGTCAATAAAATTATGTTGCGTCTGGGTAAAATAATCTTGCCCTCCCCCATACCGGAGGAGGGCAAGACTTGTTTCCAAAGCCCGTTATAAAGCCCGCTTTACGCCCATAGAAGCCGGTTTAGCGGTCGGGGTCACTCCCCGAGCATCCATACCTTTCAAGGCCTCTGTGACCTCTCCCAGGCTGCGGTAGCGGGTGGCAAAAACCTTGGCGTCGCATTCACCCGTCAGCAGAATATCGGCCAGTTTGGACACATCGGCTGCCAAAGATTTATCCGCCGCAAAATGCCCGACAACCAGCCCCGCCACATCGGCTGCGAAATCCCGCAAGGACAAAGCAGCACCCGTTTGCGGATCACGGCCAAAAGGTACATCCATGAACCTGCCGCCATGGTTGACCACCGCATCGCGGGCGGATTGCAACAGGCCTGCATCTTGCGCAGGATTGCCGGTGAAGCCGTATTCTTTGAGCAAGGTATCGAACTTCTGGCCTGTCTCGCCATCCGGCACCAGTGCTGCGGTCAGCAACAAAGCGCTGACCGGCTGGTGCAGGCCAGAATCTGCGGCGCGTACTTCCAGCCGCTTGCCCACCACCTGCCCTGTTTCATCGCGCAGGTTGCAGATTTTGATGTCGTTATAGATGAATGTTTCTGCCAGTTCGAAGTTGGATTGCGTGTTCAGGCCACGGTCTTGCAGCTTGCGGAAGGTCAGCACATCATCCCGCGTGGAGCGGATGAGCGATCCATCGTGATCATAGGCAAAAAACATCGGCGCATCGAAAACCGCTTCCACATGGTTGCGGACAAAGGTTTCGGGATCAGAGGCTTTCAAAAAGCTCTCGGCAATCCCGCCGGAGGGGCCATAGGCCTTGTAAAACGTGCTGCGCAAGTGACTGTCATCGCGCACGGGATTGTTTTCAACATAGCCGCCAGAGCTGTTGGTGGCGGCAATCAGCAACGGCGTCAGCGCGTATCCACGGCCTGCCATGCGGAACAATTCGTCGTTGTCTTTCGGGCTGAAGCTGGTTTGCACACCCGTCGTCAGCAACGGAATGCGGATGAGCGACGGGTCCAGCGCTTCGGTAATCACGGCCAGCGATGCTTCCAATCTTTCGCGGGAGATTTTATTGTCCAGTGCCTGTTTGACCGTCGTTGTCGGCAAAATGCTGAAGGGGGCGCGGGTGAAGCCTTTATCCGCCGCCGCCTCTTCAAACGCCGTGATGTCGGATTTGATACGGGCGACAAGGCCCGCCACATCTTTCACATCCGCAGGCGGGCTTGCGTATTCCAGCACACCGGCGGCTTCCAGCTGGGCATCGTGGCCTTTTTCTTTGAGTTCTTTGTGCAAAGCCATGACGGTTTTGGCGTCAGGAATAGCAATCCCCTCAACGCCCGATTGAAACAGCGCCATTTCCACTTCCAGCCCCAGCTTGCCCGTGAAGGCGGCAGGCGGCGGCGCGTAAAGGGCCATGGCATCGGCCACGGAATGAATACGTTTATCTTTGTTTTTAATGACATCTGTCATGGCTTGAATATCCTGTAATACACGCCCCGATATTTTCGGCGGCCGTTGGGGTAGATCAGTTGGTTCGGGGGAAAGGCCCTATTTAAAGGGCACAAGACAAATGATAATGGCGGCTAGGCGCCAAAATAGGCGTAGCTATAAAAAAAGACAGCAATGTGATTCATTTGCTTGGTCATGATGGATGCAGATTACGCGGGGGCCACTGATTCTGTCAAGCGACAGATAAGAAATCCTGCATTTAGGGCATAAACTGTTCTTTGATCATTCGCTCGTCGAGGTTCATTTCAGGATCAAAAAGCAAATTGATTTCAACGCTTTCGTCCTTCCAGACGTCCACCTGCTCCACATCACGGATTTCGGTGAAGTCGGCAACGGCACTCACGGGGCGGTTATCGGCTTCCAGCACTTTCAGGCTTAAACGGCTGGATTGCGGCAACAAAGCCCCGCGCCAGCGTCTGGGGCGGAAGGCACTGATGGGCGTCAGCGCCAGAATACCGGCACTGAGCGGAATAATCGGCCCGTGGGCAGAAAGGTTATAAGCGGTGGAACCGGCAGGCGTTGAGACAATCACACCATCGCAGATCAGTTCGCTCAGCCGCATGATGTTGTCAATCGAGATTGACAGTTTGGCAGCCTGACGTGTTTCACGCAGCAGCGATACTTCGTTGATCGCCAGTGCCTCTTGCTGCCCGCCACCCAGAACAGTCACCGTCATGCGCAAAGGGTGCAGCATGACGGTTTGCGCCTGCGCCAGACGCTCCATCAAGCCTTCGGCTTTATATTCGTTCAGCAAAAAACCGACAGAACCACGGTTCATGCCAAAAACCGGCTTGCCGTGATCGATACTGTAATGCAAGGCGCGCAGCATGGAGCCGTCACCGCCCAGCGCGACCACAACATCAGCACTTTCAAGGTCTGTGTCGCCATAGCGTTTGACAAGTTCTGCCCGTGCCCCTTGTGCCTGATTTGTATCGGCGGCGTAGAAAAACGGTTTCATGCTTGTGCTGCCTTGGCTGATGCAACATTTGCAGATGGCGCATCCAGCGTTTCCACCACAGCACAAAGGGCTTGCACCACAGATTTCACAAGGTCGGCATCATCCCCTTCCGCCATCACCCGCACCAGCGGTTCGGTGCCGGATTTGCGGATAAGAATGCGCCCGGTATCGCCCAGTTGCGCTTCTGCTTTTTGAACAGCAGCGGTCATGGCAGGCGCCGTCAAATCAACAGAATTTTGGGTGCGCACATTTTGCAGCAGTTGCGGCACGGGCGTAAACACACGGCAAATTTCGCTGACAGGTTTTTGCGCTGCACGAATGACAGACAACACTTGCAGGGCTGCAATCAAACCATCCCCCGTGGTGGAATGATCCCCCAGAATAACGTGGCCGGATTGTTCGCCGCCAATGTTAAAGCCCATGGTGCGCATATGGTCCACCACGTAGCGGTCACCCACAGGGGTGCGTGCCAATTGCAGGCCCAGTTTTTTCAAATGCCGTTCAAAACCAAGATTGGACATGACCGTGGCCACCGCGCCGCCGCCTTTTAATTCACCTTTCGCGTGCAAAGAAGAGGCAATCAGCGCCATGATCTGGTCGCCATCAATCACATGACCTTCTTCGTCACACATAATAAGACGGTCTGCATCACCATCCAGCGCAAGGCCCAGATGGGCGGCATGTTTGACCACGCTTTCCTGCATAATGGCGGGCGCTGTGGCGCCACATTGTTTGTTGATATTCGTGCCATCCGGTGCGACACCGATGGCAATGACTTCTGCGCCCAGTTCGTACAAAATACGCGGGGCGACTTTATAGGCAGCGCCATTGGCGCAATCGACAACAACTTTCAAACCATCAAGGCGCAACCCCTTGGGGAATGTGTTTTTGACGTATTCAATATACCGTCCGCTGGCATCATCCAGCCGGCTGGCGCGGCCCAGGTGCGGTGCGGGTGCCAGTTCTGCCGCCAGATCGGTTTCCAGACGGGCTTCAATGGCCGCTTCCACATCATCGGACAGTTTATAACCATCCGCACCGAATAATTTGATCCCGTTGTCTTCGTACGGATTGTGGGATGCAGAAATCATCACGCCCAAATCCGCGCGCAGCGAACGCGTCAGCATGGCAACCGCCGGCGTGGGCATGGGACCCACCAGCACCACATCCAGCCCCATGGAAATAAATCCGGCGGTCATGGCAGGTTCCAGCATATAGCCCGACAAGCGCGTGTCTTTACCGATCACAACCTTGTGACGGTGCGGGCCGCGCTTCAGCTGCAAGGCAGTCGCCATGGCAACTTTCAAGGCCATGTCTGCCGTGATGGCCCCTGTATTGGCTTTGCCGCGAATGCCGTCCGTGCCGAAAAGTTTACGTGCCATTTTTTTATCCCTGGTGAAACTGTGGGTGCTGCAAATGATGCGCACCTGTCAAAACTAGTCTTCTGCGCGGTCTGCATCAATGCAGACCTGCTGTATTATATACGTAATACGATAACTTTCTATTTCCGATTGTTACGGCTTGCGCAAACCACTGATGCTGCCCGCATCCGGCTTGCCGCCGCGTTTTTTAAGCTCCAGCAGTGCCTGTTCCAACGGCGCTTTTTCGGCAATGTCGTCAAAGCCGTGCATCAGCGCCGTTTCGGCCCTGGTCGCCATATTCTGGTGCAAGGTGGTGCGCTCCCGCGCGGCAAAATTGAAAATTTCTGTCACCTTGTAGCCAAGCGGCTTTTCAATGCGCACATGGGCAATGCGGTCATTGGCCAAAACATGCCAGCCTTCGCTGTCATCGGCGGCAACCACTGTTGCCTGTGCCAGTTGTTTGGGCATCGGCAACTTGGGGGGCGGCACTTGTTCTTGATAGGCCTGCAAAATAACGACCACATCCTGATGCTTGTTTTTCTCTGCCAGAAAAAGCGCGGTGCGGTTTTCTGAATTTTTAACGGCAGGGTCAATGCCCCGGTCAATCAAAAACGTCACCATATCGACATGCCCTGCCTCTGCCGCCACGTGCAGGGCCGTATTAAAGCGGTAATCTTCCTTCTTCAATAATTCCGGCCAATGGTCAATCAGCATTTGCGCAATTTCTACATAACCGTGACTGGCGGCCAGATGCAGCAAGGTCCCGTCGTAATAGTTCGTATCATTTTTTGCTTTGTATTCCAGCAAAACGGACACCGCTTCTTTGTTGCCGCGCCAGATTGCAAGTTCCAGCGGCTTGCGGCTAAATTCGCTATGGGCTTCGGGGTTGGCCCCCTTGGCCAGCAATTCGCGCAGCCGGTCGGTATTGCCCGTGTTAATGGCGTCCGCGATTTTGGATGCTTGAAATAAAATCATTGGCTGTGCCCCTTAACCGTTTTTTTGTGGCGAGAGGGAGGGCTTATCCAGCTGCGTCCCACGCCTGCGAATACTGTCGGGCGCGGCTGTGCCACCTTGTGCTTGTAAGGCTTTGAGCGCGATATCAAGCACGTTGCTGTCTGGCAGTTCATCAAAGCCTGTGGCTTTGACATGCTCGCGCTCAGTTTGCAAGTTGCGCACAATCTGCAAACGCTCCCGCGCGGCAAAATTAAACACCTCTGTAATTTGATACCCCGTTTCGCCGGCGGCAAAAATATGCGCCACAGTATCCGGTGCCATCAGGCTCCATTTATCTGTCGCCACAGGGAATGCAACAGCGGCCCCTTTTTCAGGTTGCAGCAGGCCGTCTTGCAAGCCTGCGACCGGATCCTTCATATAAGGGGCCAGCACTTGTGATACGGATTTATACCCCGCCGCCTCGGCCACTTCCTGCGCATTTTTTTCGTAGGATGTGCGGATATTGGGGTCGCCACCATGTTTCAACATCTCTACCACCATTTCCAGCCGACCGCGTTGCGCGGCACTGTGCAAAGGTGTCCAGCCCCCGCCGGCATTGTGGTTCGGGTCCGCTCCCAAAACCAGCAAAGCTGTGACCGCGTTTTTCTTGTTGTAACGAATGGCATACTGTAAAGGCGAATAGCCATCCATGTTCAAGGACAGTGTATTCAGGTTGATGTCGGGATATTTTTCCATCACCTGTTGAAGCGCGGCTGCGTCGTCTTTTTCAATCGCGCCACGAATTTTGGAAGCCTTTGTGAAGCCCATGCCTGCCCTGTATCCGATCATATTTAAAGAGAGGCCAAGATTAGGCCATCCCTACCCCCAAGTCAATATTCTGACAAGTATAGGTGCGCACACAAAAAAACCGCCCCGAAGGGCGGCTTTTATTGTTTTCAGTCAAAGCGTTAAGCAGTATTAACTGCCTTGCGGTTCGGGCGCACTGCCCAGATCAATCCCGCCCGCTGTCGGCACAGAGCCTGATTTGGCGCGTTTGCGCCGCTCTTCGGCTTCTTCTTCCGGTGTGGTGCGGTTGAGCGGCTCGCCTTTGATCACCTTTGGAATTTCCTCGCCGTTCAGCGATTCATATTCAATCAGGGCAATCGCCAGCGCGTGCAGTTCTGCCATGTTATCGGTCAGCAGTTTTTTGGCACGCACATAGGCATCTTCAACAATCCGCTTCACCTCGGCATCCACCTTCGCTGCCGTTGTGCCGGAAATGCCTTTCGGATTACCACCATAACCCAGGAAAGCTTCATCGCTGTCGGAGCCGTAATGGATCGGGCCCATTTCATGGCTCATGCCCCATTCGGTCACCATGCGGCGCGCCATATCTGTTGCCATGCGAATATCGCTGGAGGCACCGGTGGTCACTTTTGCTTCACCGAAAATAAGTTCTTCGGCAATGCGGCCCCCCATGGCAACAGCCAGATCGGCGTGCAGTTTTTCACGCGACATGGACAAACGATCCCCTTCCGGCAGCCGCATGACCATGCCCAGCGCACGCCCGCGCGGAATGATCGTTGCCTTGTGGATGGGATCAGACGCAGGTTCATGCAAGGCCACAATCGCATGGCCGGCTTCGTGATAGGCCGTCAGCTTTTTCTCGGCATCGGACATCACCATGGAACGGCGTTCCGCCCCCATCATCACTTTGTCCTTGGCATCTTCCAGATCAATCATGCCCACCACACGTTTGGCGCGACGCGCGGCCAGCAAGGCCGCTTCGTTAACAAGGTTGGCCAGGTCCGCACCGGAAAAACCGGGCGTGCCGCGCGCAATAATACGGGCATCCACATCAGGGCCCAGCGGAACTTTGCGCATGTGCACCTTCAGAATTTTCTCGCGGCCGTTCACATCGGGGTTCGGCACCACGACCTGACGGTCAAAACGACCGGGGCGCAGCAAAGCCGGGTCAAGCACATCCGGACGGTTGGTGGCCGCGATCAAGATCACGCCTTCGTTGGCTTCGAAACCATCCATCTCCACCAGCATCTGGTTGAGGGTTTGTTCACGTTCGTCATTCCCGCCGCCATGCCCGGCACCGCGGTGACGACCGACCGCATCGATCTCGTCGATAAAGATAATGCAAGGTGCATTGCGTTTGCCCTGTTCGAACATGTCACGCACGCGCGATGCACCAACCCCCACAAACATTTCCACGAAGTCGGAGCCAGAGATGGTGAAGAACGGAACGCCCGCCTCACCTGCCACCGCACGCGCAATCAGTGTTTTACCTGTACCCGGGGGGCCCACCAGCAAAACACCTTTGGGAATTTTGCCGCCAAGACGCTGGAATTTTTGCGGGTCTTTCAAAAACTCGACGACTTCTTCCAGCTCATATTTTGCTTCTTCCACACCCGCCACATCGGCAAAGGTCACGCGGCCGTTTTTCTCGTTCAGCAATTTGGCTTTGGATTTGCCAAAGCCCATGGCTTTGTTGCCCGAGCCTTGCATCTGGCGCATGAAGAAAATCCAGACCCCGATCAACAACAGCATGGGGAACCACGATAACAGCACACCAAACAAAGTCGGGGAATTGCTGGTATCGGGCTTGGCGCGAATTTCTACGCCTTTGTCTTCAATACGGCTGACAACATCGGTGCCATCGGGCACGACCACGCCGAAACGCTCACCTGCGGTATATTCACCCTGAATAACATTGCCGACGATGGTGATGCTTTTCACCTTTTGCTGGTCAACCTGTGTCAGGAACTGGCTGTAAGACACATCCTTAAGCCCCGCCATGGAATTCTGGTCGCGGTTGAACATCTGGAACACACCGACCAGCAACAGCACGATGACAAGCCAGGCCATGAGGTTGCGCCCCATCGGGTTCTGGCCATTGCCTTCGTTATTGCCGTTATCGTTTTGATCTTTCATCGACCGCCTCGTTTCTGGAGCCTGAAAAGGCCCGCATTTATATAAAAAATGACTACCTTCAATTATATAGCGTCCGGTAGGGATTAAACAATCTCTGCCGTATCCGTCTGTGCTGCTGCATCTGTGTGCCAGCGGCAGACAAGCCCTGCTAAATTAGGCGTTGCCTGCGGAGAAATCCAGCTAAGATGCGGAACATGCAAGATTTTTTCGCCACCCCAGACAGCCGGCAGACTGGCACGGACACGGCCTGGCAAAGATTCCAGTTTGGCCCGCGCCGGATCATCCGCCGTAAACTGTTTCCTTAACGCCGCAATGCCCGCTTGCCCCAGCGGACCTATATCCCAACCGTCTGCAAAAGATTCGACCGGGCCCGTCATTTGAAAACGACCATCCCAGCACATATTGGCCCGCAAGGGTTCGCGCAAGGTAATGCCCGCTTGCTCGCGCACAATCAAAATCTGCCCGCCACCCAAGGGCTGCACATCACAACCTGCGGCTGTCTGACCCGCAAAATCTTCTTGCCGCAGCGCTTGATACAACCGATCAACCAGATGTGTGCCCGGCGGATACTCTGCTGGCGCGATACGACGCAAAACATGCGCCAGCACACGCCTTGCCATTTCATCCGGCAAAGCACAAAGTTCCTTTTGATGAAACGTTGCATAGCCTTCGGGATAAAAAGCGCAAACGTCCCTTACCGATTTTTGTGTGATATCCGATAAAACATCGCGCGCTGCGGCCAGCTTTTGAATGGTCTGCGACAGGCGCTGGGGTGTCAGCCCCTCTGCCGCCAGCATTGCTTCGAAGGCACGCAAGCGCGGGCGCAAAAAATTTTCGTTCCGGTTGGTGGGGTCCTCCACCCAGGCAAGACCTGCGGCTGTGCAAATATCGCGCAAGTCCTGCCGCGTAAAATCCAACAAGGGGCGGAGAAGTTTAATACCTTCCATATCGCGCAGTGGTGCCATACCCGCCAAACCGTCCAACCCGCTGCCGTGTGACAGACGCATCCAGAATGTTTCGATCTGGTCTTCCAGATTGTGCGCAACGGCCAGCACAGCAATGCCATCTTGCCGGCAAGCCTCTTGCAAAAGCGCATAGCGGGCCTTGCGCGCTTTTTCTTGTATATGGGTTTCGGGCTTTGTGGCGTGCTGCCATGTCAGCACCCGATGCGTCATGCCAAAGGCCTGCAATTGCCGGCCCACATTTTCAGCCTCCTGCGCTGATTCAGGTCGCAGCGCATGATCGACTGTATAAGCCTGCAACTGAATGCCGCGCGGCACCGCCCAATGATGCAGCAACACAGCCAAAGCCATACTGTCCCCGCCGCCGGAAACGGCAATCGCCAGCGTGGTGGGACAAGGCACCAAACAAAGCGCATCCATTGCCTGTGCAAATTTTTGCACAGCATCCGTCGGCAATGTTGTGAGCGGTGGTGTCATCGGCAAAAGATCCGCCATATCGGAAGAAGCCCCAGCCTGTGGCAGCTGTCGGGCCTGCGCGCGGGCCGTCATAGCTTACTTGCACCCGAGACGTTTGATTTCCTGATCGGCACGGCGTATGACCGCGCTCTGGTTGCCCGGGAATTCTTTTTTCAACTGCTGGTACGACAGGCAGGCATCTTCTTTTTTGCCCAGCTGTGACAAGGACAGGCCCAGTTTCAGCAATGAATCGGGGGCTTTTGCACCCTTCGGGTAATCTTGATAGCCCTGCGCAAACATGCGGGCAGACTGTGCATAATCGCCGCGCACATAAAATGTTTCGGCCAGCCAGTATTGCGCATTGGCCGCCAGTGCGTGGGACGGATACATGGACATGAAACGGCGGAATTTATCTTCGGCCGCATCGTATTTGGATTCACGGATATCGGAGAAGGCGCTTTCATACAACAGGTTTGCCGGATCGCTGCCATTGTTGGAGAGAGTCCCCAAAGTACGCCCGCCACTGTTACCGGAAGATGTCGCGCCGCTGTCGGCATACAAGTCACCCTGCATCACGGCCTCGTTACGGCCCGTGCTGATGGTGCTGTTGCTGCCGGTTGTGCTGCCACGCTCCATTTGCTGAAAGCGCATTTCATTGTCGGTCAGTGTTTTATCCAGCTTGGTTTTCATTTGCTGGATTTCATAGCTGAGACGTTCAATCTGGCCCACCATGCTGCGCTGCTGGTTTTCAATCTGGCTCAGGCGCACTTCGAAGCTGGCCATGGCACTGCTGTCTGTGCCGGCAGGGATAGCGGCCCCTTCGGGTACTTTGCCGCGGTAAACCGCGCGGCTCAGCGTTTGCAACTGTGTCTCCAGCTGGTTGATGCGGCCCATCAGCTGGCCGGTATCTGCATTCTGGCCAAAACCCGCCGTTGCAGGCGTGGTCAACAAAAAGGCAAACAGGGCCGCTGCCGAAAGCAGCAACCCTGTTTTACCTGTTTTCATCGTCAGATGTTTCATATCCAGCTTTCGCATCAGATCTTACTGAACAACCAGAACGCCGCGGCGGTTCTGTGCCCAGGAGCTGTTGTCGGAGCCGAGAACAACCGGACGCTCTTTCCCGTAGGAAATGGTCTGTACGCGGTTGGGGGCAACGCCACTTGCGATCAGGTAGTTACGCACAGCCATGGCGCGTTTTTCACCCAGAGCAAGGTTGTATTCACGTGTGCCACGCTCGTCACAGTGACCTTCAACGATCACGTTCACGTTTGCGTAGGTGCGCAGCCATTGCGCCTGACGTTCAACCGTTGCGCGGGCTTCTGCTGTCAGATCATATTGATCGTAGCCGAAGAAAATGCGGTCACCCACGTTAACCACCAGATCCTGCTGCGAGCCGGGTGTCGGGCCGCCCAGATTGGATTGGTCAATACCGGAAATCGGTGCGCGGTCCGCAGCCGACAGGCTGCCATCACCGGCCACCATTGCTTCATCTTTTTTAGTACAAGCGGTTACCAGCAATAAAACGGCCAGAATGCTTACAAAACGCGTAACCATAGTCATAACTCCTCTAAATAATAAGGCCCTTTGGCCTTCCTTGTGATATTTATACTCGCCCCCGCGATCAGTACAAGGCCGATTTGGAAAAACGGGCGTTTTTTTAAAGATTTTCGCAACCGCTGTCTGCTATACAGGCTTGTCCCGCCCGAATGCGGGCGTGGCAGGCTATCAATGATTGACCCCTGTATGCGGTTCCACCCGAAAAAAGAAATATGGAACCCGACACCACCTTAAGAACGTATGACCCGGATGATGTTGCAGCCTCAGAACAGTCGTTTTTCATATCTCGATACCCTCAACCCCGCACAACGCGATGCGGTGGAGGCGGTTAACGGGCCTGTGCTGGTACTGGCCGGTGCAGGCACGGGCAAAACGCGGGTGTTGACCACACGCCTTGGGCATTTATTGACCACGGGCCTTGCCTACCCATCCCAGATTTTATCCGTCACCTTTACCAACAAGGCGGCACTGGAAATGAAGCGTCGCGTCTCCGACATGCTGGGCGGGCAACCGGTGGAAGGCTGGTGGCTGGGCACGTTTCATGCGCTGGCCGCACGGATGTTGCGCCGTCATGCGGAACGTGTGGGGCTTAAATCCAACTTCACAATTTTGGATGATGATGACCAGGTACGCCTGATCAAACAACTGGCCGAAGCCGAAAACATCGACCCCAAAAAATATCCGCCGAAGCTTTTGCTCGCCATCATTCAACGCTGGAAAGACCGCGCGCAAACACCGGACCAGATTACCGCCGCCGATGCCGGCGATGTGGCCGAAGGCCGCCTGCCGAAACTCTATGCGCAATATCAAGAACGCCTGCGCATTTTGAATGCCTGTGATTTTGGCGATCTGCTGTTGCATTGCATTACGCTGTTCCGCGATCCGAAACAGGCGGATATGTTGCAAGACTATCAAAACCGCTTCAAATACATTCTGGTGGATGAATACCAAGATACCAACGTGGCACAATATATGTGGCTGCGGTTGCTGGCACAGCAGAACAAAAACATTTGCTGTGTGGGCGATGATGACCAGTCTATCTATGGCTGGCGCGGCGCTGAAATCGGCAATATTTTAAAATTCGAAAAAGATTTTCCGGGTGCCAAAATTGTGCGGCTGGAGCAAAATTACCGCTCCACCAAAAACATTCTGGCGGCGGCCAATGCTGTTATTTCCCACAACCAGGGCCGGCTGGGCAAAGAACTGTGGAGCGCCGATGACGCGGGCGATAAAATATCCGTGCGCGGTGTGTGGGATGGCACACAGGAAGCCAAATCGGTCGCCGCCGAAATCGACAGCCTGCAACGCAAAGGCAACAAGCTTGGCGAGGTTGCCATACTGGTGCGCGCCGGATTCCAGATGCGCGCCTTTGAAGAATGCTTCATCCGCGAAGGCATCCCCTACCGCGTCATCGGCGGGCCGCGTTTTTACGAACGCCAGGAAATCCGCGATGCCATCGCCTATATGCGCGTGACCGTACAGCCGGACGATGATCTGGCTTACCAGCGCATCATCAACACACCCAAACGCGGCTTGGGCGATGCCACCATTCGCATTCTCAATACCTTTGCGCGCAGCCGGAGCATCTCGCTTTACGCAGCCACGCGTTCGCTCATCGGCACAGATGAATTCAAACCCAAAGTACGCGGCACGCTGACACAGCTGATCAACGATTTTGACCGCTGGCGCGGGCAATTGCGCGAACTGACGCAAGCCGAGCTGGCGGGGATTATTCTCGACGAATCCGGCTATACCGGCATGTGGCAGGCAGATAAATCCCCCGAAGCCGCAGGGCGTTTGGAAAACCTGAAAGAATTTGTGGCGGCCTTGGAAGAATTCGAAAGCATGGAAAGCTTTTTGGAACACGTGGCCCTTGTCATGGAAAACCAGGGCGGAGAGCAAACGGGGGAAATGGTATCCATTATGACCCTGCACGGGGCCAAAGGGCTTGAATTCAACGCTGTGTTTTTACCGGGCTGGGAAGAAGGCGTTTTCCCAAGCCAGCGCAGCATGGATGAAAACGGCATCACCGGCCTTGAAGAAGAACGCAGACTGGCCTATGTCGGCATCACCCGCGCACGCAAACAGGCCTTTATTTCTTTCGCCGCCAACCGCGTGATTTACGGCAGCTGGACAAGCTGCCTGCCATCGCGCTTTATTGACGAGCTGCCGCGCGACCTGGTTGATGTCGTCGTGGAAACAGGCTTGGCGGCACAGGCCGACCAAGGCTTTGCCGGTGGCGGCTATGGCAACAATTACGGCGGCGGTTACGGTGGCGGCGGCTACCGTGGCAAACGCGCTGACCTGATTGACAACAGCATGTCACAGATCAGCCCGCATCTGGAATCCGAAGGCGGCTATGCCCCGGGGGACCGCGTGTTTCACCAAAAATTCGGCCCCGGCACCGTGGTGGCCACAGACCGCGACAAACTGGACATTAAATTCGACAAAGCAGGCCGCAAAAAAGTAGTGGATAGTTTCGTGACACATGAGGACAATATTTAAGCCATGACACAAAAACAAAAAGTTATCACCGTATTCGGCGGCACCGGTTTTCTGGGCCGCCATGCCATTTATGCCTTGGCCAAAACGGGGGCACAAATCCGCGTGGCCAGCCGTGTGAAACAGCGGGGTTATTTCCTGCGCCCTGCCGGTGATGTCGGCCAGATTGTGCCTATTCGCTGCGATGTGCATGACACGGCCTCCGTGGCCGCCGCGCTGCACGGTGCCACACATGCCCTTAACCTGATCGGCATTTTGTTTGAAAAAGGCAAAAGAAGGCGCTTTGACGCGCTGCACCGCGATGTGCCGCGCCGCATTGCCGAACAAGCACAAGAAGCCGGATTGGAAATGCTGATACAGGTATCTTCGCTTGGGGCCGCACCGGACAGTCCGTCCCACTATGGCCGCAGCAAAGCCGCCGGTGAAGATGCCGCACTGGCAGCCTTTGCCAATACCGTCATTCTGCGCCCTAGCATTTTGTTCGGACCGGATGATGATTTCTTCAACCGCTTCGCCCGCATGGCCCGCCTGAGCCCCTGCCTGCCGTTGATATCGGGCGGCACCACAAAATTCCAGCCCGTATATGTGGGCGATGCTGCAAACGCGATCCGCAATATTATTTCCTGCCCCTACCCGCAAAAATATCTGGGCCATACCTATGAACTGGGCGGGCCGGAAGTGTTTACCTTCAAACAATTGCTGGAAATGATGCAGCGGCTGACAGGGCAAGACTGCGCACTGGTTTCCCTGCCCGGCCCCCTTGCCAAAGTGCTTGGTATGCTGACAGCGTTTTTGCCGCAACCGCTGATTACGTCCGATCAAGTCAACAGCCTGAAAAAAGACAACATCGAATCCGGCAATTACCCTGGCCTGCAAGCCTTGGGTGTGGACGCGACAGCCCTTGCCGCCATTTTGCCAAGCTATATGGGCCAGTACAAAAAGATTGGCTGATTTCAAAGGCTTTGATGCATCAAATCGGCTGATTTTGCTGTAAAAAAACGGCAGGAAAGCACGTGCATTTCACCCGTTTGCGGCGTATTCTGTGGGCCGGACAATAAAACCCGAATGTGTTAAGACCACATAAGACGTTAAAGGATTTTGACTGTGAGCCTGTTTTTCAACCGCCGTTTATTTTCTGCTGTCGCCGCCATTGCTTTGGCTGTGTTTTGCGCAACCGTTGCCGCAGAAGCCGCAACCCCCAAAGAAACCCCCAAAATGGGCGTGGGCATTGCCGCCGTGGTCAATGATGACATCATCACTTTTTCCGACATTGAAAACCGTCTGAAGCTCTATGTGCTCAGCGCCGGGCGGGAGCCACCCGAAAACGTCCGCCAGCAAATGCTGCAACAAGCCTTTGCCCGCCTGGTTGATGAAAAACTGCAAATGCAAGAAGCACGCGCACTGGGTATTGTCGTCAGCCCCGGCGAGTTGGAACACGCCTTTGGCTCCGTTGCCGGACAAAACAACACGACCGCCGAAGTGTTTCGCAAAAATTTACAGTCAGTCGGCGTAAACCCCGCCACAATCGAAGATCAAATCCGCGCGGAAATTTCATGGACCCAGGTGGTGCGCCGCAAGTTACGCCCACAGGTAAATATTTCCGAAGGCGAAATTGATACCGAAGTGGGCCGCCGTCAGCGCAGCAGTGGCAAACAGGAATACCGCGTGGCAGAAATCTTTTTGTCATTCGATGGCAAAGCCAGCGAAGCCGTCGCCCTTGAAAAAGCACAAGCCCTTGCCGAAGAAATTCGCAAAGGCAAACAATTCTCACTCTTGGCGCGTCAATTCTCCGAAGCACCGGGTGCAGCCACGGGCGGCGATCTGGGCTGGATTGAACAAGGCATTCTCAGCAAACCGCTGGAAGATGCACTGGTTGCCCTGAAACCCGGTCAATTGAGCAATCCGGTTCGCACAGACAAAGGCTATCACCTGTTGTTCTTGCGTGATTCACGCCTGAAGGGAAATATTCCGGCGGGGGCATTGTCGGCTGCAGCAGCAAAAACACAAGGCACCACTGAAAGCCAAAAGGAAGCGTCCGAAGCAAAAGAAGAAAAATCAGAACCAGCGCCCGTTGTTGAAAACCGCCCGTCGCTGGTCACCACAACAGATGCACCGCCGCCAGCCCCCGATGTGGAAAACACACCGGCCCGCCTGACGCTGAAGCGCATCATGCTGCCCGTGGCCGCCAATGAGGCAAAAATTATCACCCAGACAAAACTGTCCCGCGCGGAAACACTGCGCCGCGAGATCAGCTCTTGCGCGGCCATGGACACGCGCATGAAAGATTTCAGCGCCGCCGGCACAGGTGATCTGGGCCCGATCATGGCCAATGAATTGCCCCCCGCCCTGCAAAATGCCGTGCAAGACCTGCCCGATGGCGTTTTGAGCAAACCCGTGCAAGACGCACAGGGTATCAGCCTTGTGATGGTTTGTGGCCGTGAAGGTGGTACTGCGGCCCTGCCCATTATCAGCGGCACCCCCGTTGCACAAAACACAACAGAGACCACGCCCGAAGCAAACGCACCGGAAACCGCAGCAGCAGAGACAGAGACCGGTGCCGCCGGCCCGGCCCCCGCAGCTGCCGCCGCCAGCGCAAACCCTGCCGAACAATTCCGCGAAAATGTCGCCAATGAAATGGGAATGCAGCGACTGGAACAAATGGCAGACCGCTATCTGCGCGATTTGCGTGCGACCGCTTATATCGACAAGCGCTTCTGATGACGACAGACACCCCCGCGTCCGATACAAGAGCGATAGATACCGATGCGATTGATGCCCTGCCCCCTTTGCGGCAGATTATTGGGCAATACGGGCTGGCGGCCAAAAAATCGCTGGGGCAGAATTTTTTGCTCGACCTGAACCTGACCGCCCGCATTGCGCGCGCAGGTGGCCTGTATGACAATACCAACCTGATCGAAATCGGCCCCGGCCCCGGCGGCCTGACCCGCGCGCTTTTGGGCACACAAGCTCCGCATATTTATGCCGTGGAACGTGATGACCGTTGCGTTGCCGCCTTGCAAGGATTGGTGGAAGCCGCCAAAGGCCGCCTGACACTGGTCGCCGAAGATGCATTGAAGATTGATTACGAAAGCCTCTGCCCTGCGCCGCGCGCAATTGCCGCCAACCTGCCCTATAACATTGCAACCGTTTTGCTGCTGGGGTGGCTGGAACAACATGCGTTGTTTGAAAGCTTCACGCTGATGTTTCAAAAAGAAGTGGCCGAGCGTTTAACCGCCGTGCCGCGCACCAAGGATTACGGCAGGCTGACCGTGATGACGCAATGGATCGCAAAGGTTGAAAAAAAATTCGACCTGCCCCCCTCTGCCTTTACGCCTGCGCCCAAAGTCACTTCCAGCGTGGTGCACATTATTCCTTATAAAAACCGTACCGATGTGGTGAGGTTTAATACCATGGAGCGCTTGACAGGTGCCGCCTTTGGCCAGCGCCGCAAAATGCTGCGCCAGAGCCTGAAAAGCCTGAATGTGGATGAAACGGCATTGCTAGACAAGGCAGAAATTTCCCCCACAGCCCGCGCCGAAGAAATCGACATTACAGGGTTTGTGCGCCTGGCTGCCGTCTTGCAAGACATGCCGCCGCGCATCACCAAAGATTAAAACAAAACAAACAAGGCAACGCCCAGCACAATTGTCAAAGCAGGGGCTGCATATTGGCGAATGGCGGTCAGGGCCGCATCTGTCTGCACGGCATAGTAAGAAGCCAATTCATCCATCGTCGCAGATAAATTACCGGTATCTTCGCCCACTTTCAGCATCCGCGCAGCGGTTTTATCGATCAGCCCGCCCTTTGCAAAGGCCGCAGAAATTTTGGCACCGGCGGCCACGGCATCGGCCCTGCTTTGCAGATCACGGCGCAACGCCGCATTACTGGCAGATTGTGCCGCTGCCGACAAGCCTTCACGCAAAGGCACACCCGTTGCGTAGAACAACGAGAGGTTCTCGGCAAAAGACTGCATATCCACACGGCGGATAAACCGGCCCAGCAGCGGCAGACCCAGCAAAACATGATCCGCAACAAAGCGCAAAAAAGGTGCGTAGCGATAGAGCAACACAAGCAAGCCCACCATCCCCACAAGCCACGCCACCATCAAGGGCACGTCGTTCAAGCCCTGAAACAGCAAGAGCGCCAGCATGACAAGGCTGGAAATTTTAAAATGCCGCGTGGCCTTGCGCATATCGCGCTTGTGCGCATCAATCGCCTTGCAGCGCAAAACACATTTGCCAAACACAAAGGCCATGCGTCCCGTTTTCTCGCCCGCTGCCACCAAGGTCACCAGACTGCGGTCGAATAAACGTGGATGCGCTGCCATGGCTTCGGACAAAGTGCGCCCGGCCTGCATGTCTTGCAACATCCACGGCAAGGCCGATGCCAAAACACCGCGGCCCGTATCTTCAGCAGCAACTGTTATGCTCTGACGCAAGGGCACACCCGCTTTTTCCATCTGTTCCAGACGGACAAAAAATTCGATGAGATCACGATGCGGGGATGAAAAAATCAGGGTTTCAGCGTTTGCACAAAAGCATCCACATCCATCAATCGATGACGGCGGCTGCGTTCGGCATCCAGAATGGCTTTGACATGTTCGATGGTCGCGGACAGATCGTTGTTCACGATCACATAATCAAATTCCTGATAATGCGAAATTTCGTCCTGTGCCTTTCCCAGACGGCGTTCAATTTCTTCTTCGCTGTCTTGCTTGCGGCCATGCAGGCGGTCGGCCAGCGTCACCCACGACGGCGGCAGCAAAAAGACAGAAACCACGTCTTGTGGTGCCACTTCGGTCAGTTTTTTATTGCCCTGCCAGTCAATGTCGAACAGCACATCGCGGCCTTCGGCCAGCGCCTTTTCAACAGGGGCCTTGGGCGTGCCATACAGGTAATTGTTGTAAACAAGTGCGTGTTCCAGCATATCGTCTGCTTCAATCATGCCTTCGAAGGTTTCGCGGCTGACGAAGTAGTAATGCTTGCCATCTTCTTCGCCCGGGCGCATGGCGCGCGTGGTGGCGGAGATGGAAATTGTGGTTTGCGGGTCAGATTCTGCCATGGCGCGCGTCACAGTTGTCTTGCCGCCACCCGGGGGGGAGGCCAAGACCAGCATCACGCCACGGCGTTTCAATTGCGGCGCTGCGACCGGAAGGGGCGTAGGTGTGCTTGCTGCTGCCATCATCTTTCTTTTAAGATAGGTTTGCATAGAATCTTCTTTTTGATCTGGAAGACTTTTATAACGTGCAGTGGCGGCAGATACAAGCCTTGGCGACCCGTCACCCGCCAGATGAATGTGCCCCGAACCCGAAAGAGCCTTCAATATGAAAAACCCGAAAACAATCCTGATCACCGGCGCGTCCAGCGGCATCGGCCTTGCCCTTGTCAAAACCTATGCCGCGCGCGATACACGCCTGTTGCTCGCGGGCCGCGATGCAACCCGGCTGGAACGTGCCGCCAGCGATGCCCGCACGCGTGGCGCACAAGTGGAAACCACCACGGTGCCCGTAACCGACCGCGAGGGTCTTGAGAAAGTTATTCTGGCCTGGGATGACGAGCACCCGATTGACCTTGTGATTGCCAATGCCGGCATTTCCGGCGGCAGCAGCGGCGGGGGTGGGTTTTACGAGATACTGGACACAAACCTGCAAGGCACATTGCACACCACCCTGCCGCTGATTGAGCGCATGAAGACGCGCAAAGTCGGCCAAGTCGCTTTTATAAGTTCTATGGCCGGATGGCGCGGAATGCCCAATGCCCCCGCCTATAGCGTCAGCAAAATGGCGGTGCGGGCAATAGGCGAATCTTTGCGCCCCCGTTTGGCCACAGATAACGTAGAGGTCAGTGTGATTTTTCCGGGCTTTGTGAAAACACCGCTGACAGATGTAAACCCCTTCCCCATGCCCTTCTTGATGGATGCGGATAGGGCCGCGCAGAAAATCAAACAAGGGCTTGCCCGCAACAAGGCATGCATCGGCTTTCCTTGGCCGATGATGTTCTTGTCGCGTTTTATAGCTGCCCTGCCGCTGTGCCTTGGCGATTATATTTTGTCGAAGGCCCCCAAAAAACCGGAGTAGGCTTTAGCGGATCAAAATATTTTTAAACTGCCATGGGTCTTCAAGATCCAAATCTTCAGGGAATAAACCCGGGCGGTTTTTCAAGGGTGTCCAGTCAGTGTAATACCCTTTAACCGGCCCCAGATAAGGCTTTTGAATTTCAAGACAACGGGCGAAGTCCATTTCATCGGCTTCAACAATCCCCGCTTCCGGGTTTTCCAGTGCCCAGACCATGCCCGCCAATACAGCAGAAGTCACCTGCATCCCCGTGGCATTCTGATACGGCGCCAATTTGCGCGTTTCTTCGATGCTCAACTGGGAGCCGTACCAATAAGCATTTTTGGCGTGGCCATAGAGCAAGACACCCAGTTCATCCATGCCATCCACAATTTCGTTTTCATCAAGGATGTGATGTTTGGTTTGCACTTTGCCGCTGCTGCCAAACATTTCATGCACAGACAAAACCGCATCATTGCATGGGTGATAGGCGTAATGACAGGTGGGGCGGTATTCCGGCTTGTCGCCTTTGCCGACGGTGAAGTAATCCGAAATAGAAATTGCTTCGTTATGCGTCACCAGCAATGCATATTGCGGACCGGGTGTGGGGCACCAGCTTTGGATTTTTGTATTCGCCCCCGGCTGCATCAAATAAATGGCGGACTGGCAGCCTGTTGCATGACGGTGACCTGTGGCCGGCATCCATTTTTCATGCGTGCCCCAGCCCAGTTCTGCCGGTTGCATTCCTTCGGAAATAAAACCTTCAACCGACCATGTGTTCACAAACGTGCCCATTTCTTTGGGGTTTTTGGCACGTTGTGTGTCACGCTCGGCAATGTGAATACCTTTGACGCCCGTTTTTTGCATCAAGGCGGCCCAGCCGGCACGGTCTTTGGGCACTTCTGTTGAAATGCCCGTATCACGCGCCACATCGATCAAAGCCTGTTTAACAAACCAAGATACCATACCCGGGTTTGCGCCACAGCAGGAAACCGCCGTGGTGCCGCCCGGATTCTGGCGGCGTTCCGCCAGCACAGATTCGCGCAGCGCGTAATTGGTGCGCTGATCGTTGCCGAGGTTATCGTCAAAGTAAAAGCCGAGCCAAGGTTCGACCACTGTATCGATATAAAAAACTTCCAGTTCACGGCAAAGCTTCATAACATCCAGCGACGAGACATCGACCGAGAGGTTGACGCAAAAGCCTTTGCCCGCGCCGTCCGTCAGCAAAGGGGACAAAAGGTCGCGGTAGTTTTCTTCGCGCACATGGGTCTGGATATAACGGATACCGCGCTCTTTAAGCAGCGCCACATCATCATCCTGCGGATCAATCACCACGAAACGGCTACGGTCGTATTCAAAATGACGTTCGATCAGCGGCAAGGTGCCGCGGCCGATGGAGCCAAAGCCGATCATCACGATCGGGCCTGTAATATGCCCGTGAACGGGGCCTTGGGTGTCGTCAGACGACGCAGAGATGTTTTCTTGGGCCATGATTTATGCAGAACCTCCTTGGGATCCGGATGGAAGAATGAAGTGATCAGGGTGTTTACTTAATATCGGCCCGTTACTCAATCTTTATTTATTTTTCATAACATAAAACGCGACCAAGCCCTTGATAGGCAGGGTAACACACCTAGATTATCGGCGTGGCCAGACCGTGCCACCCCTTCAGATACAGAAGACCCGAAGGCGGGACCCAACATTTAAGGACAGAATCATGGAACAGCGACTTCTTGGTAAATCAGGGCTGAAAGTGCCCGTTCTCAGCCTTGGCACCGGCACATTTGGCGGTGCCGGCGAATTTTTTCAAAAATGGGGCTCAACCGATGTGAAAGAAGCATCGCGCATGATCGACATCTGCCTGGATGCAGGGCTCAACTTTTTCGACACGGCCGATATTTATTCCGGTGGCGCATCGGAAGAAGTTTTGGGTGCTGCGCTGAAAGGCCGTCGTGAAAAAGTTTTGATCTCCACCAAATCCACCTTCTCCATGGGCGACGGACCAAACGACAAAGGTTCATCCCGTTATCACATTCTCCGCGCAGCAGAAGCCAGCTTAAAACGTCTGGGCACGGACCATATCGATGTTTATTTCATGCACGGGTTTGATGCGCTGACCCCTGTTGAAGAAACCCTCTCCGCGCTTGATCACCTCGTCCAAAGCGGCAAGGTTGGCTATATCGGCTGTTCCAACTTCTCCGGCTGGCACGTGATGAAATCGCTGGCGGCAGCGGAAAAATACGGCCTGTCGCGCTATGTGGCGTACCAAGGGTATTACTCCCTCATCGGCCGCGATTACGAAGAAGAACTGATGCCACTGGGCATTGACCAAGGCGTGGGCCTGATGGTCTGGAGCCCGCTGGGCTGGGGCCGCCTGACCGGCAAAATTCGGCGCGGCCAACCCCTACCCGAAGGCCGCATTAAATCCGGCGGTGCTGAAGGGGGCCCGAAGGTGGATGATGAGCATCTTTATACCGTCGTCGATGCATTGGATGCGATTGCAGCAGAAACCGGAAAAACGGTGCCGCAAATTGCGCTCAACTGGCTTTTGCAACGCCCGACGGTCAGCAATATCGTCATCGGTGCGCGCAACGAAGAGCAGCTGAAACAAAACCTGGGTGCCATCGGTTGGACATTAACGGCAGAACAAATCGCCAAACTGGATGCGGCAAGTGACACGCACCCCGTTTATCCCTATTGGCACCAGCGCGGCTTTGCAGAGCGTAACCCGCGTCCCGTATAATTCCTGTTGACCTGAAACTGCACACAAAAAAATATCCGGCCAGAAAACCTGCGCCGGATGTTTTTTATCCCGGATGGCGCACCAGCACATTGCGAAACTGCCACGGATCATCCTTGTCGATATTTTCGGGGAACATGCTGTGGCGGTTTTTAAGCGGATGCCAGTCGGTATAATAGCCTTTGACCGTGCCCAGATAAGGCCTTTGCACTTCCAGGCAGCGGCGGAAATCCATATCGTCTGCTTCCACAATGCCTGCCTGCGGGTTTTCCAGCGCCCAGATCATGCCCGCCAATACGCCCGATGTTACCTGCAATCCTGTTGCATTCTGGTTGGGGGCCAGTTCACGTGTTTCTTCAATGCTAAGTTGGGATCCGAACCAATAAGCATTTTTGGCATGGCCATAGAGCAAAACACCCAGTTCATCCATGCCGTCAATAATATCTTCTTCGCCCAGAATGTGATGATGCTTTTGTACACGTCCACCACGTTCGAACATTTCTTCCATCGACAGCATCGCCTGATTGGACGGACGATAGGCGTAATGACAGGTGGGGCGGTATTCGGGGTTGGGGCCTTCGCCAATGGTAAAATAATCGGCAATGGCAATCGATTCATGGTGCGGTACCAAAAAGGCGCGCTGCGGCCCCGGGGTCGGGCACCAGCTGCGCACGCGCGTATCGCCGCCCGGTTGCAGCAGATAAATACCCGCCTGACAGCCCCCTGTATGCCGCCTTGCATTCACCGGCATCCATTTTTCATGCGTGCCCCAGCCCAGTTCAGCCGCTGACAGTCCTTCGGCGGTCATGCCCTCGACCGACCATGTATTCACAAAACTATTGAGTTTTTTAGGCCTGCGCGCGCGTTGCGTGTCACGCTCGGCAATGTGAATGCCCTTCACGCCCGTCTGTTGCATCAACCGCGCCCAATCTGCGCGTGTTTGCGGCACTGAAAATTCAAGCCCCAGATCCGTCGCCAGATGAAGCAGTCCCTGTTTCAAAAGCCATGACACCATGCCCGGATTGGCCCCGCAGGACGTGACCGCTGTAACGGCGCCGGTTTTTTGCTTGGCGCGTTCTTCCAGCATCATTTCACGCATGGCGTAATTGGTGCGGAGCGCGATATCAATGCGGTCATCCGCAAAATAGCCTTGCCACGGCTCGATCGAGCTATCGATATAAAAAGCCTCCAGCGATTGACACAACCGGATCATTTCCATTGATGCCACATCAACCGACACATTCACGCAAAATCCGCGCCCCTCTCCTGCGGTCAGCAGGGGAGCCAAAATCTCGCGCATGTTCGAAGACGTTAATGTCAGGTGCATAAACCGGATGCCCTGTTCATCCAGGATATGGCGGTTGCTGTCGTCAGCATCGATGACCACAAGGCGGCTGTGATCAACATCGATGTGGCGCAGAATCAGCGGCAAAACGCCCCGGCCAATAGAGCCAAACCCCACCATGACCAGCGGGCCTTGCAATTTTGCCTGTATATCAAGAAGATCCGGCATCGCCGGTTGGGTATTTTCAATCATCTCACTCATAAGGATGATTTTGCCCCATCAAGACAGAAATATAAACACAAATAGACACATCTTGCGCGCATTCATGTTATGTAACAAACACACGTATCTGCTGTTCAATAAAAAAATACTGTTTTTAAAAGGGTTATCGGTTAAACGTGCCGAAGCGTTCTTCAGATTTTTTTTGCTGGATCCGCTTGTGCCGATCCGCACGGCGGTCTTTGCGGGTGCGTTTTGTTTTGCGTTTTTTGCTGGTATTGCCCTTGGCTGTACGTTCCAGCCCTTTTTGACGCAATGCTTTACCGGGCAGCATATCAATTGTTTTTTGCGGCAGCTTGGTTTCATTTAACAAATAATCAGACTTTGCCTGCGCAGCGGCAGGTGTAGCACCTGTGACCGGTAACAAAAATATTGCCAGCAAAATTAAAACGGTTTTTTTCATTGCGCCTTTGTCTCCGCAGGCATCATACCACGGCGCAGCCGAATAAAAAACACACCGTTTTCGGCGGTGGCTGTCATCATCACATGGCCGCTTTCTTCACAAAACAAAGCAAAATCGACCGTGACGGCAGGGTCCGTTGCCATCACCTGCAAAACATCACCCGTGTTCAGGCCCAGCAAAATCTTGCGGGCTTTCAAAACGGGCAGCGGGCAGATCAACCCGCGCGCATCCAGTATGTAGGCCGGTTTTTCAAATGTCATGGGGCCGGGCCTTTGCCGTCTCGTGCCGCACATCGCGCGGGCGCAGATTTTTCATGACATCACCGATAGATATATCAGCGATGTCTTCAGATTGGATCACCGTCACGCTGTCCCCCGCCGGCGCGCAAACAGCAGGGTCCGTCACGCCGGAAAAAAGGGAGACAACCGGGCACCCTGACAGCGCAATCAAATGCATCGGCCCTGTGTCATTGCCAACCGCTGCAGATGCCCCGCGCGCCAGTGTTGCAATGTCGTAAAAGGAAGTACGGCCCGATAAATCCAGCACCTCCGGTGCGATCAATTTGATCTGGCCAATCGCTTCTTGTTCGGCGGCCGTGCCCAGCAAAGCCACCTGATAATTCTCGCGCTGCAATTTAAGGGCCAGCGCGCCAAAATATTTGGCCGGCCAGCGTTTGTGCGGATGCTGCGGTGCGCAGCCCGGCACCAGTAAAATATAAGACGTTTGCATGGCAAAGAATGAAATATCGGATGTCATCCATGACAAATCTGGATAGCCCGCATCAATGCCGTAATCTTGCATCATCCGGCCCAGACGTTCCACCGCATTGCCAGATTTTTCATCCTCCCGCAGACGGCGGCCGCGCCATTCGGGTTTGGAACGAAACAAACGCCGGATCATGCGCGTACGGTCATTCAATTGCAGGTCATAGACGCAATCAAAGCCACCCTTGTTCAGCAACTTATACAGTTTCAGCCATTCGGCCAGTTTATAAAATGCCGGGCGCGTATCCACTTCCACCGCATCAAACCAGCCGGACCGCGTGGCCATGTCCACAAAAGGGCGCGTGGTTAAAAGCGTAATATGCGCCTGCGGGTGATGACGGCGAATGGCCTGCAGTACGCCGGAAGCCAAAAGAAAATCCCCCAGCGCACTGAGTTTGATCACCAGAATTTTTTGTGGTTCTGTTGCCATGTTTGCGGTTTATCCCGCCGCGCGGTCTGCCTCGGCCGCGATAAAACTGTCATTGGAGGGCAAAGCCTTCATCCGGCCATCCATCAACAATTCGGCATATACATCCAGCGTGCTTTGGCACATCTGTTCATTGGTGAAGTGCTGCGCCACATGCGACATGGCATGTGTGGCCAGCATGGCGCGGCCACGGCCATCCAGACTCATGGCTTCATGCAAGGAACGGGTCAAACCATCCACATCACCCGGTGCCACCAACCAGCCGGTTTCATCGCGGATAATGGTTTCGCGCGCACCGCCGTGGTCTGTGGCAATCGCGGGGCGGCCCATGGCCTGTGCTTCAATCGGAATACGACCAAAGCCCTCAGGCACCAAAGACGGGCACACCACAACGGTCGAGATCATATAAGCTGCCGGCATATCATCGCAATTCGTGATGATGCGCGAAGAACTGCCAAGCCCTTTGCCTTCGATATAGGCTTCCAGCTCTTTGCGGTAGGCTTCGTTGCCGATGTCGGAGCCGACAAAGAGGCAGAACAAATCCTTGCGGCCCAAGGCTGCAATCGCATCCAGCAAAAACATATGGCCCTTGATACGGCTCAAGCGGCCGGGCAGCATCACCACCGCCGCCCCTTCGGGAATGCGCATTTGTTGGGAGACTTTGATCAAACGATCAGGTGTGACCGAATTGGGATGAAAACGCTCCAGCGCCACACCACGGTGGATGACGCGCACAAGGTTTGGATCCACCTTGTAATTCTGTTCCAGATAATCTGCCAGAAAGTGTGAAACGGCAATCACACGCTCGCCCTTGGCAATGGCCGCATTGTACATGCGCTTCATGGCACCGCCAACTTTATGCGCCGCATGGCAGCTGGTGACATAGCGCGCGGCTGTGCCCGCCACGGCGCGGCCCGCACTCCAGGCCGGGGCGCGGCTGCAGGCATGGACGATATCGACATTCATTTCGCGGATCAGTTTGCGCAAACGCCCCACATTGGCCAGCATGACCAGCGGATTTTTGGAATGCACGGGCATTTCAATATGCGTGCCGCCCGCTTTTGTAATTTCATGTACACGCAAACCGCCGGATGACACCACGATGGAATGACCACCTGCGGCCACAACGGCTGCGTTAATATCAATCACGCCCTGTTCAACACCGCCGGAATTCAATGCAGGGACCACCTGCAAGATCACGGGGGCGTGATGCTGGTCAATAAAACGACGAAAAGGCAGGCTTGCGGTATCCCACGTTCTAAGCATTTTTAAAAATCCTTGTCTTGCATCAGAGCTTGCGTCAGGCCTTGCCACCAACGGCAAGAAAGCCACCCCTTGGGGGCATTCCCTGAATTCACAACGGTTTTACGCCTAAAAAGCGCGCATTTCCAGTAAAATCGCGGGGATTCGGCTTGACAGCCACCGCCTGTCAGCAGACATTAATACTTTGTTTTTAAACCCTTAATGATGGATTCTTGAGATGAAAACGGCACCACAGGACCAGGTACAGAAAGAGATCAGGCTCACACTTCCCGACGGAAAAGTGCTGACCTTCAAGACTCCTGTCACCGGGCTGGATGTTGCCCAATCCATCGGCGCGGGCCTTGCCAAGGCGGCACTGGCCGTCAAACTGGACGGCAAGATGGTTGATCTGTCCCGCGAAATTGAGGCCGATGCAGGCCTTGAAATCGTCACCCGTAAATCGGGCGACGCGCTTGAACTCATCCGCCACGATGCCGCGCATGTGATGGCGGAGGCCGTGCAAACGCTTTTCCCCGGCACGCAAGTCACGATCGGCCCTGCAATTGAAAACGGGTATTACTATGACTTTGCCCGCGACACCCCCTTTAGCACCGAAGACCTCGAAAAAATCGAAGCCAAGATGCACGAGATCATCAAGCGCGATGCCCCCTTCACACGCGAAGTCTGGGACCGCGACGAGGCCATCAAACATTTCGAAGGCATTGGCGAAAAATACAAAGCAGAGATTATCCGCGATTTGCCCACCAGCGAACAGATCAGCATTTATCGCCAAGGTGAATGGTATGACCTGTGCCGCGGGCCGCACCTGCCGTCCACCAGCCATGTGGGCGGCGCGTTTAAACTGATGAAAGTGGCCGGTGCCTATTGGCGCGGCGATAGCAACAACGCACAATTACAGCGTATTTACGGCACAGCCTGGCGCGACCAGAAAGAACTGGACGCTTACTTGAACATGCTGGAAGAAGCCGAGAAGCGCGACCACCGCCGGCTGGCCAAAGAAATGGACCTGTTCCATTTGCAAGAAGAAGCCGTGGGCAGTGTTTTCTGGCACGACAAGGGCTATACCATCTGGCGCACGCTTGAAACCTTTATCCGCAACCGTATTCGCGCGGCCGGGTATCAGGAAGTAAAAACGCCGCAGCTCTATGACAGCACGCTGTTCAAAGCATCCGGCCACTGGGATATGTATGGCGACAACATGTTTAAAGTCGCCACAAAAGACGGTGCCGGCGGCAATGAAAAACTGCTGGGCATCAAACCCATGAACTGCCCCGCACACGTGCAGATTTTTAATCAGGGTTTGAAATCCTACCGCGATCTGCCCATCCGCATGGCGGAATTTGGTTGTTGCCACCGCAACGAACCATCCGGTGCGATGCATGGCATTATGCGCGTCCGCCAGTTCACGCAAGATGATGCACATATTTTCTGCCGCGAAGATCAGGTGGAACAAGAATCCCTTGATTACTTCAAACTGCAACTGGGCGTTTACAAAGACCTCGGCTTTGAAAGCATCTCCGTTAAACTGGCGCTGCGCCCCGGCGCGAATGAACGCCTGGGGTCGGATGAAGTCTGGGACCGTGCGGAAAACGCGCTGCGCTCTGCCCTGCGCGGTGCGGGCCTTGAATTTGAAGAACTGCCGGGCGAAGGCGCGTTCTATGGCCCGAAAGTTGAATTCCACTTAACAGATGCCATTGGCCGTACATGGCAATGCGGCACCTTGCAGCTGGATTTCAACCTGCCGGAACGTCTGGATGCTTCCTATATTGGCGAAGACAGCCAGCGCCACCGCCCTGTGATGCTGCACCGGGCCATTTTGGGCTCGCTGGAGCGGTTCATCGGTATCCTGATCGAACACCATGCCGGCAAGTTCCCGCTGTGGCTCGCCCCAGTACAGGCTGTGGTGACAACAATCACTTCCGATGCGGATGATTATGCAAAAGAAGTGCTGCGGCAAATGCAAAAAGCCGGCATCCGTGCCGAGCTGGACATCCGCAATGAGAAAATTAACTATAAAATTCGGGAACATAGCCTGAAAAAAGCCCCTGAAATCTGGGTTGTGGGCAAACGCGAAGCGGAAGAGCAAAAAGTCGCCATCCGCCGCTTGGGCAGTGATGCCCAAGAAGTGCTTGCACTCGACGCGGCTATCCGTAAAATCACTGCTGATGCGGCGCCGCCCGTATAAAACCACGCCGATCAGGCACAACACGCGGCAACCCGCGATATTTTTTCGCGTATTTTTTGATGTAACAATAAGGAGAATGCACCATCGCTACGTTCAACAGACAAACCCCGCAGCAAGACGGTCCCCGTACCAACGGCCAAATCCGTGCAGACAAAGTCCGCGTTATTGATGCCGAAGGAGAAATGGTCGGCGTGATGACCGCGCGCGAAGCCCTTCAGGCCGCAGAAGCCGCCGGACTTGATCTTATTGAAATTTCCCCCAATGCCGAACCACCCGTGTGCAAGATCGGCGATTTTGGCAAGTACCGCTACGAGATTCAGAAAAAAGAAGCCGCCGCGCGCAAGAACCAAAAGATTGTCATCACCAAAGAATTGAAAATGCGCCCGAATATCGAAGAGCATGACATTCAGGTAAAACTGCGCTCCGCACGCCGCTTTTTTGAAGATGGCGACAAGGTGCGTTTCACCATGCAATTCCGTGGCCGCGAGGCAGAGCACAAAGAAATCGGCTTTGCCATTATCCGCCGCGTTAAAGAAGAACTGTCCGATGTGGGCAAAATCGAAATGGATGTACGCGCCGAAGGTAATGCCGTGATTATGATCATGGGCCCCAAAGTATCCTAAAAAGACTGACAGCACACGCGCTGCATAAAAAAATCCCCGCACATGTTGCGGGGATTTTTTTATCTGGTGCAGAGCCCCGCCATCATACTGCGGCCCTCATAATTTCCCTGCTTAGTAATTGCCCTGCCCGGCTTGTTCTTGCACACCACGCACCCAGCTGAACAATTCAGCCTCGGACATGCCGCCACGCCTGGTGCTGATGGTTTTTCCTTTGTGGATGATAAACAGGACCGGCACAGATGACACGCCAAATTCTGCCGCCACATCGCGGGAGATATCCATGTCCACCTTAAAAACTTTCAGTCGTGCCGGCGATGTTGTGTCATAGAGTTTTTGCATATGCGGGCCCAGTGCTTTGCAGTAGCCGCACCACGTGGCATCAAATTGGATCAGGATCGGCACGGGCGAACTGCGCGCAACCGAATGCACCTCATCCATTGTTTTCAAGTACGGCACAGCACCGCCGCCTTGCGCCGGCAGGACAGATACCAACAAAAAGCCGAGACAGGCAATGCCCGCCAGAACAGATAAAAACGTTTGGTGAATGCGCAAAACAGAACCTTTCCGGCAGATGACCTGACACGCCTTTTAAAAAGTGTACCCCTTTATGATGACAGCGAAGGCGCAAAACCGTCAACGAAAAAGCGCCCCGATGAGCGGAGCGCTTTTTTGCGAAATATCGGTAACTGCCCGATATATCTTGTTAATCAGCCTTAGGCGATGGAGCCTTCAACCCATTTCAAGAGATCCGATTTCGCCATGGACCCAACGGTCTGGGCGACGACTTCGCCGTTTTTGAAAATCAGCAATGTCGGGATGGAACGCACGCCGTATTTGGTGGGCGCGTTCGGGTTTTCGTCAATGTTGACCTTTACAACCTTCACGGCATCGCCTTTTTCTGCGGCCAATGCATCCAGGCTGGGGCCGAGCGCGCGGCACGGACCGCACCATTCTGCCCAGAAATCAACCAGCACGGGGCCGTCTGCTTTCAGCACTTCCTGTTCAAAATTGCTGTCTGTTACTTGTTGCGCACCCATGGGGTCTATCCTTTCGTTGCTGTTTCAGATCAAAGGCTTGCGGCGCTTATTGGCCGGGACCTTTGGGAGGTTTTGGAGCATTGTTCGCGGGTTTGTTCCCGTTAGTAATATTGGGCGCAGCGGCTGTTTGTAAAGAGATGTCCACAAATTGCTGCAATTTATCTTTTGGCAGGGCACCGGTTGCCATGTAAAGCGGTTTGCCGTCCTTCATTGTGGCGAGTGTCGGGATGGAGCGAATCTGGAATGCACCGGCCAAATTGGGGCTTTCATCCACGTTGATTTTAACGACTTTCACAGTGTCTTTGTTCTCTTCGGCGAATTTTTCCAGCGTCGGCGCGAAGGCTTTGCAAGGACCACACCAGTCTGCATAAAAATCGATCAGGACCAGTTTGTCGGATTTCAAAACTTCCTGTTCGAAGTTCTTTTCATTGACGGGGATGACGAATGTGCTCACGGTGCGGGTATCCTTATATGATGAAGATTAAAAAAAATCACGAAACTATTTCGCGTATTTATCCGGCCGTTTGGGAATCAGAATGGCGGGTTTTTCCGCCACAAACATATCGCCCCAGACTTTGCCATCCACACCCTTTTGAACACCGTGTACCGTGCCGACATTGTCCAGCCACTGGACTTCGCCGATCAAGGCTCTTTTTTGTTTGTTGCTGTCGTATTCAAAATCGATCACACCCTGCCACAGCGGTTCCTTGCGGGCAGCATCGTTGAACACACGCAGCACATCGCCTTTTTCAAGGCAATGCAGACCGTCATAGCCCGTCTGGCCATCTTCGTAAAAAGACCAGACCGTGCCTTCGGTACCCTGTTCGGAAAAAGCTTCAAGCTTGCCCTTCAGGATGCGTGATGTTGTAACGTCGCGTGCCAGGACACGGTTCCTTATCTGTTGTAAACGCAGGGGTTTTTGATGCGTTTCAGCCTAAACTATGGGGCGTGGGGGTCAAGCAATTTTTCGGAAAGCGGCATGAGATGCGGCCCATCCGTCCACAAAAGTGCGCAACGCACTGTCTTGTCTGGATAAATTTTCTGCAAAAGCGAGCGGTACGCCGCCATCTGCTTCAGATAAACCACCGCAACAGCCGATTCGTCCCTGGGCGGCGGGCGGTTGGTTTTGTAATCCACGACCAAAACTTCATCCGCCATCACGCACAACCTATCAATCTGGCCGGATAAAATTTTGGGGGCGGCGATGTTCTTCCCTGCAAGCCCCACGACAGGTACCTCGGCCCGCGACCCTGCGCCGAAAATCGGCGCAAAATCCGGATGCTGTAACACGTGCAAGATTTCATCGGCAAAAACTTTTTGTTCTGCCACTGGCAAAGCCAGGGCAGGCCGCGCCAGCCAGCTTGTAAGTGTCTTGGGCCATTTATCCGCTGGCAATTGGGGCAGCACTTCCAGAATATGGTGCACAATCACCCCGCGTTTGAAACGCCAGCCGTCATCTGTGCCCAACGGGCCTTTGGCTGCGGGTTCATCTTCACCGGGTTTGGACGGGGCCAGTGGCAACGGCGGTACAGGTTCGGCCTGTGGCGGCTGAATGGCAAAAGCCGGCAGTGGTTTGCGCACAGCCTCTGCGGTATCTGTGTCATCGGTATTGGCAGGCTGCATCACGGGTGGCACGGTTTGCGGGTGCATTAAACGCCGCGCCATAACTGGTGCACCTGTGTCATCTGTCAATAACCCGCCATCCAGCACAAAGGGCACGGCTTCGGCATCCGCCGGAAAGGCGTTTTGCACAAGATTATACCAGCAGCCATCCTTCGGTTTGTTTTTGCCGTGATAACCCGCAATATACAAACGGTCTTCCGCACGGGTGAGCGCGACATAGAGCAGGCGGCGGTATTCTTCCATCTGCTTATCCGCCGCCAGTGCCTGCGCATCGGCATAAACCTTCGCATCAAATTCCTTGCGCGGCGACCACAGCGGCACGGTCGCACCGGCCGCCCCTTCTGTCACCGCATTTTCGGCCGGCCAGAGCAGACGCACGCGGCCTTTGTTATGGTCGTGCAACACTTTGACCGTATCCGGCAGGAAAACAATCGGCGCCTGCAATCCCTTGGAGGCATGGACCGTCATAATACGCACCTGATCTTGCTTATGCGCATCTTGTTCACGTTTAATCTGTGCCTCGCCACGCAAAAACCAGCTGACGAAGGTTTGCAAGGACGGCGTATGCGATTGTTCAAAATGCAAACAGGCATTTAAAAATTCATCCAGCGCGTCTTGAATATCCATGCCCAGCCTTGCATAGAGCGCGCGGCGGCCCGTACGGTCATCTGCCACACACCCGGTGTTTAAAATCTCGGCAAAAAACTCATAGGGTGTGCTGTAACCGCTGCGGTCAATACGCATTTTCAGCCAGGCAGCAATGTCAGGGCGCTGGTCGCGCACGGCATCCCACAAATAGCCTTTGCGCCCATGACAGAGCATGAACAATTCATCTTCACTGATACCGATCAGGGGGGATTTCAAAACCGTTGCCAGCGTCAGATCATCGCGCGGCTGCAAGGCAAAACCGGCCACGGCCAGCAAATCCATCACACTGATTTCTTCTGTCAGGGTCATACGGTCAATACCTGCCACAGGTACCTGATATTCTTTCAGCGCGCGCATGATCATATCCACAAGCGCGCTTCGTGATTGCACCAGAATAAGAATATCGCCCGCCTTCACGGCACGACCCTTGGATTCAAGCACCGCGCCGCTGTCCAGCCATTCACGGATTGTCTCGGCCATTTTGCGCGCAAGGCGGCTGCCGGCGTTATCGCCGGGTTCGATATCCACCGGCATTTGCCAGGGTTCAGCAGGCGCGCTGATTTGCGCCTGCACCAGCGGCCAAACCTCGACAACACCTGCATGGCCCGTGCGGAAAGGCCGGTGCAGCACCTCACGCGTAATATCTGCCACCACGCCGCGGCGCGCATCTGTCACACCGAAGACGCTATCCACCACTTCCAGCACAGTACGGGTAGAGCGGAAAGAGTATTCAAGAAAGATTTCCCAGCCTTCCTGAATATTTTTAACTTTGCCGCCAAAATAATCCTGCATCTCGGCAAAAGCTGCGGGGTCGGCCCCTTGAAAGCTGAAAATAGATTGCTTTTCATCGCCCACCACAAACAGTGTGCGGGTCGCATCATCACGCGCGCCACGGCCTGCCAGAAATTCATCAGCAATGGCCCGCACCACGCGCCATTGCGACGGGCTGGTATCTTGCGCTTCATCCACCAGAATATGATCGATGCCTTCATCCAGCTTATACAGCACCCAGCCCACCATGCCCTTGGTATCCAAAAGGGCGGAGGTGCGGATGATCAAATCATCAAAATCCAATTTGTCGGTGGCCTGTTTGTGGCGCGCATACCGGCCCACCATTTCGGCAGCAACGGTTAAAAGCGCACCGTTCAGTTCGGCCAGACGCACCGCTGCCAGCTGGTCTTCAATACCCTGCAGGCGCTCCGCCTCGCGGATCATTACGTCTTCAATATCGGGATAGGCCTCTTTGACTTTCTTGGTGCCAAAGCCTTTGCGAATATCGCCCGTGGTTGTAAAAAATGCGCTGCGATACAAATTCAATAGAGCGCCCCGCCGCGCCGTATTTTCGAGCCAGGGCTGCATGGCGGCGGCTTTGTCCAGATCTGTTTTGCTGCCTTCGAGCAAGACACGCAAGGCATGGCGCAGGTTAACCTCGGCCTCCGGCGTCAGCTTCCCGACACTTTGCAAAACGGTTTCTTCGCGCATATCGGGGGGGAGCCCCAGATGTTTATAAACCGCCGTTACGGTTTGCTGTGCCGATGTTTCTGTATCGCCGTGTTTGGTAAAAATCGCGGCGAGCAAGCTGCGCTTGGCCATAATTTTTGACATCAAATCCGACATAGCGGACTGGTCCAAATGCAAAGCCAGCAAGCCAAAAGCCGCCGCCACCGGCGATTGCGGATCATGGGCGGCAGCCGCAATCATATCGTGCTGGCAACGCAACAAGTATTCCACGGCGCTTTGTTCGTCCATCAATTCAAAGTGCGGCGGCAAACCAGCTTCCACCGGAAAACGCTTCAGGACGGATTGGCAGAAAGAGTGAATGGTCATAATTTTCAAGCCACCCGGTGTATCCAAAACACGGGCGAACAAACGTCTGGCTTCCTGCACGGTTTCTTTGGATGCGGGCGCGCCCAGAAGAGAGGCCAGATCCCCTTCCAGCTTGGCATCTTCAATCACCGCCCAGCGGGCGAGGCGTTGATAGATACGGTTAGACATTTCTGCCGCTGCCGTTTTGGTAAACGTCAGGCATAAGACTTTTTCAGGGCGGGTGGCACTCTCCGCGTCCATACCGTCGCGCGGCAGCATCAGGCGCAACACGCGGTCAATCAGTACCTTGGTTTTGCCTGTGCCTGCCGATGCGCCGACCCATACGCTTTTGAGCGGGTTGGCGGCAGCGGCCTGATCTTCACCGGGTTTGCGCAAAGGCTGCGTGATTGTTTTGGCAGTTGCGTCTTGCGTCATGCCGCTTCCTCCCCGTCGTCACCGGACAGGCCCCATTCGCGGATACGCGCCAGATGGTTGTAATCGGAAAACGCCGGTTTTGCATCCGCGCGTGGCTGGCTGAGGTAGGGTGTGGCCGGATCATCAAACTTTTCGACAAGTGCCCGCAAACCGTCTTCAGCGGCTGTCGTCATATCGGCAACCGTTATGTCACGGCCAGACAGGGCGATCATTTCCACAGGTTTTTGCCCGCTGCCTGTAACACGCCAATACACAAGCTCCGATGTCTCGCCCACCGGCACACCTTCAAAGGCACCTTTGGCCAACATCAAGGCTTCCAGTGGCAATTGTGGGGACAGGCCTTGGCGTACATCTGTTTTTTTAGGTGTGCCGCCTGATTTATAATCAATGATGGCATAGGTGCCATCTTGCATTTTATCAATCCGGTCCGCCTTGCCGCTCAGCGTAAATCCGCCCGCCGGTGTTTCAAAGGGCCATTCACCGGAGACTTCTGTTTCATAGGGCTTTGCGTTTTGCCGCCAGCCAGCTTCTTGCTGTACAAACTGCCGCGCGATTTTTTCAAACCGTGGCCACCAGAAGGCTTCCACTTCTTGCGGCACTTTCATGTCTTCCAGCGCTGCCTTGCCAAAATCAATCAGTTTTTCGGCAGCCTCTTCCGGCATTGTATCCGGATAGGCTTTGATAAATTCTTCCAATGCGGCGTGAATAAACGTGCCCCGCTCCGCTCCGCCCGGATCAGCATCCAGCGGGTCAAACGCGCGCAGATTCAAAACATATTGTGCATAAATCTGGTACGGGTCGCGCATCCAGCTTTCAATTTTGGTCACAGATAATTTACGCGGGCGCGCGGCCAGTGGCGGTGTGGGGGCCGGGCGGCTGGCCGGTTTGATATCCGCAGGCGTGTCCATATCGCGCAGCCACTGTCGGTATTGATGTGCTTTGGCATCAGACAGTTTAAGCCCCACCGCTTCCAAAACCGCTTCCATGCGCAAAAGCCAGCGGGCGGGCACCGTTGGTGTGCCATCTACTTTGCGCGCGCGCGTCAGCACAACATCCGGAGCACTTGCGGCCTGCACAAAGTCATGCGACGACAGACTGAGGCTTTTTTCGGGCGCGGGCAGGCCGAATTGACGGCGCATGGGGCGCGACATCCAGGGGTCGTGCGCCGGAAGATCCGGCCATGTCCCCTCGTTCAAGCTGCCCAAAATCACCATATCAGCACAATAAAGCCGTGCTTCCACCTGCCCCATGATACTGAGGCGCGGGTGTGTACCATAGCGCGGGCGCACTGTGACGCTTTTCATGAGCATCCGCAACAACGGCACATATTGCGCAGCAGGCAGCGGCGGAATATCGCCAGCGGAAGACATTAAATTTTGTAAAAGTTTACTGGCCGCATCACCGGCTTCCCCCACCCACAGACGCTGGGCCCCCTCAAGGTCCAGCGTGGTCGCAAGACTTTCCGCCATGCCGATATGGGTTTGCAGCATGTCGCGAAAGGTTGCCGTTTCTGCGGCATTCATCATGCCAACGAAGGGAGCCATGCGTGTTTCAATCTTGTCCAGCCAGTCAATCAAGCGTGCCTTGCTGCCCGCGTGGCGTTCTTCGTTCAGCACGGCAATGCTGTTGCGCAGGCCTTCAAAACCGCCATCGGGCCTTGGGCCGCGCAGCACCAATTGGTCCAGCAGATATACCATGCCGCGCAATTCATCCGGCGGCAGGCCTGCGGCCATCACCGGATGTTTCAACAACGCCAGCAATGTGACAGGGGCCAAGTTTTCTTCCGCCATTTCAGCGGCCAGCATCAACCATGCACCCACCGGCAATTCGGTCAGCGGTTGACCGCCGGAATCATCCACTTCAATCCCCCAGCGGCGCATGGAAAGCGTGACGCGGCGGGCAAGTCGTCTGTCCGGTGTGATCAGGGCTGCGGTTTTGCCTTCTGTTTCCAATGCCTCGCGCAGGATAAGCGCGATCACATCGGCCTCTTCCTGCGGGGTGTCGCAATCGATGCGCGTTAAACCTTCCAGCGCTTTGGCCGGAATATCCTTGGTGGTTAATTTACGCCAATGGTCTGTGGTATCAGCCGGACGCATGGCATCGGAGAGCAAACGCACGCGCGCATCGTTCACCACCGGCAGGGTTTCCAGCGGCCAGAGCGCAACATCTGCACGGTCCACGCCCACGGTAGCCAATAATTTTTTCATGTTGTGCTGCGGATGGTCTTCGCCCATTTTGTCCCAGCTTTGCGCATCCAGCGCCTGGTCCAACCCCGGCAGCACCAATTGCCCCTGCGGCAAACTCGCGACGAGCGAGAGCAATGCGCGTGCGGCCGGTACCGTGCCGGTCGAGCCTGCGGCAATCACAGGATAAGACGGCGAATGACGCTGCCATGCCGCAACTTGTGCGGCCAGCAAGCGATTGCGGCGCTCTGCCTGATCAATCACGCCACGTTCTGCCAGAATATGCGGCCAGTGTTCGGTCAGGATTTTCAAAAATTCCAGTGTCTGTTGCCAGTGCCCCGAAAATTCATCCGGCACCAGCTTTTGCAAGGCACCGAAGCTGAGATTTTCTGTCTGCACTTCATCCAAAAACCGGCCAAGGTCGGCGGCCAGTGCCACGGCCTGATCAAACGACTGCGCTGTGCCTGCCTGCAAAATCGTGCGGGCCAGCAGCAATTGCCGCTCCAGCGCAGACACGGCTGGGGGAATATCAAGAACTGCCTGAACATCGTCATCGCCGGCCAGCAGCAGCATAACTTCATCCGCATCCACATCGCCAATCGGCTGCAAGCGCGGCAATAAAACCGCAGCACCGCCGGAGAGGCGCAAAAAAGCATCCCGCAATGTCCGGCACGCGCGGCGGCTGGGCAGCAGGACAAGATAATCGGCAAGGATCAGCGGGTCATCCTTGGCGCGGTCCAGAATGCCCTGTGCCAGACTATCTGCAAAAGATTGTCCGGCAGGAATGTTGAAAACAGCAGGTTCCGGCTTTAGCCCTGTCATCAGGGCGCGCGTTTCTTTTCTGCGGCGGTGGCCATGCCGGCAGGATCAATGATCCCGTTGGTTTTTTCAAGCGCTTCAGGCGTGCCCACATGATACCACGCGCCATCGTGCACAACCGCATAGAGGCGGTCATCGGCCTCTGCCTTCAAAAACAAATCACGGAAGGTGAAAACACCATCGGTGCTGCCCTCAAACAACCGCGCCTGCGCAATGCGGGGCCCGGCAAAAATGTAATTGGCAGCGGGGCCGTTATAATCATCCCCCTTCGCAAATTTGGGTTTATCGGCCCCTTTGGCCAGATAATAATCACCGGGGCCTGCGTAATCCGGCAGGTCTTGCGTGGTGTGCAACAGCAGCAGCAAATCCATTGTGCGGCCATCCCATTTATCGGCCAGCATGGAGAGGGTCGTTTTGCCCGGCCCATTTGTCCAGACAACATCGGCGTTCAAAACATAAAATGGTTCATCCCCGAAAAACGGCAGCATCTTTTTCACGCCGCCACCCGTATCCAGCAAAACATCTTCGTGTGCGAAGGTGATGTTCAGGTCGTTACGGGATTCCAGATGTTTAACAATCATATCACCCAGATAATGCAGGTTAACAACCACATCGGTCACACCCTCATGCACCAATGCGTCCAGCGTGCGGTCCAGCATGGTGCGGCCCCCCACTTCAATCAAAGGCTTGGGGCAATTGTCCGTCAGGGGGCGCATACGCTGACCCATGCCGGCGGCAAGAACAAAAGCTTTGGTCGGCTTGGCAGACATTACTTCAAACCCTTTTTAAAAACACCCGGCAAACGGCCCGCAAACCCGCCATGGGGCGTTAGGGTCAGTTCCCGCGCAGTGTCTTTGTCTGTGATAAAACGTATATCTATTTCTAGCCGATTTGGGGGCAAAAGGCCACCCAGTCTCTCGGGCCATTCAACCAGCGCCACACCTTCGCGGCAGGCATCTTCCCATCCTAATTCCAGAATATCGCGCTCTTCTTCTGCCAGACGGTAGAGGTCAAAATGCCAGATGGTGCAGCTGGGCAATTCATAGACTTGCACCAGCGTAAACGTGGGGCTGGGCACTTCTTCCGGCCCACCTGCCAGTGTCTGGATCAGGGCGCGCGCGAAGGCAGTTTTACCCGCGCCCAGGTCACCTTGCAGCGTGACCACATCCCCCGTTTGCAAAACAGGGGCCAGCTGCGCCGCCAGCTGTGCCAGTTCTTGTTCATTTTCAACCGTTTGCGTCAGCGGTGGCATTTGTGGGGCTCCTATGGTAAAAACGCCCTAGTATTTTAGAGGGATATGCATGGAAAATACATACGAAACAGATGTCGTCATTATCGGCGCGGGGCCCGTGGGGCTTTTCGGCGTGTTTGAATGCGGCATGTTGAAGATGAAAACCCATGTGATTGATAACCTCTCCGAAATCGGCGGGCAATGCAGCGCGCTCTACCCTGAAAAGCCGATCTTTGATATCCCCGGCTACCCCGAAATTATGGCGGGCGAACTGATTGCACGACTGGAAGAACAGGCAGAACCTTTTCAGCCCGTCTACCATCTTGGCCAGCAAGCGGAAAAGCTGGAGCGTCTGGCAGATGAGCGTTTGCGCATCACCACATCGCGCGGGACGGTGATTACCTGCCGCGCCATTATGATTGCCGCAGGTGCCGGGTCTTTCGGCCCCAACCGCCCGCCGCTGGACGGCATTGAAACATTCGAAGACAAAAGCGTGTTTTATATGGTGAAACGCCGTCAGGATTTTGCAGGCAAGCGCGTGGTGATTGCAGGCGGGGGCGATTCCGCCGTGGATTGGGCGCTGTCTTTGACCGATGTGGCCGAGAAAATTTATGTCGTGCACCGCCGTGATAAATTCCGCGCGGCCCCCGAAAGCGTATCACGCCTGCAAACGCTTGCGCAGGACAAAGACAAAATTGAAATGGTCATCCCCTATCAGCTGCACGGCCTTGCAGGTGCTGATGGGCAGATCACGCATGTGACCGTGGCTGATCTGGATGGGAAGCTGCGTGAACTGCAAGCCGATGTTTTGCTGCCGTTTTTTGGCCTGACGCCGCAGCTGGGGCCCCTTGCCAACTGGGGGCTTGATATCCAGCACTTTCATATTCCCGTCACACAGGCCACATGCGAAACCGCAGTGAAAGGCGTATTTGCCGTGGGGGATGTGGCAACGTACCCGCATAAGCTCAAGCTGATTTTGACAGGCTTTGCGGAAGCCGCGCAAGCGGCCCATGCCATTCATCCCCTTGTTTTTCCGGACCAAGAGCTCCATTTTGTATATTCAACCAGCAAAGGAATACCGTAAATGTTTATCCAGACCGAACAGACCCCCAATCCGGCATCTTTGAAATTTCTGCCGGGCTGTGAAGTAATGGTCAAAGGCACGGCGGAATTTACCACGGCGGATAAAACAGCCGCATCGCCCTTGGCAGCCCGCCTGTTTGCGATTGACGGCGTGGCCGGTGTATTTCTGGGCAGCGATTTTGTAACCGTGACCAAAAACGACAACATGGAATGGCTGCAATTAAAGCCACTGTTGCTGGGTGTCATCATGGAACATTTCACAACGGGCCAGCCCGTGATGGCCGATGAACACCTGCACGATGCAGATCATGTCGGTACATCATCCGCCCATGAAGATGATGATGAAATTGTACGCCAGATCAAAGAACTGCTGGACACACGTATCCGCCCGGCAGTTGCGGCAGATGGCGGCGATATTGTTTTCTCGTCTTTTGAAGACGGGATTGTCTACCTGCAAATGCGCGGGGCCTGCGCCGGATGCCCGTCATCCACCGCAACCTTGAAAACAGGAATTGAAAACCTGCTGCGCCATTTTATTCCTGAAGTCACCGAAGTGCGCCCGACAAACTAAGCGCAAGGCTTAAAAGACCATAAAAAAGCGCCCCGTAAAAAACGGGGCGTTTTTTTTAACATCAAGCAGCAAGGCCTATGGCGGCTTGCTTATGCCTCATCATCAGCTTCGATCGTATCTTCGACATCGTCATCGACAGCATCGACAACATCATCATCGATTTCATCCTCCGGCTTGGCTTTTTTGGCAGCGGCCTGTGCATGGGCATGGGCGCCCCCGCGGCTGCGGCTAGAAGTTTGATACGCCATCGCGGCGTGATCGGGGCAATACGGCGTACCGGGGCGAATGCCGCGGCCACAAAAAGTAAAATCAGGCTCACGCGGGTCACCGATGGGCCATTTACACATGCGCTCTGTCAGGTCGATCAGCGCAACACCACCACCCGGCGGAATCACATCTTTTTCGAACAGTTTAACGTCTTCGGCAACTTCCTTGACAGGGCTGCCGGCTTTCGCGCTGGGGCTGGCGGCGGGGGCGGCGGCCTTTTTACTGCGCGTTGGTTTGGCAGCTTCTTTTTTCGGGGCGGCCTCCTTTTTCGGGGCAGCGGTTTTTTTGATGGGAGACGGACGGCCCGACAAACCCATGCGGTGGGCTTTGCCAATCACGGCATTGCGCGTCACGCCCTTGCCAAGCGTCTTGGCAATTTCGGCGGCGCTTTTGCCTTCTTTCCACATCCTTTTAAGAAGTGCGATACGTTCGTCGGTCCAGCTCATAAATCAGCAATCCTGTAAATAACATAATCCGGGACGAGAAACGCCCCCGAAAGACAAAAGAATATAGCACCGATTCGCATGATTTAAAGCGGGATATCGGCGTATTTATGCATCCAATCGGGCCATATTAAGCATAAAACAGTGCAAAAAGGGCAAGACAGCGCAGGAATCGAGCGCTCAGGAATTGAAGTCGAGGCCCCAGGCGCTGTAGCGCGCGGGATCATCTGTCCATTTATCCCGCACCTTGATGAAAAGGGAAAGATGTACGCGGCGCTCCAGAATTTCTTCCAGCTCTTCGCGCGCGGCCTGCCCGATTTTCTTAATCCGCGCGCCACCTTTGCCCAGCACAATCGCCTTTTGCGTATCACGCATCACGTAAACGGTTTGGGAAATGCGCACACTGCCGTTATCGAATTCTTCCCATTCTTCGGTTTCCACCGTGCTGGCATAGGGCAATTCATCGCCCAGCTGCAAAAAGATTTTTTCGCGCGTGATTTCAGCTGCCAGCAAACGCATGGGCATGTCGGAAATCTGTTCGTCGCCAAACATCCAGGGGCCTTGCGGCATACGGCTTGCCAGTACATTCAGCAATGTGTCAACACCATCCCCCGTCAGGGCAGAGATCATAAAAACTTCCTTGAAAATGCCTTCGGCATTCAAGGTGGCTGTCAGTTCCAAAAGCTTTTCTTTTTTGACCATGTCAATTTTATTCAGCAGCAAAATCACTTCGCGCTTGGAATCTTTCAGCTTGCCGATGATGGATTTTGTATCTTCGCTGATACGGCCTTTTTGCGCATCGACCAGCAACAGGATTTCTTCGGCATCCGCCGTGCCCTGCCACGCAGCGGCCACCATGGCTTTTTCCAGCCGTTTGCGCGGTGCAAAAATGCCAGGTGTATCAATAAAAACAATCTGTGCGGCATCGCGGTTGACGATCCCCATCACGCGTGTGCGTGTTGTTTGCACCTTGGGGCTGACGATGGAAACTTTCGCCCCCACCAGCCGGTTGACCAGTGTTGATTTGCCGGCATTGGGTGCGCCGATAATGCTGACAAAGCCGCAATGTTGCTCTGTTGGGGCGGGTGTTTCGGTCATTTGTTTCCAATCTGGTCAAGTAAAACGCGTGCAGCTAATTTTTCGGCCGCGCGTTTGCTGGCAGCCTCGGCCTGCGCCTTGCCCTGCCCTTCCACGCTGACCACAACAGTAAAAATCGGCGCGTGATCTGGCCCTGCTTGCGCGACCAGATCATAAACGGGCAAGGGCAAGCCTTGTTGCTGCGCCCATTCCTGCAATTTCGTTTTCGGGTCTTCGGGCGGGGCGGTCTGGCGGTGCAGGTGCGGCGCCCAAAGGGTGGTCACCATCCGCTCTGCCGCCACATAACCACCGTCCAGAAACGCCGCGCCGATCAGGGCTTCAACGGCATCTGCCAAAATCGCATCTTTTTGCGCGCCGCCTGCATTGCGCTCGCCACCCGACAAAATAATATGCGCAGATAAATCAATCCCCGCTGCAATTTCTGCCAAGGCGCGTTGTTGCACAAGGCCTGTGTGGCGTTTCGCCAAATCCCCCTCTGCCTCATCAGGGAAAGTTTTATAAAGCAATGCTGCAATCACCAGCCCCAGCACACGGTCGCCCAGAAATTCCAGACGTTCATTCTGTTCCTGCCCCTGCACGCTGGCATGTGTCAGCGCGTTGTCCAGCAAAGCCTTGCTGGTAAAATGATAGTTCAGGCGCTGTTCGAGATCAGAACGAGGAGACACGGCGGAACATCCGGCTATAGCGCACAGCTTGCGGCCATTCGATAATTTTGCATCCGACAGACTTCATCGCGGCCAGAAGACCTTCGCGGTCACACGTATCGCCAAGCCCTTCGGTCGAGAAAAACAGTAAAGCGGCCCGGCCGATCAAATTTTCTTCGGGCACGAAACCCACATCAATCTGCGCACGGCTGTCGAGGGAGCTATCACGGTTGTCCCCCATGGCAAAGTAATGCCCTGGCGGCACGGTATATTCGGGCGTGTTGTCAAAATGGTCGGTATCGGAAATTTCATAGGTAAAATGCACAAGACCATTGGGCAGGGTCTCGCGGTATTTTTGGTACACCGTAAAGCGGCCATCGTCTTTGATTTGTTCTGTGCCCAGCCATTCACGCACAACCATTTCACCGTTGATGTACAGGCGGCCTTCTTTCACCTGGATGGTATCACCTGGCAGGCCGATGATACGCTTGATGTAATCAATGCTGGTGTCGGTCGGTTTGCGGAACACCGCGATATCGCCGCGTTTGGGGGCGCTGCGCATTTTACGCCCTTCAAAAGAAAGAATGCCCATCGGGAAAGAATACTGGCTGTAGCCATAGGAGTATTTTTCAACAAACAGATAATCCCCTACCATCAAGGTAGGGTACATGGAACCGGAGGGGATATTAAAAGGCTCGAACAAAAAAGTGCGGATCACAAGCGCAATCACCGCCGCAAAAACCATTGCGCGCACCAGTTCGGCAAAATCGTCTTTTTCTTTTACCGCTTTTTTCTTATCGGCGCGCAGGGCATCTTCTTCTGCCTCGTTGATATCGGTATATATGTTTTTATCATCGGTCATCATTACATTGCCTTGTGCATATCTATTGTGCATATCATGCTGTTTTTACGACTGCGGAAATGACCACGAAAGCCAGCGCCATGGGCGGCTCGTCCGTCAGGCTGAGATGTATAACTGGAGTCATACCCTCTGGTGTCATACGGGTCAAACGGTCTTTCGCCCCCCCTTGCAGGGTCAATGAGGGTTTTCCTTCGGAATCATTGGTAATAACGATATCCCGCAGGTAAATATCGCCGCGAATCCCCAGGCCCAGCGCCTTGGCACAGGCTTCTTTGGCGGCCCAGCGTTTGGCATAACCACCTGCGGCCAGATGCGGCTTCTCGGCAGCTTTTTCTTCCACATATTCATGTTCTTCGGGTGCAAAGCAGCGCGTGATAAAGCGGTCCCCGTGATCCGCCAAAACCTGGCGGATACGGTCGATGCTGGTCAAATCCGTACCAATGCCCAAAATCATGCCCGTCCCCCCATCACACGTGCTGCCCTCACAAAATCGGCAGATGTTTGCGGCGAATGCGCAGCAGCCGCGCAGTTTTGTAGCGGATCACCACACGCCGGCACAGATAAAAGCTGAAAAACCAGATCGGCAAAATCAGCGGCAAAGACCCCAGCGTCATGGGCAGCAACAACTCCAACGGGTTGTCGAGCAGCATGGACAGGCTGAGAGCCCCCGGATCGCCCGCGGTTTCCATGCCCATGCCTTGCCCCACGCCGTCCAGAACCTCGGCATGGCCCAGCATGAGATGGCCGATGTAATAGGTGCCGACCCAGATCAACGGAAAGCTCCACGGGTTGCCGCCGATCAGGGTGCCAAAAACCATGGCGAGCATGGAGCTGCGCAAAAACCAGCACAGGATAGCCCCCATCAAAATATGCAGCCCCAGAAACGGTGTGAGCGACACGGCAATGCCCGTGGCCAAACCTGATGCTATGAAATATGGCGTGCCCGGCAGACGGCCCATACGGTGCTTGTAATATGCCTTCAGCCGCTTGCGCCCCATCTTGGGCCACAGCAAACCATGTAACTTCTGACGGAGGGTATGGGGAATGCGTCTTTTGAACATGCGCCACCTTAACGGCTCCGGGCCCTGTTGACAGAGGTGATTTCAGGCGTGGCGCGCAAGGCTGCGATAATATCGCTGAGATGCCGGCTGTCACGGACATAAACATCGATCATCATGTCCCAGAAATCCAAAGACCGGTTCATGATTTTCAAATTGGTAATATTGCCCTGGTTCTTGCCGATAACGGTGGACAAGGTGCCCAAGGCACCAGGTGAATTGGTGATGGTAATCATCAAGCGGCCCACATGGCTTTCGGGGCTGTCTTCGCCCTCTTCCCACGATACATCCAGCCAGCGCTCAGGCGTATCGGCAAAGCTTTCCAGCGTATCGCAATCTATGGTGTGGATCGTCACACCCTTTCCCGTGGTGACAATCCCCACGATACGGTCGCCCGGCAGCGGGTGGCAGCAGCGCGCAAAATGCAAAGCCATGCCGGGGATCAGCCCCTTGATCGGCATCGGCGCGCCTTTGCCCTTTTTCTTTTCCGGCTGGTTAAAGGTCGGAATGGTCGGCGGCGGTTCTTTCGGGCGCACTTCGGGGTGAATGACATAGAGCACTTCACGGCTGGCAATATGGCCGGAGCCGATGCCCGTTAAAAGGTCTTCGATATTCTCGGTTTTAAACTGGCGGTAAATATCGTGGTTGAAATGACGCTCGTTAAAATCAAGGCCTTCTTGCTTCAAGACTTTTTGCAGCATGGCCTTGCCAAGGTTCATATACTGTTCGCGCTGTTGCATACGGACAAAGCGGCGGATGCGCGCCTTGGCCTTACCTGTGACCACAAAGCGTTCCCAGTTGGGGCTGGGCGTCTGGCTTTTGGAGGTAGTGATTTCAATCTGGTCGCCGTTTGACAACTTGGTGTTCAACGGCACAATGCGGCCATTCACCTTGGCGCCCACGGTTTTATCCCCCAGCTCGGAGTGCAGGGCATAAGCAAAATCCACTGGCGTGGCACCGCGCGGCAGGTTAATCAAGTCGCCGTTCGGGGTAAAACAAAACACCTGGTCCTGATACAGTTCCAGCTTGGTGTTTTCCAAAAATTCTTCGGGGCGCTGCGCATGTTCTACAATGTCCATCAGCTCGCGCAGCCAGCGATACTGGCGGCCATCGGTGGTAGTTTTGCCGCTTTGTTGTTTGTAAGACCAATGCGCGGCCACCCCAAGTTCAGCCTCTTCATGCATTTCAGGTGTGCGGATTTGCACTTCAATGCGGTGGTTTTCAGGGCCGATCACCGTGGTGTGGAGAGAGCGGTATCCGTTGGGCTTGGGCAGAGAAATATAATCTTTGAAACGTCCTGGCACGGTTGGGTAAATGCCATGGATAATCCCCAGCGCATGATAACAATCCCCCGCTGTCGGCACCATGATACGAAAGGCCATGATATCGGACAATTGTTCAAAGGAGATATTCTTGCGCTGCATTTTACGCCAGATGGAATATTTGGTTTTCTCGCGACCATAGACATTGGCAGCCAGCCCGCCTTCTTCGAGTTTCTGCACCAGCTCGTCGATGATCCGCTGGACGACAACCTCGCCCCCTTCATCGCGCAAATAATTAAGGCGCGCCAGAATACTTTCGCGCGCCTCGGTGTTCAGATTTTCAAATGCGATGTCTTCAAGTTCTTCTTTAATCTTGTGTACACCAATACGCTCGGCCAGCGGCGCATAAATTTCAAGCGTTTCAAGCGCAATGCGGCGGCGCTTTTCAGGCTTGCCGATATGGTGCAGCGTACGCATGTTGTGCAAACGATCCGCCAGCTTGACCAGCAACACGCGAATGTCTTCCGACATGGCCAGCACCAGCTTGCGGAAATTCTCCGCCTGCTTTTCCTGCGCGCTTTGAAATTCAATTTTTGAAAGTTTGGTGACGCCATCAACCAGCTTGCCGATTTCAACGCCGAAAAGCTTTTCAATTTCTTCCAGCGTGGCGGAGGTGTCTTCGACAGTGTCATGCAACAAGGCTGTACAGATAGACGCCGTATCCAGTTTCATATCCGTCAGGATGCCGGCCACTTCCAACGGGTGGGAGAAATACGGATCGCCCGATGCGCGTGTCTGCGTGCCGTGCATTTTCATGGCATAGACATAGGCACGGTTGACAAGATCCTCGTTCATCGCGGGATCATAAGCTTTGATAATTTCGATCAGTTCATATTGCCGAAGCATGTTTTTGCAAACGCACCCTTGGATCTTTATCGCGGGCCTTGCGTTGCCCTTTGGTTATTGGACCAGGTAGCCGCTTCATAGAAAAAGCCGCCCAGACGATCAAGTATAGGCGGCTTTTTTCAATTTTGTAAGGAATTTGGCAGTAAAGATGAGAAGTTTAAAGCATTAGAACTTGTCGTCTTCGCCGGCATCATCGCCCATATCGACAACGGCGGCCAGATCATCTTCGGACAGATCATCAACATCGGCATCTTCTGCGTCATCGGCTGCCGAATCATCTTCACCGGCATCTTCGGACAAACCGCCCGATTCCAGCTCGCCTTCGGCGGATTGATTGGCCACTTGCGCCCACTCGCTCTCGCCTTCCATCACATCGATGATATCTTCCTCTTCTTCTTCCAGCTCGATCACTTTCTGGTGGTTTTTAACCAGTGCGTCGCGCAGGCCGTCCAGCGACAAGTCGGTATCGGCAATTTCACGCAAGGAAACAACGGGGTTTTTGTCGTTGTCGCGATCCACGATCAGCGGTGCGCCGGAGCCAATTTCGCGCGCGCGCTGGGATGCCACCAGCACAAGCTCAAAACGGTTGGGCACTTTCAAGACGCAATCTTCAACGGTAACGCGGGCCATTCATTTCACCTTTTCATGCACGAGGCCAGCCACAAGGGCCGCCCGAGTCTTTATAAACAGGGATTTTTTATAAAACGCCCCCGTCAGCTTTGCAACAAAATTCCAATAAAAAAGCGAAAACAGGACTTGTTTCCGGGTACTTTCGGCGTATTTAAAGGCCTAGGCGCCATGCGCCTGATTTTTTATAAAAATACTTGACAGAGTCAAGTATTCTACACTACTCAAGGTACCTGACCTGTTTGGAACACCACTTATTAAGCTGGGAAGCCATTTACGAAACACGGGGCAGCCTTTGAACAGAAATAACAAAAATTGACCAGCCGATCAAGGATCTGCTGCATAAAAAGCGAACTGAGGTAAGGCCTTGAAAAACAATAAAAACACAGAATTTTCCGGTGCAAGTTTTTTCTATCCAAACGAAAAGCTTGCCGTCTTTATCGATGGTGCGAATCTTTACGCAGCCGCCAAGAGTCTCGAATTCGATATTGACTACAAACGTCTGCTGACCTGGATTTCGGCGCAAAGCCGTCTGGTCCGCGCTTTTTACTACACCGCGCTGGTGGAAGAGCAGGAATATTCCCCCATTCGCCCTTTGATCGACTGGCTGGATTATAACGGCTATTCCATGGTGACGAAGCCCGCCAAAGAATTTACAGACCAAAGTGGTCGCCGCAAAATCAAAGGCAACATGGATATTGAGCTGGCCATCGACATGATGGAACTGGCCGACCGCGTTGACCATATCATCCTTTTCTCAGGCGATGGCGATTTCCGCCGTTTGCTGGAATCTGTGCAACGCCGCGGCACACGCGTAACTGTCGTGTCCACCATCCGCACACAGCCGCCAATGGTGGCCGATGAATTGCGCCGCCAGGCTGACCATTTCATTGATCTGGTGGATTTGATGGAATTCATTTCCCGCCCGAACAACAGCCTGAGCCAAAGTGGCCAGCCCGCGACAGCCGAAGATGACAACGGCGCCAATGGCAATGCCGCCCCGCCGCGCATCCGCGCTTAAAAAATAAACGACTTTCGGTTTCTCCAAAAACCGTGCACATGAACCGCCGCAACTTTTACAAGTTGCGGCGGTTTTGTTCCGGACGACCGCCACGCATACTTGCCACTACCGCCACCGCTTGCTATCAAAGGGCATGACCAAAAACATATGCCACACCCCAGACCCCGATTGCCAGATGTGCACACGTCTGGCGGCTTTCCGTGCGGAAAACCGCGCAACGTTTCCGCAGATGTTCAATGCACCGGTCCCATCATTCGGTGATGACAACCCCGCTTTGTTGATTATAGGTCTTGCCCCGGGCCTTCGCGGCGCCAATTTTACGGGTCGCCCCTTCACGAACGATTACGCGGGAGACCTTCTCTACCCAACGCTTGTCAAATACGGCTTTGCCAAAGGGGATTACGACCGGCGTATCAATGACGGGCTGACGCTGGTCAAAGCCCGCATCACCAATGCCGTGCGCTGCGTGCCGCCGGAAAATAAACCCACACCACAAGAAATCACCACCTGCCGCCCGTTCTTAACCAACGAGCTGGAGACGTTTACAAACCTGAAAGTCGTGATTGCGTTGGGCACAGTGGCGCACAACAGTTTTTTAAAAGCGGTCGGCTTTACCGCCAGCGCGTTTAAATTCGGGCACCATCAGGTGCACGATATTACCGCCAGGCAACACCTGCGCCACAAAATCACGCTGATCGACAGCTATCATTGCTCCCGCTATAACGTGAACACCAACAGGCTGACAACGGCCATGTTTGAAGCCGTAGTGGCAGAGGCACAAAAACGCTGCGCTTAAAAAAACTAAAACACGCGCTTATTTTTGCGCGGCAGCAGCCTGCAGTTCCTGAATAACCAGATTGATCGGTGCCAGCAGGTCTTCGGCTTCTTTCAAAACCTTTTCAACCAGCTTCACGGCGGTTTCCAGCGGTACGCTCTGGTCCAGGTTGATATATTCCTGTTCCTTCGGCATAGCGGAATACAGCTTGGACAAATGCCCGGCCAATTTCATTTCCAGCAAAGACAATTTACCCACATTCGCTTCAAAAACTGTTTTGCTGAAGCTTGGGTGCTTTTGCACGATATCGCCGACCTGTTGGTATTTCGGAGTCTCCGTCCCTTCACGCAAGGAACGCAACATATCGCCGTAAATCACCAGGAAGGCTTCAATCTTGTTTTTATTTTCGGCAAGCTCGCCTTCCAGCGTGCTGACCAGCACCTGACGTTCGCGCGTTTGCAGCAGAGCTTCTTTGTGCTCCGCCTCACGCGAACCGCTGGATTGTGAATCCGTCACGCGGTTCATAAAAACCCATAAAACAAACGCCACCAGCAAGAAACCGATCAGCGGGCCACCGAACAACACCAGCGGCAAAATGGTTTCAGACTGCATCCATTTCGGAATCCCCTTGCCGGCCTTGTCATTCATCATGGAAGCCCAGACACCCTTGCCATCCCGGCGGGCTTCTTCTTCGGCTTTGCTATAGGCTGTGGCAAAAACAGTGTTGTATGTCTGGCGGCGATCCACAATCACGTAACCATTGCTGAGCAGTTCCAGCGCCAGGTCCTGATTGCTTTGTACGGTGCAACGGCCCACGAGTTCGGGCATGATGCCGCCTTCGATTTTGCAATTGACCTGTTGTTCCTGAATAAGCGTATCCATCAAATCAAGCGCTTGCAGCTCCAGCGGTGTATCCGCACTTTGCGCAGGCTTAATCCCCCAGAGGCGAATGGCAAACCCTTCGGCACGCAGGGTAATCGGATCCACCGCACGCATGGGACGGATGATGCGGTCCGGCAAACGGGTGGCGGCCTGCTGCTGGGCGGTTGTGGCCTGTTGCGCCATCACCGGCGGCACAAGCATGAGAACAGAAAGAACAGCCACCACGGCAAAACCCAGAAAACGCATAAAATCCCCTATTCAACAAATCCTGATTAATCAGACTAATATTGTACTGCAACACGGCACGCTTTTAAATGCCCAGTTTATGCGCGCCCGCTATGGAAACCCCCAAAGTTTCGCCCTTAGGCGCGCGATGGTTTGGGTATGGGCAGAAACGGAAACAGCCAGCCACCCAATTCCTGCGGATTACGGGTTTGGATCAACACTCGGCCAGGCCCTTCAAACCGGCAGGCGAACCCCTCCCCCGATGTCGCGGCCGACATCCATGTCTTGGCACCTTTGGTGATTTTGTATTTCATATCGGCATCCCAGGCGACCAGATGCCCGTTGTCCACCAGCACGGTTTCATCTTTGGCAATATCGATGGTTTCAATCGAGCCATAGGTTGCCAGAAACACCGTGCCCTCACCCGTGATTTTTACAACGAAGAAACCTTCTCCGCTTAAAATACCTTTGGTGAGGCTTTGCATTTTTGTGGAAACATCCACCCCCGGTGTGGCTGCCAGAAAACCGTTTTTCTGCACCATCAAGGTGCGCCCGTTGGTCATGTCAACAGGCGCAATGCCGCCCGGCATGGCTGCGGCCAGCATCACCCAGCCTGCGCCATCCTTGGCTTCCACGTGCTGCATAAAGAAACTCTCGCCGGAGAATTTACGGGCAATGCCACGCAAAATACCACCGTCGGCTTTGCCAGTCAGGTGCAAGCTGTCAGACATAGCCACCATCGCACCGGATTCAGCCTTGATGCTTTCGCCCGCTTCCAGCGTAAAGCGCAAAACCGGAAAGGATGAGCCACCGGTAAATTCGTATTTCATGTTTTTCTCCGCGCTATTTATAAACCTGCGCCATCAAAACAAATATTGCATTATTTTACAAGGGTTTAACAAAAACCCCCGGCATCAGCACTGACAGTATTGCAAAAAACAGTTATACTTTACCTAATAAAAAACGGCTTACGGGTGTTCAAGAATCATGAAGCATTTCTATCACGGCACATCTTTTGACTTTGATGCCTTTGACGACAGCAAGATCGTGACCAGTGGGCCGAATGGCGCCTGTGAGAACGGGCGCGGCACCTATTTGACGGGCAGCCTCGATTTCGCCCAAGGATGGGAACACCGCAACAACGGCACATCCCCGCATACCGTGCGTATTGATGTGACGGAAGACGCGTGGGCGCAAAATTTTATTCATCACGATAAAACATTCAGCCAAAAAGAAGCGGCGAGCCTTGCCATTACCGCCGCCAACCGCGGCCATCATTCTGCCGCCAGCGATATTGCGCATGTGATCCGCCGCCACCGCGAAAAAGATGGAGACAGCAGCTTCACAACCGCACTGACTGGAAAGGATCTTGCAGACCTTAGCCGGTATAATGCCGAGATTGTACATTTGCTGGATGATCTGGGGTTTCGCGGATTTAAATACAAGGAAGAACACCGCGATTTTGAAAACATCGTCTTTTTCAAAGCTGACGATATTCCGTCCATGACGCCGATAGACATGACAAAAACATCTTTTGATGCCGCACTTGAAAAAGGTGCCGCAGCCCCCGCCACAGACAAACTTTCAGGCCCCCTTGCAAAACTGTTTGATCAAATCGACACCAACTTTGCAAACGCTGGACTTGATGCCGCAAAAGCCGGTGACACAAAAGCCGATATTCAAAAACTGGCACAACTGGCCGCCGCCAAAGAAAGTTATGAGCCGCTCAAAGAAATCCACCCGCTGAAACTGGCGGAGATTGTGATTGTGGTCCATAGCAACAAGGAAGTGCGCCTGGGCCTGCAAGCTGCTGTCGGTGAATTTATCGAAGAATCCATGAAAACACTGGACCATACCGCGCGCCATGCCACGCTGGAGGCACGGCCTGCAAAAATTCCGGAAGTGGCCGTGGATCAGGGCTTTCAACCCGATGGCAGCATTGTGGCCTTCCGCAAACATCTTTTGGACAGCAAATACATTGCCAGCGAAGAGCTGGACCGTGCGCGCCGCGAAGTGGTCAGCCAGAACCCCAGTATGCTGAAATCTTTTGACCGCATCGTAGACATGCTGCATGAACCGGGCGTTGATTTTTCGATGCGCAATGCCTTTGGCCTTGCCATCACCCGCGCCTATAACGGCCAGTTTGCACCCACCGCAGGGGAAACCACGCTGGATAACATGAAAGAAACATTGGCGTATAACGCATCATCCTGCCGGGCCGATATGCGCAGCACCCTGATCGAGATCGGGCGCTTTGCCGATACCTTCCGCTATGTACTGACCAAACCCGCAGAGGAAAAACCAGCAACACCCGCCACCAAACAACCGCAGCGGCCGCAAGCAACCCGATAGATTTAATAGGGCGTTTTGTCCTGTTTTTTCATCCAATTTTCAAAAACGATCTTCGCTTCATCGCGCAGGAACATTTTGGAGGGCAATGTGCGTTTGTCTTCCGGCAGCGCCACTTCGCGGTAGATAAAATCATCATCAAAGCCGATACGCTCTGCATCTTCGCGCGTATTGCCAAAATAAATGCGGTCCAACCGCGCCCAGTAAATGGCAGACAGGCACATCGGGCACGGTTCACAACTTGTAAAAATCTCGCACCCTTCCAGACTGTAATTGCCGATTGTTTTACAAGCATTGCGGATGGCAACCATCTCGGCATGGGCCGTCGGGTCGTTGGTAGAGGTTACTTCGTTCCAGCCCTCCCCCACAATCTTACCGGCACGCACAATCACGGCACCAAAAGGGCCGCCGCAATTGGCATCCATCTTTTCCTGACTGATATCAATGGCGCGGCGCATAAATTCTTCCTGCTGCTTTTTATCAACAGGATCGCGCACATCCGGCGCCAATGGTTTAGCGGCAGGGATGGTTTCTTTTTCAATCTTTTTCTCAATACCGCTTAGAAGGTGGCTTTGAATATTGTTCAAAAGCTTGTCTGGCATGACCGGCTTGGTCAGGATAGACACTTGCGGCACGCCGATGCGCTCCTGCACCGCCTTGTGATCCGCTTCATCTGTCAGCGCAATCACGGGCAGGCGGCTGTGTTCCATTTTCAACTTATGCAGCAGGCCCAGATTGTCGATACTGTCGTTTTCAACATCCAAAACCATCAAGGTCAATTGCTTGCCCAGAAAGGCCAGCGCTTCATCACCGGATTTGGCTTCGTAGGTTTCGTAGCCTTTGTTGTTGAGGATCCCGACGATCAGCTTGCGCGTGATGTCATTGTTTTCCACGACCAGAATATGGCCTTGCGGGTTTACGGGCATAAGACTACTTCACATGTTCATGTTCGGGTTCACGGCTGCCGGATTTTCCGGCGGCGGTTTTTTGCGGCGGATAGGCAAACACAAGCTTGCCGTCTGCCACATCAATTTCCACCGCGCCGCCTTTGACCAATTGACCGAACAGCAATTCTTCGGCCAGCGGTTTTTTAACGTGTTCTTGAATAATCCGCGACAAGGGACGCGCGCCCATGGCCGGATCATAGCCTTTTTCACCCAACCATTGCCGCGCGGCATCGGTCAGGGAAATGGTCACGCCACGGTCGCCCAGTTGCGCTTCCAGCTGCATGATGAATTTATCCACCACGCGGCTGATCGTATCGATCCCCAGGCTGCGGAACGGAATAATCGCATCCAGACGGTTGCGGAATTCAGGACTGAAAGCACGGTTGATGGCTTCTTCGTCATCACCTTCGCGCATATTGCGCTCGAAACCCATGGCGGGCTTGGCAAGTTCGGTCGCCCCCGCATTCGTGGTCATGATCAAAATCACGTTGCGGAAATCAATCGTTTTGCCGTTGTTATCCGTCAGTTTGCCGTAGTCCATGACTTGCAGCAAAATATTGTACAAATCCGGATGCGCTTTTTCGATTTCATCAAGCAACAGCACGCAATGCGGGTGCTGGTCGATTTTATCCGTCATCATGCCGCCCTGATCAAAGCCGACATAGCCCGGCGGGGCACCGATGAGACGCGATACGGAATGACGCTCCATATATTCAGACATATCAAAGCGGATCAATTCCAGTCCCAGCGTTTTGGCAAGCTGGCGGGCCACTTCCGTTTTGCCCACACCCGTGGGGCCGGAGAACAGATAAGAGCCAATCGGCTTTTCCGGTTCGCGCAAGCCTGCACGGCTGAGTTTGATGGCCGCAGACAATGCCTCGATCGCCACATTCTGGCCGAAGACCATGGTCTTCAAATCGCGTTCCAGATTGGCCAGCAATTCGCGGTCATCTTTGGTAATCGTTTTGGGCGGGATGCGCGCAATTTTGGCAACTGTTGCCTCGATGTCTTTCAGGCCGATTGTTTTTTTGCGTTTGTCTTCGGGCAGCAGCATTTGCGAAGCGCCCGCTTCGTCAATCACATCAATCGCTTTATCGGGCAATTTGCGGTCACCGATATAACGCGCAGACAATTCAACGGCCGCGCGAATGGCTTCTTCGGAATAGCTCAGCTTATGATGTTCTTCGTAATACGGTTTCAACCCGCGCAGAATTTTCACCGCATCTTCGATGGATGGTTCGTTCACATCAATTTTCTGGAAGCGGCGCACCAGTGCGCGGTCTTTTTCAAAGTGGTTGCGGTATTCTTTATAGGTGGTCGACCCGATGCAGCGCAGCGTGCCGTTGGACAGCGACGGTTTCAGCAGGTTCGATGCATCCATCGCCCCGCCCGAAGTCGCACCGGCACCAATCACGGTGTGGATTTCATCAATAAACAAAACAGCACCCTCGATCGACTGCAATTCGGTCAAAACCGCCTTGATGCGTTCTTCAAAGTCACCGCGGTAGCGTGTCCCTGCGAGCAAGGAACCCATATCCAGCGCGTAAATCACAGCATCTTTCAAGACATCCGGCACCGCCCCTTCGATGATGCGGCGGGCAAGGCCCTCGGCAATCGCGGTCTTTCCCACGCCCGGATCACCCACATACAGCGGATTGTTTTTAGAACGGCGGCACAGCACCTGAATGGTGCGCTCCACTTCGCTTTCACGGCCAATGAGCGGGTCAATGCTGCCCTTCATGGCTTTTTCGTTCAAATTCACGCAATAGGCATCCAGCGCGTCTTTGCCTTTTTTCAAGACAGCTTCTTCGCCGTCGCCTTCGTCCGCGCCATGCACAGCCCTTTGTTCGGTGTGCCCGCCCACTTTCGCGATACCGTGGGAGATGTAATTCACGGCATCAAAGCGCGTCATTTCCTGCTCTTGCAGGAAAAACACGGCGTTGCTTTCACGCTCGGAGAACAGGGCCACCAGTACATTCGCGCCGGTGACTTCTTCACGGCCGGAGGACTGCACGTGAATGGCAGCACGCTGCAGCACACGCTGGAAACTGGAGGTCGGCTTGGCTTCTTCTGCCGCCGGATGCACCAGATTTTGCATTTCAGTATCGATGTAATGTGTCAGTTCCTGTTTCAACAGGTCCAGATCCACACCGCAGGCACGCATAACGGCAATGGCGTCCTGGTCTTCTGTCAGGGCCAGTAACAAATGTTCCAGCGTGGCAAATTCATGGTGCCTTGCATTGGCATAGGCCAAGGCACGGTGCAATGTCTGCTCCAGGTTGCGTGACAGCATTTATCTATTCCTTTTCCATCGTGCATTGCAGCGGGTGTTCATGCTTGCGGGCGTAATCCATGACCAGATTGACCTTGGTTTCTGCCACTTCATACGTATAAACGCCGCAAACGCCCACGCCACGGCGGTGGACATGCAGCATAATCTCGGTGGCTTCCTGACGGTCCTTGGAGAAAAACTTTTCCAGCACATGCACCACAAAATCCATGGGCGTGAAGTCGTCGTTCAGAATAAGCACACGGAACATGGCGGGTTTTTTGGGCTTGGTGCGGCTGCGCGTCATCACACCAATGCCGGGGCGGGCCGCATCACGGTCATCTTCCGGCGGTGCTGTCATGTTAATTCTTTTAGAATCAAAGGCTTTCATCAAAAATCCCGCATAACCCAACGGGGGATTTATATCCCCTATCTGTAAAGATAGCTTCTAGGGGCCGGTTTGTCACCTTCAACCCGCCGAAAAGCCGCGACTTTGTTACACAGGATGTTTTTTCAGAACGCCGTCACCACAGAGGCAGCTAAACCCCGCAATCTCGGCATCGTCACATAATGCCTCCGTATCCAGACCGAAAGCGTAGCTGCGTAACTTGTATTTGTTTGCTGCCTTGACGAAACGCTGCAATTTTACCTGAGTGGCTTCAGACGGCAATCTGGACAATGACGCGCAAAAAACACTGACACCCATCGCACCGGCTTCACGGTACCCTTCTTCGGGAAAGGCGTCGATGGCCGCACAGCGTACCACCACATAAGGGCTAAACCGTGTGAGTGAGGACAGGGGATCTTGCAAAGCAGGCCCATACAATGCCCGCGGCATGTGCAGAATTTCAAACCCCAGATGCTGGAAGGGTGTATCCTTTTCCAAACTTCGCAATGTCCTTGCATATATTCCGCGCGTCCGGGGGTCGCTCAGGGTCCTATAATTCACAGGGCAAATTAATTTGGGGTTCGTTTCTTTTGTATGGCCGACATGCGCCTTATTCCGCAACCTGTCGGCCACAACATTCAGCATATCTGTATCCAGCCGCAGGTACATATCATCATCTGCCTGTTCCGGCAGCACATCGTATTCGTACAAGGCGCCACCTGCGGATGTAGGCAAATAATACATATAGCGTTGCGCGGTTACTTTTCCCGACCCCTGATCGTAAATTGCCCGATACCTGTATTCAATATTGGGGGGCAAAATGCCTTGCCCGCTTTCATCCAGCAGCAACGGCGGGCGCATATGCGCATTTGATTGCCCCGCCGCGCAGGCATTCGCTTCAAGCGGACTTGCGCGAAAATAAAGCGGTGCTGCGCCAGCTTTCTTTTCCTCCCGATAAACCATATCAATCATTTTTTCAGATGTTGCTTTGGAAATATAGCGCGTGGCAGAAACATCAATGCCAAGACTGTCTTTAAACGCAGCATCTTTCAAAAAAATGGCTAGAATTTCCTGACGAATGGCTTCGGCTTTTTTTTTCGCAATTTTTTTAGACGTTTTTGAAAAAACAATACCGTATTGCATTTTAGAAATAGGCATAAAAGAATCATTCTGATCTAAATGCCTGTGGATAATCAGGCGCACAACCTGATGCACCTTGTCTTCGATCATTTCCCAATGCATATCAAAACGGCGGCGCAAACTTTCCAGACCCACAATTTCAAGATTGGTGACAACATCCGCCGTACCACCTGTGAGATTGCGCAAAAAACGCGCCGCCATATTTTCAGCTGGCGGGTAACCACTTGGCAGTTGCGCGGAAGAAGAAGAAGACGGCGGCGGCGTGGCTTTTTGTGCAGGGTCCAGACGTTCAATTCTTATATGCACACGCATATGTGTCAGTGCCGGGAACAATCCAATATATTTATCCCAAAGTACCACCACGACAGCGCTTCCTTTGTTTGGAATTGCGACAAAACGTTCACAAATCCCTTGGTTGCAAATTGCCGCCATTACATATTATGTTAATACAGATCGGCTTAATAAATCCTGAAGTTTTTCAAAAAATTTCCATTTTTTATAAGTACATAGGGTGCCTTTCTCTTATTTTTTGCGCCGTTTACGGCTAAAAATCTGCCATTTACCATGATGTTATTAAAATTTCCTTTACACGAATCATTCGTTGCCATAATATTTTCAAACGCGCTCCTTGCGGGCACGTACCCATACATTCCCCTGCACTTGATGCACAACACGGAAAGGCCCCGTTTTGAAGAAAGCTCATTGGTTAAAATCGCTCACACTTACCTTTGCTTTCAATGCCGTGGCTGTCACCGCCGCATCGGCACAAACACCGCCACCCGAAGCCCCACGCCCTGACCGCTATGCCGCGATCGTGATTGATGCCGACAGCGGCACCGCGCTTTATGCCCGCGACCGCGACCAGCAACTACGCCCTGCTTCCACCACCAAAGTAATGACCGCTTATTTAACCTTCGAAGCTTTGCGCGCCGGCACCTTGACGCTGGACCAGAAACTGGATGTTTCCGAATACGCCGCCAAAATGCCCCGCACAAATTTGGCCATGTTTGGCACCGTCAGCTGGCGCGATAAAAAAACAGGAAGAATGCGCCACGCGCAACGCCAGACAATTAAACAAATCACTGTGGAAGATGCTTTAAAGGGTATGCTGGTGCATTCCGCCAATGATGCCGCCGTGGTGCTGGCCGAAGCCGTGGCCGGCAATACCACAAGCTTTGCCGCGCGTATGAATGAAACCGCCGCCCGCCTTGGCATGGACAATTCCCAGTTCGTCAACCCGAACGGCTTGCCCGATGACAGACAGTACACAACCGTGGAAGACATGGCAAAATTATCCGCCGCCGTCATCCGCGATTTCCCTGAATATTACAATTTTTTCAATACGCGCACGTTCCGCTACAACGGCACGAATTACAAAAACTATAACAACCTGCTGGGCGCATACCCCGGCGCGGATGGGTTGAAAACCGGCTGGATTGCCTCATCCGGCTATAACCTGACCGCGTCCGCCACCCGCGACGGCCACCGTGTAATCGGGGTGGTTTTTGGGGCCAGATCACCCGCCGAGCGAAAAAGCGACATGACCGCCTTGCTGGATTACGGCTTTGAAGCCATCAAAGCACGGCCTGTTTTGACCCCCGTCCCGCCCCCCAGCCTGCAAGACAGCCTGCCGGACACAAGCAATGATCCGGAAGAAGCACCGGCGTTCAATGTCAAAAACAGCCTGGAAACACCCGCCGCCACAGGCACTAAAATCGGCACAGCCCCGCCCCCCGGCGATGGCACCCCGCCGCAGCACGAGCCCCGCCTTTTTGCGATTTTATCCGAAATTCGCGCCCCCAAAAACGGCTCAGGCCCCAAATACGCTTGAAAATAAACACCTTTTAAGGCTTTTTTTACAAAAAAAGGGCAAACCCTGCTAGACAAAGCCCTGCAGGCGGCATACCATATTTATAAGGGGGGTTCGTTGTGGTTTGGGGACAACAACCAATGCTGATTCTATGCAAAATATGGGGATTTTCAGGTTGAAACAGGTTTTTACCCTGCTTCTGGCTATTGTTTTTATGACCGTCACCGCCGGAGCACATCCGGCGGAGGCTGCACGTAAGAAAAACACCGGCCCCAACCTGAAATACGCCTCCATCGTGATGGATGCTGCAACAGGCGTTGTGATCAGCGAAAGCAACCCCGACAAACAGCTCTACCCTGCATCGCTCACCAAGATGATGACGCTGTACCTGACCTTTGATGCCATTAAACAAGGCCGCCTGAGCAAGAACAGCCGCCTGCGCGTCTCGGCCAATGCCACGGCGCAAGAGCCTTCCAAACTGGGGCTGAAAGCAGGTGCCAGCATTCGCGTGGAAGATGCCATTCTGGCACTGGTCACAAAATCTGCCAACGATGTAGCGGTTGTACTGGCCGAAGGCATTGGCGGATCCGAAACCGCCTTTGCACGATTGATGACGCTGCGCGCCCGCCAGCTTGGAATGCGCAACACAACTTTCGTCAACCCGCATGGCCTGCATGATACGCGTCAGGTCTCCACCGCACGCGACATGGCCCTGCTGGGCCGCGCCCTGATGCGCGATCATCCGCATGAATATAGATACTTCAGCACCAACAGTTTTACCTACGCCGGTAAAAGCTATACCAACCACAACCACCTGATGAAAAAATACGAAGGCATGGACGGCATCAAAACCGGCTACGTCCATGCATCCGGTTACAACCTTTGCGCCTCTGCCGTGCGCGATGGCCGCCGGTTGATCGGTGTTGTTTTCGGTGGACGGACAACGCTCAGCCGCAACAACCACATGGCCGACATTCTGGACAGCGGCTTTGCCCGCCTGGGTGAACCCCGCATTGCAAGACGCATTGAACAGCAAAGCATACAAATGGCCGCCGTCACATTGCCCGTGCGCAAGCCCAAAACAGTAGGCGCTGTCACCGCCGTGGACCGCGCCATTGCCGCCAATGTTGTGGCCCAAAACGATACCGAGAGCGAACCGCGCTTTAACGCACTGGGCCTGGTCGGCGTTGAGCAAGGCGACAGCGAAGAGGGCAGTGATGCACTCTACATTCGCCCGGCCAAAAGCCCCGTCAATATTATTCGCGCGGCCGTGCCGGAAACAGCGGCGGCCCCCGTGCGCCAAAGCCTGGGGCAGGCTGTCTGGTCCATTCAAGTCGGCGCCTTTTCCACGCGCGATGCAGGCCTGAACGCGCTGCGCGGTGCCAAGGGCTTATTGCCACCTGCCTTGATTGCCAATGGCCAATATTTGATCGCCCCACTGGTCACCAGCCGCGGACTGATTTACCGTGCCCGCATGTCGGGCCTGAGCCGTGATCAGGCCACACAGGCGTGCCGTATTTTAAAAGACAACTGCCTTATTTTGGCCGCGCAATAACGTTTGCGCGCGTTGTCATTGCGGGCTTTTTTTGGTCCGGAACCACCCGATGACTGATCCGTTGGCCCCTTACGGGAGAAAGGACGCTTGTCATGGCCACAGATACAACACAGCCCCCGCTTCAGGCGCCACCCGCGCCGGACAGCAAAATCGCGCTGCGCGTCGTTGTGCATGGCTTTGTACAGGGCGTGAACTACCGTCGCTGGCTGCAGGGCGAGGCCCGTGAACGGAGCATCTATGGCTGGACCCGCAATTTGAGTGACGGCACCGTCGAAGCACTTTTTTATGGCGATGCCCGCACGGTGGACGATCTTGTCCGCGCGGCCCGCCACGGCCCCGCCATGGCACGGGTTGACAGGGTGCACTCCGAACCTGCAGAGTATGACGGCATCATCGAAGATTTCCGCATCGAAACCTCTGTTTAGGAATACCGCACCCTATGCCCCGTTTGTTTATGTTTCCAGCCCTGCTGCTGACGGCTTTTTTTATGCTCGCACCCGCAAGGGCCTCCGCACAAGACGCGGTGACCAAAGCCCCCGAAGTGCCATTCCGCACCGATGGCGGATTGATCAACGCGGAATATTACCTCTCCACCGGTAAATACACGCAAGCACTGGATGTGCTGGGCGGTGTGTTGCAACGCCACCCCAAAGATGCCGATGCCTATACCTATCGCGGCTACGCCTATTACAAACTGGGCGATTTGAAAAAAGCGCGGGAGAACCTCCGCTACGCGCTGTCCATCAACCCGACACACCTGGGGGCCAATAAATATCTGGCCAACCTGTATCTGGCCGAGGACAATCTTCCCAAAGCCATGGAGCAATTGCAGGTTATTTTATACGTCTGCGCCGGCATGAACTGTGGCGAAGCGGATGAATTACAAGGTGAAATCAACCGCTACAAGGCAAAACCCACCAAGTAACGCCGCCCTTTAAAGCCCGCCTCTTTACGATTTATTCAGACCGTTTTGCTATGCTGTGCCTGTATTCTTGTGTTTACGGAAGGACACACTATGGCCATGGCCGATGCCTTCAATACGGCGGCACACGCAAGTGTGGGGGTAACCACCGCCACATTGAGCGCGGAGCTGCTGGAAATTTTGCAGCGCAAGCGCGATGGCAACAGCGACAATCTGGGCCTGAACGAACGCGCGATAGAACTTATTCAACAAGGTGCATCCCTGACCGCCACCGATGACACCCACAAACGCACAGCCCTGATGTGGGCCAGCATTCATTGCCGCGCCAAAGTGCTGGATGAAATTCTGCCGCGCACAAAAAACCCGCTGGTGACAGATGCAGACGGCAAAACAGCGCTGGACCACGCGCGGGAACACAAACATAAACCCGCCATAGAACGACTGGAAAAAGCCGAAAGCGCCTATCGCCAGCGTCTGCTGGCGGAGGCACAGGATGTCACCACAAAACGTGATACAAAAATAATGAGAACACTGGTTTTGAAAAAAACCGTCGGCCAGAACGGCGGCAAAAGCTAAGCTGAACTTAACCGAACTTCCGTCGCGGCTTGGCTTTTTTCTTTTGGGTAACTGTCGGCACCACGGCATCGCAAATATCCCTGAAATCCCGCATCACTTCTTGTAAATCGCCTTTCAGCTTTTTCATGCCTGCATGGCGGTGCAGGTTTTTTTCGTTCATATACAAGGCACGGTTGATTTCAATCTGGATACTATGGCGACCAGCTTCCGGCTTGCCATAGCGGTGCACAATTTCCGCACCGCGAAAACCCGGAATATTCATACCGACCGCATACCCCTTGGCCTGCAGCAACACACGCAGTTTATCGGCCAAAGCCGCATCGGCGGTATCACCATCACGGGTGCCCAGAATAATGTCGTATTTGTTCTGGCGGGTACCACGGTAAATGGTGGACGGCATGGAATGGCAATTCAAATGTACCACACGGCCCTGTTCTTGCGCGGTTTTGTCAATCATACGCGCCAGACGGTCATGGTAGGGTTTATGATAACCGCTGACGCGGTTAAACGCTTCTTGCAAGGACAGCTTGCGCGCATAAACCGGCACCCTGTGGCGCGGCGTGACGGGGCTTCGGATCAAACCGCTTTCAACGGGTGTAAATTCGGCACGGCCCGCTTTGGCACCTGCCTTGTTAAAATCTGATACCAGTTTCGATGCATCACGGTTGGTGTCGATATAAGATCTTGGAAACTGCGCCTGTAAAAACGGCACGCCCAGATCGGGCAGGAAATCGAACAATTTATCGATCCAGGCATCTTCGGCCTGACGCAAGGTTTGTTTGTTGCAGCTGAATTTAAAATCCGCCGGATAATGGCGGCCACTGTGCGGGCTATCCGCCACCAGACAGGTTTTATGAGCCCCTTTGGCGCGGGACTGGCGTAAAACGTGGCGGGTGCTTGGTTGTGTCACCGCCCTATCCTCTTATCCGGCCATTTTGGCGATGGTATTGGTGGTGCTGAAGCCTTCTTCCATCTCGGCGCGCACAACCTTGCCACCCCAGGAGGAAATCAAATCATATCCCACAACTTCTTCCAGCTTGTACTGGCCGCCCTTGACCAAAACATCGGGGCGAACGGCTTTCATCATCTCGATCGGGGTGTCTTCTTCAAAAACCACCACCATATCGACACATTCCAATGCAGATAGAATAGCCGCGCGCGCTTTTTCATTCTGCACGGGGCGTGTGGGGCCCTTAAGACGTTTGACAGAGGCATCGCTGTTAATCGCCACCACCAGATAATCGCAAGCCGCTTTTGCCTGTTGCAAAGTGGAGATATGCCCGGGGTGCAGCAAATCAAAACAGCCATTCGTAAAACCGATTTTGCCACCGCGCAAACGCCAGCGGTCTGCTTGTTCTGAAGCTGCATCACGGCTGGAAAGTTTTGTGCGCACGCTGCCATGCGGTTTTTGTGTGCTGACGCTGTCTTCCAGCACAGCTAAAATTTCATCGGGACGCGCCGTCGCCGTGCCTGCCTTGCCCACCACAATGCCGGCAGCAATATTGGCCAAAAGCGCTGCATTGCGCAGGTTAATGCCCGCCGCCAGAGCAAGGGCGAAGGCCGCCACCACCGTATCGCCCGCACCCGATACATCATAGACCTCGCGCACATTGGCGGGAATATGCACAGGGTCTGCATCTGCGGTGATAATCGACATACCGTCTTTGCTGCGTGTGGCCATGACGGTTTCAATATCGCATTCCATGATAACTTTCATGGCAGCCGCGCGCACATCCTGGTCTGTTGCGCAGGTCATGCCTGTGGCAGTTTCAAGTTCTTTGCGGTTGGGGGTAATCACCGTGGCCCCACGGTAGCGGGCAAAATCACGGCCCTTCGGGTCAACCACCACGGGTTTGTTGTGGCGGCGCGCGCTATCAATCACGCCGCGGATAATACGGTCGGTCAATAAACCTTTGCTGTAGTCTGACAAGACAACGACGCCCGCTTTTTCAATTTCGGTTTCAAAAGCGGCCAGCACGCGGTCTTCCACATCTTTGCTGACCGGCAATGCTTTTTCACGGTCCACGCGCAGCATCTGCTGCCCGCCGCAGACAAATCGGCTTTTCACGGTTGTGAAGCGGTCTTGTGCCACTTCAAGGGCCGCACCAATGTTCAGGCTTTCCAATTGTGATTTTACGTCACGGCCGTTCAGGTCATCTCCGACCACGGACAGAAGGGTTGAAGCCCCCCCCAGTGCCGCGATGTTGGACACCACGTTGCCAGCGCCCCCCAGCATGTGTTTTTCACGTTCAACCAGAAAAACCGGAATCGGTGCTTCGGGGGAAATACGCTCCACCACGCCATACACAAAACGATCCATCATCACATCGCCGACACAGAGTACCGTGCCAGTGGAAAGACGCTGGAGTTCTTCAAAAAGAACATTGTTTTCAATCATTTAATTCACCGTCTGTGGGGTCATAGGGGTGCGTATTGCAGGCTTTGGAAGGCATTTTTAACATATTCCATAAGTTCCCACAAGCATTAAAACAGGCTCATTTTCACCAGATATTAACAATTATGCATAATAATAAAGCTGTATCAGGGTCAGGTGTATATGACCCTTTAATATTAAGAGTGTCAGAGCAAAGGGTGTCAATGTTAGAGACATGGGAACCACCATCGACCGACCTGCCGGCTGGATTGAAAGCAGCAGAACAACCCGCTGTACAACCGCGCCACAATGCCTTCCGCCGGTTTAGCCGCAATCTGCGCGCCCACCGTCTGGGGGATTTGATGGTGGCCAGCGGCATTTTACGCGCCGAAGACCTTGTCACCGCCCTTGCCCTGCAAAAACAATCGCGCGAGCCTTTGGGCCGCATTCTGGTGCGCGAAGGCTATGTCTCCGCCGCACAGCTTTACACCAAACTGGCCGAACAGTGGTGCATGAAAGCATCTACCGCCGGTGTTGCCTTTATGCTGCAAACATTTACGCCCAGTGTGGCGCGAGCAGATGACAGCGGCTCTTCGCAGGTACGTCTGGCTGCCGCCTTTTCACCGGCCTCCGTCAAGCCTGTGCTGCCGCATATCAGCAAGCCAAAACTGTTTGGCTCCATGGAAATCCGCGCGAATGATTTGTCTGCCTTTACCAAATGGACATCCGTCATGGCGCGCTTTGAACAGCAAATGACAAGCGCTGCCGAAACGCCGCGCATTCAAGCGTGGAAGGCAAAACTGCAATCGCTGAAATCTGCCAGCGCGAAAGATCAGGTCTCTGCTGTCAACGAATACATCAACAATGTATCTTACGTTGAAGACAACCGCAATTACGGCATCTCCGACAAATGGGCGACACCGGTAGAATTCTTCACACGTGGCGGGGATTGCGAAGATTTCGCCATTGCCAAATACGCATCGCTGCGCGCATTGGGTTTTTCAACCGACCAGCTGCGCATTGCCATTGTGCAAGATAAAATCAAAAACATCGCCCATGCGGTTTTGATCGTCTATACCCAAGAAGGCACCTTTGTGCTGGACAACCAGGACAAACGCACCCGTCAGGCACAAGACGTAACACGCTACCAGCCCGTCTTTTCCATCAACGCCACCAACTGGTGGCTGCACCGGATGCCAGCCGGCAAAACATCCTAAATCTTAAAGCCTTCCGTCTATTCAGGCAGGCTGAAAAGCATCTCGCCCTCTATCCGCGTTATCCTGATTGGGCCCTCTTCCTGATCGCGCTCAAAAAGAATATTTTTTAAACGAACTTCCGCTTGAAAATCCGCACGGTCAATTTTGTACGTCATACGCAGACTATCTGCAGACGTTAAAGTAATGACTGCTTTTGTTTTCACCTTTTGTTCATCTGCTTCAGTTTCGCGTTGCAAAACCTCATCTACAAAAGATTTTATATCTAGCTTGGTCGCGGCTTCTTCTCCACCGCCCCGCTCTGTGAACAACAGAAAATGCCCTGTCACATCCAGCCCCACCGCAATATCCAGACGCTCCTGCGCTTCATTGAGAAAGAAGGCGTATGATTTAGACCATGCCGCAACCTCAAAAGAAGATAAATAAGCATAGGGTGCAACGCGCAACACCGTCCCCGCTGCACGGCGCGTGGTTAAGGGCACAAGGGACTGGTGCCGCATAAAAGGTACATAACGTTGCGGATACGCTTGTGACCTGATCCCCCAGGCATTGATCACAGCCCCCTCCCAGTTTCCCCCGAAACGATTACTACATTTATTGCGGAATTTCTTAGTACAAACCAGCGTTTCATCATCAAAATGTCTCGCTAAATAATTAGCGCCTTTTAGCTTACCGAGCTTCATCACATCAAGCGGCAGAACCCAGTCACGAATCAGGGATAAATCCCCTTTGCGGATAAAATATTCCACAATACTTCCAAACCGCCTAGAGACCTCAGGCGTAACAGTCTGGACATTCACTTTCACCAAGCCCGTTTCTGCATCCAATAAATCATATTTCTGCATCAAAGCTGTTAACTGGCTCTTTTGACTGTGCAGCGACACATCGACCGCGCCTACGGGCCCCGCAAACGATGTCACCGCCACCAGTGCAAGAGCAAAAGGGATTTCAGCCAAACGCCGTCGTGCCGGTGCCAGGATATGCAACACCGTCAAACACAGCATGGCAATGACAGCACCCACAGCCAAATAGCGCAAATCCGTCAGCCCGTAATGATAGATGCGCACCAAAAGAAGGGCGCCGGCCGATAACAACGGCACAAGGAAACACAAAAAGAAAGTTGCATAAAAAAAACGCAATAGCCCTGTGCCCGTTTTACGAAACGGATACGTCGCCACAAAAAACACAAGCCCCAGCGCAAAGAACATCAAAATAACACGCGCCACGCCAACATTTTGAATGTTCCATGTCACAAAAGATTTTGCAAGAAAACCATACATAATAATAATCTGGATAAAGGCCAGCGGCACCAGAATATAATTCAATAAGAAAGATATCCCGGACAGCAAATAAGAGCTTGCGCGCCGTTCGTCAAATGATTTTGGCAATAACCCCATAAATGCAATTGGAAAAAAAACAACAGCACAAAAAACTCTATTAAACTCCGAGAACTTTCTTAGCGAGCCTGTCTCCAAAACAACACGCACGCCCATCGCAATAGAAGAAATCGCAAGACAGGCAAAAATCGCCGCAATTGCAGCGAAGATGAGGCCCATCAAAACATGAAAGTAATATGTCCAAATTTGTTCGTCATCAATGTCTTTGCGCAATAAAGGCAATGACAAAAATGCAAAAGACAAAGCCAGCGCGAGACCTGTTAACTGCTGAATATCGTGAATCAGGAACCAGTACACCGCACACAACGCCACCAAACCGATTACCTGTATGCAAAGATTTTTTAAACGTGGCCATTGCCGTGTTTCACCCATCACTTGCAAAATCATCGCCATGGCCGCCATGAGTAGAAAAAGCCCCCACCACGCCTGAGAGTCGCCGTGCCTTCCCTCGGCATATAACAGCGCTGCACCCGACCATGTACAAAACATGATTGCCAGCGGAAAGCGGCATAAAGCCCCTTTCGTCAGATCACAGACTTTTTGAAAAACGCTTAATTCCAATACTTTCATTTACGTACCTTGCTTTTAGTCAACGCTGAACAGCAAAGTGCCGCGCACATTGAGGATACGCCATGGTGTATCCTCAGGTCTTTTTGTGTCTTTTTCTTCACCCGTTTTGGCGCTGGTGCTGATGCCCGCATTAAAGTTTTCCACGCGGAATTCAGCCTTCAGGTTGCCGCTGATGGGCAGCAGTTTTAATTTATCCAGCTGGTCCAGCGGCACTTCGCGGGGACGGGTTTGTTCGGCCCAAGCGACCAAAGGGGCCAGATCAAACACAGCTTCTACGCCCGTGTCTGTCTTGACCGTCATCCGGCTTTCCATCGACAATTCCACGGCAAGTGTTTTGAAAGAGGCGGCATCTTGCGCGGGCAAAGTGCTCATTTGGAAAGTGGCCGTGCTGGCTTTGTCATCATGGCGTTTGTACACATAAAAAGACACCATATAGGCATAGGGCGCAATATAGCTGATGCGGTTGTCACTGTGCATTGTGCGCGGTGCATTGACGTTGAGAGATGTTGCTTCGGTATCCGAACGCTCCCACTGGCTGACATAAGCCATGCCCCAGGCCGCCATGATATCCTTCGGCAAGTCATAGTCCTTATAACAGCGGCTGGTCTTGCGGCCCCTGCATTCGAAAATATCATCCTTCTTGGCATATTCCGCGCCAAGCCCTGCGTGCACGGGCTCCACCCAACTGCGCAGACGCGGCAATTCACTGCGCTCCCGCAGGAATTCAAGAATAGAGCTGATGTCCTTGCGCGTCTCAAACGGCACGTTGCGGTCTGTTTTCTGGATGCTGCCTTTGTCTGACAGCACGCCTGCCAGTTGCAACCCGCTTTGCAATCTTGCGTATTGGCTGTTGAGGGACACGGATGCCGCACTCCACGGCCCTGCACTGGCCACCAGCGCCAGCGCTGCCAGCACCATGGGCACGTATTTGATATGCATCTGCGCACGGCGCGCCAAGTGCAACGCCGACAAAAACGCCAGCCAGATCAGACAGAGCACGATAGCATAGCGTTGTTCCGTCACACCGTATTCGGTAATGCGCGTCCAGATACCCACGGCCAGCAAAGACAGCGGGCCCAGCAGCAGGAAATAGAAGTATTTATAAAACAGCCGCAACAAAACCGTACCGGACTGGCGCATCGGATAAACAGCCAGATGCGTCAATGCCCCGATGCCACCAAACCCCGTCACCATATATGCCAGATTGCCGCGCGGCAAAGACCACTGCGCGATGATTTTCAGGCCATAGGCGTACAAGATGGCCGTATAGACCAGCATCATCGGCACCATCAGGTAATTGGCGATGAAAGAAACTCCCACTGGCGTTGTGCAGGACTCGCCCTCGCGGTCCGGATCCTGCGGGATGCCTGCCAGTACATAGACAGGGAAGAAAAACCCCCAGCCGATGATCCAGATATCCGCGAAAATGCGGTACGAAATATCAACTTCGAAAAGATATTTGATGCTGGCGACAATGGCCGACATGCCCAGACACAAAATCATTGTGGACACGCCACCGAAAATAACCGCCAGCGCGGAGAGATAATTAAACCCCCAGACCGCATCTTCGCCCACACGACGGCCTGCAAAAGGTGCAAACAGCAAAAACAGAAAAACAGCCGCAGACAAAAACATCTGCATGGCTGAAAAATGATCCGGCACAAAAACAGATGCCGCCAACACGCCCAGCACGGGCACCGCGAAAAGAAAACTTTTGGGCAAAGGCCATTTACGGCTTTCGGCAAACAATTGCAGCCCCAGGGCCAGCACGGCCCCTTGCGCCATAAACAACATGATGCGCGCCAGAATATCATCGGGGAAGATATCAATCCGATGTGTCTCCAGCACGCCTGTCACGGTCAAGCCGGCGGCACACAAAAAGGACAGCGGAAAACGCAAGGCCGCCGCTTTGACGACATCCACCATATAACCAATGCTGAGTTTTTTGAAAAAATTTGGTACTTGCATGGCGTTGATATCCTTTGCTTGAAAATTTATTCCTGTGCGGACACTGGGGACGGGATTTGAATTGAAAAATCTTCCGCCTGATTGTCCCAAAATGTATGGATGATTGTGGCGCTGCGGCACCGGTCCGGCTGGACGATTTTCAACACCAGCGGCTTATCTATTTTTTGCACCCCCCCACCTTCGGCAGAGCTGACCTGCAAAACAGCCGGCACACGCAAATCCCAGCGGGCCTGTGTGGCGTTTTCGGCGTAATCCCAGACAACGGTTCCATCCTTCAGCACCAGCGTCACCTCTTTGGCACCCGCAGCGGCCTGATTTTGCATGGCCTGCACCGCCTGCCAGGCATCGGGGCTATAAAGCTGCGCCACGGCTGCAGCACTGGCAAAGGGAGCCTGTCCTTCACGCGTGAAAGTTTTTGCCAAGGTTTGATGGGCAAAGCTGATCACCCAATGGTTGGGCAAATGCACAAGTTCTTTGCAAGATGGTTTTTGGGTGGCCACATCTACAGGCACAGATGTTTCTGTCAGCGCATAGGCAAAACCACCCGCCACAGCCAGTGCCAGCACAAACACCCCTGCCACAAGATGACGGCTCACACCCGCGATCAGACGGTCGCTCACGACGACACCTTGCTGGCTTTGACCTGATCAATCACCACCTGACTGTCTTCTTTTTTGATTTGCACAGCAAAAATATATTTGCGCATGATGCGGCCCGCATCGGACTTGATTTCCAGCTGAAAAGGCAGTTCAATTTCCCAATAATAATTGCCGCCAGCATCACGTACATCAATCACAAGGGCCGATTCCTCCAGCCGCTGGGCGCTGATATCCAGCCGCGTCTCTGTGCCCGCTTGCAAAACATCGGCTGCTTGCAAAAAGCCGGAAAGATCCTGCCAGCCGGCATCAGAGAATTTATTACGGTTTTGGGCAAACACATCCGGTGCGGTCAGGTTGGTAAAAGTCAGTGTATCCGTCAGGGCTTTTTCGGCCCATTTTTCGGCACGTTCTTTGGCAGCCTCCATAGATTGCGCACGCGTTGGGGATTGCGTACGCGTTGGCGGCACAGATTGAGCACGCGCCGACCCCGCCCAAAGAAAAACCCACACGGAAACAAAAACCAAAAACAGGCCAAGCGAGGAAGTGTCACGTTTCATGGCTATGCGCATCTGATCATCATCCGCTTTAAAACTTATTCAACCCAGGCAATGCGCAAGATATTGGTCGCACCGGGCGTACCAAAAGGCACACCGGCGGTAATCACCACGCGCTGGGATTTCTTGGCAATATCGTGTTCTTCGGCCACGTGCACCGCTTTTTTCACCATGTCACCGAAATTATCAACGTCTTCGGTATGCACAGCATAAACGCCGTAGCACATCTGCAACCGGCGCGCGACAGCAAGACTGGAAGTCAGGCACAAAATCGGCACGGTCGGGCGTTCGCGCGCGGTACGCAAGGCTGTCGATCCGGAGGTTGTGTAATTCACAATCGCCGCTGCGCCAATGGTGGTGGCAACACTAGATGCTGCCGCCGTAATGGCATCGGACGGTGTGTTATCGGGATCGGGATGTTCTGCGTCCATGATTTTGCGGTACAGTTCATCCTTCTCTACATCTTCGGCAATGCGGTCCATGATAGAGACCGCTTCGAGAGGATAATCACCCGAGGCCGTTTCCGCAGAGAGCATCACAGCGTCCGTGCCATCGTAAATGGCTGTTGCCACATCCGAGGCCTCGGCCCGGGTCGGGCGCGGGGCAGAAATCATGGATTCCAGCATCTGCGTCGCAATAATCACGGGGCGTCCGGCATGGCGCGCGGCGCGCACGACGCGCTTTTGCACGGCGGGTACTTTTTCCGCCGGAATTTCAACACCCAAATCACCGCGCGCCAGCATGACGGCATCGGAAAGATCAATAATCGGTTCCAGAAATTCAATGGCGGAGGGTTTTTCCAGCTTCACAATCACCTTGGCGCGGCCATCAATCAATTTACGCGCTTCGGCCACATCATCGGGGCGCTGCACGAAAGACAGGGCAATCCATTCCACGCCCATGGCAATAGCTGCTTCCAGATCTTTGCGATCTTTCGGCGTCAGCACGGATGCTTTCAGCAAAACGTTGGGCAGGTTCACGCCCTTGCGGTCCGACAAACGTTTGCCGGCAATGACTTCCGTTTCAACAAAATCCGCGCCCGCCTTCACCACATGCAAATGCACCTTACCGTCGTCGAGCAAGATATCTGCGCCAACTTCCAACACTTCCAATACTTCGGGGTGCGGCAGGCACACGCGCTGTTGCGTGCCTGGTGCGGGGTTGCTGTCGAGGGTGAAGCGCATCCCTTTTTCAATATCGATACCGCCGTCCTTGAACGCGCCCAGACGCAATTTGGGGCCCTGCAAATCGGCAAAGATACCAATGGGGCGGCCGACTTCTTTTTCAACCGCACGGATCAGCCGCACACGCTCCTGATGATCGGCATGGGTGCCATGGCTGAAATTAAGACGAAAAACATCCGCGCCGGCCTCAAACAATTTTTTGATCATCTCCTGTGTGGAAGATGCGGGGCCCAGCGTAGCGACAATTTTGGTTTTGCGGTTGCGTTTGTATGACATACGACAAAAAATGCTTTTTAAAAGGGGTTTAAGGTGAATCCTGCCAGAGTGAAGCCCTGTATCCGCGCTTATAGAAACACTATTGCCTGTTGTGACGCAACATCTAATCCCGCCCGCAATCACAACCCGAGAGGCCACACGCGCCCCACCAAACGGCTGTCCGCTTTTATTTTTTCATAACCTTGTTATCTTCTTTTGACTTCCGCGCGCACAGCCCCTATGTGAAGGACGGCACCACGCCACCGCCCCCAACCTGCCGGAGCCCCGCACCATGTTTCATTACGATGTTCTGATCCGCGAAACCCATATCGACAGTCTGGGGCATATGAACAACGCCGCCTATCTGACCCTGTTTGAAGAAGCCAGATGGGACTGGATCACGGCGGGCGGTTACGGCGTAACCGAAATCCAGCAATACCAGCAAAGCCCCGTGGTGCTGGAAGCCCGCATTAAGTTTTTAAAAGAAATCCATTTGCGTGAAGAAATACGCATTTCTTCGACCATGCTGTCTTA
>Ga0075012_10000067_pt1 | contig 94733 bp, 93 predicted proteins | sample All_14_2_FD_71474 | JGI IMG/M metagenome (GOLD analysis project Ga0075012, IMG submission 71474) | Freshwater microbial communities in response to fracking from Pennsylvania, USA - Allegheny Zone_MetaG_DW_15 | ecosystem: Environmental > Aquatic > Deep subsurface > Groundwater > Drilled... | reverse complement strand
GGTGCTGCCCGAATCCAACACCGGAACCGGAGCGGCAGCCGCCGCCGCTTCCTCGGCCAGCGCCGCGCCGGCCACAAACATCGAGGCAAACGCCATTCCGGCGCCGGCCATTACCTTTTTCAAACCTTGGTTCATGGGATACCCCCGAAACGGCTCTGCAGTGATTGGGGTGCCGGCTTCCCCTGAGGCTGTGCCGGCGCTGACCACGGACTTAACAAGAACCGTGCCAGCCTTTCCAATCAACGCTTCCGCCGCCTTCTCCTGTGAATGGGACAGTATGGGTGACTAATTCTTAAGCGCGCAGGTCCACCCCTGTACAAAACATGGGCAGATATCGATTACAGCGCTTCCGAATTGGCCTCGCCGGTGCGGATACGATAGGCTTGGCTGATATCCATGACGAAAACCTTGCCGTCACCGATCTTGCCGGTGCGGGCGGCGGTCTGGATCGCCTCGATGACGCGATCGACGATCTCGTCGTTGACGGCCACTTCGATCTTCACCTTGGGCAGGAAATTCACCACGTACTCGGCGCCGCGGTAGATTTCGGTCTGGCCCTTCTGCCGGCCGAAGCCCTTGACCTCACTCACGGTCAGACCCTGGACTCCCAACGGGGTGAGGGCTTCACGCACCTCGTCCAGCTTGAAGGGCTTGATGATGGCCATGATCAGCTTCATCTCGTGGTCCCCTAAATACTAGGGCGGGGCTCATGTCATCCCGCCGGTTGATGGGTCATTGGGGCGCGTGTGCCGCATCCCTACGTGATGTTCCCCTTTCAAGAGCCGTGCCGGAATCAGGAATCCACCGATTGCGCCATCTTTAGGCCGATCCTCAAACCGGCTGATCTGGATTTATGCTTAAAATATAGCCACATCCCCTGCCCCCTGCCCGATTCATGCGCTTGCGGCTGCGGGACTTGCGCTTTGGCGGCAGCGATGGCACATCATGGATATGTCCATGATCGCATCTTCTCCACCATCCCTTCAGGCCGACGTCCTCATCGTCGGCGGTGGTCCGGTCGGCGGCCTGACCGCCTGCGCCCTGGCCCAGGCCGGTCTTGCCGTCGCCTTGGTCGAAGCCGCCGATCCCGTCGATCTAGCCCGACCCGGCACCGATGGCCGCTCCATCGCCATTGCGCTATCGGCCAAGCGGGTGTTCGACGGCGCCGGGGTGTGGCCGCTGCTGGCGGATGAAGCCGGACCGATCCTGCAAATCCGGGTCACCGACGGCGCCTCGCCGTTGTTCCTGCATTACGACCACGACGCCATCGGCGACGAGCCCTTCGGCTGGATCGTCGAAAACACCACCATCCGCCGGGCCATCCATCAGCGCCTGGGCCAATTGCCCGGCGCCCAGGTGCTGGCTCCGGCCCGCGTCGCCGCCATCGATCGCGATGCCGACGGTGTCACCGCCACCTTGGCCGATGGCCGCACCATCCGCGCTGGCTTGGTGGTGGGCGCCGATGGGCGCGGCTCGACCATCCGCCGCTTAGCCGGTATCGGCGTGCAGCGCTTCGGCTACGGCCAGTCGGGCATCGTCACCACCGTGACCCATGAAAAGCCGCATCAGGGCATCGCCCATGAACGCTTTTTACCGTCCGGCCCCTTCGCCATCCTACCCATGACCGGCAATCGCTCCTCCATCGTCTGGACCGAGCGGTTGCATCTGGCCGATGCCATCGTCGGGCAAAGCGATGAAGACTTTTTGGCGGAACTCAACACCCGCTTCGGCGATTTCCTTGGTCCGGTCACCCTGGCCGGGCCGCGTTTCCATTATCCGCTGACCCTGCAACTGGCCGACCGCGCCATCGACCATCGGCTGGTGCTGATCGGCGACGCTGCCCACGGCATGCATCCGGTGGCCGGGCAAGGCATGAACATGGGCATCCGCGACGTCGCCGCCCTGGCCGAGGTGATCATGGATGCCCGCCGCCTGGGCCTGGATGTGGGCGGTCCCGACGTGCTGGCCCGTTATCAGCGCTGGCGCCGCTTCGACAACATGCTGATGCTGGGGCTGACCGACGTCATGGTGCGGCTGTTCTCCAACGACATCGGCCCGCTGAAACTGGCCCGCGACCTGGGACTGGCGGCGGTGCAAGCCATGCCGGGGGCCAAGCGCTTTTTCATGAAGCACGCCATGGGCGTGGTCGGCGATCTGCCCCGTATGATGCGGGGCGAACCCTTATAATATAATTTCCGCTGAAAGCCCGGCGGCGCCTGAGACGGCCCGCTCCGGGCACGTCATTGACAAATCACTGACCGCAGAGCGGTCAGTGTTGCCCGGCGAACTGGCAGCCGCCGCAGCCCATGGGGGTACAGGCGGGCGCCGGCGCGGCGGCGGCGGACTTGCCCACATTGGGGGCCATGATGGCTTTTTCCACCTTGGTGTCACCGCATTCCGGGCAGACCAACTGGCCCGCCGCCTTCTTGGCGTCGAAATCGCCGGAATTGTCGAACCAGTGTTCGAAGTGGTGGTCGTGGGCGCAGCGCAAGGTATAGAGGATCATGGTGAAGTGGTTCCGAAACAGGGTGGTTTGGCGGCTTATAGCATAATCACGATTTCGGTTTCAGCAACGCCGCCAGGGGATGGTGCTGGTTGACCAGCCGGACTTTCGGCTCTTCCAGCACATGGGTGTAGATTTCGGTGGTGGCGATATCGGCATGGCCCAGCAATTCCTGCACCACCCTTAAATCGGCGCCATGGGCGAGAAGATGGGTGGCGAAGGCATGGCGCAGCACGTGCGGCGACAGCCGGCGCGGATCGATGCCGGCCTTCATCCCCACCCGCAGCAGGGCGCGGGCGAAACCGGCGCGGGTCAGATGGCCGGTTTTGCCGGTACCGGGAAACAGCCAGCGCGAGGTCTTTTTCTTGCCCAGCAAATCCTGACGCAACGGCAGCCACACGCGCAAGGCGGCACGGGCCGGATCGGACAGCGGCACCATGCGCTCCTTGTCGCCCTTGCCGCGCACCACCAGCAAGGCGGGGTCGCGGGCGACGGCGGAATAGGGCAGGCCGACCAGTTCCGACACCCGCAGGCCGGTGGCGTATAAAAGCTCGAGCAACGCAGTCATCATTTCGCCCTGGGGCGATTCCAGGACGCGGGCGGCATCCAGCAGGTCGCCCACTTGTTTTTCCGACAGATATTTGGGCAGGGGCCGGCCCAAACGCGGCGCGTCCAGGCGCGAGGTCGGGTCGTCAGCGCGCCAGCCCTCGGCGAAGACGAAGCCGTAGAACTGACGCAGACAAGACAGACGGCGGGCCTGGGTGCGGGTGGCCATACCGGCATCGGCCAAAGCCCGCATATAGCTGGCCAGATCGGCGGGCCGGGCGGAAAGCGGCGAAATTCCCCGCTTGATCAAGTAATTGTCGAGATCTTCGAGATCGCGGCGATAGGCATCCAGGGTATTGATGGCGGCGGCACGCTCCACCGCCATCATTTCGAGAAAGGCTTCCTTGTGCCGCTCAGACGCCATTGGCCAAAAGCGCCTCCAGGGCCAATTGCCGGGCATCCTCGGCCAAGCCGACCACCGCCAGGGCGCTGATCACCTCGGACAGGGTCATGGGATCGACCCGATCCAGCGGCACGTCGCCCATGGTGGACAAACCGGCCAGCAGCGTGCCGCCCAGCCGCGCATCCAGGGCAGCCCCCTGCATCAGCGCGAACAGGCCGGGATTGGGGCCGCCGGCAGGCAGGCTCAGCACCTCGAGCCAGGCGCTATCGGGCACCTTGGCCCCCAGTCCAGCCAAAACCCCCAGCACCACGGCGTTGCGCCGGGCCACCACATCCGGGGCCAGACCGGCGAGCGAGGCACGCCAGCCGGCCAGACCGGCCAGTGACACCACCTTACCGGGGTCCTCGGTCAGGGCGGTCAGCGGCCACAGCTTTTCCGCCTCGCGCACCACACTGGCATCGGCCTTGGCGATATCCAGCCACTTGGCCGCCGCCTCCGCCCGGCCCAGGGCATAGAAGGCACGGGCGAAGAACGGCGCTTCCCGCGACAGCAGGGCATCGGGACGGATGGCGGCGATGATCGCCTCGAACACCCGGGCGGTGCCGGCGACCCGGTTGCGGGCCACCGCCAGTTCGATGGCGCGAGCGGCGAAACGGGCCTTCAACAGCGGATCGGGCTGATCGAAGGCGGCGCGGAACAGCAGCGCCCGACCGTGACCGGTCGTGGCGGCACGGTCCATGGGCGAGGCCATCTCGTCGGGAGCGAAAGTCAGTTCCAGATACAGCTTGCGCAGATCGTCGGCGCTCATCAGCCCCACCGCCTCGGCCCGTTCGGCAGCGGCGACGCGCTGGGCCATGGGGGTAGCGGGATTGCCGGCGATGGCGCTGGCAACGGTCACCGGGGCGTTGGCCACCGCCTGCTCCGGCAAGGCCATCTTGGCCGCCTTGAACAACGCCACATGCAGGGGCGAAAGCTCCGTCACCTCGATCTTGGCGTTGGGAACGGGGGGCAGGCCGGCCAGAATCTCGGCGGCGGCGATGAAACCGCTATCGGCGGCTTTGCGTTCCCGCAGCAGATCCAGGGCCAGATTGCCTTCCAAGGTGCGACCGCTGACCAGATGGCAAAAGGTCAGCAGCCGGGCGTTTTCCGGGTCGGAACCGGGTTGGACGCGGGCGCAGGCCTCTTGCGTACGACCGGCCAGCAGATGGGCGTCGCGCTGGACCTTGGTGGCGATGGCCCCTTCCACCGAGGCAGGCGCCACGCTGGACAGACCGGCGACGCCTTCCAGGTCGCCCAGGGCCAACAGGCGTTCGGCCCGCAATTCCACCAAGGACGGCTTGGTGTCGGGCTTGGTGCCGTCGGGCGGAATCGCCGCCGTCAGCAGCAGACGCCGTTCGAGCGAGCGCACGGTGGGCGAAGCATTGGCCCCGGGCAGGCGCGGGATCAGGGTGCGGGCCACCTCGATGCTGGTGCCGTTCCACATGGTGGCGGAGAAGCCGCCTTGCAGCACGTCCATGGTGCCGGCGGCCTCCGGGTTGGGCGCCTTCAGCGTATCGGTGCCGATGCGCCCGACATTCTCGTAAGACGGCGGATCGGCCCGTTCCATGGTTTCCGGGTCGAAGGGTTGGGTCAACGGCATGGGCTGCTGAGCCAGAGCGGGGGAGGCGACCAGGGAAAGAACCGCCAGGGCCAGGCCCAGCTTATTTCGGCAGGCGGTCATCATTAATCACCTTTTCCACCCGCGCCTTGGGCGCCGGCAAATCGAACGTGGCCAGGAAGATGCCGCCGCCCACCAGGACCAGCAGCACCGTAACAAGCAAAATACCGGCAATCTTTCCCATGGGACGCGAACAACCTTGCGTTTGAATTCTGGACAGGCCCGTTTCGGGGCGGATAAAAGTCATCAACGGACAAAATGGGGCGGCTCACCCTTGGGCTTCCCGTTCTTCGGCGTGCATGAACGCAAAATAGGGGTCGACCATGGCGAAACAGGGGCAGTGTATCGGCGTCGCCCCCGCGGATCAATCTCGGCTGGGGTCGCATCTTGACCGTACCATCGTTCTGGTCGGGCTGATGGGGGCGGGAAAGTCCTGTGTCGGGCGCCGACTGGCGGCGCGGCTGGGTTTGTCCTTCATCGATTCCGACGTCGAATTCGAGACCGCCGCCGGCTGCTCCATCAGTGATTATTTCGCCAAACACGGCGAAGCCGCCTTTCGCGACGGCGAACGCAAGGTCATCGCCCGGCTGATGGAAGGCACCCCTTGCATCCTGGCCACCGGCGGCGGCGCCTTCATCGACCCGGAGACGCGCGACCGTATCAAGCAATCGGCACTGTCGGTGTGGATCAGGGCCGATCTGGACCTGCTGGTCAAGCGCACCTCGGGACGCGACCACCGCCCGCTGCTGAAGACTGGCGACCCGCGCGAAATTCTGTCGCGGCTGATGGAGGCGCGCTATCCCATCTATGCCGAGGCCGATATCATCGTCGATTCCACTGACGAACCGCCGGAAGTCACCGTCGCCAAGATTTGCCAGGAACTGGAGAACCGCCTATGAGCATCGACCGCCTGCACATGGAATTGGGCGACCGCGGATACGATATCCTGATCGGCTCCGGCCTGCTGGACCAGACCGGAGCGCTGATGGCCCCGGTGATGCGCGGCAAACGCGCCTTCGTCGTCACCGATGATCAAGTCGGCCCGGTCTATCTGGATCGGGTGCTGGCCTCGCTCGACAAGGCCGGCATCTCCCACGACCACACCCAGATCACCCATGGCGAGCACAGCAAGGATTTCGCCCATCTGGAAGCCTTGGTCGAGTCCATGCTGGACGCGCGCTGCGAACGCTCCACCATGATCATCGCCTTGGGCGGCGGCGTCGTCGGCGATCTCACCGGTTTCGCCGCCGCCATCTTGCAGCGCGGCGTCGATTTCGTCCAAATCCCCACCACGCTTCTGGCCCAGGTGGATTCATCGGTGGGCGGCAAGACCGGCATCAACACCAAGAAGGGCAAGAATCTGGTGGGCGCCTTCCACCAGCCGCGTCTGGTGCTGGCCGATATTTCCGTCCTCGACACTCTGCCGCGCCGTCAGGTGCTGGCCGGCTATGCCGAGGTGGTCAAATACGGCTGCATCGACGATGCCGATTTCTTCACTTGGTTGGAAGCCAATGGCGATAAGGTCATCGACGGCGACGTCGCCGCCCGCCGCTACGCCGTGGCCATTTCCTGCCGGGCCAAGGCCCGCATCGTCGCCGCCGACGAACGCGAGGGCGGCATCCGTGCATTGTTGAACCTGGGTCACACCTTCGGTCACGCGCTGGAAGCGGAAACCGGTTACGGCGACGAGATCCTGCACGGCGAGGCGGTGGCCTTGGGCATGATCATGGCCTTCCGGCTGTCGGCGCGCATGGGCTTGGCCCCCTTTGCCGATGCCGAACGCCTGGAAGGTCATCTGGCGGCCATGGGCATGCCCACCCGCTTGTCCAAGCAACGTCATTGGAACGTGGAAAGACTGGTCCACCACATGGCCGGCGACAAAAAGGTCAAGGACGGCAAGATCACCTTCGTCCTCGCCCGTGGCATCGGCAAAAGCTTCCTGACCCCCGAGGTACCGCAACAGGCGGTGCACGACATGTTGGCTGAGTTCATCGGAGCCTGACACCATGGACGAGTTGACCCTGACCTTGCTGGTGATCTTCGTCCTGCTGATCGCCTCGGCATTCTTTTCAGGGTCGGAAACGGCGCTGACCGCCGTGTCGCGCCCAGCCATGCACCAGTTGGAACAGGACGGCAGCCACCGGGCCAAGCGGGTCAACCGCCTGATCGCCACCCGCGACCGCCTGATCGGCGCTCTGCTTCTGGGCAATAACATGGTCAACATCCTGGCCTCGTCGCTGGCGACGGGAGCGATGATGACCCTGTTCGGCGATGCCGGCATCGCCTATGCCACCATCGGCATGACTGTGATCGTGGTCATGTTTGGCGAGGTGTTGCCCAAGACCTATGCCATCTACAACGTCAACAAGGTGGCGCTGTTCGTATCCGGTCCGGTCACCGTGGTGACTGAACTTTTGGGGCCGCTGGTCAAAGCCATCGAGGTGGTGGCGCGGCTGTTCTTCCGCCTGTTCGGGGCCAAATACGCCACCGACGTTTCCATCGAAACCGCCATGATGGAATTGCGCGGCGCCATCGAGGTGCATACCAGCCAGGACGAAGTGCAGGAGGAACGCCGCATGCTGCGGTCCATCCTGGAACTGGGTGACGTGGAAGTGGGCGAGGTAATGACCCACCGCAAATCCACCATCACCATTGATGCTGACCTGCCGCCGGCTGAAATCGTCGATCAGATTCTGGGCAGCCCGTTTACCCGCATCCCCTTGTGGCGCAATGATGCCGACAACATCATCGGCGTCGTCCACGCCAAGGATGTGCTGCGGGCGGTGCGCGCCTTGGGCGGCGAGTTGGATAGTCTGGACGTGGCCGAGCTGGCCGCCGATCCCTGGTTCATCCCCGATTCCACCACATTGTTGGAGCAGCTTCAGGCCTTCCGCGCCCGACGTGAACATTTCGCCCTGGTGGTGGATGAATACGGCGCCCTGATGGGGGTGGTGACCTTGGAAGACATCCTGGAGGAAATCGTCGGCGACATCGCCGACGAACACGACGTCACCGTCGCCGGCGTCCGCCCGCAGACCGACGGCTCGTTCGTGGTCGATGGCAGCGTCACCATCCGTGATCTCAATCGCCAGTTCGAGTGGCGCCTGCCCGACGACCAGGCCACCACCATCGCCGGCCTGCTGCTGCATGAAAGCCGGCAAATCCCTAATGTGGGACAGGTGTTCCGCTTTTACGGCTTCCGCTTCGAGGTGGTGCGCCGGCAGCGTAATCAGATCACCACCATTCGGATATTGCCGCCCAGCACTGTCGTCGAGGAATAAATTGGGGGCGGAAGCCCGCTTTACTCCGGCTCGCGCAGCCAGAGGGCTTTCTTCAGTTTGCCGACAAAGGCCGCATGCGCCTCCAGTTCCTCCGGCAGGGCGGCGTGCGGACGCGGTTCGCGCTTGAGCCGTTCCAGCACCGGACCGCCGCCGCCCTTGCCGTTGCCGCCCAGCAGCCCCAATTCCAGCCCCGGCTGACGCCCGCCGATCAGTTGCAGATAGACCTCGGCCAGCAATTCCGAATCCAACAGCGCGCCGTGGAAGGAACGGTGGGTGTTGTCGATTTCAAAGCGACGGCACAGGGCGTCGAGATTGGCCTGGGCGCCGGGGAACTTCTTGCGCGCCATGGCCACGGTGTCGATGGAGCGGCTCATGGGCAGGGGTTGGAAACCCAGGCGCGACAGCTCGGCATTGATGAAACGCATGTCGAATTCAGCGTTATGAATCACCAAGATGGCGTCGCCGATGAAGTCCATGAAATCGGCGACGATCTCGGCGAAGACCGGCTTATCCGACAGGAATTGCTCAGACAGGCCGTGCACCTTGAACGCCTCTTCCGGCATGTCGCGCTCGGGGTTGACGTATTGGTGATAGACCTTGCCGGTGGGCAAGTGGTTGAACAGCTCGACACAACCGATTTCGACAATGCGATGACCGGTCAGCGGATCGAAGCCGGTGGTTTCCGTATCAAGTACGATTTCACGCATGGTCGAACCTTGGGTAAGGGTGGGGCGGCCAGGCGCCGCGCCCGGATTGAGCCAACACCAGGGTGACGGCACGACGAAGCGCGCGCAAGGCCGGGCCCTTGCCCGCGCCCGAGCGGATGAGGAAATCACCGTACCGGCGTTTGAGCCCGTCAGGCATCTGCTGGGCGCGGATGGCGGCCAGACGCTGGGCCGTCATGCCCGGTCGGGCCAGCACCCGCTCGGCCTGTAAAAAGGCCGGGCATGTCACCACCGCCACCCGGTCGCAGCGTTTGTCGCCGCCGGTCTCGAGCAACAGCGGGATATCCAGCACCACCAGCGGAAAACGCGCCCGCGCTTGCCGGCGCAGAAAACCGGCTTCCTCGGCCCGAACCAGCGGATGCAGGATGGCCTCCAGCCGTTTCAGCGCCACTTTATCGCCGAACACCAATTGCCCCAACAGCGGGCGACTGACTGCGCCGTCGATGACCGCGCCGGGAAAAACCGCCTTGATGGCCGGCACCGCCTTGCCGCCCGGCCCCATCAACCGATGGACGGCGGCATCGGCGTCATGCACCGGAATACCCAGCCGCCGCAGCATGGTGGCGGCGGTGCTCTTGCCCATGCCGATGGAACCGGTCAGTCCCAGGATTTTCATGATTTCAACACGAAATCGCGCAGGTCCGCCGTCACCTCCGGCTGCTGGCCGAACCACAGGCTGAAGCCGCGTACCGCCTGCCACAGCAGCATACCCAGGCCGTCGACCACCGGATTGCCACGCGCCTGCGCCCGCAACAGCAAATCGGTCAAGAGCGGCACATAAACGATATCGTTGACCACAGCGTCTTGCGGCAGGTCCGACAGATCAATGTCCAAGGGCGGCTGACCGCTCATGCCCAGGCTGGTGGTGTTGACCAGCAAACCGGCCCCGGCCAGATCCAGCCGGTCCCATTGCTGCACCCTGATCGGGCCGCCTATATCGGCCGCCAGCTTTTCCGCCCGCTCAAGGCTGCGGTTGACCAGCCGGATTTCCGGCACGCCGGCATCGACCAGGGCGGCGATTACGGCGCGGGCCGCCCCGCCGGCACCCAACACCACCGCCGGGCGGTTGAGAGTGCCAAGGGAGGCCGGGTGGGTTTCCAGCAAATTCTGCATGAAACCGAAAGCATCGGTATTAAGCCCCAGGATCGAGCCATCCTCACGCACCACCAAGGTGTTGACGGCACCGATGCGCTTGGCCAGTGGCTCGACCTCGTCGGCCAGGATCAGGGCTTGTTCCTTATGCGGCACGGTGACGTTGGCCCCGGCGAACCCCATTTTCGGCAAAGCGCGGAACACGCTGGCAAAATCTTCAGGCCGGACCGGCAGCGGCACATAGGCGCCGTCGATGCCCAAACGCTCCAGCCAATAGCCATGCAGGCGGGGCGAGCGCGAATGCCCTACCGGCCAGCCCAGAACCCCGGCCAGCTTGGCCTTGCCCGACAGGATCATGGTGTGAGTTCCCCATTTTCGCGCAAGAAATCCAAAAGCGGCAACAAAGGCAGGCCGAGAATGGTGAAATGGTCGCCTTCCACCGCCATGAACAATTGCGCCCCCAGACCTTCCAACTGATAGGCCCCGACCGAGGACAAAACCCCGTCGCCGGCCTTATCCAGGTAATCGTCGAGAAAAGTATCGGAGAAGGCCCGCATGGTCAGCCGTGCCTCGTCGGTGTGGTGCCACAGCCTTTGGCCATCGCGCAGGGCGACGACGCTGGAGGTCAGACGATGGGTCTTGCCGCGCAACAGCCGCAACTGATCGCCAGCGGCGACCCGATCCGTCGGCTTGTCGAACCACATTCCGTCGCAATCGAGCATCTGGTCGGCACCGATGACGATCTCGCCCGGACATCTGGCCGAGACCCGTACCGCCTTCATTTCCGCCAGGGTTTCGGCGACCCGCGCCGGTCGGTCGGTTTCCTGGCGCAACGCCTGCTTGATCCCGTCCTCGTCCACCGGCAAGGCGAGCACGCGAAACCCCACCCCCGCCGCCCGCAACATGGTCTGGCGGGTGGTCGAGCCCGAGGCCAGGACGATCATGCCTTGCCCTCTTGCTTGGCCTTGTGCTGACCATGCAGCTGCATGATGGAGGCCGAGGCCTCCTCGATCGAGCGACGGGTCACATCCACCACCGGCCAGCCGTGGCGGGTGAACAGCTTGCGGGCATTGGCCACCTCGTCACGCACCTTCTCGAACTGGGCGTATTCGGATTCCTCGTCGTGATTGAGGAAGCGCAGGCGGGCACGACGGATATCGGACAGGCTTTTCGGATCCTTGGTCAGGCCAACCACCAGGGGCGTGCGGGCGGTTTCCAAGGTGCGCGGCAGCGGCACGCCGGGAACCAGCGGGTAATTGGCGCATTTGAAGCCGCGATTGGCCAGATACATACAGGTCGGCGTCTTCGACGTGCGCGACACGCCGACGACGACGATGTCGGCGTCTTCCACATCGTCCATCAATTGGCCGTCATCATGGGCCAAGGTGAATTGCATGGCATCGATGCGGGCGAAATATTCGGCATCCATCTGGTATTGCCGGCCCGGCATGGCATGGCTTTCGGCGTTGAAATAGCCGGCCAGCGCCCCCATCACCGGGTCAAGCACCGGGATGAACGGCACCCGCATGTGGCGGCAGGCTTCTTCCAGCACGCCGCGCACCGCCACATCGACCAAAGTGCACAAGACGATGCCGGGATTGCTTTCGATGCCGGCGATCACCCGTTCCACCTGCCCTTGCGAGCGGATCAGCCACCAATTGTGCTGAATGGCGTTGATACCTTCGAACTGCACCATGCAGGCACGCACCACCGATGTGACGGTTTCGCCGGTAGCGTCCGAGACCAAATGAAGATGCAAAGACTCCATGCCACCCTGTGAATTGGTTTGAATGATGGGGATAAGTCGAGCTTTACCAACAGGGGGGTGGATTCGCCCCCCATCCATACCGCTTCCGCCCCGTCTTCCATCCCGCCGGGACAAAAACCGGACCGTCGGCGACAATACCGTGAATTACGTTTTGCGGCACCAGCTTTCCCCGTTATCCGACTTTTCCCACTGCCTGCGATGTCAACGGGTTGACACGGTTTTGCCCGATTTTTCCACAAGCCTGACCAAAATCATGCGGCCTCTGCATGGTTCTGTGCAAAATCTGTGGACAGACTCGCATCCCCGATATCCACAGGCCCAACTAACCTCAACAACCTTTCTCTTAAGAATCAAAACTTGTAGAACTCTGCCCAGGTCAGCCACTCCCAAGGATCAAAGCCCGTGACCGCCACCAAGCCCTTTTTGCGTGCCCTCGCCGGTGAAACCATCACCCCGCCGCCTTTTTGGCTGATGCGTCAGGCCGGGCGATACCTGCCGGAATACCGGGCCACCCGGACCCAGGCCGGATCGTTCCTCGATCTGTGCTACAACCCGGAACTTGCGGTGGAAGTCACGTTGCAGCCGCTCAGGCGCTACGGCTTCGATGCCGCCATTCTGTTTTCCGACATCCTGGTCGTCCCCGACGGGTTGGGGCAAGGTGTAGCGTTCAAGGAAGGTGAAGGACCGGTGTTGACGCCGATTCGCTCGGCAAGGGATCTGGATGGTCTCGACATCTCGGGCCTGCACGACCGCATGGCCCCGGTCTATGCCACCGTCGCCGGCCTGTCCAAGGCCATCCCCGCCACCACTGCCCTGATCGGTTTTTCCGGGGCGCCGTGGACGGTCGCCACCTACATGATCGAAGGCGGCGGCTCGAAGGATTTTTCCCAGGCGAAAAAGCTGATGTGGGCCGAGCCCGAGACTTTCGCCCGGCTGATGGAGTTGCTGATCGAGGCCACCGGCCAATATCTGATCCGTCAGATCGATGCCGGGGCTGAAGCCATCCAGATTTTCGACACCTGGGCCGGGGCGCTGCCGGAAACCGAGTTCCGCCGTTGGGTGATCGAGCCGGCCCGCAGGCTGGTCGAACGCATTCACAGCGAACGTCCCGGTATTCCGGTGATCGGCTTTCCGCGCGGTGCCGGCATTTTGTACGAAGCTTATGTCACCGAAACCAAGGTGGATGGCGTCAGCCTGGATTCGTCGGTACCGCTGGATTGGGCGGCGCGGGTGTTGCAGCCCAAATGCACGGTGCAGGGCAATCTGGACCCCATCTTGTTGGTGGCCGGCGGCGATGCTTTGGATGCCGGTATTGACCGGGTGTTGAACGCCTTGGGCAAGGGGCCGTTCATCTTCAACCTTGGCCACGGCATCATTCCGCCGACCCCGCCGGAAAACGTGGCGCGGTTGGCCCAACGGGTGAAAGCCTTCAAGGGATGAAAACCGCCATCATCCTGTTCAACCTGGGTGGACCGGACAGCCTGGACGCGGTAAAGCCGTTTCTGTTCAACCTGTTCAACGACAAGGCGATCATCGGCGCCCCCAATCCGATCCGTTGGCTGCTGGCCAAGTACATTTCGGCCAAGCGGGCACCGATAGCGCGCGGGATTTACCAGCATCTGGGCGGCAAATCGCCCCTGCTGGAACAAACCCAGGATCAGGCCGCCGCCTTGCAAAAATTGCTCGGCAATGATTTCAAGGTACTGATCGCCATGCGCTATTGGCACCCCTTCGCCGATCAGGCTTTGCAAGAGGCCAAGGCATGGGGGGCGGAACGGGTGATCCTGCTGCCGCTTTATCCGCAATTTTCCACCACCACCACCGGGTCTTCTCTGAAGCAGTGGCATCAATTGGCCGCGAATAGCTTCGGTGAAACCCGCACGGTCTGCTGCTATCCGGTCGAGCCCGGTCTGATCAGGGCCATGGCCGCCAAGATCAGGGTCGAATGGGACCAAGCGGTAGGGCAGGGTAGGCCACGCCTGCTGTTTTCCGCCCATGGTCTGCCGCAAAGCATCATCGATAAGGGTGATCCCTATCAGCGTCAGGTCGAGCAAACCGCCGCCGCCGTGGTGGCGGAACTGGGTATCGCCGATCTGGATTGGGCCATCTGCTATCAAAGCCGGGTTGGCCCGGCCAAATGGATCGGTCCCAGCACCGAGGATGAATTGCACCGGGCTGCCGCCGACAAGGTGGCGGTGATTGTCGCCCCGGTCGCTTTCGTCTCCGAACATTCGGAAACCTTGGTGGAACTGGATATTGAATACCGGCATCTGGCGGAAAAGCTGGGTATCCCCGCCTATTTCCGCGCGGCGGCGGTCAGTTCGCACCCGGATTTCATCAAGGGTCTGGCCGATCTGGTGGGCGATCCCGGCGCTGCCCGTGGTAAGGCCTGCGGCAGTCAATGCCTATGCAAGGGGGAAGCATGAGCGGTGAAGCCTATTTGTGGATCAAGGCAGTCCATGTCATCGCGGTGATTTCGTGGATGGCCGGGCTGCTGTATCTGCCCCGTCTATTCGTCTACCACTGCGAAGTCGAGCCCGGTTCCGAGACCTCGGAAAAGTTCAAGGTGATGGAACGGCGGTTGTTGAAGGCGATCATGACTCCCGCCGCTATCGTCGCCTGGGGTTTGGGCTTGTGGCTGGCCATAACCGGTGGTTTGTTCCAGGACGCCTGGTTCCACGCCAAGTTCACCCTGGTCATCCTGATGACGGTCAGCCACCATTTCATGATGCGGTGGAAAAACGACTTCGCCGCCGATCGCAACAAGCGCCCGCAAAAGTTTTACCGCATCGCCAATGAAGTGCCGACCTTACTGATGATCGGCATCGTGCTTCTGGTCGTGGTCAAACCCTTCTGATCCTTCGCCAACGCACAATAATTTGGCGTTTGACAGGACCGGGTTGTTTGGCTAAAGCTGGCATCATCCTTAAGGGCCGCCCGAAGCCCGCTTCCCAAAAATATGTTCGCACTCAATCAGACGGATTAATCCGCGTCGAGATTCCCCTCGAAGGACCGCCTTTTGGTGGCCAGTGCTGAACATCCTTCATACGGACATCCCCATGCATCTTTCGGAACTCAAGAAGAAAACACCGGCCGAACTTCTGGCTTATGCCGAGGAACTTCAGATCGAGAACGCCAGTACCCTGCGTAAGCAGGACATGATGTTCGCCATTTTGAAGCAATTGGCCGATAACGATACCCCCATCTACGGCGAGGGGGTGCTTGAGGTCCTGCAAGACGGTTTCGGTTTCCTGCGCAGCCCGGAAGCCAATTATCTGCCTGGTCCCGACGACATCTATGTCAGCCCCAGCCAGGTTCGCCGTTTCGGCCTGCGCACCGGCGACACGGTGGAAGGCCAGATTCGCTCGCCCAAGGACGGCGAACGCTATTTCGCCCTCTTGAAGGTCAACACCATCAATTTCGAGCCGCCGGAAAACGTTCGTCACCGCATCAATTTCGACAATCTGACGCCGCTTTATCCCAACGAAAAGCTGCGCCTGGAAGTGGACGATCCGACCAAGAAGGATCTGACCACCCGGGTTATCGATCTGATCGCCCCGGTCGGCAAGGGCCAGCGCGCTTTGATCGTGGCGCCGCCGCGCACCGGCAAGACGGTGATGTTGCAGAACATGGCCCACGCCATTTCCGCCAACCACCCGGAAGTCTATCTGATCGTGCTGCTCATCGATGAGCGCCCGGAAGAAGTCACCGACATGGCCCGTTCGGTCAAGGGTGAGGTCATCTCGTCCACCTTCGACGAACCGGCGGTGCGTCACGTCCAGGTCACCGAGATGGTGCTGGAAAAGGCCAAGCGTCTTGTCGAACACAAGCGCGACGTGGTCATTCTGCTCGATTCGGTTACCCGTCTGGCCCGCGCCTACAACACCGTGGTGCCCAGCTCGGGCAAGGTGCTGACCGGTGGCGTCGATGCCAACGCCCTGCAACGGCCCAAGCGCTTCTTCGGTGCCGCCCGCAATATCGAAGAGGGCGGTTCGCTGTCCATCATCGCCACCGCGCTGATCGATACCGGCTCGCGCATGGACGAAGTGATCTTCGAAGAGTTCAAGGGTACCGGTAATTCGGAAATCATCCTGGATCGCAAGCTGTCGGACAAGCGCACCTTCCCGGCCATCGACATCACCAAGTCGGGCACCCGTAAGGAAGAATTGCTGGTCGATAAGGGCCAGTTGTCCAAGATGTGGGTTTTGCGCCGCATCCTGATGCCCATGGGTGTCAGCGACGCCATGGAATTCCTGGTCGATAAGCTCAAGCACTCGAAGAACAATGCCGATTTCTTCGACGCGATGAATTCGTAATTCGTCTTCGACGAGATAAATTCCTAATAAAAAAGCCCCGGTTTTCCGGGGCTTTTTCATGAGCTGCCGTCCGTTATCGGGGGATTGGGGGCGTGCCCCCAAATTCTTATTCCGGTCGTTTGTTCTTGTTGATCTGGTTCTGTGCCCGGCTTTTCCAATCGTCCACCGGGGCGATGTCGTCGATCAGATGCTTGCCAGAGGGGATGGGCGGCAAATCATCCAGGTGCAGGTCTTGCGCCGCCTGCTGCGGCGACTGGACCTGGGTGTGGAACTTAGCCCGGTTCTTCCAATCGTCGTTGGCATCGACGTGACGATGCTCGACCATCTGCACCGGGTGTTTGCGCAAATAGGACGACAGCCAAAAGCTGGCCATGATCGGCGGTACGATGGTCAGGACAAAGCGCCAGGCCATGGCCCAGAAGGTATCGCGCCCGCTTTGGACGATGATGGCTTCTTTGCATTCGTAGCGGTCGCGGAAAGTGCCGAAACACTCAGCCGCCATGCGGTCCTTGACCATGGATGACGAATGATGGGCCATCTCCGGGTCCATCACCACGAACAGGACAAAGCCCGCTACCGCCATCCATAACAGGCTGGCCGCACTGACGATCCAGACCAGACGGTTGCGTTCACCCTTGGTCATGCCTTCCTCCATCCATCTGGAGAAGTATAAGCATGCCAAGGGTTATGGGCAAATGATCGTCAGGGCAGCGAGACACCTTCCAGTTTCAACAAGGCCCGTTTGGTGTCGATGCCATCCATGCCGGAATAGCCGCCCAACGATCCATTGGTCCCCAACACCCGGTGGCAGGGGATGATGATGGGGATGGGATTGCGCCCGCAAGCGGTGCCCAGGGCGCGCGGACCGGTTTCCAGCTCGCGCGCCAGATCACCGTAGGTACGGACCTTGCCGAAGGGAATGCCAGCGATGGACGCCCACACCTTGCGTTGAAAAGCGGTGCCATGGGGGGCCAGAGGCAGGTCGAAGGCGGTCAGGGTGCCGGCGAAATAGGCCTCTAGCTGATCGCGGGCGCGTTCCAGCAGCGGCCCCGGCGGCTCATCGGTTTCCGGCGGCCAGCCCCAATCGACGGCGACGATGGCCTCGTCATCGGCGAAAATGGTCAGCGGCCCTACTTCGGTGTTCAAACTGATGAACGGCATTATTCCCCCTTCAACATCCGGGCAAGATCGGCGGGCGAACCCGTGGGGGCCGAGCATACCGAATTGCGGCACAAAGTCGCCATCACCTCGTCGGTCCAACGGATGATCAGATTGGGCAAAGCGGCGTGGCGCACCACATCAATCATCTCGGCATTGTTGCGGGGCAGGGTGACCAGCACCGGATCGACGGCCAAATCGAAGCCGGTCAACAGCGCCGACATATTGGCGAAATGGTCGTTGAACTGATCCATGAAGACAGTGACCACCGCCTGGGCACGGTCGGCATAGGCGGGTTTGTCGGTGATCTGGGCCAGGATGGCCAGCACCTGGACCATGGTGCCGTTGGCCGAGGGCACCGCCGCATCCATCACTGTCTTGGTCCTGACGATGACGTCGGAAGCACTGTGCGCCACCTGGAAGTAACCGCCCTTGGCCTTATCCCAATGATGGCGGTCGGCGGCGGCGACCCAGGTCTCGGCCCAGGTCAGGTAATCGGCCTTGCCGGTGGCTTGATAGAGCGCCAGGGCCGCGCGGGCCATATGGGCGAGATCGTCGGCGAAACCCACGTGCGAGGCCTGCCCCTGACACAGGGAGTGGGCAAGGCGATCATCGGCCAAGGTCATTTTGTCGGTAATGACGGCGAAGGCCCGCTCGGCCATGTCCAGCCAGTCCGGGCGGATGAAGACGAAACCGGCGCGGGCCAAGCCTGCGATCATCATGCCGTTCCAATCGGCCAAGACCTTGTCGTCACGACCCGGGCGGATGCGTTTGGCCCGGGCGGCCAGCAAGATGGTCCGTGAATGGGCCAGTTGCTCCTCGTGCTCGTGGCCTTGCGGCTTGGAGCGGTTGAGGATGTTCACCCCTTCCCAATTGCCTTGAAGGCTGACGTCATAGGCCTGGGCGAAAATACGGGCCGTTTCGGGGCCGAGAAGATCAATGATCTCTTGCGCTTTCCAGGTATAGAAGCGGCCTTCATGGCCTTCCGAATCCGCGTCCAGGGCAGCGGCGAAGGCCGCGCCCTCGGCCAGCATTTCACGTGAAACCCACGTGATGCATTCCTCGATACGGGTCTGCAACAATGGGTTTTGCGTATCCTGCCAAACCAGGGTCAGCAGATCGACCAATTGTCCATTGTCGTAGAGCATCTTTTCGAAATGCGGCGCCAGCCAGACGTCGTCGGTGGAATAGCGCATGAAGCCGCCGCCCAGATGGTCGGTGATGCCGCCCTGGCAGATACGGTCCAGGGTCAGGGTGACCGCCTGGTGCAATCCACTGTTCCCGGTCCGTTTGGCTGAACGCCAGAGGTAATCGAACAGACCGGGCTGGGGGAATTTGGGTGCGCCGCCTAAGCCGCCATGCTCCATGTCCACATGGCTAAGGATGGCCTTGGCGCCGCGGTCCAGCATTTCCAGGGTCAGGGGGGAAGCATCGCCGCCGCCTTCATGGGCCAGGGCATCGACCAGGGCGGCGACGTTATGGTCGACCCGGTCGCGGTCACGCTGCCATAGATCGCTGATCGCCTGCAGTACCTCGGGGAAGCCGGGGCGGCCATAGCGCGGTGCGGGCGGAAAATAGGTGCCGCCCCAGAACGGCTGGCCATCGGAGGTGCAGAACATGGTCAGCGGCCAGCCGCCATGCTGGCCCATGTGCTGCAACGCCTGCTGATAGATGGCGTCCAGATCCGGCCGTTCCTCGCGGTCGATCTTGACGTTGACGAACAGCCGGTTCATCAGCGCGGCGATCTCGGGGTTTTCAAAGCTTTCATGGGCCATGACGTGGCACCAGTGACAGGCGGAATAGCCGATGGACAGCAATAAGGGCCGCCCGCTGGAGCGCGCCTCGGCCAAGGCGGCATCGCCCCACGGCCACCAATGGACCGGGTTGTCCTGGTGTTGGCGCAAATAAGGGCTGGTCTCACCGGCAAGGCGGTTGGTCATGAAACGGGCTTCCATCGACTGAAGATTGCGTGGGCGGGTTCAAAGGCTTAGTTTGGGATTTATGCAAGGTTTCACAAGGCCGGAATCGTCGCCATGAAAATTACCGTCGATATCGATTGCACACCGGACGAGGCACGCACCTTTTTCGGCCTGCCCGACGTCAAGCCCATGCAAGAGGCGATGATGAGCCAGATTCAGGAACGCATGACCGCGTCCTTGTCGGCCATGGAACCCGAAACCATGTTGAAGACGTGGCTGCCCGCCGGGGTTCAGGGCATGGAGCAGCTGCAAAAGATGTTCTGGGCCCAATTCGCCGGCGCCGGTCGACGGGAGAACAAGGAATGAGCGTCAGCACCGATCCCGAGCTGTTTTATCGTATCCACGCTTTCATCTGCACCAACCGCCGGGCCGACGATCATCCCCGTGGGTCGTGCGCCGCCCGTGGGTCCGAGCCCCTGCGCGATTACCTGAAGGCGGCGGCCAAGAAGAAGGGGGTGGGCGGCGTCCGCGTCAACGCCGCCGGCTGTCTGGACCGCTGCGAGTTGGGGCCGGTGCTGGTGATCTATCCCGAGGGCATCTGGTACGGCTTCAACAGCCGCGAGGATATCGACGAGATCATCGACACCCATCTGTTGGGCGGTGGCCGCGTCACCCGGTTGATGTTGACCCCCGACCAGAAATGACGGTCGCCACCATCTTTGCTTTGGCCAGCGCCCCCGGACGTGGGGGCGTTGCCGTTTTCAGGCTGTCGGGTCCGGCCAGTGCCGATACCTTGCACAGTCTGACCGGCAAGCGGCCCCAGCCCCGTCTGGCGACCCGGGTGCGGGTGCGCCATGGCGGCGAGGATATCGACGACGGTCTGGCGCTGTATTTCCCCGCCCCCCACAGCTTCACCGGTGAAGAGGTGGTGGAACTGCATCTGCATGGCGGACGCGCCGTCGCCGCTGCCTTGTCCCAGGCCCTGCTGGAACTGGGTCTGCGCCCGGCGGAAGCGGGCGAGTTTTCCCGCCGGGCCTTTCTCAATGACAAGCTCGATCTGACCCGGGCCGAGGCCATCGCCGATCTGGTCGATGCCGAAACCGCCGCTCAGCGCCGTCAGGCGTTGCAGCAATTGGATGGCGGTCTGGCCGCTTTGGTCGAGGGCTGGCGTCAGGATTTGATTCGTGCCCTGGCCCTGACCGAGGCGATCATCGATTTCTCCGACGAAGGCATCGGCGACGATCTGGCCGACGACGTGCTGCGTCAGGTCCGCGCCCTGATGGCCGACATGCGGGCAAAGACGCGGGAAGGACAGCGGCGCGAGCGTCTGCGCGACGGCATCCACATCGCCATCTTGGGCGCCCCCAATGCCGGCAAGTCCAGCCTGATGAACCGCATCGCCGGGCGCGAAGTGGCCATCGTCTCGGCCAAGGCCGGTACCACCCGCGATGTCATCGAGACCCATCTGGATCTGCATGGCTGGCCGGTGGTGCTGGCCGATACCGCAGGCCTGCGCGAAGCGGCCGAGGACATCGAGGCCGAAGGCATCGCCCGCGCCCTGGCCCGGGCCGAAAGCGCCGATCTGAAAATGCTGGTGTTCGACGCCAGCTTGCTGCCCGAGAGGGATGCACAGACCCGATCAATGATCGACGAAGCCAGCATCGTCGTCTTCAACAAGGCCGATATGGCGAATCCTGTCGACTCGGACGCTGGGATCATGGTATCCGCCCGCACTGGCCTGGGGCTTGATGCGTTGCTGGCCCGGTTGGAAAGTGAAGTGGCCAACCGCTTCGCCGTCGGCACCGAGCCGGCGCTGACCCGCGCCCGCCATCGGGCGGCGGTGGAGGAATGTCTGGCGGCGCTGGCCCGCTTCGATCCGGCCAAGCCGGTGGAACTGGCGGCCGAGGATTTGCGTCAGGCGGCCCAGGCCATCGGACGGATCACCGGGCGGGTGGATGTGGAAGAACTGCTCGATGTGGTCTTCGCTGAATTTTGTATCGGCAAATAGGTGTTTCACGTGAAACCCGATGAAACTTTGATCTGCGATGTTCTGGTCATCGGCGGCGGTCATGCCGGGGCCGAGGCTGCTGCTGCTGCGGCCCGTTTCGGTGCGGCCACCATCCTGGCCACCCAGCGTCTGGAAACCATCGGCGAGATGAGCTGCAACCCGGCCATCGGCGGCTTGGCCAAGGGCCAGCTGGTGCGCGAGATCGATGCCCTTGACGGCGTGATGGGGCGGGCCATCGACAAGGGCGGCATCCAGTTCCGCATCTTGAATCGCAGCAAGGGGCCGGCGGTACAGGGGCCACGGGCCCAGGCCGACCGCAAGCTCTATCGTCAGGCGGTGCAGGCCCTGCTGGCCGAACAGGACAATCTGACCCTGGTGCAAGGCTCGGTCGAGGACTTGATCTACAAGGATGGTCGGGTGGCTGGCGCCGTGTTGGCCGATGGCCGCACCATCACCTGTGGGGCGGTGGTGGTGACCACGGGTACATTTCTGCGCGGGCTGATCCATTGCGGTGAAAAGACCTGGCCCGCCGGTCGCTTCGGTGACGAGCCAGCCAACAATCTGTCCACGGCCCTGGCCCGTGCCGGCCTGCCGCTGGACCGGTTGAAGACCGGCACGCCGGCCCGGCTGGATGGCCGCACCATCCATTGGGACCAATTAGAGATGCAGGCCGGCGATGACCCGCCGGTACCGTTCTCGTATCTGACCGACAGGATCAGCACGCCGCAGATCGCCTGCGGCATCACCCATACCAACGAGCGCACCCACGCCATCATCCGCGCCAACCTGCATCGGGCGCCCATGTATTCCGGCCAGATCCAAAGCGTCGGCCCGCGCTATTGCCCGTCCATCGAGGATAAGGTGGTGCGCTTCGCCGGCAAGGACAGCCATCAGATTTTCCTCGAGCCCGAGGGGCTGGACGATCCCACCGTCTATCCCAACGGCATTTCCACCTCGCTGCCCGCCGATGTGCAAGAGGCGATGATCCGCACCATCCCCGGTCTGGAGGATGTCAGCATCATCCGTCCCGGCTATGCCATCGAATACGATTTCGTCGATCCCCGGCAGTTGAAACGGTCGCTGGAAACCAAAGTCATGAACGGTCTGTTTCTGGCCGGTCAGATCAATGGCACCACCGGCTATGAAGAAGCCGGCGCCCAAGGTCTGTTGGCCGGTCTCAACGCCGCCCGCTTTGTCGCCGGCAACGAGGCCTTCGTCCTTGATCGTGCCGACGCCTATATGGGGGTGATGGTCGACGATCTGGTCAGCTTGGGCACGCGTGAGCCCTATCGCATGTTCACCTCGCGGGCCGAGTACCGGCTGATCCTGCGTGCCGATAACGCCGATCTGCGCCTGACCGCCAAGGGCATGGAGGCCGGCTGTGTCGGTTCTGTCCGCGCCGCTGCCTTCACCGCCAAGGCCCAGGCGCTGGAAGAGGGCAGGGGGCTGCTGAACACTTTGCGCGCCTCCCCCAATGTGTTGAAGAAGGCTGGGCTCGAGGTCAATCAGGACGGCGTCGTCCGCTCCGCCTGGGACCTGCTGGCCTATCCCAATATAGACTTGCCCCGTCTCGCCCAGGTCTGGCCCGCGCTGGCCGCCTTGACCGGGGCGGTGGCCGAGCAATTGGAAATCGACGGCAAGTACCAGGGCTATCTGTCGCGGCAGGAAGCCGATATCCGCGCCTATCGGGCCGAGGAAAATCTGACCCTGCCGGCAGACATGGATTACGATGCCATCGGCTCGCTGTCGGCGGAAGTGCGGCAGAAGCTGAAGGCAGCTCAGCCCGAGACCCTGGCGGTGGCGGCGCGTATCTCCGGCATCACCCCGGCGGCGATCACCGCCCTGTTGGCCCATGTCAAACGGCGCAATGCCGCCTGACCCATATATGGTGTTTCACGTGAAACAAGACCACAAGAGCGATGGGCCGGAAGTTCTGGCCTCTTTGTCCCTTTCAGCCGATGCCGTGACCAAGCTGGGGTTGTACGCTGACCTGCTGGTGAAGTGGCAGAAGACCATCAATCTGGTCGGCCCCGATACCATCCCCAGCCTGTGGTCCAGGCATTTCCTCGATTCCGCCCAGCTTTTCCCGCTTCTTCCCCAAAACATCCACAGAGTTATGGACATGGGCAGCGGCGCCGGTTTTCCCGGTCTGGTGCTGGCCATCCTGGGCGCCCCCGACGTCCATCTGGTGGAATCGGACGCGCGCAAATGCGCTTTCCTGCGCGAGGTCGCCCGCGTCACCGAAACCCCGGTGACCATCCACAACGCCCGCATCGAGAAAGTGCCGTCCCTGGGCGCCGATCTGATCACCGCCCGCGCCCTGGCGCCGTTGGAGAAACTGCTGACCTGGGCCGAACCGCACCTGTTGCCCGGCGGCCACTGCCTGTTCCTAAAGGGCCGGGCGGCGGAAGACGAATTGACCCAGGCCGCCAAAGAATGGAATATCGCAACGCAACGGATCCCGTCGCTGTCGGACCCGTCCGGCCTTGTCCTTCATTTAGAAGAGGTTCGCCGTGGCTGAGAATGGCAAAAAGCCGACCCGTGTCATCGCCATCGCCAACCAGAAGGGTGGGGTGGGTAAGACCACCACGGCCATCAATCTGGCCACGGCCATGGCGGCGACTAAAAAGACCGTGCTGCTGATCGACCTGGACCCCCAGGGCAATGCCAGCACCGGCCTGGGCATCGCCCGTGATGCCCGCGACGTCAATTCCTATCACGTGCTGATCGGTGAGGCCGGACTGGCCGAAACCACCCACGACACCGAGATTCCCGGCCTTCGGGTGGTGCCCTCGGGCGTCGATCTGTCGGGCGCCGAGATCGAGCTGGTCGATATGGCGCGGCGTGAAGTCCGGCTGTCGGAAGCGCTGAAGCCGGCCATGGGCGTCTATGATTACGTGCTGATCGATTGCCCGCCGTCGCTGAACCTGCTGACGCTCAACGCCCTGGTCGCCGCCAATTCGGTGATGGTGCCGCTGCAATGCGAGTTCTTCGCCCTGGAAGGCATCAGCCATCTGGTCAAGACCATCGAGGCCATCCGCAAGGGTTTCAACCCGACCCTGGAATTGCAGGGCATCGTGCTCACCATGTTCGACAAGCGTAATAATTTGACCGAACAGGTGGCCGCCGATGTGCGCGAGTTCTTCGGCGAAAAGGTCTACAAGACGGTGATTCCGCGTAATGTCCGCATCTCCGAGGCGCCGTCCTATGGCAAGCCGGTGTTGATCTATGACCACAAATGCGCCGGCTCCGAAGCCTATATCCATCTGGCGGCGGAAGTGTTGAAGCGCGAAATATCCTTGAGCAAGGGAGTGTAAGGACAGTGGCGGAAGACAAGCGTCGCAAGCTGGGCCGGGGCCTGTCGGCCCTGTTGGGGGATTCGGGCGTGGCCGCCGCTGCCGCCGTGGTCGAAGGCGCTGCCGTGTTGGCCGGGGAGACCGAGACGGCGCCCATGGGCCTGCGCAATCTGCCGGTGGCGCAGTTGAAGCCGGGCAAGTTCCAGCCGCGCCGGCAATTCGACGAAGCCGCCATCGCCGATCTGGTGGAATCGGTGCGGACCAAGGGGGTGTTGCAGCCCATCCTGGTGCGCCCGCATGAAGGCATGTTCGAGATCATCGCCGGCGAACGGCGGTGGCGAGCGGCGCAGCGGGCGCAATTGCACGAAGTGCCGGTCATCGTCCGCGACCTGTCCGACAAGGAAGCTCTGGAAGTCGCCCTGGTCGAGAACCTGCAACGCCAGGATCTGACTGCGCTGGAAGAGGCCGAGGGCTATCGCCGTCTGGTCGAGGAATTCAGCCATACCCAGGAAGAACTGGCCCGTGCCGTCGGCAAGTCGCGCAGCCACGTGGCCAATATGATGCGATTGTTGGCCCTGCCGGGGCCGGTGAAGGATTTTCTCGACCAGGGCAAGCTGTCTGCGGGCCATGCCCGCGCCCTGTTGACCGCCACCGATCCGGTCGGTCTGGCCCAGCAGGTGGTGGACAAGCAGTTGAACGTGCGGCAGACGGAGAAGCTGGCCGGCGGCGAGGCGGGCGGTTCGGCCAAGGCGGTCAAGGGCAAAAGCCAGGGCAAGCTATTCGACAAGGATGCCGATACCGCTGCCCTGGAGCGTGACCTGACCGAGCAATTGGGGTGCCGCGTCAGCTTGACCAGTTCGGGCAAGGGCGGCGAGCTGACCATCCATTACGGTAATCTGGAGCAGTTGGACGACATCTTGTCGCGCCTGTCGCGCTCGGGTATCTGATCGGGCCTCTCGACAGGGGGACGAGCCTGTTGAATACTGACACTCGACAGAAGTCGATGAAGAGGTGGGGGATGAGCGAGGCAATCGAATCCGGCGGACTGGACATGCTGCTCGACCGTCTGCCGACGGAAGTGGTCGCCAGCTTCACCCCGGAACAGCGGGCGGCATTATGGAATGCGGTCAAGCCCACGTCGTGGCGCCGTCATCCCATCCATATCCGTCTGTCCTTCCCCCTGGTCGGCGGCAATTATTTCCTGACCATCGTCGGCGGGTCGGAAAAACGTTCGGGCGAGCGGCGCACGCGGGAACGACGCATGTTTCCCTTGCGCACCTTGGGTAACATCCTGTTTCTTCTCGGCCTGGGCGGCGCCTTTTATGCCGTCGCCATTGTTGGCATCTTCATGTTCTCCAATCTGATCGAATTCTGAAAATCCGCGAAAGGCGTAATCGATGACTTCCTGTCCCTGCGGTTCGGGCCAAAGCCTGGAACTGTGCTGCGCTCCCTTGCTGGCCGGCGCCGCCGCCGCTACCCCCGAAGCCCTGATGCGGTCGCGCTATACCGCCTTTACCCAGGCTAATGCCGTCTATCTGGAAGACACTTTGGCCCCCGAGGCCAAGGAAGATTACGATCGCGCCGAGACGGAAAAGTGGATCAAGGAAGCCAAGTGGAACGGGCTTGAGGTGCGCTCCAGCAGTGAAGACGGCGATAATGGCAGCGTCGAATTCGTCGCCCGCTATAGCCTTCGCGGCAAGCCCTTCGCCCATCACGAACTGGGCAGCTTCAAGAAACTGGATGGTCACTGGGTCTATGTGGACGGAGTGATGAATCCGCGCGCCCAGCAGCGGGTGGTGGAAAAGGTCGGTCGCAACGACCCGTGCCCCTGCGGTTCCGGTCATAAATACAAGAAGTGCTGCGGCGCCTGAGCCCAGCCATGCGCGTCGCCGTGATCATCCCCTGTTATCGGGCGGCGCGCCATATCGGGGCGGTTCTCGACAGCCTTCCCGATGATCTGGATCATATTCTGGTGGTTGATGATGCCTGTCCCGATGGCTCGGGGCAGGTGGCGCGCGACCGTGCTGGCCGTGATCCCCGCATCGAGGTTCTGACCCACGCGATCAATGGCGGTGTCGGCGCCGCCATGGTCACCGGTTTTCGCCGGGCCTTGGCCTTGGGGGCGGACATTATCGTCAAGATGGATGGCGACGGCCAGATGGACCCGACTTTCCTGCCGGCTTTGCTGGAGCCGCTGCGAACAGGCCGGGCCGATATGGCCAAGGGCAACCGCTTCCGTGATTTCCGCGCCCTGCGCGCCATGCCGCCCTTGCGCTTGCTGGGCAACAGCGCCCTGTCCTTCCTGGTCAAGGCGGCATCGGGGCAGTGGGGGGTGATGGACCCCACCAACGGCTATCTGGCGCTGTCCCGGCGGGCGCTGGACAATATCGAGCTGGAGCGCCTATCACCGCGCTATTTCTTTGAATGCGACCTGATGATCCGCCTGGGCACGGCACGGCTGGCGGTGGAAGACGTGGCCATGCCGGCGCGCTATGGCGACGAGGACTCGTCCTTGCGCATTTCCCGCGTGCTGCTGACCTTTCCGCCCTTGCTGGCCCGGGGTTTCCTGCGTCGGCTGCTGCTGTCGTATTTCGTCCACGACTTCAACATCGCCTCGCTTTACCTGCTCACCGGCTTGCCGCTTGCCCTGTTCGGCCTGGTCATGGGCCTGGGCGAATGGGCCATGTCCCTGGAAAGCGGCGTGCCGCGCACGGCGGGCACCGTCATGCTGGCCGGTTTGCCGCTGATTTTGGGCTTTCAGCTGCTGTTGCAGGCCATTGCCTTCGACGTGGCAAACGCGCCCCGGCCCAAATCAGATCGATAACGGGACGCCGCCCCGGTTTCCCGCCAGGGACTCGGTCCCTGGACCCTCCTCGATCAAACCAAGGGGATCAAAGGGATTAATCCCTTTGCGGGCGCGGGCGGAGCCCGCTTTATCATTTGTGATAGCGAGCCCGTTTGATCAGGCCCGATATTTCCGCGGTTCGGCGATGCCGCATTCTTCCGCTTCGGCGTCGAAGGCCTCGCGGTAGAGCGGATAGGATTTGGTCTTGCTCATGGCTTCGCCAGTGCGGTCATTGGTGTAGCTGACCCGTTCCAGCAGCGGATGGCCGGCTTTATTGGCGCAGGCATCGCCCTCGGCGATGATGGCGCGCAGCTGCGCTGCCAGACCGGCGGCATGGCAGGCGTCGAGTTCGGCCTCGAACCGCAATTCCTCGATTTCGGCCCGCAGGGCTTCGTTTTCCTGGCGCAATTCCTCGTTTTCCGCCTGCAGGCGTTCCATATCGCTCATGACGTGATCTTTCCAAGTAAGGCTGCCGCGCAGGCATAAGCGGCGGCGGCGGCGCTGTCAATCGCCCGGCGTTGCGGTTGTCTGTAAACCTGCGCCATCCTATAGTGCCAGCAATGGGCGGGCATGGGCAGGGGGGGCCATGGCATTCACCCTTATACGGCGTGGGCACTGGCTGCCATTGACCTTGGCCTTGGCGGTCAGCGTGGTCACGGGTGCGGTTCTGGTCCATGTGGATACGATCGAACGCCAGCGCCGCCATCAGGAGGCTCGCGCCACTTTGGCCGCGCAAGTCTCGGCGGTGCGGGCCAAGCTGGAATTTTCCCTGAGTGAGCCCTTGGCCCGCGCCCAGGGCGTCATCGCCCATATCATCACCCATGACGGCATCACCGCCGAAGAATTTCATACCACCGGCGAAGTGTTGCTGAAGGACCAGCGCGGCGTCCGCAACATGGTGGTCAGCCACGACATGGTCATCGCCATGAGCTATCCGCTGGCCGGTAACGAAAGCGTGATCGGCGTCGATTACCGTTCGATCCCGGTGCAGTATCAACAAGTCAGGAGAGCCATCGAAAACCGGGCGCCGCTGTTGCAGGGACCGGTCCCGCTGATCCAGGGCGGCATTGGCCTGATCCTGCGCAATCCGGTGTTCCTACGCGACGGGCGCTTCTATGGCATGGCCAATATCGTTCTCGATATTCCGGCCATTTTCGCCGATGCCGGCCTGGGCAAGGCTGATTTGCCGTTTCAGGTCGCCATTCGTGGTGGCGACGGACTGGGGGCGGCGGGGGCGATGATCCTGGGAGACCAGGCGGTGTTTGCCGCCCAGCCGGTGCTGACCGACGTGGTGCTGACGCAAGGGACGTGGCAATTGGCGGCCCTGCCTAAGGGCGGTTGGGATCAGGCCGATGCCATCCCGGTGCGGGTACGGCTGATGGAGGTGCTGGCCTTCGTCGCCATGACCGCCATCGCCTTCGGCGCTGCCTTCCATATCATCGGTCAGGACCAGGGCAAGGAGATTTTGCGGCGTAAATCCGAGGAATTGGAACGGTCAAACGCTGATCTCGAGCGTTTCGCCTATATCGCCTCGCACGATTTACAGACGCCGCTGCGCAATGTCATCAGCTATGCCCAGCTGCTGTCCCGGCGCTATGGCGGGCGATTGGACCAAGATGCCGACGATTTCATCGGCTTCATCGTCGAGGGCAGCGCCCGCATGTCGCAGCTGATCCAGGATCTGCTCAATTACGCCCGGCTTTCCAACAGCGTCGAGCCGTTGGCGGCGGTGGATGCCGGTCAGGCGGTGCAGCAGGCCTTGAGCAATCTGACCGATGTGATCGGTCACAGTCATGCCACCATCGAAGCCGCAAACTTACCGATGGTCAGGGCCAACCCGGCACAATTGATCAGTCTGTTCCAGAATCTGATCGACAATGCCATCAAATATGCTGACCCGGCGCGCCCGCCGGTCATCCGCATCCATGCCCAGCAGACCGAGCCCGGCTGGTGGACCTTCGCCGTGGCCGATAACGGTATCGGCATCGCAGCGGAATATTTCGAGCAGATATTCGTGGTGTTCCAGCGTCTGCATACCCCGGGCGACCGATCGGGCACCGGCATCGGCTTGGCCATCTGCCAGCGTATCGTCCAGCATTGCGGCGGTCGCATTTGGGTGGAATCGTCGCCGGGGCAAGGGGCGACGTTTCTGTTCACACTGATGGCGGCGGAAACCGTACCCTTGATGTGAGGCAAACGAAAAGGCCGGGCTATGAGGCCCGGCCTTTTATCGTTTCGCTTGGAGCGGGCGAAGGGATTCGAACCCTCGACCCCAACCTTGGCAAGGTTGTGCTCTACCCCTGAGCTACGCCCGCTTCCTGGCGTGTTCCGCGGCTCGTCGCTGCGGAGGCCCGGAAAATAGCAAAATCCCGGACGGGGTCAAGAGCTTTTTTTCAAAAAAATTCATCGCTGCCTTTGGCCTTGCGCGTTTGCCCCCGACAGCCCATCTTTTGCGAGTCTTCTTATATATTTGGGATCTGTCGCCACCATGGATTTCATCATTGGTTCAGGATCAAAGCCCGCCGCCGGCGGGGCCACCCCCAGCGATCTCATCAAGGATGGCAGTGCCGCGACCTTTACCGCCGACGTCATCGAGGCCTCCATGAAGGCGCCGGTGATCGTCGATTTCTGGGCAACGTGGTGCGGCCCGTGCAAACAATTGGGGCCGGCCCTGGAAAAAGTGGTGCGCGAGGCTCGCGGTGCCGTGCGCATGGTCAAGATCGACGTCGACAAGAACCAGGAACTGGCGGCGCAATTGCGCATTCAGTCAGTGCCCACCGTCTACGCCTTCGCCAATGGCCGCCCAGTGGATGGCTTTACCGGCGCCCAGTCGGAAAGCCAGTTGCGCGCTTTCGTCCAACGCTTGACCAAGAGCGCGGCCCAGCCCAGCCTGGCCGAGGTGATGGACGAGGCCAAGGCCTTGTTGGCCCAAGGCGATGCCGAGACCGCCGCGCAGATTTTTCAGCAGGTGCTGGGCGAAGACCCCAATAACGGCCCGGCCATGGCCGGGCTGCTGCGCTGCCTGATGGCGGTGGGCGATGTGGACAGCGTGGTCCAGATGTTGGGGCAATTGCCGCCGGAGCTGGCCAAGCATGCCGAGGTGGCGGCGGTCAGGACAGCGCTGGAACTGCAACAGGCCGCCGCCGCCGGGGCTGGGCAGGCGGCGGAATTGCGCCGCCGGCTGGCGGCCAATGCCGATGATCATCAGGCCCGTTTCGATCTGGCCCTGGCCTATTATGGTGCCGGCGAAACCGAAGCGGCGCTCGAGGAATTGCTGGAATTGTTCCGCCGTGACCGCACCTGGAACGACGATGGCGCGCGCAAGCAATTACTGAAGATGTTCGAGGCCTTGGGCGGTGCCCATCCGCTGACCCTGCAGGGCCGGCGTCGGTTGTCGGCGCTGTTGTTCGCATGAGCCCGCTGCCGGCCATCGTTCCGGTGTTCGCCGTACCCGGTGCCCTGTTGCTGCCGGGCGGGCGTCTGCCGTTGACGGTGTTTGAGCCGCGTTATCTGGCCATGACCGATCATTGCCTGGGGGCCGGTCGCCTGCTGGCCCTGGTGCAGCCGACGGCATCGGGCGAGGGACCGGCGCCGGGGCTTTATTCCGTTGGCTGTCTGGCCCGTATCGTCGCCTTTGGTGAAACCGGCGATGGCCGTTATCTGATCACGTGTCAGGGCATCAGCCGTTTCCGTATCGTCGGCGAGGCCGAGGGCCGTTCCGGCTATCGTCGGGTGATGGCCGATTATACCCCCTTCGCTGCCGATTTGGCCGGTGAGTCCGATCCCGTATTCGACCGCCGCCGGCTGATCGGGGCGGTCACCGCCTGTCTGGCCCAGAACGGTTTGGCCTCGGATCTGGCCAAGTTGGATGCTGCCGCCGACCGCGAGTTGATCACCACCTTGGCCATGGCGGCGCCCTTGTCGCCCGAGGAAAAACAGGCCTTGCTGGAAGCCCCCGATGCCAGCCAGCGGGCCAAGATGATGATTGCCATTTTCGAGATGGCGGTGCTGGCCGAGGCCGGTGAAACCATCCGTCATTAGGAGTCCCCCATGTCCGAACGTGTCGCCGCCATTGACCCGAAATTGCTGGAAATTCTGGTTTGCCCGGTGTCCAAGGGGCCGCTGCGCTATGATTCCGCCGCCAACGAGCTGATCAGCGACAAGGCCGCGCTGGCCTTTCCCATCCGCGACGGCATTCCCATCATGCTGCCGGACGAAGCCCGCAGCCTGGACAACAGCGGAGCCCGGTCATGAGCCAAACCTATGGCAGCCGCCACACGCCCACCGACATCACGGTGAAGAAGGCGGAAAAGTGCGTCGAAATCGCCTTCGATGATGGTGCCAGCTTTACCCTGTCAGCGGAATTACTGCGGGTGGAAAGCCCGTCGGCGGAAGTGCAGGGCCATGGCCCGGACGAAAAGAAACTGGTGGCTGGGCGCAGCCATGTGGGCATCATCGGCGTCGAGGCGGTGGGCAATTACGCCATCAAGATCGTCTTCGACGATCTGCACGATTCCGGCATCTACACCTGGGATTATCTGTACACCCTGGGGGCGGAGCAGGACCGCATCTGGGGCGAGTATCTGGCGGCCATGGAAGCCGCCGGGCTGTCGCGGCATCCCAACGCCACCGGACCGGCTTCCGCCCCCCAGGGCGGCGGCTGCGGCGGTGGCAAGGCGGGCGGTTGTGGCTGTTCTTAAGCCAGCAGGGTTTTGACGGCGGCGGCGATACGTTTGGCGCCGTCACCGTCGATCAAGGCATGAGCCTTGATCGCCAGGGCGGTGCGGGATTCTTCGTCGTCCAGCATCCGTCTTAAGGCAGACTTCAAGCTGTCGGCCAAACCGTTATCACCGGCCCAGCCGGCGAAGACCAAGGCGCCGGCTTGTTCCAGACTGCGCAAATTCGGTCCCTGATCGGTGCCGATGCCGATGGCGATGGTCGGCAGGGCCGAGGCCGCCAACTCGTATAAGGTCTGGCCGCCGGCGGAAATGGCCAGATCGGCCCCATCCATCAATTCCGGCATGTTCTGCGGCGCCTTGTGCAAGGTGGCCCAGCCCGGCAGATTGACCGGCACCGGGGCAAAGGGGCCGACGACGAAATCGCAGGCCAGTCCTGGGGGCAGCACCGAGGCTAGTATCGGTCCGATCTGACGTGGGTCGGCTCCGCCATAGGTCACCAGCAATCGCCTGACCGCGCCGCAGCGTTGCCGGAACTTCATCCCCGGCCTGACCACCTGATAGTCCGGCCCCAGCAGGCCGATGGTGCCCGGCGGCAAGGCATAGGGCAGGTCGAGGGCGGCGGGGGCGCCATTGATGATGATATCGGCAGCCATAATCCGTTCGGCGGTATCGTCGAACCAAGCCAGTTTCATCCCCTGGGCTTGGGTTGCCAATTCCTGACGATCCAGGCGATAGGAATCGGCGACCAGCAAGCGGGCGCCGCTTTGGTGGGCGGCGGCGGCCACCGAAACCGGGCTGGGGCCGCATTCACGCTCTTGCAGGCCGTATTGCCGCAACAGCGGGCGCAGATGATTGCCGGCGGCGTTCAAAATGATCGGTGTCATCCCCTGTTGGTCCAAGGCCAGGGCCAGGGAACAGCAGCGAATGGCGTGGCCCAATCCGATCCCGGGGCCGGCATCGGCGTGCAGGGCGACGATCATGACTTTTCCACCAAGGCGCGGATGGCGGCGATGACCCGGTCTTGGCTGTCATCGTCGAGACCGGGATAAAGCGGCAGCGACAGGCATTGGCTGAAATAGCGGCTGGCGCCGGGCAGTTCGGGCCGACCATAGCGTTCGGCGTAATAGGGCTGTTCCGGCACCGGGATGTAATGGACCTGGCTGCCGACACCGTCTTGGCGCAACCTCTCCATCACTTGGGCGCGGCTGTGGCCCAGACCGGGGAAATCCATCAGTACCACATAAAGGTGCCAACCCGGTTGGCATTGGGACACACGCGCCGTGGGGCGAATAAGCGGCGCCAGATCGGCGAAAGCCTGGTCGTAACGCTGGACCAAGGCCTGACGGCGGGCGACGAAACGATCCAGCTTGGCCAGTTGCGACAGGCCCAGGGCGCAGGCGATATCGGACAGGCGGTAATTGAAGCCCAGTTCGATCATCTCGTAATGCCAGGGATTGACGCTGCCATCGCTGGCCAAAGCCAGATCGGGACGGCGAAACAGGCTGGCATCGCGGGTGATGCCGTGGCTGCACAGCAGTCGCAGGCGGGCGGCCAGGGCATCGTCGTTGGTGGTGATGGCGCCGCCTTCGCCCATGGCCACGGTCTTCACCGGGTGAAAGGAAAACACCGCCATGGCCGAATGGGCGCAATCGCCCACCTTATGGCCATGATGGTGACCGCCGATGGCGTGACAGGCATCCTCGACCACGCTCAGTCCATGGTGGGCGGCAATTTCCGCCATCTCGGCCATGGCACAGACCTGACCGGCCACATGCACGGGGAACACGGCGCGCGGGCGCCAGCCCTTGGTACGGGCGCGGGCGATGGCGGCCTCGGCATCAGCGGGCCGCATCAGCCCGGTGTCGGGATCGACATCGGCGAATTCCACTTCCGCGCCAACGAAGCGGGCGGCATTGGCGGTGGCGGTGAAGGTAATGGCCGGCACGATGGTGCAGTCGCCGGGACCAAGATCAAGGGCCAGGGCGGCCATGTGCAAGGCGGCGGTGCCGTTGGCGCAGCCGATGGCGTGCTTGGCCCCGGTGGTTTGGGCCAGAATATGGTCGAAGCGCTGCGATACCGGGCCGGTGGTCAGGTAGTCGCTGTTCAGAACCTCGGCGACGGCACGGATGTCATCTTCGTCGATGCTTTGACGGCCATAAGGTAGAAAGGGCAGGTCAGTCATGGCCGAAGCTATCCCCCATCTGCGCCCGTTGCAGCCAGTCCAGGCAGGCCAAGGCGCCGTCGCTGCCTTCCTCCGGCGCCCAGGCGGCGAAACTGCCGGGGACATAGGGGCCGGGCTTGACCTCGATAATCACGGTGCCGGGCTGGTGCACCACCACGCCGTGCCAGGCGCCTGCGGGGATTTCCGCCGCCAAGGTACCCTCTTGGGCCAAATCCACCCGTTGGGTCACCACCCCTTGTCCATCGAACACCAGGATGGAACAGGCGCCCGACAATAGGGTGAACAATTCCCATACGCCGTCGGGGTGGCGGTGCGGGCGGATATAGGTACCCGGTTCCAGCGCGTTCAACAGTCGCTGGATGGGATCATCCAGGTGGTCGTGCAGGTTCAGGTTCTTGCGCAGCCTGGGCGCGGCGGCGGCCTGGGCGGCAAGATCGGCAAGGGTAGCGTGGGTGACGGTTTTCATGGGCGGAACCATGGCTTGAACAGACGAAAGGCCAGCGGCGCGCAGGCGATGACCAGGATGACGCGCAACACGTGGTGTGTCGAGACAAAGGCCACGTCCTGGCCCAGGGCCAGGGCGATCAGGCACATCTCGGCGATGCCGCCGGGAACGAAGGCCAGCAGCAGCATGGAAAACGGCAATCCGGCCAGCCATGCCAGGATGGCCGCCAACCCGGCACTGATGATGATCAGGATCATGGTCGAGCCGCTGGCGATGCGGGCGGCGGCCAACAGATCGTGCCACTTCAGCCCGACCATGCGACAGCCCAGCCCGGCGCCGGTGACCACCTGGGCGAGGATGACCAGTTCCGCCGGCGGGTGCGACGCGGTCAGGCCCAGCACATGAAGGATGGCGCTGGCCGCCATGGGGCCGGTCAGGCTGGCGGCGGGAAAGCGCAGCAATCGCCCGACCATGGCGCCGCCGACAGCGCAGGCCAACAGCACGGCGCCATCAAGCCAGGATAAATCCAGCAGCGATCCCATGGATTGGCTGATGGGGGCGCCATGGATGCCGGTGACCAGTCGGAAGCCGATAGGGATGGTGAAGACGATCAGCAGGATACGGAGGAAATGGATCAGGGCGATGGTGCGTTCGTCGCCGCCCAGGGCGCCGCCGGTCATCACCATTTCGTTGACGCCGCCGGGGGCGGCGGCGAAATAGGCGGTGGGCAGATCCATGTGGCCAGCGCGGCGGAAATAGGCCATCACCAGCAAGGTGGCGCCGATCATGCCGGCGAACAGCACCGACAGGCTGAGGCTCCAGCGGCTGAGCTGATCCAGCAGATCGGGGGAAAAGGCACTGCCCAGCATCACCCCCAGGATCGCCAGCATGACGGCGCGCAAGGGGGTGGGCATGGCCAGACGCAGCCCCGACAGAGCGGCGATGATACAGGCGGACATGGCGCCCAGCATCCATGGCAGCGGCAGATCGGCCATAAAGAACAACGCACCGCCGGTCCCGCCCAGGGCCAGGGCCAGGATCACCGGGCGGATGGTCACGACTGGAACTGTTCGGCGAGGATACGTTCTTCCAGATTGTGTTCGGGGTCGAACAGCAAGGTCAGGCTGACGCTGCGGTCCTCGCGCACGTCCACCTCGACGACGTCGCGGGCCTCGGTGTAATCGGCGACCGCCGAAACCGGGCGTTTGCCCGCTTCCAATACCTCGAACGACACGCGGGCATGCTGGGGCAGCAGCGCCCCGCGCCAGCGCCGGGGACGAAAGGCGGAAATGGGGGTCAAGGCCAGGATGTCGGCCCCCAGCGGAATGATCGGGCCGTGCGCCGACAGGTTATAGGCGGTGGAGCCGGCGGCGGTGGCGACCATGACGCCGTCGCAGATCAATTCGTCCAGGCGTTCCTTGCCGTCGATACGGATGCGGATCTTGGCCGCTTGGCGGGTTTGGCGGAACAGCGACACCTCGTTGATGGCCAGGGCCTCGACTTCGCTGCCATCGGCCAGACGCGCTTTCATGCGCAACGGGTGCAGAACCACGCCCTGGGCCCGGTGCAGACGCTCCATCAGCCCGTGTTCGCGGAACGAATTCATCAGAAAGCCGACGGTGCCGCGGTTCATGCCGTAGATGGGCACCTTGCGGTCGATCCAGCAATGCAGCGTTTCCAGCACGAAACCGTCACCGCCCAAGGCGACGATAACGTCGGCCTGATCGGGCGGAACGTGCGGGTAACGGTCCATCAGGCGGGCCAGTGCCGCCTGACCGGCTTGGGTGTCGGAAGCGACAAAGGCGATCTTGGCAAAGGGCATGGCGGCAACTGGCGGCGGCGATGGGGACGACCAGTATAGGAAGGGATCAGCCGCCCGTCACGCTCATATGCCGCGACACAGCGGGGCCGGTCTGGCGGTCGATGATGAAATCGTGGCCCTTGGGCTTGCGGGCGATTGCCTGGTCGATGGCCTGATCGAGATTGATATCGGCCTCGCTCGACCGCAGGGGGGCGCGCAGGTCGACGGCGTCGTCCTGGCCCAGGCACATGAACAAGGTACCGGTGCAGGTGACGCGCACACGGTTGCACGATTCGCAGAAATTGTGGGTCATCGGGGTGATGAAGCCCACCCGCCGCCCGGTTTCCGCCACCTGCATATAGCGGGCGGGACCGCCGGTGCGGTAATCGGTGTCGGTCAGGGTCCAGTGGCGGGCCAGACCGGCACGCACATCCGACAGCGGCAGGTATTGTTCCATGCGGTCGGCATGGATTTCGCCCATGGGCATGGTCTCGATCAGGCACAGGTCGAAGCCATGCTGGCCGCACCATTCCACCAGACGATCATACTCGTCGTCGTTGACGCCTTTCAGCGCCACGGTGTTGATCTTGATGGCCAGCCCAGCCCGTTTGGCCGCCATGATGCCGTCCAGCACCTGATCCAGCCGACCCCAGCGGGTGACGGCGGCGAATTTGTCGGCATCCAGAGTATCGAGCGAGATATTGATGCGGCGGATGCCGGCCTTGGCCAGTCCGTCGGCGTATTTGGCCAATTGGGTGCCGTTGCTGGTCAGGGTCAACTCGTCCAGTTGGCCGGTCTGGACCAGCCGGCCCAGCCCGTCGACCAAAGTCATGATGTTACGGCGGACCAAGGGCTCACCGCCGGTCAGGCGGATACGGCGGACTCCCTTGCGGACGAAGGCGGTGCACAGGCGTTCCAGCTCTTCCAGCGACAAGATGTCGGCCTTGGGCAGGAAAGTCATGTCCTCGGCCATGCAATAGACGCAACGAAGGTCGCAGCGATCGGTCACCGACACGCGCAAATAACTGACGGAACGTCCGAACGGATCAATCATGGCCTACCTCAGGGACCGTGCTGGAACGATCCTAATATAGGGTGCGCCGCACCAGCCAGACTTAAGCTTGGTCAAGCGGCTCCAGGATATTGATCAGCCACACGCACAGGATCAGACCGGCCAGCCACCAGCTTTGCCAAGCACCGAAACTGAGCAAGGAGACGACGCAAGCCTGGCCGAAAATGGCGGCACTGACCAGACGACGCGGTCGGTCGGGCAGGCGGCAGAGGGCGCGAATGGCGGAAACGGCCACGCAGCCGGCCAAAACGGCGCCGATGGCGCCCAGTTCCAGCCACCATTGCAAGATGGCATTATGGGGATGCAGGGGCAGCGCCCGCCATTGCAATTCATGCTGGCCGGAGCCGACCTTGATGTCGCGGTCACCGCCGGGAATGTATTTGGCGCTGTTCATGCCCCAGCCCAGCCATGGTTTTTCGCCGATGCGAGTCGAGGTAAAGTTCCAGATATACAGACGATGTTGCAGCGATTGCGGCCAAGCTTGCCATTCTTCCCAAATGCGTTGCGGTTCGGGCAGAGAGCGCACGGCAAGCGGCCACAGCATTACCAAAATGATAAGGCTGCCGCTCAGAAGTCGCCGGGGCCAGGGGTGGGGTAACAAAATCAGCCCGGCGGCGGCGGTGGCGGCGATGACCGCCAGAACCACCGCATCCTTTCCCCAGAACACGGAACAGGCTAGGCCAAGCCCAGCCAGGACGCCGCCGGTCCAGCGGTGGGACGGTCGGCGCAGCCGCCAGACAGCCAGGAACAGGATCGGAGTGAGGACGGCCAGCAAGGTGATGCCGCGATTGAGCGAACGGAGGGCCAATTCCTTTTGGAAGACATCGGAGACATCATAATTCCGGAACATTCCGGCCAATTGTCCGCCGCTGACGATATCGACCAACAACATGGTCATGGCTACCGCGCTTCCGAAGATAAATGCCCGGATTGCCCTTTGCCTCTGGTTGGCATCAAGGGCGCTGGCCGTATTCAGAGAGAACACCAACAGCAGACTACACCCGGCGATGCTGCCGGCGCCTTCCAGGGCCGCCTTGACATTGATGGCCCATAGGGATGAGAGCGCAGCCCACAGGGCCAAAGCAATAATCAGCAGGGGCGAAAGCTGGTGCCACCGGGGCAAGTGGCGGTACCAAAGGCACTCACCCAGGCGGATGATTGCACAGACGAGCAGGACGATGATCAGCCCATTGGGCAGATATAGACCGAAACCCGGAACCAGAAATAAAGCCAGGGGGGTGGTCCATGCCGACAAAAAAGGTTGTGCCCGTTGCGCGGCCATCAGTCCATTCGCTTCAGCCGGGCGATGAAAAAGGCGTCCATGCCGCCCTTTTCCGCCAGATAATGGGGCAGGGTACGGATTTCGCCCTGTTTGGTCAGGACAAAGTCCAGGCCGGGAATTTCCGACGGCTCTATGGGGTCGCGCACCAAGGGTGCACCGCTTTCCAGCAGGCGGATGATCTGGGCTTCACCTTCTTGGGGTTCGAGCGAACAGACGCAATAGACCAGGATTCCGCCGGGCTTGACCATGGCGGCGGCGGCCTTCAGCAAAGCGTGCTGCTGGTCGGCCAGATAGGCGACGTCGCCCGGTCCCTTCAGATGGACGCCGTCGGGATGGCGGCGAAGCGTGCCGGTGGCGGTACACGGCGCATCCAGCAGCACGGCATCGAAGGGGGCGGGGGGCTGCCAGCCGGCCACGTCGGTTTCGACGATGGTGGCGGCCAGCTTCAGCCGCTCCAGATTGCGGCGGAAGCGAACCATGCGCTTGGCCGAACGGTCCACTGCCGTGACCTCAGCCCCGGCCACCGCCAATTGCAGGGCCTTACCGCCGGGGGCGGCGCACAGATCAGCGACGCGCTTGCCCTTGATCGCCCCCATCAGCTTGGCCGGCAGCGATGCCGCCAGATCCTGCACCCACCACGCGCCTTCGGCGAAGCCGGGCAATTGGGTAACATCGCCGCCGGCCTGACGGCGCAAGGTGCCGGTGGGCATGATGTCCGCTTCCAGCCGTTCCGCCCATAAGGCGGGATCGCCGGCGACGCTGATATCCACCGGCGCCTCGGTCTGGTGCGCCTGGGCGATCAGGCGGGCGGTATCGGGGCCATAGGTGTCCAGCCAGGATTGCCACATCCAGGCCGGCGTGTTCAGCGGCCCGGCATCCTGTTCCGCCACCCAGGCCCGGCCTTCACGGTCGAGACGGCGCAGCACGGCATTGATCAGTTTGGCGAAACCGGCCAGCGGCGAATTCTTGGCCAGATCCACGGTGGTGGAGATGGCCGCATGGGGCGGCGTATCCAAAAACAGCAATTGCGCCGCACCCAGGCGCAGCATGTTGCGGACACGCCCGGCCTTGGCCGGTAATGGACGGTCGATGCAGCGGGCGATCACCGCGTCGATCTGCCCCAGCCGGCGCAAGGTGGTGGCCACCAGCATGCGGGTGAAGGCGCGGTCGCGTTCGGCCAGCTTGGTCAGGCGCGGTTCGCTGTCCAGGGTTTCGTCCAGCAGGCGCTTTTGCGCCAGGACGCACTCCAGCAGGTCAAGGACGATGGACCGGGGGTCAGCGGTCCGCGAGGGGGGGGAGGATGCTTTAGCCATGCCCCTCCCATACACCAAGCCCGCTCAAGAATCCATTACCCCCACGGCCCCTTGGCCGGGGGCGGCTTGCCCCAAGGGCCGGAAGCCGGGTTTTGACGCTGGGCGCGAGCGTCCCAGGTCATGCCGGCCTGGGCGGCCATGGCGCGCAAGGCGGCGACCCGATTGGCCATGTTGGGATGGGTGGAGAACAAATTGTCCATGCCGCGCCCGGACAGCGGATTGACGATGAACAGATGGGCGGTGGCCGGGCTGTTCTCGGCCTGACGGTTGGGGATGACATGGGCGGCCTGTTCCAGCCGTTCCAGCGCGTTGGCCAGCCACAAAGGGTTGCCGCAGATGCGCGCGCCTTCGGCATCGGCAGCGTATTCACGGGTGCGCGAGATGGCCATCTGCACCACCATGGCGGCCATGGGGGCGATGATGGCGATGAGGATGCCGCCGATCAGCCCCAGGCCATTGCCGCCATTGCCTTCCTCGTCGCTGCGCTGGCCGCCGCCGAAGAACATGCCGAAATTGGCGATCATGCCGATGGCCCCGGCGATGGTGGCGGTGATGGTCATGATCAGGGTGTCGCGGTTCTTCACATGGGCCAGTTCATGGGCCATGACGCCCTCCACCTCTTCCGGGCTCAGACGGTCCAAGAGGCCGGTGGTGGCGGCGACCGAAGCGTGCTCGGGGTCGCGCCCGGTGGCAAAGGCGTTGGGCTGGTCGGAATTGATGATGAAGACCTTGGGCATGGGCATGCCGGCACGGGTGACCAGACGCTCGACGATGGTCACCAGACCGGGGGCAGAATGGCGATCGACCTGCTGGGCGCCGTACATGGACAGCACCATCTTGTCGGAATTCCAATAGGCGAAGGCGTTCATGGCCAAAGCCATGACCAAGGCGATCATCATGCCGCCTTGGCCGCCGATCAAGGCGCCGATGGCCAGGAACAGGGCGGTCATGGCGGCAAGCAGAAGCGCGGTGCGGGCAATTGACATGGCTCAACCTCGGGCAGGCGGGTCAAACATTCAGCGTATAAGGAATAAGCGGGGAATGACCCTTGTTCAAGGCAGGAGGCTGCGGAGAAAATTCGCCAGGGCTTGTCCGGCCAGCTTTTGCCCATGGGAGTTGAAATGAATGTCGCGCTCCAGATAGGCCGGCTGGTCACTGGCGCGCAGGACCGGCAACAGGTCGAGCACGGCAACGCCATCGTCCTGGGCCATGGTGATAATCTCGCCGACAATGGGGGGGATGCCATCGACCAGCCCCAGGCGGCCATAACCCAGGCGCTGGAAATAATCGTGATAACGGCTGCTGACCCACGGGCTTGGGGGGATCAGCACCAATACGGGCTTGGCCTCGAGGGAATGGACGTAGCGGTAAATATCTCGCAGATCGGTCAGGGAGGCGCGGGCGGCCTCGCCTTCGGCGGTGGTTGTGTCGGCCTTGGCCAGGTTGTCGTAGTAATCGGGCCGGAAGATGGCGGTGGCCAGATCCCAGCCATTGATGGCGTCGGCATTGGCGTCTTGCAGCAATTGCGAATCGACCTGGGCCAGACGCTCGGTGACGAAAGCTTGGTTCTTGCCGGCGAGTGAGCGGGAATAGTCCACCACATGGGCGGTGAATCCGGATTGTATCCATGGGATATGCAGCTTGGCCTGACGATAAACCAAGTTCAGCAACACCGACTGTTTCAACAGGTCCCGCCAGCCACGCGGAACATTCGGCTGTGGCAACCGGGTATGCAGCTGGTCGGGGGCGGGTAATCCACCGGGGAACGGAGAAAGATCATTGCCGAGATAGACGGCGATGACAACGGTGCCGGGTTTGAGATCTGGGCCATAGGTGACCAGATTGCGGTAATAATCGGCCAGACCGCTGCCGGCTTCCCCCATGTTGAGCATTTCGACGGCGCGGCCTTGCCGGCGCAGGCTGGATTCGGCGATGCGGGCGAAATTGCCGCCTGATTGCTCCATCCATTCGGCAAAGGAATCACCGACAACGATGATGCGATGACTTTGCCCCTTGGCGGCAAATTGTTCCACCCGTTGGGCCACTGGCTGCACCAGATTCCAGCCCAGCCGCTCGGCTGCCGGCAGACGGCGCACCAGCCATTCCATGGCGGCGAAACCAGCGATCAGAACACTGAACAGCAGGGCAAGGTTAAGCAGGCGGGTTTTCATGATCTAACGGCTCTGAAAAAGCGGCTGCGTCGCCAGCCAAGCGGCGATCACCCTTGCTCCTTGCGGATTATAATGGCCGTCTTGACCATAAGCCACGGGATCGAATTGGTGCTGATGCAGGACATCAAAAACGTCCAGGCAGGCGATATTGTTCTGCTGGCACAGCGGCTGGATCAGATAACCCGGATAGTTTTGCTGAGGAAAATCGCGACCATTGACGGAATAGACGGCATAGGCCTGATCTTCAAAGAAAATCTTGTCGGGTAGCGACAGCACGGTAAAGGAAGCGCCTCGGTCGCGGGCCAGCGCGGCCATTTCCGATAATAGATAGAAATTGGCCTCGGGCACCTTGCCGTCCATGATGGCATCCAAGGGGCGGACCGAACGGTAGCGATAATAGATGGCTTTGGCCCGTGGATAGAGGAAATGCATCAGGGCCGATATATTGGACAGGGATTCGGCGAAGGATTTCAAATCCTGGAACGGCGGCAGGGCGATCCCGGTGGCGTCGAAAAGAACGACGCGGGCTTTGAGCGCGGCTTGTGACATGTTGGGCGCGGCACTGACCAGATAGCCATCGACCACCTGGATATTTTCCCGTTCCACCTGTTGCGGGGTGATGATGTCGTTCCAACTCAGTCCAACCAGAATGTGGTCGCCGGGCTGAATTTCGCCGATAGTGTGGCGCAGGCGAGTTATGTACTGGTCCACGTTGATGGCCGGCACGCCCAGGTTGATCACCTTGATGGCGCGGCCTTGGTCGTTGAACTCTTCCTGAAGACGGTTGGCCCAGGTTTCCTCGTCCGCCAATCCATGACCGAAGGTCTGGCTGTCGCCGAACAACCACAGCCGCTTGGGGGCCTCGGCAGGGGCGGCGGGGACGATGCGGCGGCCCAAGGCATCAGCGGTGACGCGCTTGCCGCTGAAATCAGCCCGGTTGTCGGTGATACCGGTAAAGCCTGGGGTCAGCCGCCAGCCACTGGGAACCCATTCGAACATGCCCTTGGGAAAGGGGGATTTGGGTGGCGGGGCCACGGCCCACAACACAGCTTCGCTTATGGCCAGGAACAAGATCACCGAGGCCAAAAGGGTCAGCAGATTGCTCAGCATGTGGCGCTTCAACATTCGGCTTCGCATTCATCTCGAAGTGTTCGGGCGGCGGCGATGACCGTGTCTGCTTCCAGGTCCAGCATCATGCATTCTTGACTGCGGTAATCGTAGTCAGGGGCGTGGCAAATGTCCTCGAAGCTGCGCGGACCGCGCACGTGGGCGCAATGGGGGCCGAAGGGGCCGTAGAATATTTCCGATGATGGGCCGAACAGGCCCAAGGTGGGAATGCCGGCGGCGGCGGCCATGTGCATCAGGCCCGAATCATTGCCTACATACAGGCTGGCCCGCTTCAGACAGGCATGCACCGTGGCCAGATCGACCTTGCCGATCAGGTCGATGGTGCGCTGGGCGGGCAGGGCGGCCAGCAGGGACTGCACCGATGCGCGTTCGTTTTCGGCGCCGAAAACGGCGATGCGACCGTCATTGTCGGCGGTCAACGCCAGGGCCACCTGGGCGAAGCGTTCCGCCGGCCATTGCTTGGCCCCCCAATTGGCGGTGGGGCCCAGGGCCAGAATGGGGGAACCGGCGGGTAACAGCTTTTCCGCCTGATCCATCTGCTCGGGGGTATTCCACAACACCGGAGCAAAGGCCTGATCCAGTCCCAGGGCCGAGGACAGGTGATGCAGCCGGTGTTTCGGTTCCCACGATGATTTCAGCACGGCACGCCGGGCCGTGGGCACCACATAGGCCAGGGCCGAGCCGCGCAGATCCACCACCAGCGACCACCAGGTCCCCACACTCTGCTTCCACAGATCGCGCCAATGGCCGGCGCGCTTGCGCTTGACCATGGGGATGACTTTTTCGACGAAGGGGGCGGCGGCGAACAGGGAGGCCGCCGGCGCCCCGCAGGCCACGGTGAAGCGGGCCTGCGGATAGGTTGCCGCCAGATGGGCGAGAAGACCGGTGGACAAAACCGCGTCACCGATACGACTGGCGGTGACGAACAGGATGCGCAAGGGTTACAGCCTCCACAGCCGCATGGTGGCGGGCAAGGTCTTGCCGCGCCACAGCGCCTTGACGTCGGCGATCAGGCCGCCTTGCTTCAGCAGCACGTCGAAATTCTCGTCGGTGAAGGCGCAATAGGGATCGTGGGGCACGGCACCGACGATGCAATCATAGCCGGCCAAGCCATCCAGGGACGGAATCAGCGTTTCGCCGTATTCGTGCTTGGCTTCCGCCGGATCGGCGAAGGGGTCGTGCACATCGACCTGATGGCCCTTGTCGCGTAGGCCCTTGATGACATCAATGACCTTTGAATTGCGTAAGTCCGGCACGTTTTCCTTGAAGGTCAGGCCCAGCACCAGCACCCGCGACGGGCCGCTCAGCAGGTCCGAAACCTTTTCGGCGATCCACGGTCCCATGCCGTCATTGATGCGGCGTCCGGCCAGGATGACTTCCGGATGGTGGCCGTTGTCCAGGGCGCATTGCGCCAGATAGAACGGATCGACGCCGATGCAATGGCCGCCGACCAGACCGGGCTTGAAGTTAAGGAAGTTCCACTTGGTCGCCGATGCGTCGAGCACGTCGTAAACTGAAATCCCCAGCTTCTGGAAAATCTGGGTGATTTCGTTGATGAAGGCGATGTTGATGTCGCGCTGGGCGTTCTCGATCACCTTGGCCGCCTCGGCGACGCGGATGGAGGTGGCGCGGAAGACGCCGCCGCTGGTCACCGCGCCATAGATACGGGCGAGCAATTCGGTGATCTCGGCGTTTTGGCCGGCGATGACCTTGGTGATGCGGTCGACCGTGTGCTCGCGGTCGCCGGGATTGATGCGTTCCGGGCTGTAGCCCAGGAAGAAGTCGGTGCCGCATTTCAGCCCCGACACCCGCTCCAGCTCGGGGCCGCAGATGTCTTCGGTGACGCCGGGATAGACCGTGCTTTCAAACACCACCACCGCGCCCTTGGCCATGACGGCGCCCACCGTGCGGCAGGCGCTCATCACCGGGCCGAGATCGGGGGTATTGGCTTCGGTCACCGGGGTCGGCACGGTGACGATAAAGACGTCGCAGCCGCGGATGTCTTCGGCCTTGGCGCTCAGCTTGATGGTGCTGGCGCGCAACTTGGCCTGATCGACCTCGCCGGTACGGTCAAAGCCCTGGTGCAGTTCAGCCACGCGAGGGGCGGAAATATCGAAACCCACCGTCGGGAAATGACGGGCGATCCCCACCGCCAGTGGCAGGCCCACATACCCAAGACCGATGACGGCGATTTTCGGAGTCTTGTTCATGGCTGAAATGCTTCTTTCATCAGGCAATGGCGGGCAGTTTCAACATACTGGCTTCGGGTTCGTCAACATCTGGTACAGGGCGATGGCCCTTTGACCGTAATCATTCCAGCAAAAACCATCGGCGACACGGGCTCTGGCCGCCTCGCCCAGGCTTTGGCGCAATGGGGAATCATGGACCAGACGGTTCAGCGCCTGGGCCAAGGCAGGGGTATCGGCGGGGGGAACCAGCAGCAAATCCCGCCCCTCTGTGCCGGCATCGGGGCCGCCGGTGGCGGTGGTGGCGATGACGGCGCAGCCCGAGGCCATGGCTTGCAGAATGACCATGCCGAAGCCTTCCTCGATGGAGGGCAGGCAGAATATGGCGGCTTGGCGGTATTCCTGGGCCAGATCGGCCCGGCTGAGCGGACCGCGCAGGATGATTCTGGTGAGGTCATGGCGACGCAGCACCGCGTCGAACCCAGGTTCCAGCGGGCCGGCAAGATGCAGCTCCCAATCGGGCGGCAGGGTATGGAAGGCGTCGATCAGCCAAGGAACGCCCTTGCGCAAACCCACTTGGCCGGCGAACAGGATGCGTTTGCGCCGTTCCCCGGCAGCGGGGGAAAAGTGCGACAGGTCGACACCATACGGATTGACCGCCACTTTGCCAGGATCGATGCCGCGATCGATGAAGGTCTGACGGGCGTAGGAACAGCCGGTGCAGATCAGGTCGGCCTGATCGTATTCAGCCAGTTCTCGCTCGATCAAGCGCGGGTCGGTGGCGCGCCAGTCCAGGCCGAAGCGGGCATGGGCATCGCGCAAAATCTCGGTCTGATGGGCCATGTGGGTGGAGCCGCGCTCCAGCACCACCTTGATGCCTTGGGCTTGGGCCGGGGCGATGGCCTCGAGGCTGGCGCCGCTCCAGCCGACCAGGACATCGGCCTGGGGCAGATGGTGCGCGAGCGAACGGGCGAAGCTTCGGGCGATGAACAGATCGGGATTGCCCGGCAGGTGCAGGCGCGGCCACGCCCGGCGGATCAGTTCCAGCCAGGGCAGGGTGCGTAGCGGCACGCCCTTGGGGGCGGCGAAGGCCGGATAGGTGGTGTCCAGCCGCGCCAGAACACCCTGTGCGTCCAGATACCGGGCCAGTTCGAAGGCGTGAAATCGTCCATGGACGGCGATGGCCACCTTCATGCCAGCACCTCCAGTAACCGTGCGGCCTGAGCATCCCAGGTGCATTGCGCCAAGAGGCCGCGATTCACCGGAGTGACGCGGTCCAGCATTTCGGTCAGTCCCCGCGCTAGACTGTCGGCATCGGCGCAAGAGCGGAAATCCGCCCCCAGCCGGTGGGCGATGGCGACGGCCTCGGGGGCTTCCTCGGGCAGGCACAGGGTGGGGCGGTCAAGCGCCAGCAATTCCACCAGCTTGTGTTGGTAAAGCGCGCGCGGATTGCGCACATACAGGCTGGCGTGGCAGCTGGCGGCCAAGTGCCGCAACTGTGCCAGATCCACATAGCCGGGGGTTTCCAGCGGCCAGTCGGGCAGGGCAGCGCGCAGTTTGGCGATTTCCGACCCGGCATAGACCAAGGTGGCCGTGCCGCCCCACAAACGCAGGCCGTCGGCCAACTGGCTCAGATGTTTGGGATCGTACAGCCCGCCCAGCAGCAGCAGTCGGATGTCGCCCCCCGGCGGGGCCGGCGGCACCGCCAGAAAGGCATCGTCGATGCCGGAATAGACGGTCACCGCGTCGCGTCCGAACCAGTGCCGCACCTCGGCGCCGTGCTGATCGGACAAGGCGGTGAAGGCCGCCGCGTCGGTGAAGCGGGCCGCCAGGATACGACGCAGCGGCGCCGGGATGAAGATGCTCCAGGGGTCCTTGATGTCGGCCACCCATTTGCCGCCGGTTTGACGGGCCAAGCTGCGGGCGATCAGCCAGGCATCGGTATTGCCGAAGGTGGCCCAGCAGGATTGGGGGCGAAAATACTTGGCGAGCACCGGCAGATAGTCACCGGCGCCATTGCGCCAGTCGGTGAACAGGCCGGAACGGGTCAGATAGACCGCCGCCAGCAGCGGACGGCGCAGCAGGCGCGGCCCCCGGCCTTCACGCAGAGCTGCCGCCAGACGACCACCGCGGGGAGGACAATCCAGATGGAACGGCAACGCCCAGTCATGGGCATCGAGGGCGGCAGGCACTTCCCCTGGTGCCAGTCGGGGCGGCTGGTCGTCCAGGGTTTCGGTCAGCAGCACCACCTGATGACCGGCCCGTGCGCAAGCTTCGGCCATGCGGGCGACGCGGGTGGCGCAGACATGCGGTGTGTGTGGGTGGCAGTGATTGACGAAGACCAGACGCATGGTCACAGCAACGGTTGGAATTTATGGCGGGCAGCCATGGGCGCTAGGAAGTGCACCCGCCATGATTCGCAGGCCAGCAGCTTCCACAATCCCGCCGCCTGGCTGGTGTCGCCGGCGCGGAAACGGCGGATGGCCGAGCGCCACCAGGCGCGGTCCCACAGGGGTGACAGGTTCGGGTCTTCCACCGCCTGCTCAACCGCCGGCAACAGCGCCTGATGCAGCCAAGCGACCTGCGGCGGCACGAAACCATGCTTGCGCCAGCGCAGTCGCACCATGTCGGGCAAGATACCGTCCATGGCCGTGCGCAGCAGCCGCTTGGTTTCGCCGTCACCCATCAGATATTCGACCGGCAGGCTCTGGATGAATTCAAAAATGCGGTGATCGGTGAAGGGCAGGCGCACCTCCACCGAATGGGCCATGGAATTGCGGTCGCCGTAGCGCAGCAAGGTGCCGAGGAAACCGTCAAGGGAATCGCGACGGAGCGCTTCGTGCAGAGTGGCCGGCGGCGGGCGGCGCTCGATCCGGACGTCGCCGTTGAGACCGAAGCCGATGTCGCTGCCCTTGTGCACAGTGCGCGCCAACAGCCGGCGCAAGCCGGGGGGAAGACGGGCATGCCAGGGCTGGACCTGGGTCAAGGCATCGCCGTAGCGGCTGTGGATCAAGGGCGAATCGGTGCCGCCGCCCCTTAGATAGGCGGTGAAATATTGCTCGTAGCCGCCCAGGATCTCGTCGGCGCCCTGGCCGTCCAGCAGCACCTTGACGCCGTTCTGCCGCGCCAGCCGGAACACGCAATACTGTGCGTATTGGCTGGCCGAATCCACCGGCAGCTCGTTGACCCAGGAAAATTCGGCCAGTTCGGCCAGCAAGTTTTCCGGCTTAGGCTCGATCTCGTGACGGATGGGGTGGGTAATGGCGGCCACCGAATCCATGTAGGGGCCTTCATCGGCGCTGGTGCCGGGGAAGCGACCGGAAAAGGTATGATAGGGCGCGGAATCGCCCAGCTCGCGCCGGGCTAGGCAGACGATGGCGCTGGAATCAAGCCCGCCCGATAGGCACGAACCGACGGGTACGTCGCTGCGCAGCCGCAGCCGCACCGAATCGGCCAGCAAATCGCGAAAGGTGAAGGCAGCTTCGGGCAGCGACGGGCGGCGGCCCTTTCTGGCTGGTTGGCCGGTCCAGTAACAGGCACTGCGCCGCTCCAGGGTGCGGCCATCAACGATCATCACCTGGGCGGGCGGCAATTGGCCGATGGCGGGGAAAAGCGTCCGTTCGCCCCGGTCCAGACCGTCGGCGGGGACCATGAGGAAGCGGGCCAGCCGGTCACCCTCCACCGCCGCCGACACGCCGTCCAAGGTGAGCAGCGCCTTGTATTCCGAGGCGAAGGCGAAGAAGCCGTCGCCCTCCACATATAAAAATGGCTTTTCGCCAAAGCGGTCGCGGGCACAGAACAATTGGCCCTTGGCTTCATCCCACAGGGCGAAGGCGAACATGCCGTTGAAGAACTCGACGCAGGCCTCGCCCCATTGCCGCCAGGCGGCGACGATGACTTCAACATCGCCTTCGGTGGTGAAGACGTGGCCGCGGGTGATCAACTCGGCGCGGATTTCGCGGTAATTATAGATTTCGCCGTTGAAGGTCAGGGCGATGCCACCGGTGACAAAAGGCTGGGCGCTGGCCGGGCTGGGGTCGATGATGGCCAGCCGGCGATGTCCCAGGACCAGCTGATGATTGGGACTTTCCCACGTGCCAGAGCCGTCGGGACCGCGATGGGCCATCAGGCCGGTCATGGCCTGGACCGCGCTCATATTGACCGGTCGGGCGGCGGAAAGAATGCCTGCGATGCCGCACAAGGTCCGGGAATCCCCATATTCGGAAACTTTCCCCTTGGGTGTACCCGATGGCCGCACCGACAACAAGGCCACAACGAGCATCAATGAGTTGCGCCAGGGCCTTGGGCCGGTTAGAACCTTGCGCCATGGGGCATATTGCCTGGGTAAAGTGGGATTCAAGCCATGGTTTCGGTCAGCGTCGTCGTCCCCGTCTATAACGAGGAGCGGACCATTGTTTCCATCCTTGAGCGGGTCAAGGCGGTTGCGGTCCCCGGCGTGACCTTCGAAGTCATTGTCGTCGATGACGGTTCCAAGGACCGCACCCGCGAAATCCTGGATTCCCGCCCTGATCTCTACAGCCAATTCGTCAAGCATGCCCAGAATCGCGGCAAGGGCGGCGCGGTCAAGACCGCGCTGGGCGCCGCCACCGGTGATTTCGTCCTGTTCCAGGACGCCGATCTGGAATACGACCCGGCGGAATATCCCAAACTACTCAAGCCGGTGCTGGAATTCGGCGCCGATGTGGTCATGGGCTCGCGCTTCATCGCGCCCGAATACACCAGGGTATTCTATTTCTGGCACAAGGTCGGCAACGGGCTGATCTCGCTCATCTTCAACATCCTCAACAACACCACCTTCACCGATACCTATAGCTGCTATCTGATGTACCGCCGCGATCTGGTGGCGGTCGAGGATCTGCGTTCGGAAGGTTGGGAACAGCACGCCGAAATCCTGTCCCTGGCAGTGAAGAAGGCGAAAAGCCTGTACGAGGTGCCGATCAGCTATCACGGTCGGTCCTATGACGAAGGCAAGAAGATCAAGGCCTATCACGCCATTGCCGTCATCTTGATGATGGCCCGCTGCGCCTTGTTCCGTTAACGGAGTCGATCATGCCCCACGATCATTATCACGATATCGAACCGGTCACCGAGGAAGAGAAGGCCAGCTGGCCGCCCTTCGACAAGGTGGTCAAGCTGGAAAAAGCCTTCACCGACGCCCGCGGCGAAATCCAGCCGCTGGTCGACCGGCTGATGAAAAGCGCGGTGCTGATCGAATCGGTCAAGGGCTCGCTGCGCGCCAACCACTATCACAAGACAGACTGGCATTATTGCTATGTCATCTCGGGCAGCATCGAATATTGGCACCGCCCCACCGGCAGCGATGCGCCGCCGACCCAGATGCTGATCAAGGCGGGCGAGATGGTGTTCACGCCGCCCATGGTCGACCACGGCATGGTCTTCCCCGAGGACACCACCTTCCTGACCCTGTCGCGGAATTCCCGCGATCAGGCGGCGTATGAAGCCGACGTGGTGCGCATTGATCTGCTGGCCACCGAAGGTCTGACCTCATGGAAGCCGGACGACAAATGAGCGGCCATCACCATCGGCGGTCCACCTGCCGCCTGTGCGGCGGCACCCATCTGACCCTGGTGCTGGGCCTGGCGCCGACGCCGCCGGCCAACGCCTTCGTCCCCGCCGCCGATCTGGACAAGCCGCAAGAGCGTTTCCCCCTCGACCTGTTCTTTTGCCACGATTGCGCTCATGTCCAATTGCTGGACGTGGTCGACCCGTGGGTGTTGTTCGAGAACTACGTCTACGTTTCCGGCACCTCGCCGGTCTTCGTCCGCCATTTCCAGGCCTATGCCGACGATGTGATCGCCCGCTTCCGGGTACCCGCCGGCTCCCTGGTGGTGGATGTGGGCTCCAACGACGGCACCTTGTTGTCGTGCTTCGCCCAGGCGGGGATGCGGGTGCAGGGCATCGATCCCGCCCGCGACATCGCCGCCGCCGCTACCGCGCGCGGTATTCCCACCATCGCCGATTTCTTCACCCCGGCCCTGGCCGCCGACATCCGCGCGGACAAGGGTGCGGCCAAGGTGGTGACCGCCAACAACGTCTTCGCCCATGTGGACGATTTGACCGGCGTGGTCGATGGCATCCGCGCCGTGCTGGATGATGATGGCGTGTTCGTCTTCGAGGTGTCCTATCTGGTGGACGTGTTCGAGAAGACCTTGTTCGACACCATTTATCACGAACATCTGGCCTATCACTCGGTGCAGCCGCTGATCCGTTTCCTCGACGCCAACGGCATGGAACTGATCGAGGCCTTGCGCGTCGATAGCCATGGCGGTTCCTTGCGCGGCGTCGCCCAATTGCAAGGCGGTCCCAATCCGGTGGGGCAGTCGGTGACCGATGCGGTGGCGCTGGAGCGCCGCCTGGGCCTGGATAAGGCGGAAACCTTCCTGGATTTCGCCCGCGACATCGACGAGCGCAAGCGCCAGTTGGGCGATCTGCTGCGTGGCCTCAAGGCTGACGGCAAACGCATCGCCGGTTTCGGCGCCCCGGCCAAGGCGACGACGCTGCTTTACCATTTCGATCTCGGTCCCGACATCATCGATTTCATCATCGACGACAGCCCGCTGAAGCAGGGTCTGTTCACGCCGGGCATGCATATTCCGGTCTTGCCCGGATCGGCCATCGCCGAGAGGAAACCCGATTATCTGGTCGTGCTGGCGTGGAATTTCGCCCAGCCGATCATGGAAAAGAACGCTGGTTTCCGTGAAGCCGGTGGCAAATTCATCGTTCCGCTCCCCCAGGTCGAGGTGGTGTAAGTCATGACCGAATTTCTGCTGCAATCCGACATCGCCGAGATTTGCCAACGCCTGGGCAAGCCCGCCCACGATTTCGCCGGCAAGACCGTGCTGCTGACCGGTGGCCGTGGCTTCCTGGGCCGTTATTTCATGGAAATGTTCGCCCATCTGAACGAACACATCCTGGAAAAGCCGTGTCGCCTGATCGCCATGGATAATCTGATCACCGCCGGCAAGGAAGGATCGGAAATCCCCGAATTCCCCCACGTCACCTTCATTCAGCACGATGTGATCGAACCGGTGAAGCTGGACGAGAAGGTGGATTACGTCATCCATGCCGCCGGCATCGCCAGTCCGTTCTATTATCGCGCCTATCCGTTAGAGACCCTGGAAGTGGCGGTGCGCGGCACCCGTAATATGCTGGAACTGGCCACCGAGCATAACGCCCGCTTCGTCTTCTTCTCGTCGTCGGAGATCTATGGCGATCCCGACCCCAAGCATGTGCCGACGCCGGAAAGCTATCGCGGCCATGTGTCGTGCCAGGGTCCGCGCGCCTGTTATGACGAATCTAAGCGCGTCGGTGAAACCCTGTGCCACATCTTTCATGAAAAGCACGGGACCAAGACCAACACCATCCGCCCGTTCAATGTCTTCGGCCCCGGCATGCAGGAAACCGATTACCGGGTGCTACCCAATTTCGCCAACCGCATCAAGGCGGGCCGTCCGCTCAACGTCTATGGCTCAGGCAACCAGACTCGCACCTTCTGCTACATCACCGATGCCATGGTCGGCTTTACCCTGGTGGTGCTGAAGGGCGTGCCGGGCGAGCCTTACAATATCGGCAATCCCAAGCCGGAAATCTCCATGGTCGAGCTGGTCAAGAGCATCGAGAAGGCGCAGGGCAAGAGGGTCGAGTACAACGTTATCGAATACCCGGATTCCTACCCGGCCGATGAACCCAACCGCCGTTGCCCCGACATCAAGAAGGCCCGTCTGCAACTGGGCTTCGAACCCAATGTGGATCTGGCCGATGGTCTCAAGCGGTTCCTGAATTGGGCGGATAAGGTCTATACCGGCTTGGAGTAATTCCATGGCACCCTTGCGGGTGGGGGTGATTGGGATCGGTGCGTGGGGGAAGGTATGTCTGCGCGCCATCGCCAATCTGGACACTCTCATGCGACTTTCGGCGGTTGCTAGCAGTAATCCGACCACGGCGAACCTAGTTCAATGTCCGGTTTTTTCCAACTGGCGGGACTTGTTGAATAGCGGTACCTGCGATGGGGTGATTGTCACCACGCCGCCCGAAAGTCATGCCGAAATTACCCTTGCCGCCTTGGGCCAGGGCTTACCGGTCCTGTTGGAAAAACCTATGGCCTTGTGTCCTGCAGAGGCCCGCGCCATGCGCGCCGTAGCCTTGCGCACGGGCATTCCCTTAATGGTAGATCATATTCATCTGTTCAGTCCGGCGTTTCGGATGCTTCGCTCCATGGCGACTCGATTAGGTCCAGTCCTTTCCATTCGGGGGATGGCTGGGAAGCCCGGGGCATGCAGGCCGGAGCGACCGGTGTTATGGGATTGGGGCGTTCATGACGTTGTCATGACCTTGGCGATCATGGGGGCTGTCCCGATACATGTCGACGCGACAGTTCAGGCACGACCGATTTTTTCCGATGGCCTCGGGGAAGTCGTTCAGTTGGAATTGGCTTATGATACAGCGAGTGCGACGCTTTGTTTTGGGACGCTTGAACGACGTACCCGCTGGTTCGAGGTCCGGTGCCAAGGCGGGGTTTTGGTTTACGACGACACACAGGCCGAAAAGCTGGTATTGGATGGCCATGCCGTGGAGCTGTCGCCGACCTTGCCGTTGGATGTGGCGTTGACTGATTTCGTGCAAGCGGTTCGCCTGAAGCAATTGGATCGAGAGGGATTGGATTTCGCGGTGGATTCAGTGGAAATACTGCATGAAGCACAAAGGTGTCTGACGTGATTCCATTGCGATGGCTGCGGTGGTGGGGACACCGTCGATGGATTCGTTTTGGCATACGCGATCGGTTGCTGCGGCTGCTCGCACCACCCGAAGCCTTGCGGAAGCGGACTTTTTCCTGCGATTTCTTTGGTTACCGTTACAGCGGTGACTTGGGAAGCTTCGTCGATTGGACCGTGTATTTTTATGGCGCCTATGAATTAGTGGTTTTGGAATTGCTTGCCAAAGCGGCCGCCTTGGCCGGCCCTGGGGCTGTGTACTTTGACGTGGGGGCAAATGTCGGCCAGCACACCCTGTATATGGCCAACCACGTCGCCCGCATCCATGCCTTCGAGCCCTGGCCCCAGGTTCGCGACCGTTTGACCGGATTGGTTATGGAAAATCACCTGAATCAGGTGACGGTTCACCATTTTGCCTTGGGTGATGTCGAGGCAGAACTGCCTTTTTTCGTTCCGACCACTGTCAATCTGGGAACCGGTAGCTTCTGTTCTGGCGTCAACATAAACCGTGCAGGCGGGGAATTTCTGGTGCGGGTTGGGGATGAGGTGGTCGAGGAACTGAAACTGAATCGCCTGGATCTTGTTAAGATCGATACCGAAGGCTTCGAGGAGCGAGTTCTTGTTGGTCTACGGGGAAGTCTCGAGCGGTTCGGACCGTTAGTGGTGGTTGAAATCGCCCTTTCCGCTTCCGGCATCATGGATGTTGGGAGGTTGTTTCCTGACGGCTGGCAAATACTTGAACTGGATTCGCATCCAGAAAAATGCCGCCTTTCATCCTGCGATCCGACTGGAAAGTCCTTGATTACTGTGCTGGCTGGTCCGCCAGATAAGGTCAATCGGCTGCTGGCGAGTGGTTGTGGCGCAGGGTCAGGGAGGTCGTGACAAGGAAACTGCTGGCATAGGCGATGGACAGTAACCAGCCCAAATGGCTGATATCCGAGTTTTGCAATATCAGGAACGCCATAAGTATGACGACGATTTGTACTACTCGACCGATCAGTATTGGTTTCACCCATCCATGTGAGTAGCAAAATGATCTGGCAAGGTCGAATAGACTGAGAAAAAATATGACCCCGATCATTGATCGGAGAACCATGCCAGCATCGCGCCAGTGTTCTCCGAACAACCAAGGCACCAGCTCTCTCGCCCAGAACCAGGTAACAGCGACGGCCATGGACAACAACGCGATGGCACCTGTAGCCAGCTTCAGGGCTAGACGGTTTCGTGCGTCGCGACAAACCGAGCGGCTGAAAAGGTTTACGGACATGCGCGACAGGACCGGCGCGAGGAATTGGTGCGGCAACATGGCGAGCCGTTGGCTTTGAGCAAACAGTCCGGCTCCGTGCAGTCCATAAAGGCCTCCGCTGACAAGAACCACTGTCCGGGCGAAAATACCCTCCAGGATACCTTCCGACCAGATTCCCCGGCTGTGTCGCCACAATTCCCGCAAGGCAGCCATGCTGGGCTTTCGCCAATAGGGTTTGGGAAGAGCGCCAATAATGCCGAAGGCCCCTAGACGGACCAACACAACGGTCAGTTCCCGAATGTAAAGGCATAGAGGTCCCGCATCGGAGAACAATAATGCAAGGGCAACCGCGTGGCCCGACACTTGGCTGCCGGCTTCGACCAAGGCAATGGAACCATAGGCCATGCCCCGCTCATAGAAAGCAACGGCTTGGTTCACCCATTGCCCTAGGGTCAGCGAGGCCACCAAGATGAGTACAGGTGTGGAGATCAGTCCGGCGACCCCGAGCCAAGCCAGTGTCACCGCAGTGGCCGCGGCGGTTTCCCAAATCAACGCGGCACTGCAAAGCCTATGCAAATGCGTTTCATCGTCTTGAAGGCGAATGATCAACACGTTGAGTCGCAGGGATAGGAATGTCTGAACCAAGCTCCCTCCGGCCAAGATCACTGCGAAGCGTCCGAAATCCTCGGGGATCAAATAGCGCATCAAAAGGAGTTGAGTGAAAAATCCGGAAAGCACCTGCACCAATGTACCGATGGTCAAGGCAGTGCCCTGGAACACGGAACGGGAGCGGCTGCCGGAAGTCATCGCCGATGGACCAAGTTACGGAGTGTGTCCACTAACCGGTCCACGTGGTCATTCCAGTCGAACAGGTTTGCTACCCTTTCCAGGCCCTTGCGCACCAAAATGTCGCGCAACTGAGGATTCTCGTCCAACTGCTTCAGGCGTTGGACCAGTTGCGAGGGTTGGAATGGCGAATAGTACAAGGCAGCGTCGCCCAGAATCTCACGATTGACCTCGACATCTACGGCGACGATTGGAATGCCGCAGGCCAAGGCCTCGGTCATCGGGTGGCCGAAGGTCTCCGTGATCGAGGGGAAAATGAAAACATCATGATCGGCATAAGTCGCGGGAAGATCCTCGTATGGGATGGTGCTGGTCATCACCATCCCTTGGTCGATGCCGCGTTGCAGATTGAAAATGTCGCGGGACGATCCCTTAACTTTAGTGATTTGCGCCATTTCCATTGTTAACCGTAGGGTTGTCGGTATGCCTTGCTGAGAAAGCTGCTCGCAGGCAAAAACGCCATCGGATGGATTCTTGTGCGGATAATAGACACTGACGTAAAGAAGTTTCAGGGTTCCGCATTGACGCCACGGTCGCTTTTCCCTGGGGTGAAAAGTGTCAAGCAGAGTTCCGTAGGTATTTACCGAACAGCGGTCGCGCAATTCCGGGGCCCAATGCAGGAACATGGATCTCATGGTTTGGGTCGGGGTCATGATGTGGTTGTTGTGATGAGCCGACAACAGCATCAACTTTCGGCGCAGATAGCGCTGAAAGGCCGCGTGCAATCCCTGACACGGTGCCATGGTGGACAGGTAAAGCGGATCGAAAAGCCCTCCTTCACGCATCAACAGCAATTGCGGGACCGGAGACGCAATGAGACCGAAATTGGCTGAGGAGAAAAGGACGTCGGCGCGCTGTTGTTGAATGATGCGGCGCCACACGGTCTGTTCCCAGATTAGGCGTTGCAACGGTGGATAATTGGTGGCCGGGACTTTCAGCACCGACGAGCCGTCTGGAAAAGAATCGGGAACAGCGACCAAAAAGTCGACTCCCCGCTTTTCCAGCGCGGTGATGAGGTTCTTCGTATAGGTGACGATGCCGCCAGCTTTGGCCGAAATGGCATTGATCAGGACGCGCATTGGTTTTCCATGACTTGAGCCAAAATGAAACGCCATCTGCTGGCATGGTCGTGTCCATCGGCGATGGCCCGATGGTGGGCTGCCTGCCCTAAGGCAAAACAAGCTTGGCGGTCGTTCAGCCATCGGCGGGCGACCGTGATCAGTTCGTCGGCGCCGTCAAAATACACAGCTTCACGATCCGGAGTGAAGAGCTGAGCGACTTCACTGCTGGTTTCGTGAAGCATGGCTGCTCCCATGGCCGGCAGCTCCAGCGATCGGCATGTTTGGCGGTCGCGGTTGCCCTTTCGCAGGAAGCAAAGATTGAGTGCGCTTGCGGCCACCACTTTGCGGTACTCGTCGCCATAGACCGGTCGGTTCTCGATTCTCAGGCTTGGATGCCTACCGACCAAGCCGTCCCAATTGTTTCCCCATACGCGAACCTCGATTCCCGCCTCGGCCAAGGCCAGGATGTCGCGGGCACGTGAAGTTTCGAAGGTGCCAACAAAGCTGATTGGAGCGCCCCACAAGCGGCGCTCGGCTTCTTCCACCGCCAAGGGGGCGTGGTCATGTGGGCAGAACGAGTTGTTGACGAACAAAACGTGCTTCACACCTAAACTTGGCACTTCATTTGGTTCTGCGTTGAACGATTTGGTGGTCACCCAAAGATCGAAAAGGGGCATGGCGCCGACCATCCATCGACTACGGTGGATGGGGTTCATGGTGTCATCTTCAGAATACCAGATCAATTTGGCTGCGGGGGCAAGGCGTCGCAAGCGTCGCAATGTGGAGGGACGGATCATACGAGCGTTGTCCAGAATGACAATCTGAGGCGGCAATGTTGCTGCAGAGGCAAGCAAATTGACGTTCGCTCCCGCTGGATCCAGAGGAACACGGAGCCGATAAGAGAGACGGAAGAACAGTGAAGGTGGGGTCTCGTAGGTCCAGTCAGTCAAGGTTGTGGAAACCATGCTCACATCGTGACCCAGTTCGCGGAGCGCTCGCAGGCGCTGTGGGGTGCGTGATCCGATATTGGTCTCGCCAACCAAAATCAGTCGCATGGTTGGTTCTCCAGGAATTCCAGCGCTTGCATCAACCCAGCCACATCGGCCTCGAAATTCCACGACGATACCCGCCGGAAAGCGGCTTGACCGGCAGCGTCGGCACGAGGCAGCAATTCGGTCAATGCTTCTGTCAAAGCGTTGGTATCTCCTGCCGATACAGTAGTGCCGCATTCACGGGTTACTAAGTCTGCGGCGCAGCCGACATTGGCTCCGACCACGACGGCGGTGCCGCAAGCCATGGCTTCGTTAACCGCCAGCCCCCAGGGTTCGGCCTCCGACGCCAGGACGAAAATGTCGGCAAGGGCGTAGAAGGCGGGAAGTTCGGATTGGTTGCGGAAGCCTGCGAACACCACGCCATCCTCGGCTTGGCTTTGTAAGACATCCAGCATCTCGCCGTCGCCGACATACACCAGGGCTGGCCTTTCACCTTTCCAATGCCCTAGCTTCCATGCCCGCAGCAAAGTGAGAGGGTGTTTTCGCGGTATTAATTTGCCAGCATAAAGGATTACCGGTCGGTGAGAGGGAAGCCCCAGGTCGCGGCGGAGGGCTTCAACGTCTGCAGCCGCGGCCTGTTGGGCAAATCTCTGATTATCGATGGCATAGGGGACGGAAAAGATGCGTTCGGGTGCGATGCCGCGCCGTCGGTAATAGGATCGATTGGCGGTGCCGATGGCTAAGAAGCAGGTCACATGCGAGAAAACCCACCTTAGATACCGGCCTTTCAGCCAACCGCGAAGTCCTTCACCGTCCGGCATTGCGTCATCGGTATTCTCACCACGCAGCAGCACTGGTTTACCGAGTTTCCGGGCGAGAGTCAGGGCTTGTCTCATCCAGCCCCCTTGCCAGCCATGTAGCCAGACAACGTCGGAACCGGCAATTTCACGGGCCAGATCGGTCTCGGCGGCCAGCACACTATCGTAACCCTGACGCAGAGGGACATCCCATCGGATCGGGCGGCCAAAACCAGGGTCAAAATACCCTAAACTTGTATCGTGTTCGAAAACGACGCGAAAGGAAAGGCCCGGTTCGGCGGTAACGCGACGCAATAACGGGGCCTGGTATTGAATTGGGTGACTGACCAGGTAAAGCAGGCGCGTGGTCAAGGCGCTTCTCCCCAAACCCGTTGCCACGCCCGGGATATGCCGTCGCTGAAAGCGGCAGGCGAGAATTGGGCGCGTATCAACTCGATGGCGCCAATGGACAATGTCTTCCGTTCGATCAACGCTTGTTCAATGCCCTTGGCCATGGTTTGCGGTTCCCAGTCGGCCAAAAGGATGCCGCTTTTGCCGCTATGAACAAAATCCGCCGGGCCACCGCAGGGGGTCGATACTACCGGAACACCGCAGGCCATGGCCTCCAGCCCGGCGAGGCACAACCCTTCCTGATGCGAGGGCAAGGCGAAGACCGACAATGACCGATAGAATTCGGGCAAGTCTTGAAACGCCAAGGCTCCGGCGAAGTCTACCGCATCGGACTGGCCCAATCGCTGGACCTGCTCCAAGGTTTGAGGCGAAGGTGCGCTGCCGGCTAGGCGCAAGCGAGCCTGGGGGCGGCGTTGGCGCAACAATGCGAAGGCTTCAAGTAGCATCGGCAGGTTCTTGCGCGGATCCTCGAAGCGTGCAGCGAATCCGACGATTTCACCTGTGGGTGAAGTCGCAGGCGGAGTGAAGCGCGCGGAATCGACCGGGATGGGCAGGTATTCAAGTGAGCTGGCAACCGCCCCCACTTTGCTTAGCCGGTCCAAGGTATAGTGACTGACTCCCAAGATCAATGAGGACCGGGCAAGGATGAACGCCTGCTGTGCCCTGAGCCACGGTCGGGTGATTATGGTGTCCACGATTGCGCGTGGCAGCGGCATGCGGGCCTGACGATCCAAGCGGTCGGCCATTACGTCGCTGGCGCACCACAACAGATGCGGCACACCGGCTTGAGCTAAAATATTGGCGACCATTGGAGGGCCGCCGACGGCGATGTGGCGGTCGTGTTGTTCGATCAGTCGCGACCATCGTGAGGAAAAGCGGTAATAAGGTGCCTCCAACTCGGGTAGCCAGCAGCCTACGGCGGCACCGGGAAATTGATCGAACGCCACCGTCGAGCCAACCATAGGGCGCTGACCAGTATGTAGCCGCCATGACGGAACGTTCAATTCAGGGTTATGTGCGAGAGTCGCGTACCAAGCTACGGTAACCCGATGCCCCAATGCGGCGAGATGGTGGCATAAGATGCGGGTCTTGGCGGGAACCCCACCTTCAAACGGCGGATGGGTCACCACAAGGACGTCATGACCGTTCATTCGGGCTTCCGATGGCAGGCTTCGAGCAAGCATTCAACCGTTTTCTCGGTCGTGGTTGCCCAAGAGAATTGCCGAGCCCGTTCCAACCCCTTGCGGCTGAGATTGGATCGCATGTCGGCATCCTCAATCAGTGCAAGGATAGCGCTTGCAATATCGGCGTCGTCCATGGGGTTGAACAGCAGGGCAGCGTCTCCGACGACCTCCGGCATGGCGGTGGAATTGGAGCAGGCAATCGGAGCGCCGCACGCCATAGCCTCGACCAATGGATTCCCAAAAGTCTCTGCCGTTGATGGGAAGACAAACATTAAGCATGTGCGATAGTGATTTAGTAAATCATTGGCAGAAAGCTTGCCAATAAACTTGATATTATCAGAAATACCTAAATCAATGATCAAAGAATTTATGTATTCATAATACCAATTGTCAATTTTTTCCCCGGCAATCATTAAGGTCATATTCGGATGCTTATTTAAAACGGTTTTCATTGCGTGGAATAGCATGTGTAGATTTTTTTGAACATAGATATCGGATACTGCCAAGATGAAGTTCTGGCGTTCGACAGTTTCGTCGGCACTGAAATTTTTGCTAATGCCGTGATGGATAATGCGGATCTTGTCGCTCAGGATCCTGGCGAATCCCAAAGACAGGGATTTCGCCGCGTATCGCGATACGGCAATGGCGCGCTTAACCCGCAGCAGCGACACGAAGGTGATAATCCCTAATGCGATCCAATAAAGTCGCTTGATCCAACGGGTTTCCGTCTTTGCAACCGCCAGGGCATTGCGCAACAGGATGACTTGGCGGCGGACCAGGATCGAGCCGAAATTGGCTGGTGAAAAAATAACGTCGGCAGACATAATATTGGCCATGATAGGCAAGATCAGCTGTTCCCACACCATCAGCCGGACTAGGCCGAGTGGAAAGTTAAATGCATGAACAATAATACGTTCATCTATGGGGTGGAATATCGACAACTGGTCACGATGAAGAAAAATGTGCAACTCCAGACGTTCGTCCTGAGCCAGTAAAGGTATCATGTTCTGCAAATAGGTGATGCCGCCGCCGCTTTTGGCGTGAAGTGCGTTGATCACCACCCGGACCCGAGAGCTTCGCAAGTACGAATCTAGCGAGGCGGGGGTGGAAAGTCCGAAAAGACCGGTCAGTCTGGACATGGGAGTGATCCTGAAGGCAACAAATGTCAGCCAGCGTTATACTCAACACGCATGATCCTGCCCAGGGGCGAACTGCTTGCCCTGACGCCGTTGACCATGGCACCATGCCGGCTGGTTTCGGGTGAAAGGTCTCCGCTTGGGCATTTCTTGGTCATTGGGTTATTGGCTGCCGGTTCTAAGACGGGTTCCGGATGCCGGAGCGGTGGGTTTGAGCATTGACGACGCCCCCATGCCCCACACTACGCCGGCGCTGCTTGACTTGCTGGATCATCACGGCGCCAAGGCAACCTTCTTCCTGTCCGGCTGCCGTGCCGAACCCAACCTGCCCATTGTCGCCGACATCGTGGGGCGTGGCCACGTGGTTTATGCCCACGGTTGGGACCACATCCGCCTGGACAAAGCCGGTCCCGACCGATTGATCAACGACATGAATGCCTGCGAGGCCCTGTTGAGCCGTTTCCGGCCCACGCCCAATCCCTATTTAGTGCGGTTGCCGCAAAATGGTGGTTATCGCAATGCTCTGGTGCATCGAACCTTGGCCCGGTGGAAGCCGGGTTGTCAGTTTGCCCATTGGGGCACATCGACCGAAGACCACCTGATTTCCACCCGTTGCACCCGTCCCGAGGACGTTGCGGTGGAATGCGAGCGTGAGGTCCAGCGTTTGCTGGACGATCCGCGTTTACCCGGTTCCATACTGCTGATGCATGACCAGCCCATCAACGAGCGCCCCGGAGCCCAGTTCAAGGCGGCGGTGACGGTCACACTGATGGAGAAATTGTTGGAAGGGTTGTCCCGTCGTAAACTGAGAACCGTTCCTTTGACTGCTGCCGCCAGCCAAAGCTGGTGGTCGCGTTACGCCTTGGTCTGATCCTCATGCGTATCCTGCACACCATTCCCGGCCGCAATTGGGGCGGCATGGAACATCGCACCATCGAACAGGTTCGCTGGCTGATGGCACATGACCACCACGTCTGGTTGGCGACGCCACCCGATGGCGAGTCCTATCGGCGTGGCGTTGAATTGGGCTTGCCCATGGTGGAGATGAATTTCGATCCGCCCTGGAATCCGGCGACGATTAGGCAAATGCGGCGTTTCGTGCAAGACAACAAGGTCGAAATTATCGATAGTCATTATACTCGCGATGCCAAATCCGCGTTGTGCTGTTTGGATTTATGCGCCGTGGTGCGCTCGCGCCATGTCAACCAACCCATGAAGTCGTCACTGGCGCGCCGCCTGCAATGGCGGGCGGCCGACCACATTATCACCGTCGCCGATTGCACCCGCGACCATTTGCTGGAGATCGGCCTCGCCGACTCGGCAAGGATTACCGCTATCGGCGGTTGGGCTGACGAGCGCTTTTTCCTACTTACCGATCCCGCGGGGATTCGGGTCCGACTTCGAGCTGAGCTGGACTTGTCGCCACAATCATTCGTTCTTGTTTGTGTCGCCATGCTGCGTCCCGACAAGGGCCAAGATCATTTCATCCGCGCTTTGGCTTTGCTGAAGCAACGAGGCTTGATGCCGGTAGCCGTATTTGCCGGTTCGCCGACCACCGAAAGCGCAAAGTACGAAGCTGATTTGCATTGTTTGATTGGTGAAAGTGCCGTTGATGTGCGCTTTCTGGGCTATCGCGAAGACATTTCCGAGTTGATGCAGATGGCCGACGCGGTAGTCATTCCCTCGCTGACCGAGGCTCAGCCGCGCGTTGCGGTGCAGGCTTTCGCTACCGGTCGGCCAGTGGTGGCCAGTTGTGTGGGCGGTGTGCCGGAAATCGTCAAGCATGGGCAGACGGGCTGGTTGGTACCGCCCGCTGACCCGCAAGCCTTGGCTGACGCCATTGCCAAGGTGATGGCGCAAGGCGAGGAAGTGGCCAAGGTCGCCGCCGGGGCGCGTGCCCTGGCCGAGCAAACCATGCGTTTCGACCACCGCATGGCCCAGACCCTGGCAACCTATGAAACCGCCATCCACCGGGCCCGGTCACGGACTTTCCTTCGGGTGCGGTCATGAAGCTTTCCGCCTTGGTGGTGGCTCACAACGAGGAAAAGCGCCTGCCGTCCTGTCTGGAGCTCTTGCGCTTCGCCGACGAGATCGTGGTCGTGTGTGACAAGTGCACCGACAACACCCGCAGCGTTGCCGAAAGTTTCGGCGCGGTGATAGTGGAAGGATCGTGGGACATCGAAGGTGACCGCCGCAATAGCGGAATCAAGGTCTGCGCCGGCGATTGGATATTGGAAATAGACGCCGACGAACACGTTCCCATGGCTCTGGCGGAAGAAATTAAGAGGGTGATCGAAGTCACCAATTTTGACTGGCACGAGATCCTGGTGGACAATTACGTGGGTGGTCGATTGGTACGTCATGGCTGGGGCGCGTCGTATGGCAAGGCCGCCTATCCCGGTCTGTTCAGAAAAGGTGCCAAGGTGTGGGGGCGTGATCGCGTCCACCCCAGCCTGACTTGGCATGGAACCAAGGGACCCATGCTGGTCAATCGCATCGACCACTATGTCGACCGCAATATCTCGGACATGATCCGGAGGCTGGATTCCTATTCCACCGCTAAGGCCCGCGACCTGCGTGACAAGGGGCAGACCTGGGGGTCAACCGCGGCTAATGTCCGGCGGTTCATTTCCCGCTTCTTCAAATGCTATGTGCGGCGAGGCGGCTGGCGAGAAGGTGGTTACGGCTTCATCATCGCCCTCTGCGCCGGGCTTTACCCGTTGTTGTCGCATTTCAAGGCCAAATACGAAAAGGACTGATCCATGGCCCGTATCGTCATGACTGACGACGGCATTTCCTTCGATGGCCGCACCCTCGAGGAGCGCCCTTTGGGTGGCGCCGAGACCTCGTTCATCGAGATGGCCAACGCTTTGGCTGCCCGCGGTCACGAAGTCGTGGTGTGCAACAAATGCGAGGCCGAGATCGTTCACAAGGGGGTGATCTGGCGACCTTTGTCTATGGGGGTTCCCGGGACCGCCGACCTTTACATCCCCAATCGCGGTGACAAGCTGCTCAAGCTGTGCCGAGGGGCCTCCAAGCTCATCTTCTGGATCCATAATCCCGCCGGTTACTTACTGAAGTGGCGGTACCAGTGGAAGCTGGCTTGGCGACGTCCGATTATCGTTTTTTCTGGGGCCAGCCATGCCGGGACTTATCCCAGCTGGGCTTTCGCCGGTGGGCGCGAGATCGTGCCCTATGGGCTGACCGACAGATTCTGCCATGCCACCCCCCACCAACGGGCACCGGCACCGCGGGTGGTGTTCACCTCGAATCCCATGCGATCACTGGATTGGTTGCTGGATCTGTGGGAAAGCCGCATTCGACCCGCCGTGATAAATGCTGAACTGCATGTTTTTGCCGGTATGGCGACCTATGGTGCGGCTGGGGTGGCCAAAGCGGGCAAGATGGGACCGGTGCTGGAACGTGCCGCTGCCTTGGCGGATAAAGGCGTGATTTTGCGTGGGCCGGTGCCCAAGGCTCGGTTGGTCGGCGAATTGGCCGCCGCCCGAGCCTTTCTGTATCGTGGTGACATCGGCGAAACCTTTTGTTCCGCGGTGGCCGAGGCTCAGGCCATGGGTGTGCCGGCGGTACTGCAAGATATTGCCTGTATGAAGGAAAGAGTTTTGGACGGCCAGACTGGCTGGGCCGTCAAGGACGATGACGAATTCGTCCAGCATGCGGTTTCCGTGCTTACCGACGATTCGCTGTGGCTGCGCATGCATAATGCCTGCCTGGAAAAACAGCGTTCCTGGGGCTGGGACCAAGCGGCCGCAGAATTCGAGCGCATTGCCGGACTGAAAGTGTAACCTTCGGCGGCGGGTTGTGCTATACCGCCGCGCAAATCGTTCTGCCCACCAGAGGTTAAGCCATGTCACTTCGCCCCATCCGCCGCGCCCTGCTGTCGGTTTCCGACAAGACCGGCCTGATTGAGTTCGCCCGATTCCTGGCCGACAACGAGGTGGAATTGCTGTCCACCGGCGGCACCTGCAAGGCGATTCGCGACGCTGGCATCCCGGTGGTGGAAGTGGCCGATCACACCGGCTTCCCGGAAATGCTGGATGGCCGGGTCAAGACCCTGCACCCCAAGGTGCATGGCGGTCTGCTGGGCATTCGTGGCAATGCCGAACATGAAGCCGCCATGGCCGAACACGGCATCTTGCCCATCGATTTGCTGGTGGTGAACCTGTATCCGTTCGAAGCCACCGTGGCCAAGGGCGCCGATTACGATGAATGCGTGGAAAACATCGACATCGGTGGCCCGGCGATGATCCGTGCCGCGTCCAAGAACCACGACGCGGTGACCGTGGTGGTGGACGTGGAAGACTACGTCCGCGTCATGGACGAGATGAAAGCTCATGGCGGGGCCACCACCCCGGCCCTGCGCAAGCATCTGGCGGCTACCGCCTACGCCCGCACCGGCGCCTACGACGCCGCCATTTCCCAATGGTTCGCCAAGGAACTGGGCGACACTTTCCCGCGCCGCGTCGTCGTCGCCGGAGAGCTGAAGCAATCGCTGCGCTATGGCGAGAACCCCCACCAGCAGGCGGCGTTCTATGTGAATGGCGTCCAGCGCCCGGGCATCGCCACCGCCAAGCAGTTGCAGGGCAAGGAACTGTCCTACAATAACCTGAACGACACCGACGCTGCCTATGAACTGGCGGCCGAGTTCGACGAACCCACCGTGGCCATCATCAAGCACGCCAATCCGTGCGGTGTGGCCAGTGGCCCCGATATCGTCAGCGCCTACAAGGCCGCTTTGGCCTGTGATCCGGTGTCGGCCTTCGGCGGCATCATCGCCATCAACCGCAAGCTCGACGGCGTCACCGCCGAGGAAATCTGCAAGCTGTTCACCGAAGTGGTGATCGCTCCCGAGGCAGACGAGGCCGCAATCGCCGCCTTCGCCGCCAAGAAGAACCTGCGCCTGCTGGTTACCGGCGGCATGCCCGACCCGTCCCAGGCCTCCATGACGTTGCGCAACGTCTCGGGCGGCTATTTGCTGCAAACCAAGGACAACGGTCGGGTCAGTCTGGAAAAGCTGAAGGTAGTGACCAAGCGGGCGCCGACCCAGCAGGAACTGAAGGACATGCTGTTCGCCTTCCGCGTCTGCAAGCACGTCAAGTCCAACGCCATCATCTATGTCAAGGACGGCTGCACCGTCGGCATCGGCGCAGGCCAGATGAGCCGCGTCGATTCGTCGCGCATCGCCGCCTGGAAGTCCAAGGAAGCCGCCGACGCCGCCGGCCTGGCCCAGCCGGGCACGGTGGGATCGGTGGTGGCGTCCGACGCCTTCTTCCCCTTCGCCGACGGTTTGCTGGCAGCCGCTGCTGCTGGTGCCACCGCCATCATCCAGCCCGGTGGGTCCATGCGTGACCAGGAAGTGATCGACGCCGCCAACGAAAAGGGCCTTGCCATGGTGTTCACCGGCATGCGGCACTTCCGACATTAGGTTCTATCAGACAGATGCGGCGCTTCCTTGCAAAGCCATTGCTAGTGTCTCACAAGGTTCTTGGACCGTGGCTGTCCAAGGGATTGCGCATATTGTTGTTTCACGATGTGCCGTCAGAGCATTTCCCGGCCATGGCCCAGCTGGTCAGCAAGCTTGTCCACGAGGGACATGTGGTCGATCCGACGCAAGCTGCGGCTATTTTACGCGGCGAGATTGGTTTGAGTGGTCAGTCCTATCTCCTTAGCTTCGACGATGGTTTCGCCAGTAACTTCCACGTGGCTCAGGAAATCTTAGATCCGTTGGGCGTTAAAGCCGTATTCTTTGTCTGCCCACATCTGGTGAACATGGACAAGCTGCAGCAGCGCGAGGCGATCGCGTTGAATATTTTTGATGGTAAGCGGCCTTGTGGCGGCCTGACGTTGATGGGGTGGGAGCAACTGGAAGCACTGACAATGGAAGGGCACTTGGTGGCTAGCCACAGCTTACTTCACCGTCGCCTGACCACTCTCGCCCAATCCGAACTGGAAGATCATGTGGGCTCGGCAGCGGATTGTCTGCGACGCCGGCTAGGGGTACGGACCGATTGGTTCGCATATACCTTCGGCGATGTGGATAGTGTCACGTCCGCTATCTTGGGGACAATCGGTCGATATCACACGTTTTGTCGCTCTGGCGTGCGCGGTGTGAATACGACATCAACGCATCCCCTGGCCCTTCGTGCCGACAGTATCGATCTGGCTGGCGGGCAAACCTGGGTGGATCTTTGCGTTCGCGGAGGGCTTGATTGGAAATATAGAGGCGCACGTCGTTGCCTCGACACCATGGCGGGATGATCAGGCCGCTTGGGCTACTACTAATGTCTGCTTTCCCATGAAATACTGAGCCAGCGGCATTTTCAGATAAAGCCGGACCAGGAAACCCGTCTTTGGAAGACGGGACTTGGAAGTGTACGGCAAGAAGCGGCGACGCATCCATTCCACCCGTAGCCCCGCCAGGGCAAGCGCTTCGCTCAGGCTGGCATCGGTCAGGATGGTCTTGTGATCAATGAAGTCGAAGTATCGGGCTCCGACGAGGGCGAAATTGGGCTGAAGGATGATCATGCGTCCGCCTGGGGCCAAGCGCTGGCGCAATTGCGACAAAACCGTCACGACGGCAGCTCCGTTGTCCAGGTGTTCCAAAAAGTTACTCATGAAGATCACGTTGAAGCACTGATCCGGCAAGGTTGAAAAGTCGTCGGAAAGGATGAACTCAACGCCGGGAGCGCAGGATTTAGCCACGTTAGGATTGGCATCGACGGCGACACGCCGACGGGCCTTTACGTTGTTGATAAAATGGCAAGGCCCGGCACCGGCATCCAGCACCGCATCGTCAGGCTTGATCCAGCGACTGAAGTAATCCTGTACCAGGATTTTCCAAACTCCGGCCATGGCGGCTGTTTCCGCGTCAGAAAAGCGGTGACGATACAGGTGTCCAAGATTCATTGCTGATTTGCCGTCGGCTAGATATGCGTGCTAAGACGCGATGTCTTCACGGTACTATGAGGGAGCATCGTGGTCTTGGCAAGGTTTTCACCCACTGATGCAGGTGCGGCTTTCAAGTCGTGGACCGTTGTCACCACCGTCGCATGGGTGACGGTTGGGCTTTGCTTGGCGTTGATGGTCGTGCGCGTGGCATCGGCGGTGTCGCTGCAGCAACCGCTTCTTGCCATTACCAGCGGTGCCGAGGAGGAGGTGCTCCTTTCCTTGTGGCGAGCCGCCGTGAGTCAGGATGTCTACACCGATCCTTTCACTATTCCCTTTACAGCCTCATACTATAATTGGTTGTTCTATGCTCTCTACGGGATGCTTCCGGGAAAGCTGCTGGGCTCGGTCGGACTGTCGTGGGATTGGTTGCCCACCGTTGGGCGTTTGATCAGCCTTGCTCTTACGTCGGTCGGTAGCCTTCTGGCATGGAGGGCTTTGTCTCTGGTCGGAAAAGGTGCGGCGTCCAGGTTGTCCTTGGTCTTGGCCCTTTATGTCTTTTTCGGCCCTTTAATTGGGTTCTGGGCGATTGCCTTGCATCCCGAACTGCCGGCGATGGTGATCACGGTTGGTGCATGTTTGGTTATCCTACGGCATCACGGACCGTTACCGATCACGACAGTGATCGTTGTCTCTTTACTGTCCCTGGCCGCTTGGTCGCTGAAGCAGTCCCATGTCTTTCTGGGGGGGACACTATTCCTGTTCCTGATTTGGCAGAAAAACTGGAGAGGCGTAGCCACGTGCCTAGTGGTCCATGGCCTTGGCATCTATTTGACGTTTGTACTTGGCGGAGCAATCTATCTGAAGATGATGTTTTTCAGTGGTACAGATGTTACCTTTGGCATTGAGCAGTTGGCGCACAATCTTCTTAATGGTGTCGCCAAGACACTTCCTGTTTTATCGATAATCGTTGTTGGGCTGGCTAGTTTGTCTATCCGTTGCCTGACTGAGCCGGGAGTGAGACTCGGTTTATTAGGCAGCGGTGTTTCCCTGCTCCTCTCCGTGCCGGCCAGTGCAAAAATTGGTGCTTCGGAAAGCTACTATTTTGTGCCGTGTTGGTTTTTAAGCCTGTTTGCGATTGCTTTGCTGGCGCGCCAAAGTGGAAAATTAAGATGGCCATCCTTGGCGACAATAATTGCAGGTTGGGGGGTGACGGCAATTCTCGTCTCCACGGTATTGACGGGGCATGCGGGCGTGAGGTCGGTTCGAGAATGGCATGACCGCAATGTGGCAGAAAGGGCTTGCATCCGTAACTTGCCAGGCCCCCTGTTGAGCCTTGCTAGCCTTTACCACCCCTTGCCTTGGATGACTGCAGCAGAACCTCGATACTTGCGCAGTTATAATTATCTCGCCGATCGTCGTGCCGGACGCGCATTTGAAGCAGGCGGTATCGGGGGATTGATCGCCGCAGGGTATTTCACCACCTTGGTGACGGTGAAGGGGGTGAATCCGGCTTGGGATGGGGCTGAATTCTTGCCGAAATACCGCCTGAGCCACGATTGTGCTGGTCTTGAAATATGGACGCGGCGCCCGTAACGCTTCAGGTTTCCCGCTTTTTTCAATGCTTGAGATCGGATACTGTGTCCCGGTAAAAAAAGCCCTATCCAATTCCAGCCCGATAAAGGCGATGTATGGCCCAGCAATATCGTTCTCTTTTTTTTGGCCAGGAACACGCGGCCAAATACCATTCCAAGAATCCGATTTCCCGCTGGCTGGTGAATGGCTTTTGCGTCGACCTGATGGCTCTGCTGCAAACCACCGGGCTTAGCGACGTGCATGAGGTCGGCTGCGGCGAAGGGCACCTTTCCAGCATAATGCTTCAGGCCGGATTTCAGGTTCGGGGAAGTGACATCGACGATGCGGCTGTGGAGCGGGCTCGGGCGGAGGCGGATCAGCTGGGTTTGGGGCTTCCGTTGAAAGCCACAAGTCTGTTTGATCTGGATGAGGCAGATCGTGCCGACGTGGTTGTCTGCACCGAGGTTCTGGAACACCTTGATGAACCGGCGTTGGCAATGACCAAGCTGGTGAGATTGGCTAGGCGCTATTTGATTGTCAGCGCACCGCGTGAACCTCTGTGGCGGGGGATGAACATGGCGCGTGGCTGCTATTGGTCGGATTTGGGCAACACTCCAGGGCACATTCAGCACTGGAGCAGTGACGGGTTTTGCCGTTTCGTCTCGGAATTTGCGACGATTGCGGTTGTACGCAAACCCGTTCCATGGACCATGGTGTTGTGTCGAATCAATTCGACGGACTGACGAACAGCGTCAAGTTGTAGCTTGGTTCCACCCGCATTTGCCACAAAACGGTCCAACCGTTTTCCTGCCAAGTTTGGCTGGCGTTGTCCACCAGGGCAAGGGTGGGTGTCGGAGGGACATCAGGTCCCGATTGTATCTGTCCATAGGATAAGCGTGCCGTTGCACCGCTGTTTCGTGCGGCTATGTCGCTCTGGGCGACGCGCCTGATTAGCCACGAAGTGTGATCACAATAGCGCGTGACGTAAGCATGGCACGAGACGTTCCATGACGGATGCTGGGCGAGGAACCGATCCATGGTGGCCCCTGCTTCCGCGAAGGCCCTATTGGTCTGCATGACGATGGGCGAGATTCTGTCGGTATATTCCCAGATGGACAGCGTCGAAATCACCAAAACGATGACGGCATAGGCCCGTCGCAAAGACGGCATCCATTTGGCCAAGGCTAGATACAGAATGGTATGAATGAAAATTAAGGGAAGCAGATATCGAGAACGGATACCATAAGACATTGGCGGATCGTTATGCGGCAGAAAAAGAACATCCAGGGTAAGAAATAGAATAAAGCCGAGTGCCAGGATGGAGGTTGCGACGGTCACCCCCAGTGTCGTCGATCTGGAATGAGAATTCCGCAGCCAATACCCACCCAAGATGGCGGTTATGGCAGCCGATAAGGGCAAAAAAACGTACCAAACATGGACCCCAAAAAAAGATCGGAAATCACTTTGCGCCATCAATTCAAGAACAGGCAACTTTACCGCCGCACCGTTCTTGGTCGTAAATGAAAGTAAGGCTCCTTCGAATAGGAAGGGGGCTGCAAGGTTTCCAACCAACACCATAGCCACGCAAGCCATCCCGACGGGGGAATTGGTCACCTGAAAAATCAATCCAGTTCTACGAAGAATGAAAGTCACAAGACAGGCGGGAAAGACAGCAGCCACAAGGTGTGGATAAAGGAAAGGTGATGGCGCCTTGGTATATGCACTAGAAATATAAGAAATAGTAGCTATGATCGCAGCTATGACCGCGCTCAAGAAGAAATCATTTATTATATTTCGCATTGAATTTTTTATCAAAAACAAATAGCCAATAATAATTGGCGTATATATAGCTATAGCAGAATATATAATTCTACCAAAAATTTTATATACATATTCTAAAGCTACAGAAAATGCTGAAGATAGACATATTGTGAAGCAAATTAATTTAACTACATCAATATATTTTGATTTCTCTTCGTATTTCTGGTGGCTTCTCTGAAGCATGAAATATGAAACCAACATAACTATTATGGCGATGCCTCCGAGATACATCACCGGAATTGCCGCTCCCACCAGAAAGGCGGCGTGGTTGTTTGCTTTGAGGTCACGCAAGCCGCTTGTCAGGGTGGCGTAAACAGCGATGGCCCCTAATAGGGAGAGAAAGCCAAAACTGTAATAAAGCGAGAACATCGTGCCATAGCGCATCATGGCGGGCATGGTGGCGGCCATGCAGCTCACCACGATCAATGAGGCGGGCTTGATATCCCTTTTGGCAGAGAACCATCCCGCCCAGCAACTTCCAGCGATCAGTAGGGCAATGTGTAGGCCTATGCCTACATTATTGAATCCACTTAACGTCCCATTCTCTCCCGCAATCCAGGCGTGAAGCCCCCCGACCTGGATGTGAGGGATTGAGGGCATGTGTTTTACCATATGAGGAACGGTGAGAAACCATTGTGCTCCAAAGGCATAGGTTCCAACTACGGCATCCTCGGGTAGGCTGTAGAATTGCTTTCCAATGATGAGAATATCAAATAACATCAGGGCGAGATGTGGTATGAGCACGGCCATCATATTTTTGGTTGAGAGATCGTCCTTCATCAAGCTTCCTATAGGCTAAAGATCAAATTAAGTGTTAAGAATTAGTGTCAGCGCCCTTTAGATCAATTTCGCAGATTTTATGCAAATGAACGTACTAATCTCAATTCCGTGCCTGAACGAATCCGAAACCATTGGCTTGGTTATCCAGGGCGTCCGCGAGCATTTAGCGGCGATGGAGGGTGTCACATCGGCCAGTATTGTGATTGTAGATGACGGATCTTCCGACGACACGGCGATCCTCGCTGAAATCTCGGGTGCCAAGGTTCTGCGTCATGGAGTGACGCGAGGTGTCGGTCAAGCTTTTCAAACGGCAGTCAATTATGCGATTGACGGTAATTTTGATATAATGCTTACCATGGACGGTGACAATCAGTTTTTTTCAAGTGATTTGCCCGCCATGCTATCCCCGTTGCTACAGAACAAAGCGGATTTTGTTACCGGAACTCGTTTTACCTCTGATATACGCCCTGAGAACATGCCGTCTATCAAGTATCGTGGGAACCAGTTCATGACTTTCCTTCTTAATAGGCTGTGTGGGATTTCTCTTACGGACGTTTCGTGTGGTATGAGGGCATATTCTCGCGAAACATTGCTGCAGCTCAATCTTCATGCAGCGTATACATATACACATGAAACGATTATCGATCTGGCGGCCAAGAAATTGCGTTTGGCCGAGGTTCCTGTTCGGGTGTCTTATTTTTCAGATAGAAAATCAAGAGTTGTTAGTAGCATAACTTCATATGGGGCGCGTTGTGCGGCAATAATATTCCGTACATATCGTGATTATTACCCGCTTAAATTTTTTATGTCATTATCTGCAATTAATCTGATCTTATCTCTTCATTTTGGATTAATATTTTTATTTTACTTTTTGGAGACGGGAAAGTTCAGCGGATATATATTTTCCGGGTTGTTGTCTGGATTTTTTTTCATCGTCGGCCTTATTCTTGCGGTGATCGCCATCGTTGCCGATATGCTGGTCCGTTTGCGCTTGAACCAAGAGCGCATCCTTTATCTTATTCGTTCGCAACGAGAGTCTGGTCATGCTGTCTCCCCCTCCCCAATTGCTCCCCTTAGTCCAGCGCCCTAAAACCCTGGGACGCCAGGTGTGGGATCTAGTGGGTTTGCCTATTCGCTTTCTGCTTCCGGATCACATCGTCGAGGCATTCGGCCTGACGTCTTTGCGCGCCGAGCGCTTTGGTGCGGCCTTGGCCGAGATGCGAGGGCGGTGTCTTGATATTGGGTGCGGTCCCAATACGTTGTTGTCTCTATACGCCCGGCAGTGTGGCGACGACGATCACGTGGGATTGGAGATATTCGATTGGGGAGGTGGCGCAACGGTGGTGCCGTCCGTCGAAACCCTTCCCTTCGAATCGGCGGTCTTCGATTCCGTGGTGATCCTGGCCGCCCTCAACCATATTCCCGAACGTAAAGCCGTTCTGACCGAGGCCTTGCGTGTCTTGCGCCCCGAGGGGAAGCTGATCGTTTCAATGATTACCCCTTTCGTCGGGGGGATCAGTCATCGCATCCGCTTTTGGGGTGAGCATTCTCATCGCGGGATGGAAGAGGGCGAGACCTTCGGCTTGGCTATCCGGGATGTCGAGGCGATGATTGTTGACGGGGGGTTCAATCCACCCCGCGTTCATGGCTTTCTTTATGGTTTCAATACTTTATTCGTGGCCACCAAACCATAAGTGATCTACATGTGCGGTATTTTTGGTTTCCATTGGCGCAATTTCAACTATGCAAGCCAAAGCAAACTTGAACGCTTGCTTGCCGATTTAATGAAATTGTCTGAGTATCGCGGCCAGGAAGCTGCGGGCCTGTCCATCGCGGGTGGAGGCGCCATATTCAGTTTCAAGCGGCCTTTACGCGCCCGTTCGATGTTGGCGGAAGCCGGGTACCGGCACTTTATTCGATCGACACTGGGTAAGCTGCCTGAGAATTCTCCGATTTCCGTCATCGGCCATTCCCGGTTGATGACGAATGGATCGCAGGCTTTGCCTGAGAACAATCAGCCCGTTATTCTCCGGAATTTGGTTGGGGTACATAACGGAATCATCGTCAACACGGATTCTTTGGTGTCGGCTGGATTGGCTGAGGCACCCAGGGGTGAGTTGGACAGTGAGGTGCTGTTTAGCCTGTTGGAAATGCAACTGATCGCTGGGAATGGGTATCATCGTTCCCTGGTCGAAACATTTCATCATATTGAGGGTGTCGCCAATATCGCCGTCTTGACGGCCTGTGACCCGGCTCTGGTGCTCGCTAGCAATTCCGGATCACTTTATTTCAGCCAAGCCGGCGGCGAATTTCTGTTCGCATCGGAACGGGAATTCGTCAAACGCGCGGCCTCCTTATCGGGGCTCGATGCTGATCCGGTACAGCAGGTGCAGGCCGGCCAAGCGGTGGTCTTGAGTGTTGCGGACGGGAAACTAAACAGGATTTCCCTGCAAAAGCCGGCGAATTCCTTCCCGGAAAGAAAAGAAAATTTCACCCGAGTCCTGCAAGTTATGCCCGAGCGGGAAGCGAGACCATTGCGCCGCTGTACCCGATGCATCCTGCCAGAAACTTTTCCAGGTATCAGCTTTGATTCCGATGGTGTTTGCTCGGTTTGTCGACGCCACCATCCGCAGCAGGTTTTGGGCCGGGACGCCTTGCTAGAAACGCTGACTGCTAATCGGATAGGTAAGAGCGGCGAGTGCCTAGTTGCGCTTAGCGGCGGAAGGGATAGCTGTTATGCCCTGCACTATGTCTGCAAGGAACTAGGTCTAAAGGCCATCGCTTACACCTATGATTGGGGAATGGTCACGGACGAGGCGAGAAGAAATGCGTCAAGGATGTGCGCAAAACTTGGAATTGAGCACATCATCCGTACAGCCGATATCGCAACAAAGCGTGAGAATATAAGGCGTAATATTATTGCATGGTCTCATCGTCCGGATTTGGGAATTATCCCATTATTCATGGCCGGAGATAAAATGTTTTATGAAATTGGTAGAAAATTACGAGATGAAACAAACGCTTCAAGCGTTTTGTTTTGTGCAGGAAATCCATTGGAAAGAACAGAGTTCAAGAGCGGGTTCTGTGGTGTTAAAGAAACAAGTCATGGGAATAGGCTTTGGTCCTATAGCATAGAAAATAAATTGATGCTTCTGTCTCATTATATGAAGCAGTTTTCTATAAACCCTAGATTGATCAATAGATCTTTATTTGATACCGCCAGAGCATTTTGGTCAACGTATCTTAGAAAAGATGATTTTGTCTACTTCTATCACTATATTCCATGGGACGAAGTGACAATCACAAATATTTTGACCAAAGAATATGGTTGGGAGAGTGCTGCAGATTCAAAGACCAGCTGGAGAATAGGTGATGGGACGGCATCATTTTATAATTATATCTACTACAATGTTGCTGGTTTCTCTGAGCACGACACGTTTCGCAGCAACCAAGTCCGCTATGGGCTAATTTCTCGGAGCGAAGCTTTGGATTTGGCTGCGCAGGACAATCAGCCGCGCTGGGATTCGATGCGAAATTATGCGGCCCTGGTTGGGTTCAATCTCGACCGTGTCCTGACGGTCGTACATTCAATGCCGCGCCTATATGATTGAGCCAAGATTATTGACGCACTCATTGTTGGATCGGCTGTTTGTCAGAGGAATGGCCTGGAATACCGGCAGTTTATTCATTATGGGTGCTAGCGGATTGATGGTGAGTGTCGTCATCGTTCGTGCTTATGGGGTCGAGACCCAAGGAATTTTTTTCCAGCTGTTGGTACTGCAATTGGTTGCTGGCCAAGTATCTGCTATAGGTATTCAGCACTCTGTTTTACGGTTTCTGGCGATTAATAGTAAGGGCTATATTCCATTAATGTGGGGGGCGATAGTCCCTGTGTTCTTCAGTAGTATGATTTTGGTGTTGATACTATTTTTTTGTACTAATTTAATAGGGCATATTGCCTCAAGTAACGCTTTGGCCCTTGCCCTTCCATCGGCCTTGCCGGGTATATTTTTGTTTCCAATTAACAAGATATTGTTGTCGGCGATTAACGGATTGCGCCACATGCGGCTTTATGCCGTAGCAACGGGGTTGCGGTATCTGGTTATTGTATTGAGTGTGATCGCGGCGGCATTGGTCAATGCATCGGCTCATTGGGTCGCTATTGGGCTTTCGTTAGGTGAAATTGCACTATTCTTGACAGCGATCACCTTTTCTCCATCCTGGTTTGTCCGCAGTTCTTGGCGCCGATGTGTGATTTGGGGGCGCCGACACTTGCGATTCGGGATTGCCGCCTGGCCTGGCAGTGTGATGATAGATTTAATAGGTCGTATGGATACTTTGATGCTAGGCCTGTTCCATGATGATAAAACGGTCGGCATTTATAGTTTTGCATCTCTTATTTCAGATATGCTTGTACAGCTATTATATGTATTTAGGATGAACTTTGATCCAATTATCGCAAAAATTGGTGTTACAAAATCCTATTTAGAGGTGTCTAAAAAAATTCGTCACGGTCGTAACATTGCCTACAAAGTAAGTTTTATTATAATATTTCTTATATTAGTTGCGTATATACCTATTGTTGGATTCTTAATTGGAGATAAACTCATAGCGCATATGTCGTGGGATTCAATGGCAATCATAATTATTTCTGTTGGACTTTCGAGCGGATATCTAGCTTTTGGGGGGCTGTTCCAGCAACTGGGGTATCCACGAACGCAGTCCAAGGTGATCGCCATAAGTTGTATAACGGGCTTGATCGTTGGAATATTCGCAGTCCCTTCCTTGGGTGAGATAGGGGCGGCCATGATGGTCGCTAGCGCGAATGTGGCATTCGTATGGATATTTAGAAGATGTGCTCGTGGGGTTGGGCTGGAGATTTAGCAGGGTGCGGAAAAACTCAGATTTGGCGTCTTCACACCCTTTCCCGTGATACGCGGGCTTGCCCAGGACATCCACGTGGCGCCGCGCAACACATTGTCTCAGATAGGACTTTTGCGGCCCCACATGGATGGTCGGGTCAAGCCCGGCCATGACGAATTGAAGCGAGCGGCTGCGGATGGGCTTCCCGCACGGCTATCGCAAAACCACCACCCTGGTCGCCGGTCTGCGGATAATCAGGATGGTGGCGCCAATGGGGCCCGATCAACTGTGAATGGTTCGCGGCCTGCGCGCCTCAAGTCCTGGTGCCGGAACTGCGCCGAAGCGACATCGTCATCATGGACAACCTGTCCAGCCACAAACGTCCGGCGGTTCGTGAAGCCATCGAGGCCGCCGGGGCGACGGTGCTGTTCCTCCCCGCCCGACAGCCTCGATTTCAACCCCATCGGGCGGCTCGTCGATCTGTTCAAGCCCGCAGAATGCGCCAACTACTTCAAATCATGCGGCTATGAACCGGACTGAACGAAATACGCTCTAGCGATCTGGATTTCGGAGAAATTCGGCAAGACCATCCACCCCGACAGTGCCGGACGTATCTTGCGTCGCAATGGCATGTCGCGGCAGAAGGTGCGGCCGGTTCACCCCAAGACCGACGCCAAGGCGCAGGAGCGCTTTCAAAAAAGGGCGCACCGAGGCACTGAGTGCCGCCGCCCACGCCCATCCCAGCAAGCACTCCCTGCGCGAACGCTTCCTCTCGATCCAGGTCTGGCCCGACCAGAACGCCATCATCGAAGGGTATTGCGACGTCTGGAATGCACTCGCCGCCGACGCCCAGAGGATCAACGGTATCGCTCTCTACCCCTGGATCGAGAAAGTTATTGTATAGGCCGACTGCTATAAGCCGGAAGCCGGCTTTACCCTGCAACACAAAAGGCCATCCGGGCTGCCCCGAATGGCCTTTTGTTCACTCACCGATCGATTGATCAGGCGGCATTCTTCTTCTTTTTCAGCAGTTCCAGGATTTCACCGGCGGCTTTGGGGATGTTGGTCCCCGGGCCGTAGACGGCGGCAACGCCGGCCTTGTACAGGAAGTCGTAATCCTGCTGCGGAATGACGCCGCCGGTGACCACCATGACGTCGCCGGCGCCCTGCGCCTTCAACTCGGCAATCAATTGCGGCACCAGGGTCTTGTGGCCGGCGGCCAGCGACGAGGCGGCGACGATGTGCACGTCGTTCTCGACGGCCTGGCGGGCGGCTTCGTCCGGGGTCTGGAACAGCGGACCGACATCGACGTCGAAACCGATATCGGCAAAGGCAGTGGCGATCACCTTGGCGCCACGGTCGTGGCCGTCCTGCCCCATCTTGACCACCAGCATGCGCGGACGGCGGCCTTCTTCACGGGCGAAGGCGTCGATATCGGCCTTCAGCTTGGCGAAACCGTCATCGTCCTTGTAGACGCCGCCATAGACACCGGAAATGGTGCGGTTGACGGCGCGGTGACGGGTGAAGGCCTTTTCCATGGCATCCGAGATCTCGCCGACAGTGGCCCGAGCCCGGGTGGCGACAACGGCCAGTTCCAGCAGGTTGCCTTCGCCGGTCTCGGCGGCCTGGGTCAGGGCGGCCAGGGCAGCGTCGACCTTGGCCTGATCGCGGCTGGCCTTGACCTGCTTCAGCCGCGCGATCTGCGCGTCCCGCACCATGGCGTTGTCCACGTCCAGGATCTCGATCGGGGTTTCTTCCGCCGGCTGGTACTTGTTGACACCGACCACCACTTCCTCGCCCCGGTCGATACGGGCTTGGCGGCGGGCGGCGGCTTCCTCGATCTTCATCTTGGGCATGCCGGATTCGACCGCCTTGGTCATGCCGCCCAGTTCTTCCACTTCCTGGATCAGCTTCCAGGCTTCTTCGGCCAGGGCGTTGGTCAGGCTTTCCACGTAATAGGAGCCGGCCAGCGGGTCGATCACGTTGGGGATGCCGGTCTCTTCCTGGATGATCAGCTGGGTATTGCGGGCGATACGGGCCGAGAACGGGGTCGGCAACGCAATGGCCTCGTCCAGCGCATTGGTGTGCAACGACTGGGTGCCGCCGAGGACGGCGGCCATGGCCTCGATGGTGGTGCGGATGACGTTGTTATAGGCATCCTTTTCCGTCAGCGACACGCCCGAGGTTTGGCAGTGAGTGCGCAGCGCCATGGAAGACGGCTTTTGCGGATCGAACTGCTTGATGATACGGGCCCACAACAGGCGACCGGCACGCATCTTGGCGATTTCCATGAAGAAATTCATGCCGATGGCCCAGAAGAACGAAAGCCGGCCAGCGAAATCGTCGATCTTCAGCCCGCGGCCTTGGGCGGCACGCACATATTCCAGACCGTCGGCCAGGGTGAAGGCCAGTTCCTGTACGGCGGTGGCGCCGGCTTCCTGCATGTGATAGCCGGAAATGGAAATGGAATTGAACTTGGGCATGTTCTTCGAGGTGTACTCGATGATGTCGGCGATGATCCGCATGCTGGGGGCCGGCGGATAGATATAGGTGTTGCGGACCATGAACTCCTTCAGGATGTCGTTCTGGATGGTGCCCGACAATTGGTCCTGGGAAACGCCCTGCTCCTCGGCGGCGACGATATAGCCGGCCAGCACGGGGAGAACGGCGCCGTTCATGGTCATGGACACGCTCATCTTGTCGAGCGGAATGCCGTCGAACAAAATCTTCATGTCCTCGACCGAATCGATGGCCACGCCGGCCTTGCCGACGTCGCCGACCACGCGCGGATGGTCGCTGTCATAACCGCGATGGGTGGCCAGGTCGAAGGCGACCGAGATGCCCTGCTGACCGGCGGCCAGATTCTTGCGGTAGAACTTGTTGGATTCCTCGGCGGTGGAGAAGCCGGCGTATTGGCGCACCGTCCACGGCTTGGCCGCATACATGGTGGCGCGCGGCCCGCGCAGGAAGGGCGGGAAACCGGGCAGGGTGTCCAGTTCTTCCAGGCCTTCCAGGTCGGCGGCGGTGTAAAGCGGCTTGACCTTGATGCCCTCGGGGGTGTCCCAGGTCAGGGTTTCCGGCGACTTGCCCTTCAAATCCTTGGACGCCAGGGCATCCCAATCGGCGAGGGTCTTTTTCGCGAACTCGGTCATCTTTTCCTCCAGAAACCTTATGATCTCAACCCCGAGAGGGCCGGAGTATAGCCCCGCCATAAGGTTTAGTCCATTGCTGGACAATCAACTAGGACCATGAAATCGCACTCAAAAAATCGGTAATTCGGTCACGGACTGCCGCTTTGCCGCCGCACCGTCCGGTTGGGCTGGGGCCATGCGGTGCTTGACCTGGGGGTGGGCTTTGCGTTTCCATCTGGGGCCATGGCTTTTCTTGATCACATCGATGCCTGCAATCGTCACGATCTCAACCGCTTCCGCCCCTTTATCGTCGGCGGGCGGCAGGTGGGGTGGGTGCGCGGTGACATCGCCTGGCATCTGGAGGAATACGAGGCGGTTTTTGCCGTCACCCCCGATGCCGTCCATCTTCAGCGCCACCTGAGCGAACCGGAGGCGCGATCGCAAGCGGTGGATCAGGTGTGCCGGGCTTTGCACGCCAAATGGCAGACGCCCCCCTTACGCGGCGAACGTTATCGTGTCGCCCGCACCTGGGGGGAAGAACCGGTGATGACCATGGATCGCGGCGTGGTCAGCCTGTTCGGGGTGCGCGCCTTCGGTGTCCACGTCAACGGCTTCGTCCGTGACGGCGAGCGGCTGAAATTGTGGGTGGCCAAGCGGGCACCGGAACGGGCTGTGGCCCCGGGTAAGCTGGACAATCTGATCGCTGGCGGCCAGCCCGCCCATCTGTCGTTGCGTGACAACCTGATCAAGGAAGCGGCGGAAGAAGCCGACGTGCCGGCGGCCTTGGCCCAGACCGCCCGCCCGGTGGGCGTGATCTCCTATTGCGTCGAGGACCAATGGGGGCTGAAGCCCGATGTCATGTTCTGCTATGACCTGGAACTGCCCCCTGACTTCACCCCGCGCAACACCGATGGCGAGGTGGAAAGCTTCGCCCTGATGGAGGTGGACGAGGTGATGGCCCGCATCCGCGACACCCAGGATTTCAAGGCCAACGTCAATCTGGTGATCCTGGATTTCCTCATCCGCCACGGCGTGTTGTGCCCGGACAACGAGCCCGATTACGCAGCCATCGCCCATGGGCTGAAGCGGGGCTGGTAACGCGCAACAAATCCCTTGTGCGGCGCAGTATGACGCATCATTATTGCGCCCCACACCGGTTTCCCCGCAAGAGGATTGCGCATCATGAGCATCAAGCCGCCCAGGAAGTTCTTCGAGCCGTTGGCCATCGGCGCCCCTGCGCCCTATCGCGAATTGCCGGTGCGGCTGGAACGCATGATCCATTTCTTCCCGCCGCATGTGGAAAAGATGCGGGCCAAGGCGGGGGACATGGCCAAGAACGTCGACGTTCTGCTGGGCAATCTGGAAGATGCCATCCCCGCCGATGCCAAGGAAGCGGCGCGCGCCGGTTTCGTCGAGGTGGCCCGCGCCTGGGACCCGGCTTGCGGCACCGGTCTGTGGACCCGCGTCAATTGCCCGAACTCGCCCTGGTTCCTTGACGACGTCACCACCTTGGTGGCCGAGGCCGGCAACAAGCTGGATGTGATCATGCTGCCCAAGGTGGAAGGGCCGTGGGACATCCATTACCTGGACCAGCTGCTGGCCCAGTTGGAAGCCAAGCACGGCGTCAGCAAGCCGATCATGATCCATGCCATCCTGGAAACCGCGCTGGGGGTGGAAAACGTCGCCGCCATCGCCCAAGCCAGCCCCCGCATGCACGGCATGAGCCTGGGTCCGGCCGATCTGGCGGCTAGCCGCGGCATGAAGACCACCCGCGTCGGCGGTGGTCATCCGTTCTATGGTGTTCTCGAAGACGCCAAAAATGATGCCCCGCGCACCTTGTTCCAGCAGGATTTGTGGCATTACACCGTGGCCAAGATGGTTGATGCCTGCCAATCCGCCGGCATCAAGGCGTTCTATGGCCCGTTCGGCGATTTCTCCGACAGCCCGGCCTGCGAGGCGCAGTTCCGCAACGCCTTCCTGTTGGGTTGCGCCGGCGCCTGGAGCCTGCACCCCAACCAGATCGACATCGCCAAGAAGGTGTTCAGCCCCGATGTCGGCGAAGTGCTGTTCGCCAAGAAAATCCTGGACGCCATGCCCGACGGCACCGGCGCGGTGATGATCGACGGCAAGATGCAGGACGACGCCACCTGGAAGCAGGCCAAGGTCATCGTCGATCTGGCCCGCGTCGTCGCCGCCAAGGACCCGGTGATGGCCGCTCAATACGGTCTGTAGAAACCCTTGATTGAAGAACGGGGCGGGCAATTGTCCGCCCTGTTTTTTTGCCCGCATCACGGGTTGCTGCGATGCGGAAATATCACAATTCGACACTGCAATTTTATTTATCGAGATGGTAATACCGTAACTGGGTATGGGCGTGGACTGGTTATGAAAGGGTGGCGCATGGTCGCTGCTTTAACCGATGCCATGGCGCTGTCCCGGCCCACGGATCAGATCGTCGAGGCCCTGAAGGGCGAGATGTCGGCCATTTTCCGGCGCGAGATCCCGGCTTTGGCCAAGCTTGATGCCGGCCCCGGCATCTATGACGCGGCCATGAACGATCCGGAAATCCTGGATTCCTGTTTCGCTCTGTTCCGCACCCGTCCGGAATTGTTCACCGATTCGGTAACCGATGCCCAACGTCAGCCGGTGCGCGAGATGGACGGCCAGCTATGGTGCGGTCGTACCCTGGGCGAAGCGGTGGCGCTGATCGTGCGCGCCTCGGCCCGGCGGCATTTCCGCCGCAAGCTCGGCGCCAGCCGACGCGTGCGCGAAACCCAGATCGACAAATTGCCGCTGTGGCGCAAGTTGCTGGTGGCCATGGGGCTGATCGAGCCGCCGCCCGACGTCACCCGCACCATCACCGGGGCGGGCGATTCCCTGTTCGCGGTGATCCGCGATTATCTGCGCTTCGACTGGCAGGCCCGGCTGATCCCCCATTACACCCCGTTGGAACCGGCCATGGTGGTGAAACTGGGGCCGCGCATCCTGGATATCCGCGAACCGGCGGAACTGCGCGCCCTGGCCAGCCGCGAGGAGCGCGCCAACATGGCCGGCGGCGGTCAGCCCTTGTTGCTGGGCAATGCCAGCCGGCTGATCAAATCGTCGGGCGATACCATCGACGGCGAAATCCTGTGGAAGGTGTGCACCCAGATGGATCTGGGGCGGCTGTTCCCCGGCAGCGACAATGGTCGGCTGCGTCGGGTGTTGGCCCACATCGCCGGCACCTCCACCGAGGCCATCGCCGCCATCATGCCGGTGCTGGGCGACGATATCCGCCTGTTCGTCACCTTCCTGTACGTGGCCTATGCCGAACTGGGCGAAGAAGAATACCGCCAAAGCTTCGGTGGCGGCGCCACGCCTTGGATGGTGCGGCGCTACGCCGACCGGCTGGCGCAACTGGACGGCCTGCCGCCGCCGGCTTTCGAATCCATGCGCGACGTTTTCACCGGGGTGATCAAGGCCGGGGCGGGGAAGTGATCCCCCGCCCCGGTTTTCTCAATGCACGCTGACCGGTTCCAACTCGTGCTGGATGATGGCGGCAAAGGCCAGATCGCGGCTGGGGGCGACGCCGATGGCGGTGCCGTCGGCGGAATGGATGGTCCAGCTGACCTGACTGTTTTCGACCACGCGCTTGACGAAAGCCAGTTCAGGCATGCCCCAGGAGGCGAAATCGGAAGCGCTCATGGGATAGAGCAGGGTGGAAAGGTCTTGCATGGTCGTACCTCCTATTGGCCGGTTCTCGGTCGGGAGCGCACGGAACGGACATCTTCGTCCGCCACGTCGATGGTGCGGGGGCCGGCGACCCGGTCACTGCCCACACTGGCGCCGTTGATGGGGATGGTCTTCACCCTGGGTTCAGGGCGGGGTCGGTACAGGTCGATATGCAGCAGGCCGTTGTCCAAGGTGGCGGATTGCACCTCGATACCCTCGGCCAGCACGAAGGCGCGTTGAAACTGACGGGCGGCGATGCCGCGATGCAGAAAAATACGCGACGGGTCGTCCTCGGCCTGACGGCCGCGGATGATCAATTGGTTGTCTTCCAGACCCACCGCCAGATCATCCATGGAAAAGCCGGCCACCGCCAAGGTGATGCGCAGGCCGTTTTCACCGATCTGTTCGATATTATACGGGGGATAGCCTTCACCCTGACTTTTGGCGACGCGGTCGAGCACGCGCTCGAAATGGTCGAAACCCAACAAGAGCGGGCTGTTGAAGGCGGACATGCGGCTCATGGTATCTCCTCCTCTGGGGTGAGCGAGAGAGTGCTGAAATCTGGGCCCGTCATTCGGCGCCCGGTTCGGCGGCCCCTCCCCGTCAGGGGAAACCGGCACCGCCTTGATCTCATATGTTGGATGATAAACCCGCCTCGTCAAGATTCGGTGAATCATTCCTGCCGCAAAGCCGGCGCGGCGGGCAGGCGCAGGGCGGCGAAAGCCCCGGCAAAACCGGCGGCCAGGGCGGCGGTGATGCAGATGGCCAAGGTGGCCATGGTCAGGCCGGGCAGGAAGACCCATTCGCCGCGCATGACATGGACGATGATCGCCCACGACGCCACACTGCCGAACAGGGCCGCCGACAGGCCGGTAACGGCGCCGATCAGCGAGAATTCCAGCATCCACGCCCGCCACAGCTCGCCCCGGGTGGCGCCCAGCACCTTCAGGATCACCGCTTCGCGCACCCGGCGGCGATGACCGGCCATCACCGCCCCGGCCAGCACCAGGGCACCGGCGGCCAGGGTGACCAGACCGGCCAGCCGTACCGCCAGATCGGCATGGGCGATCATGGCGCGCACCTGGATCAGGGCTTCCTTGACGCGGATGGCCGAGACGTTGGGTAGGGCATCGCTGACCGCCTTTTCCACCCGGGCTTCATCCGCTTCGTCGGCATGAACGGTGGCGATGTGGATGAACGGCGCGCCGGCCAGGGCGTTGGGCGACAGGATCAGGGCAAAATTCATGTTGAGACTGGTCCATTCCACCTGACGCAGACTGGCCACTTTCAAAGTCAGTTCGCGCCCCAGGATGTTCAGGCCCAAACTGTCGCCCAGCTTGAGGCCCAGACCCTTGGCCAGACCGGCATCCACCGAAACCAGCGGCGGCCCGGCATGATCGGCGGGCCACCACGTGCCGGCCTGCAAGACGGTGTGCGGCGGCTGGCTGGCGGCGGCGGTCAGGCCGCGATCGCCACGCAAGGCCCATTGCACCTCGGGCGCCACCTGGGCGGCGTCGATGGCCTGGCCGTTCAACTGGGTGATGCGACCGCGCACCATGGGGGCTTTTTCGACGCTGGCGGCGGGGGCAACCGCCGTGATGATGGCATCGAATTGGTCGCTTTGATCCGGTTGCAGGTCGATGAAATAGAAGCTGGGGGCGCGGGCCGGCAGGGTCTGGCCGAACTGGCGGGCCAGATTGCCCTCGATCAGGGCGATGGTCACCAGCACGGTCAACCCCAGGCCCAGCGACAGCACCATGGACACCACCGCCGAGCCGGGGCGGTGCAGATTGGCCAAAGCGACGCGGGCGGTGGGCCGGGCCATCAGACCGCGACGGCGTTTGGTCGCCAAGGCGGCGGCACGCGACAAGGCCCAGGCCAGCAGGCGGAACAGACCCAACAAGGCGATGGCGGCGACGACGAAAATGGCGGCGATATCACGGCGGTCGGCGGCGATGATGGCAAGGGCGGCCAGGGTGAGGGCGGACAACACCAGCACCAGCAGCAACCAGCCTTGCGGACGGGTGGCAAGCGGGCTGGCCGCTTGGCGGAACAAGGCGGTGGCCGGCACGCGGGCGGCTTGCGCCAGCGGCCACAGGGCGAAGGTCAGGGCGGTCAGGGCGCCGAAAGCGGCGGCGATGGTCAGGGGCAGCGGATAAAGCCCGACCCGCGCGGCCAGCGGCAAAGCATCGCCGGCCACCTGAACCAAGACCCAGGGGGCGGCGCCGCCCAAAAGCAGACCGATCACAATGCCCAGGGCGGACAACCCGCCGACCAGCAGCCCATAGATCAGGCCGATCTGGCGGCTGGGGGCGCCCAGGGCCTTGAAGATGGCGATATGGGCCAGCTTGCCGTCGAGATAGGCCTTGACCGCGTTGGCGATGCCGATGCCGCCGACCAGCAGGGCGGTCAGCCCGACCAGGGTGAGGAAAGCGGCCAGATTGTCGAGCAGACGGTCGAGGCCGGGGGCGGCCTCGGTCAGGTCGCGCCAGCTCCATGGCGCATCGGGGAAGGCAATCGCCAGATCGGCTTTCAGTCGGGCGGCATCGCTGCCGGGGGACAGGGCCAGCCGTGCCCCCCAGCGGATCAGACTGCCCGGCTGGATCAGCCCGGTTTCGCTGACCGCCTGATGGGATACCAGCAGGCGCGGACCAAAGGACAGGGCGTTGGCGACGCGGTCGGGCTCGGCGGTGAGGATGGCGCGGATCTCGACGCGGATGGCGCCCACCTGCACCCGCTGGCCGATGGCGATGCCCAAGGCGTCCAGCAGATGCGGGTCGGCGGCGGCGCCCCAAACACCGTCTTGCTGACGCAACATCTCGGTCAGGGGCAAGGGCGGCTGGGTGACCAGGGTGCCGGCCAGGGGATAGAGATCATCGACACCCTTCAACTCAACCAGCCGGCGGGCATCGCCGGCCCGCGCCATGGCCCGCATGTCGGACACTTCCGAGACGGTGGCGAAGTGGGAGAGAAAGGTCCGTTGCTCAGGGGTGATCGGCACATAGGACTGGCGCAATTCGATGTCGCCGCCCAACAGGGCGCGGGCATCCTCGGACAGCGCCTGATGGAACGACGCCTTCAACGAGCCCGAAGCGGCGATGGCCGCCACCCCCAAGGCCAGACAGGCGACCAGGATGCGAAAACCCTTGAGCCCGCCGCGCAATTCCCGGCGGGCGAAGCGGGCGGCGATGGCGATCACGACGCCACCCGACCATCGGCCAGACGCACCACGCGGTCGCAGCGCGCCGCCAAGGCCGGGTCATGGGTGACCAGCACCAGGGTCGAGCCATGGCGCTGGTGCAGATCGAACATCAAGTCAGTGATATCGGCGCCGGTGGCGCCGTCCAGATTGCCGGTGGGTTCGTCCGCCAGCAACAGGCGCGGGCGGGCGATGACGGCGCGGGCCAGGGCGACGCGCTGTTGCTCGCCGCCGGACATCTGGCCGGGATAATGATCCAGCCGGTGACCCAGACCCACCGCCCGCAATTCCGCCTCGGCCCGGTCGAGGGCGTCAGGGATTCCGGCCAGTTCCAGCGGCACGGCGACGTTTTCCAGGGCGGTCATGGTCGGAATCAGTTGAAACGACTGGAAGACGATGCCCACATGATCGCGGCGCATGCGGGCCAATTGATCCTCGCTCAGGGCGGTCAGATCGTGGCCGGCCACCTGCACCTCGCCGCCGCTGGCCCGTTCCAGTCCGCCCAACACCATCAGCAGCGACGACTTGCCCGAGCCCGACGGACCGACGATGCCGATGGTCTCGCCATCGTTCACCTCCAGGTCGATGCCACGCAAGACGTTGACCTGACCGGCCAAGCTCGCCAAGTTGAGGGTGACGCCGCGCAATCGGATCAGCGGCTGGCTATGGGAACTGGACATGCGGCGCAGGTCTTTCATCGTGAAATCATTGGTCGCATATGGCGCGCTGGCCTTCATTGTCAACGTAACCGCCGCCAGGGCGGCCCCGGTCACCTTGTTGGCCCTGGGCGATTCGCTCACCGCCGGCTACGGTTTGCCGGCGGCAGAAGCCTTTCCCGTGCAACTGGAGGCCGCGTTGAAGGCCAAGGGCCGCGACGTCCGCGTCGTCAATGCCGGGGTGTCGGGCGACACCTCCGCCGGCGGCTTGGCCCGGCTGGACTGGGCCTTGGCCGACAAGCCGCAGGCGGCCATCGTCGCCCTGGGCGCCAATGACGGCCTGCGCGGCTTGGACACCAACCGCCTGCACGCCAATCTGGATGCCATCGTCGCCAAGCTGCAAGGCGCCGGGGTGAAGGTGCTGCTGGCCGGCATGGAAGCGCCGCCCAATCTCGGCCCCGAATACGGCCAGGCCTTCCGCGCCGCTTATGCCCAGGTGGCCAAGGATCGCGGCTTAGCACTCTATCCGTTCTTTCTCGATGGCGTCGCCGCCAATCCGGCGCTGAACCAGAAAGACGGCCTGCATCCCACCGGGGCCGGGGTGGCGGTGATGGTGGGGCGCATGCTGCCCATGGTGGAAAAGCTGTTGGATCAGGTGCGGCCATGAGACCGCTGTTCGTCGCCGCCCATGCGGTGGCCGATCATTGGGGGCTGGCGGCCAAGGCCTGCCTGGAACGGGTGTCGGCGGCGGTGGGTCGGGCCAATCTGGGTATCTTGTATACGACCGAAGCCTTTGCCGCCGATCTGCCGTCGATCCTGACCTTCCTGCGCGAAACCACCCGGGTGGAAAACTGGGTGGGGGCGGCGGTGCCCGGCCTTTGCGTCGGCAACCAGGAAATCCGCGACGGCGGCGCCATGGCGGTGATGCTGGGGCAAGTGCCGGAAGGTGCCTTCAAGCTGTTTTCCAGCACCGATGCCGCCGATTTCGCCGCCCGGCTCGGGCTTTGGGCCACTGCCAACAGCCCGTCCATTGCCCTGGTTCATGGTGATCCGCGTCATGCCGGTCTGCCGGCGCTGATCGAATCCCTGGCCGACGGCATCGGCTTTTTGACCGGCGGTCTGGTGGCGGCGGGCGACCATCCGTCGCATCTGGCCGGCAGCGTCCTGCCCGGAGCGCTGTCCGGCGTGCTGCTGGCCGAGCCGATCCAGGCGGTGGTCGGCTTGACCCAGGGCTGCACCCCCATCGGCCCGGTCCATGCGGTAACCGAGGGCTGGGCCAATGTGGTCGCCGGCCTGGACGGCAAGTCAGCGCTTGCGGTGTTCAAGGCGGAAGTGGGGGAATTGCTGGCCCGCGACCCTCGCCGCGCCGCCGGTTATATCCATGCCGCCCTGCCGGTGGAGGGATCGGACCAGGGCGATTACGTGGTGCGCACGCTGATGGGGCTGGACACCGCCCAAGGCTGGCTGGCGGTGGCCGACGACATCCATGTGGGGCAAAGGCTGATGCTGGTGCGGCGCGATCCCATCGCCGCCCAGGCCGATCTGGCCCGCATGCTCGACGATGTCTGCGGACGTCTGCAAGGCCGGCTGCCGCTGGCGGCGATTTACGTCACCTGCACGGCGCGGGGGGAACATATGTTCGGCGAGCCGGGGGCGGAACTGGCCCAGGTGCGTCAGGCGCTGGGGCCGGCGGTGCCGCTGATCGGCTATTTCGCCAATGGCGAGATCAGCGGCCAGCGCCTGTACGGCTATACCGGGGTGCTGACCGTCCTGACCGGAACGGTGCCGTGATCCGTCTGTTCGTCGGTCTAGGTTCTGTACTGACCTGAGGCCGGAAAACTCCTCCACATTGAGGTAGAGTCCGTCATCTACGGAGACGGACTCTACCTCAATGTGGGTACATTTGCGGGGAACAGATCATCGAGCGCATTGGCGATGGCATAGGCTCGCGCGGCAACCTGCCCGCTGCCGCAATGCCGTGCCCAACTGCGAAGTTCCAAAGATGTCCTAGCTTCCAATATCTTGAGATGACCGTACATGCCCCCCAATAGCTGGTGGAGCCAGTGAATCACGACCGGTCCTTCTTGGGAATCCCCTCCGAGTCACTTCTACCGCCGAGCGGTATTACTTGGGCCGGTTGGCCATGTCGATTTCCAGCTCGGCCCGGGTCAAGGCCGCATCCAGTTGTGCCGCCAGGGCCGCGCGCTTGTCGGCGGGTGCCGCCTTCAACTGGCGCAGCAGATCATCGGCGTCCAGCATGGTGGCCGAGGCGCTGGGCGACGACACCGTGGCCAGCCGCGCCCGCACCGTCTCGACCCGTGCCGAACGGATGGAAATATCGGCACTGTCGCTGCCCTTGGTCTCCGCCGTCAAGCCGGCTTCGGCCCCCAGCAGCAGCAAGGCCATCACGATCACAATGCTATGTTTCAGCATGGGTTTTCTCCTTGTCACAAGCCCCATTCCCGCAGCAATACGGCGGCGATGGCGCGCAAGCCATGGCCCAGGGGCGAGCGGTAATCACCGTCCATGCGCACCTGACCGCGCAACGGTACCGGTGGCACCACGCGATCATCCACCGGCTTCAGCCGCAACCGATAGACGGCAACATCGGGCACCAGATTATTATGATCGAATCGGGCGGGAATGGTACCACCATAAGGTACAGCCAGACTGGGTTCGGTCAGGGCGGTGACGGCAACGCGGTCGATGGCGGTGATGGTGGCGTCGATGCCGGCATCACGGCCCTCGGGGATGAAATAGGCGCTGGCCCCCACCCGCAGGCGCGGCATGTCCTCTTCCGCCACATAGGCTTCCAGCACACCGCCCTGGCGCAGGCCCAGCAAGGGTTCACGTTGATTGATCCATTGGCCCGGCTGCACCAAAGGCGACGAATCGGTGACGATACCGTCCATGGGGGCAAGCAGTTCCAACCGGTCCTGTTCATTGGCGAGGGCGGCGCGTTCGGCCTGGGCGGTGCGTAATTCCTCGGCGATGGATTGGCTGCGGGCGCGGAAATCGGAATCCATGCCCGTTGCCGACAGCTCATAGCGCAAGGCGGCGACGCGGCTGTCCAATTGTTGGCGCCGGTGTTCGGCATCGGGATTGTCCAGGCGGGCCAGTACCGCTCCGGCTTCGACCCGGTCGCCATCCTTGACCGTCACCTCACGCAATACCGCGCCGAACGGCACATAGATCAGGCTGTATTCTTGGGCTTTCAGCAGGGCCGGCGCGGTGACCTTGCCGTTCCACGGCACCACCAGCAGCAACAAGCCGCCCAGCAGAATAGCCAAAGGCCAACGCACCCGACGACCGGCGCGGATGGCCGGCAGCCGTTTTTTCCATTCCCGGATTTCGGCCCACACCGGTTTGACCACGAACCAGCCGATTTCCACCATGAACAGGATGATCCCCACCAGCTTGATGAAAAAATGATAGACCAGCACAGCGATGCCCAGGAACAAAATCAGCCGGTACAGCCACACCCCCCAGGCGAACACGATCATGCCCAGATGAGTGCGGGGCGGCAAATGTTCGGGCATCGGTTCGCCCAGGCCGAACAGGGTTTCGCGCAGGTGCCAGCGGGCCAGGGCAAAAGAGCGCGGATGCAGGTTGGGTTGATCCAGCGCGTCCATGGCCAGGAAATAGCCGTCAAAGCGCATGAACGGCGACAGGTTGATGGCCAGCGACGAGATCCAGGTGGTTGCTGCCAGGGTGAAAGCCATGGACCGGGCCGTACCGTCGGGCAGCAGACCCCAGGCCAGACTGGCCCAGGCGGCGATAGTCAACTCAGCCAGAATACCGGCGCCGCCCACCAAAAGCCGCTGACGACGGGCATTGAGCTTCCACGCTTCGTTGACGTCGGTGTAAAGCATCGGCCACAGCACCAGAAAGGCCACCCCCATGGTCGGCACCCGGCAGCCGAAGGATTTGGCGGTATAGGCATGGCCCAACTCGTGACAAATCTTGGCCACTCCCAAGGCGATGCCGAAAGCGGCCAGCCCGGTGATGGAAAAGTGATCGACGAAGGTGGCGGTGAAGCTCTGCCATTGCCGCCCGATCAGCAGCAATCCGACCAATAGCGCCAAGAGTGTGGCCAAACGGAAACCGCGCGATCCCAGCCACCTCACCCAGGGCAAGGTCCGCCCCAGCCAGGCATCGGGCCGCACCAGCGGCACCCGGAAGAACAGGTAATGGTGCAACAACCAGGTCAGCCACGACGATTTGCCGGACTGGTGGATGGAAAGTAGCCGATCCACCGCCCCGGGGCTGTCCGCCTTCAGCAACTGAGAGCGGGCCAGGAACTCGGCGACGCCCAGGATATCGTCCTCGTCCACCTCCAGCACCGTATCGGTCTCGATGGCGGTACGGATGGCCGCTGGTTCACCCAGGTGCCAGCGGCTGAGAATCTCGAAGGCAGGCCAGCCGATACGGAAAAACCGGTTGGACAAGGGGTCGTGCAAGGTCCAGTTGGGGGCGCCATCGCGGCCCACCGGACCAGGATAAACCGCCAATTCTTCGCGCAGCAGGGGCAGGGCCGCCGCATCCATGGATCAAAAACCGATAAACTGTCGAATGGTGGCCAGCGGGCGACGGAAGGCCCACCAGATCAGCGGCACGGTATCGCCGTCGATGCGGGCGGTACCCTTCAACCCCAGCCGCGGCTTGTCCTCGGCCTCGGCCAAGGTGGCACGGATACGGTGGGCGATGCTGGCATCGGGCCGCGCCGCTGCCTCATAGGCGACGGAACGGACGCGGGCCTTCACCGGTGACAGTGGATTGGTGTTGAGAAACAGGGTCAGCGGCCCGCCGGGACGCACTTCCCCCACATCGGCCACCGCCACCCAGGCTTCCACCTCGGTATCGGTTTCGTCGGCCACCGCCATCACCTTTTCGCCCAGGATTACGGGACGTCCGATCCAGTCGGCGACATCATCGAAGACGGCGATGCCCGCCTTCGGCGCCTTGACCTGGATGCGTGCCAACTGGCTTTCCAACAGACGGACCTCGGCGGCCTTCTCCTCGGCCTTGCCGGCCAGGATGGCCGCCTGGGTCTTGGCCTTGGCATCGAACACCATGGCCTGGGCGGTTTGGCGGTACTCGGCTTCGGCCGTCGCCAGACTTTGCCGGGCCACATCCAGGCGACCGGTCAGGGTGGTGGAATCAAGCTCGAACAACACCTGTCCCTCGGTCACCGCATCATTGGGTCTGACCGCCATGCGACCGATCACCCCTTCCAGCGGCGCGCGGATCAAAACCGGATGGGCGGCGACGCTTTCCGCCGGTGCCAGCACCGAACTGGTCACCGGAAACAGGGCCACCAGCACCCCTGCCGCCATCATGGCCCAGCCCTTGCGTCCACGCGGCTTGGGCCAGGCGATCCGCTTGGGCGTCAGCGCCCGCAGCGACAAGCCGACCAGCTGGGTCAGCCGCTCCAACATGGCGACTTCACCTTCGCTGAAGGCATCATCGCGGGCATAAAACACAGAGCCGCCGTCAAACGGCAACAACAGGCCATGGGCCGGCAGCCAATCCGCCCATTCCGCCCCGCCATCCGTTTGCGTCAAGGGCCGTGGCTGATCGTCGCGAAAACCGGCCAGCAAGTGTTGCAGCCACAATACATAGGGGGAGCCGGTATCCACGTTGGCCGCCCCCGACAGCGCCAGCACTCCCTGATCGCGGCGCCATAGGGCCGCCTGACGATAGGGAACCAGGGTGTGGGCCAGATTGACCGCGATAAAAGCGGTTTCCATGACGCTGGAGGCCTTCAGAACCCGGCTTTCCACGTCCAGCCAGACATAAATCGGATCACTCATACAAAACTACCCGTCACGGCGGCGGCGACAGCAGCACTTTACCCGACATTCCGGCGGCAAGCTCGGGGAAATGGCC